>WPCK01153639.1_pt1 | contig 10391 bp, 4 predicted proteins | sample 5399851 | NCBI WGS metagenome assembly WPCK01 (sample SAMN12869471, study PRJNA574797) | sludge metagenome | isolation source: wastewater treatment of pH11 | place: China:Beijing | collected 2019-05-20
TCCATTCCTGACGTTCTACCCAAACCGAATCCGCAACACGACCAGCCATAGCCAACGCCCTTTCAATTAGTGAACTGGAAATTGAGACACCAGCTCACCAATCTAGCAGCCACGTCAAGAACGCCTAACTCGGGCGCTTACGCTTTACCGTGTGTTGAAGATTCGATCGCCGGCGTCGCCTAGGCCGGGGACGATGAAGTTGCGTTCGTTCAACTCGGGATCGACTGCGCAGACAAACAGCCGAACTTCAGGGAATTCCTTTTGAAGCCGCTCGATGCCGGGTTTGGCCGCAATGACGCTCAGCACACGAATGTCCGGACAGCCCCAACGAGCCAGCGCGCGGATGGCCGATAGCAAACTTCCTCCGGTCGCCAGCATCGGATCGAGTACAAATCCGATATCGCATGGCTTGCCTTCAGGCAATTTGCAATAGTATTCGACCGGCTTGGATGTGGCTTCGTCGCGGTAAAGTCCCAAGTGCCAAACTTCCGCCTCGGGCAGCAGGGCTTGTATTGGGTCGACGAGTCCGAGTCCGGCCCGAAGTATGGGAACCAGCGCGACCCGGCAAGATAATTCTTTTCCCGTGGTCGTCGTCAACGGCGTTTCGACCGGTCGATCAATCAGCGGCAGATCCGCTGTGGCTTCAAAGGCAAGCAGCGTCGCGATGCGGTGCACTTGCTGGCGAAATCGCCAAGGCGGCGTCGATTGATCTCGAAGAATCGAGATATGGTGCGCGGCGAGAGGATGATCCAGGACAACTAAGCGGTTCATGTTTTTTGCGATCGGGAAATGGTCCGGCGCATTCTATGACTGACTAGACCCACCCGCAAGAGCAACGCCACTTGACCATTCCGCAGTCGCTAGCCTCCGAGACCTCGCAAATAATCAGGCAATCTTGCGACTTTTCCTTGACGGTCAATGCACGCGACGGTGGTCGCGCCTGTCACGATCAACTCAGGGGCCCGATCGACTTGTGGATCGATACGGACCAATCGGTAAGCGTGATCGATGCGCACACCGCGAGTGCGGACGGCTTTGGTTGTCAAACGCAGCAAGTCATCGAAAGCAGCAGCGCCCAGGTATTGGACCTCCAATCGACTGACGACCAGCATCAACCCGCTGGCTTCGAACTGGCGATAGCTGAAGCCCAGGCTTCGCAAGAATTCGACTCGACCGCGTTCGAAGTAGTTCAAATACTGCGCGTGATGCACTCGCCCTTGACCATCCGTCTCGTTGTACTGTACGCGAATATCCAGGGAATGCTCTAACTCTGCCATTGCTTCAGGTCTGCGAGATACTTCATGACTCTTGGGCGATTCTTTTCGAGGTATCCTAGCAGAACGATCAAGCCAACTCCAGTCGCGATACCGAAAGCCCACCACGGCCAGACTTGATCGATGGACTGCGAGGCGTGCCGCACCATGCCGACCAGCGCAACAGCAATGAAGACGCAGCCGCAATACAGAAACGCGCGAACTCGCAGCACAATGGCCGCCGCCACTCCACACAGCGAGAGAATCAACAACAACAAAGGTTGCCACAGGTGGCCTTCCATCGATCGGAAAAATACTTCAACCGTGCTGCTTAAGTAGGCCACCAAGATGCACAAGTATCGAGTTACGGTAACCGTCGTGCTATCGAGACGTTTTCGATTCCACTCGACGAACCCCAGAATGCCGATGGCCGGTGGCAAAAGCCAAAACTGCGGATGCTCAAAAAACCGCATGTTTGGATGGCTGAGCAGGAAGGCCCAAAAACTTAGCAAGGCGGTTAGGGCGGAAACGGTTCGGGCGACGATCGAATTGCGAGTCCATCCATACAGCCCGTAGATGGTCGAGGAAGTAAGGAGCAGCAAGGCATATCGTCCCCAATCGCTCCAAGAGGCAGCCGGTGAATCCGCTGATAGCCACCAGACTCCAGCCAGCGGAATGAGCGGCAAAAGCAGACTGCTGCGATGAATGGGATCGGCCAGGATCGGTTGATTGGCTTTGCGCAACAATTCACCAATACCAATGCTGAGGAAGGCCAATGCCAGGACAATGATCGGCCACCAAGGCCGGAACGTTCCTGAAAAAAGTTCTGGAAAAAATTGCAACACGGCGGCACCTGCAAGGGCCAGTGTCACTTCGCCGAAGTACACGGCGGCGGTACGCCATTCGGCGGGAGCCGAGCGTTCTGAGGCCGAAGGTCTTGCGGCGAACTGGATCAACCGAGCGAAGATCGCCGCCCAGCCCGCCAGCATCGCGAGTTTAACCGGTAGCGGCACGATCGACGAAAGATCTCCCCAAAATTCGGTGAACGTTCCGCCCACCAAGCCGGAACCTACCAGGCCGGCGAGTCCAAGACAAATCCATCCGCCCGTAGTAAGCGTTCGGCTCCACGGGTCATCCCCGGATCGTCGCCACGCGAGAATCGGATACAGCCAGCTCAGAACAGTTAGTGCTAAGAACGCGCGATGAGCGAACCGCCACGATTGTTGGTCTTGCCGCATCGTCCAGGCTGCCGGCAAATCGGCCCACCACGCCAGGACGAGCGTCGCGCTGACTAAGATCAGCACGCTGCCTCGTTGAAACGAGCGCTGCTTGTCCGCTGCTACCGGCCAGATCGACGCCGCGCCTAACATGGGCAGCGCAATCGCTGCCATTCGCTGCACCGCTTCGGGCATTGTAAAAACTAGCACGACGCTGGGCACTAGGCAAACCAGCGCGGCCAGCGTGTGCCAGCCCGCCATCCATCGGCTAGCCTCCGCCAGCTTGTCCGGGGTGAGCAGATCGTCCCACTGTGCAAGCCATTTGGCGGGAATGCGCTGAAGGACGATTTCTCGCAGTAGTACGGCGAGCAAAGCCAGCGCCCCAAGGAAGCCACACAACCAGCCGAGTTGAGTGTTGAACCGAGTGAACGTCGCAATGGACGAAGCCACGCCGACCAGTGAAACCGAGCTGGCGATCGTCGCAAGGTACATGCCGAGTCCTCGATGGCTCGGACCTCGGTCCCAAAGCCGCAAGATCGCCAGCGTTAAGTTTGCGATAACCAGAGCGGCGACGGTCCAGGTCGCGTACGTTGGAGCGGAAACCGGACTGGGCTGCCTCATGACCCAAAGCCCGCTCAGGATAATCGATAGGGCCGATACCACGGCGCACGCAAGGCGGTCGATCGTGAAGAAATTGCGCTGACTCAAAGCCAGGGGAGCGGAATTTTGTTGCACCGTTGCCGCCAGGCCAGCGTCGGCTGGGCTTCGGGATTGTGAATCGTTTTGCATTGGAAACGTGCCAAGCGACTCAAATGCCCAGCGGCTAAGTATGGCGACCAAACCGACTCCGGTCGCACCCCACAGAGCTTGCCATAAAAAATGGACCGATGTGCTCCATGAGCCTGCGGAAACCCAAGGTGACCAAGCAATCATCCCAACGATGGCCGCGATCCAACCGCGCCAAACTTGCCGTGAGGCTTCGCTGCTCAGCGCAATCAGCACAGCCAATATGCAGAGCTGGGCAAACGCCCAGTAGGAATCTCGGTCGAGGCCATAGAACGCTAACCCACCGACCAGCGATGCCAATACGATCCACATCGCTTCACTCTGATTCGAGAGTTTTGCTCTGCTCATCCCCGCGTACACTCGAAGACCCAGGCCAAAGGCCAGCGATACCAGCCACAGGCCGATGAGCAATCGATACGGATGGAAGCCGACTCCGACCAGCGTTCCGCTTGCTGAGTGCTTGAGCAAGTAGCTCGCATATTGGGCGGAAACAACCGGAGCGATCAGACCCAGCGTCATTGCAATCAGGCCGAACTTGGAAATTCCGCGTCGTGATGCCATCGACCACCAAATTGCCAGAGCCAGGGCGACACCGGCTAACACCCACCAATTGCCCGAATTCTCGAAGACTGCGATGGGCCCGACTGGACACGATGCCACATAAACTGCTGCAACGGCGCTCAGAATCGCGCTTCCCCAAATTGCCCCGAGCCATAGATTGCCCGAAGCCTTATCAGCCTCGCGCCAGCGAGCACCTCCCGAGGCTTTCGAGAACAACTGCCATGCGGTACTCTTGCGATCCAGTTGTCGAAGCCCGAGCCAATTCCGGCCAGTAGTGAAGCCCAACGTGCTCACTGAGATCAGACCCAGGATGAGTGTGAACCCTTGGATTGCAATGCGCGACATCGGCAACGTGGACTGCGCGCTGACAATTGCCAACAGAATCGCCAGGACCAAACCGAGCCCATAGCCATGGTCCGTAATCCAGCGAGCGGGCAATCCCGACCACATGCCTGAGAACCAGCGCACTGCAAGAACGATCGCCAGCGGTGCAAGCCACCTGGCGACTCGGGACAAGTTGTCGAACCAGCCGGACCATGAATCGGTATTTGATTCAAGCGGCACGATTGTTTTGGGCAGCCCATCGAGACCCATCAACATCGTCATCAATAACGAACCGGCAGCCAGCGATCCCAAGCCCAAGCCCTTTGTCAGTCCAAGCCACTGGTCTGCCTTGGCAATGCCTTTGCCGGATACCCAAGCACGCCTAACCGACTCCAATTTTCCGCCCCAACGACTTTTTGTAAGCGAAAGCACTTCCAACGCAACGAACACTCCGGCTAGCACCCAAAAAACAACTGATACGCTATGCGGAGCGGGAGTCAGGCAACCGGCGAGCAGAGCGGCGGCCACCGGAATCGTCGCCAACCATAGTCGTTGGACGCTAGCCCCGTCAGATTTCAGCCAAAAGGTAACTGCACTTAGCGCGGCCAGCACAAACCCGATCAAGCTTGCTCGAGCGAGCGTTGTGGGCGCTAACACGAAGCTATTTGTTGCATCGATCGAGCTAGCGTGTGACAAACTCTGCCAAAGCTGAAGACTTGCAGTCAACAATAGGCTGGCTAAAACGACGATCCAATTGACACTGGACAGGATGTTGCTCGCCCAGCGATCATCGTGTAGAGGAGCGGCATCGCTCTTCAACTTTCTGCGAGACAACAATTCGTCGGCTAGGATCACCGCGAGAACGGCTAGCGACAGCAGGCCGCACGTCGCCGTCAGCCCCAATGATTCCCACCAACCGCGAGTCCACCCGAAGCGTATCAGCACGGTCACGATCCAGGCCGCAAAAGCCAGAAGCGCGCTTTCTCGCCAAGCCGAGTGACGGATAGCGACATACGACAACAGCAATGTTGCAGGCAATACCCAGCCCATTGAGCTGGCGAGCGCAAAGCGGTCAATCGTGGTCCAGTAAGTCAATGCCGCAAAGCCTGCAACCACAGTTGCGAAGGCGACTAGGACATTGAACTGAGCATCCGAGGGCTGCGTGGTTTTCTTAACGCTCCAGGCGCGAAGCCCCGCAGCAGTCGCTGCCCAAAGCAAGGCCATCGAACCTCCGCCGACAGCCCACGCCCGCCAAGGCCGAAGCGGTTCGATCCACGACGGCATCATGGGTGCCGTTTGACATAACCGAACGGCACCGAACAACATCACAATTTGGCCGATTGGGACCAGCGCCGCTGTGATTCCGGCCTCGCCATACTTAGGAATCCTGCGGACCGATTGGATTGAATCGTGCGGCTCGCGTCTTCCAAACACAGATTCAATGCTGGCGACGATGCCACCGCCCATGATGAGCGCGCCGATCGTCGTCACCAAAAGCGGAGCCCAATTGCCACCGTAAGCTGGTTCGCTCCAAGGGACGAGGCAGGCGATTGTGGCCAACGCGGCAGTGCCCAGCAGAGTGAGGCCGGAGGCTGCGATGAGGCTCGAGGCGATCGGTCGGAGCCTCGAATCTCGCTTTGCTCCCGACCACTGATTGAGTGAAAGCAAGTATCCCAGCAAGCCGAACAAAACGCTGACCGCGTCGATCGATGCGACACGTGACAGCAAAAGCCAGTCTCGCGTTTGTATTTGAGTTTGGGAATCCGGCAATGTCCATTCGCCGAACAAGCCGAGCGATAAGATGCCTGCAACCGAGCCGGCCAGCAAGCTTATCGCCAACCCGCATCGCAAACCATGCGTGAACCACCACACGCAAAGAGCCAACAGGAATCCGGCGAAAACGCCTCGATGGCCGGAGGTTTGCCACAGCACGGCTAGAAGTCCTAGCGAACAAACGGCGGCAAGCCCCCAGGCGATCACGACGTACCAACCCGGCCGCTGACCTTGGCCTGTTACGACTGATCGCGATGTACCCATCCCGGTCGATCTGAAAATGTTGTGACGGCGCAAATTGCTTGCGGACCAACCCCAACTGGCCCAACCCGCAAGCGACATTCCGGCTAAAGCAATGGCGGAATCGCTCAAAGTTGACAAACCGCCCGATCGCGCGATCCAAAACACCAGCGGTACGAATGCGGCGAACAGGACTTGCAAGACCTGCGTTACAATTCGGCGACTTCGCCCAGCTCGCCTTGCCGAACGTCGCTGCTCGAATTGACTCAATTGCAAGGCGTTCATCAGGCCGATCGCGACCAACGGTGCGAGCGTGAAGGCCGCCATCGGGCTGGACAATTGCTGATGGGCGTGCAGATAGTGGATCGGCACCAGCGTCAGGCTTCCTACAATCACGGAGGCGGCGACCAAAAGCCACCGGCTGGCAAATAGCGTCCGCGAGGCAGTTACTGCGGCGAATCCATAGACCAACGTACCGATCGCCAAAGCAACCAGCGTCATTGCGTCGAACTGCACCGAAGCACCCTGGCGAGCCGACAACAAGATGCCGACCAGTACTGCTAAGGGAATCAACATCAATCCGATGTGAAGAATACTGCGCGACGTGCTTCGCAAGTTCCACTGACGCAACGTGTATTGTCCCGCTGCATGAACGGCTACGGTTGCCAGCAGAAAAATGAGCGACGGAAAATATCGGCTAGTTGAGGACAGTGTGCTCCACAAGCTGATCACCAAACCAACGGAGCATACAACAATCAAGCTTGCACTAATTAACTCGATCCAGCGAATGTTTGTCCGCTCCATGAACGCTCGCATGATGCTCGCACTCATGACGGCACCGCGAGGTGGCTTGGGTGCTTGAGCTCGATCGGGAAGGGATGGACCTATTGCTGCTGCTTGGGATGGCAACTCAGACGTTTGTTCACGCTTTTGCGCCAAGATGTCAGCCACGCCTGGTGCCGTCACTGCGGCCGTTGCGTCATGCACCTCGGGCATGGCGGAGAGTGGCTCCGGTTCGTCGAGCGGATGAACTGGCGGCGCGAAGTCGGACGAGAAAGGCTTTTGGATCGTTCCTGCCGGCGGCGATTGCCTCGGCGGTTCAACCATTTGCGTGTCCGGCGGCGCCTCGATCGTCCTGGATGTGTATTCCGAAATCAGTCGATTCAGCGACGCGACTTGATCGGGATGAAGCCAATGTTTGAAACGCGCATACTCGATGAGTCGCTGAGCGGCTTGGAGGTCTTGGGTGATCTGTTGCCGAGGATCTGCCGGTTGTTTCTTGGAGCCCTTGAGAGGCGAATTGGGTGCTTGCTCGCCTCGCACCGCGCGATAGAGGGCGGCAAACATCAACCATAAGGCGTGGCCAACGATGGCGATGGCTACAATGCTAACGAGGACACCCAGGACAAAGCAAATGGAATCCAAAGGAAACTTCCTCGAATGGAGGGCGAAACACTAACCTTCAATAAATACTTCCCAAACCAAATGCCGTCTCTTATCCTTCGATTGCCAGGCTCATTTCTTGGGTTGTGCTAGCATTGCACATTCGGAAAAAGCGGCGTAATCGGTCTGGGGACGCGCACTCCGGTTTGCTACATTGTACCGGGCGGTAGATTCGCCAAGTGGGAACCGTGGCGTGATTTCATTAGAACTCTCGCCCACAAATGACAGCCTCGAAAAACAGCGGCGGATAGCTCGGCAACTCAAAAAAAGCGACTACACCCATCACGGCTGCCCGCTAACACCTTAACCCTTACACCTTATTACTCTCGCGTCAAGGAATGATGCTCATGCTTCGGTGCTTTTGGATTGCCGGTTCCATTACGTTACTCTGCTCGACAATTGTTTCCGTCGGTCCAGCCATCGCCCAACAGCCACGCCCAAGCGAACTCAACCAAGTTCGCGTCATTAGTCCATCCACGGCTGTTGCCGAAGGCATCGCGCGAGTCGCCGATGGCACTGGATCGGCACCCGATGCGAACCCGACCAAGACGGTCGAACCGCCATTCCCGCCGCTGAGTGAACCGGAGCAAAAATACATCGACCAGGTTTTGCAAGTCTGGGAATCGAGTACGAGCGAAATCAAAACGTTTGAATGCAAGTTCAAACGATGGGTTTACAATCCCAACACGCATGCGACCAATCCGGAATCGATTTCCGAAGGCGAAATTCGCTACAAGAATCCCGACAAGGGTAGCTTCAAGGAAAATACTCGCGTAACTCTGGCGGGAAGCAAACCCGATGGCTCGCCCGACTACAAAGTCAACACGCGGCTACCCAACGGCGATTGGTGGGTATGCGACGGCGAATGGGTTCACCAGTTGGACCGCAACGAAAAGAAGGCGATTCGAACGCAATTGCCACCGGACTTGCGAGGCAACAACATTCCGCTCAGCCCGTTGCCGTTCTTGTTCGGCGTCAAAGCCAACGAAGTCAAGGCTCGCTACTTTATCCGCGCCATCGCTCCACCTCAGGGCAGCACAGACATCTGGATTGAAGCCTGGCCCAAACGCGCCGATGACGCAGGCAATTACTCGCGCGTCCAAATTGTACTCGACCGAAGCGACAATCTGCCCAAAGGCATGTTCATGTTCATGCCGAACTGGACTCCGGAAGCCAAACACCGCGAACTTTACGAATTTACCGGCAAGCAGGTGAATGGCATCCTGGATCAAATCAAGCAGAAGCTTTTCATGCAGAGCTTCATCGATACCAAGGTTGGATCCGACTGGCAAGTCATTCAAGAACCGTGGATGCCGCCTGGCCAGCAACCTGAGCCTCAGCAGCATGGCCCAAGCAGTTTGATTCGACAGCAGCCTGCTCCGACTGCCAACGGCAATCGCATCGCTACGCCACCGGGTCAGGTAGCGCCTAGGTAAGCCCGAGTGTTGCACTCCAAACTCATCTGGGTTGGGTTAGAATGGCGAGCGACTAATTGCTTCCATTTCAAAGCCATGCGGGAATCGTCATCGAGTGTCGCTCGAAATCCAAAAGATACTTGGCCCGCAAGGTTTGATCGCGCGGCGACTGCCTAAATACGAAAATCGGCAGCAACAATTGGAAATGGCCGAAGCGGTGGGTCACGCTCTGGCCGCAAAGCAACATCTGATTGCCGAAGCTGGCACTGGCGTTGGCAAGAGTTTTGCCTATCTGGTTCCGGCCATACTTCACGCGACCGCCGATCAAAGCGAATCCTCGACTGGAGATGCCAAGAGTCAGAAACTCGATCCGGATGATCCCGGTTCCGGTGGCTCGCGACGCGTCGTAATCAGCACGCACACGATCAGCTTGCAAGAGCAGCTCATCAACAAGGACTTGCCGCTGCTCAACAGTGTGATTCCGCGAGAGTTCAGCAGCGTGCTCGCCAAAGGCCGAGGCAACTATCTGAGTCGCCGTCGATTCGAGCTTGCCGGGACACGTGCGACGCAACTTCTGGATGAAGCGGAATTTCGGCAACTGCGGGAGCTCCGCCAATGGGTCCAGACTACTGACGATGGATCGCTCAGCAGTCTTTCGTTTCGGCCAAACGGTTCCTTGTGGGATGAAGTCGCCAGCGACTCGAGCAACTGCATGGGCCGCAAGTGCAAGACCTACGAACAATGCTTTTACTACCTGGCGCGACGACGCATATACGGCGCACAAATTTTGGTCGTCAACCATGCGCTCTTCTTCACCGACCTAGCCTTGCGAGCCGAAGGATCGTATAGCGTCCTACCCAACTATTCCGCGGTCATCCTCGACGAATGCCATACGATCGAATCGGTCGCCAGCGATCATCTTGGACTGCGAGTCACGTCGGGGCAACTTCGCTACACCCTCAACAAGCTTTACAATCCATCCAGCGGTCGCGGGCTATTCGTAGCCCTGGAACTCAAAACCATGTGCCAAGAAATCGAGCGTGCGCATCTTGCCGTGGATCAGTTCATCTTCGACATGGATGCATGGATGGGTCAAGATCGAGGTTCGACCAAGCGGGTCGCTCAGCCAAACATCGTGCACAACACGCTCAGCGAAAAATTTCAAGCGATTGCAGCGTACCTGACCCGGTTAGCCGAGAGCAAAGAGGATGCCTCCGCCGATGTGAAAGACATGACCGCTGCCGCATCGCGGTTGGAATCGCTTGCCGCCCATGTCAAGACATGGCTCAGTCAACCGGACGATCAGCACGTTTATTGGATCGAGCGCTCGATGCCCAGGTCCGGAATTCGCATCGAGCTTCACGCCGCGCCGATCGATA
>WPCK01306241.1_pt1 | contig 10391 bp, 10 predicted proteins | sample 5399851 | NCBI WGS metagenome assembly WPCK01 (sample SAMN12869471, study PRJNA574797) | sludge metagenome | isolation source: wastewater treatment of pH11 | place: China:Beijing | collected 2019-05-20
AGTTTATCTTCCACACCCCCAAGTTTAGGCACGGAGCGCACACCACTCCGACGGATGTCGACATCATCGCCGTTTGGTTCGGGCCGTTCGGGGACATGCACCGCGCGGATCCGCGAATGCCGATGGTCATGGATATGTATGTCGACATGCATCCACTGGACGCGAAGGGATTGGGAATTGAGGACGGCGACTATGTTTGGATTGACGCGGATCCGAAGGATCGTCCGTTTCATGGCTGGGAGAAGGATCCCGAAAGCTACAAAATGGCCCGCTTGATGGCTCGTGCCAGATACTACCCCGGTACTCCGCGTGGCGTCACCAGAATGTGGCACAACGCGCACGGCAGCACCTACGGAACCTATGCGGGAGCGCAAACCAATAAGAACGGAATGGCGGAGAATCCGGATACGAAGTATCGATCGATGTTCCGCTCCGGCAGCCACCAGAGTTGCACGCGCGGTTTCATCAAGCCGACCCACATGACGGACACGTTGCAGGTGAAGAGCCAATTCACGCAAGTGATGACGCAAGGGTTCGAACCAGATGTCCACTGTCCGACCGGTGCACCTCGCGAAGCGATGGTGCGGATTACTCGCGCTGAACCTGGTGGTCTCGGTGGCAAAGGTTTGTGGAGAGGTGCGGCACTGGGCATGCGTCCCACCTACGAACACCAACTCCTTAAAAATTTCATCGCCGGCAAATTCGTCCTCATGACGTAAGGCGTTCACTTGTCATTCCACCCCCCTTCGTCGCAAGGAAACAATGATGGTCAAGCGATTCAACTGGCAAATCGACCGCGAACAGGAGTATCCGTACGACGGGCCGAAACCGGCTCGCCAGGTAGCCTACGTGTTCGACACCAACAAGTGCATTGAATGCCAAACTTGCACCGTGGCTTGCAAGACGTGTTGGACCAGCGGCAAAGGGCAAGAAACGATTTTCTGGAACAATGTCGAGACGAAACCTTATGGTGGCTATCCGCATGAGTGGGACAGCCGCTTGATGCAGAAATGTGGTCAAGCCGAATGGCAAGGCAAGAAATTGCACTCGATCACGATTTTTGAAAAGAACGGTGAGGGCAAGCCCCCCGCCGGGCACTTGCCCAATGAACGCGATTACAGCGCGCCGAACCTTGGCGAAGATGATTTGTCGCAGATGATCGACCGGGGGGCTCACCTGGGAGATACGCACAACGGTTGGATGTTCTACCTCGCACGAATTTGCAATCACTGCGACCATCCCGCCTGCTTGGCAGCCTGCCCTCGCAAGGCCATCTACAAACGCGAGGAAGATGGCATCGTGCTGGTCGACCAAGAACGCTGCCGCGGCTATCAGGCCTGCGTCGAGGCTTGCCCCTATAAGAAGGTTTTCTTCAATGTGATCAATCGAGCCAGCGAAAAGTGCATTGGCTGCTTCCCTCGCGTCGAGCAAGGCAACGTTGCCTTGTGCGTCGAGTCGTGTATCGGCAAGATTCGCCTGCATGGGTTTCTGTCCACTCAAGAAGAACCACGTGAAGACAATCCTTTGGACTATATCGTGAAGATCCGCAAACTGGCTTTGCCTTGTTATCCACAGTTTGGTACCGGGCCGAATGTGTTCTATATCCCGCCGGTCCACGTGCCTGATCCCTTCTTGGATCAAATGTTTGGACCGGGCGTGGAAGAAGCGAAAGAAATGTATCGCAATTTGAAAAACGATAAACAGTTGCTCGGTGCCCTGATGCTGTTTGGGGCTAGCCCGCGCATCATCACTCGCTATGAAGTGCAAGGTGAGGAAGCGGTAGGTTGGGACGTGGACGGGCAGGAAGTCGTGCGAGTACCGTTTACGGAACCGACCTACTATCGCAAGCACTTTGATGAGCAATATGAAGCCTATCGACACAACACGGTGTAACCAAACGGGATAAGCGAGTTGGTTAGCGATTTGACAAGAAGAGTTGCCCGATATTGGAAGGAAAATAATCATGCGTCGTGATCTATCGGAAAACCGTCTACTTCTCGGAGCGCTCGGCGCTGCGGCACTCATCCTGATGACGATGATCACAGCCATTTTTCTTGTATCGCGACGCCCGGTGGTGGTCGTCACAGGATCGACCAGCGCCGATCAACTACTTCCACCTGCCTCTGTCAACGTGCCCTCGGGTAGCGCGGATATCCCACCTGCCGAACAGCCTCCTCCGACCTTATCGGTCTCCCGCGTCGATAAGGTTCCACCTGTCGGTGATCCGCTGGATGCCGTATGGGAGAAGATTGCAGCGATTGAAGTTCCGATGGCCGCGCAACAGGTGGCTCAGCCTGCTCTCGAGCAAGCGACCGTTCCAAAGTTAACCGTTCAGGCGATTCGCGACAATGAACGTTACGCATGGCGGATCAGTTGGGATAAGCCGCAACCGGCCGACAGGGTCGACTACGCCACGTTCACCGATGCGGTAGCCATTCAGTTTCCGTTGGTCGATGGGGCCCCCTACACCATGGGCGGTCCCAACTTGCCGGTCCGCATGTTGTACTGGAAGGCCGTTTGGCAGAAGGACGTCGATGAAGGATTCCAGGAGCTACAGAAAATTTATCCCAATTCCCATTACGACTTATACTGGTTCGCGGAAGGAGCTGAACGCCATTCGAACACCGGTTCCACCGACAATCCTCAGGCACAGGAATTCATGGTAGCCGCGATGTCAAAGAATCCAATGGCTGACTACAACCGTAAGAAACCCATCGAGGAGTTGACTGCACACGGTTTTGGTAGCAGCACGCACGTTCCCGAAACGCCCAGCGGCGCTCGCGGCGTATGGAATCAGGGTAGGTGGTATGTGGTACTGGACCGTCCCATCGATGATAAGGACCCCTTGATCGCGAGATTCAATGCGGCCCCCGAACAACAGTTGGTCGCTTTCGCCGTATGGGATGGTGACCACGGCAATCGTGGCAGCCTGAAGCAGATCTCGAATTGGATTCCCATGCAGTTATCTAAGTAGAGATTGCCCTGCGTTTGTTTGCGACAATATCACCAAGGCCACAGTTCAAATGACGACTCGAGTTGATCCAACCTCGCTTCGCTTCGCCGCCCAGGCCGACTTGGTCGCGTTGACCGCAGAGATGCTACGGTCGCCACAGACGGTGGCCAGTCAAGCCGCTGCGCCATGGTTTACGGAACCCGTCACGAGCTATCTTTCACTGTTCGACCTCGCGTTTGCGTCCAATGCCATCGGCAACGTACCTAGTCAACCGGCAGGCCCTCCCGCCGTCTCATCCAATGAGTTAAGCACGCTACGGGAATTGTTCACGGAACTTCACAACGCCGCGGTCCAATTGCGCCATGAAGACTGGAGCGATGAGTACTGGCGATTGTTTGACGGCGCTCAGGCTTGTCCGCTCAATCAGGCCAGCTACATTCGCCGCGACAAAGGAACGATCTTGGGCGACTTGGCCGGTTTCTATCGCGCATTCGGATGGCAACATAATGTTGCCAATGGCGAACGACCGGATCACCTGCTAAGCCAACTTGAATTTGCTGGTATGCTGCTGGCGATGGCGGCGACGGCGGCAGACGATCAGCAACACGATGTCGTCAACGAGGCACTCGGACAGTTCCATCGCGTTCATATGTTTGATTGGTTGCCATCCGTTTGTAACCAAATGCACACAGCCACTAGCCTGAGCTATTTTGAGCTTGTTTCGCGTTGGCTGTGGGCGTTGTGGGAAACTCTATCGAGGGTCAATGCGTGGCCTTCGGATCAGCAGGCGCAATCGATCCTTTCACCCAATCTCGATCCGGAAGACCCTTACGAGTGCGGCGCACCGGATCTCGTGACGCTGCAAGCGACGGTCTCGCCCAAATGTAGAGAATAGAATTCGTGCCTTAACTTCTGCACTTTAGGGAAGCAATCAATAACTTCGGATTGATATTGGCACGAAAAAAGCCCTGTGGGAAATTGGAGGTTTCAACACCAAACCAATTATCCACAAAGGGCCAAGGATGGCTAAGCGTAAACACGCCGGTAGACCTCCGCAAGCTCAACATGGTGCGAAACCCAAGTCTTCTCAACATGACACACGAGAGAGACTTGCAAGTTTGAACCCGAATCGTCGAACCACGGTTGCTGCTGAAGTCCAGTGGGTCTAAATGGATGCTGTGCGACTTCTACGGGAGAGTAATCGTCGAGCCAATTGTTGTTGAACACACTGCTGACGCTAAGATAGCGAGCAACCTCAGTGAGACTGCGATCCTTTTCGACGACCTTTTTGACCGCCGCCAACTTGAATTCTCGACTAAATATTCGACGCTTGCTCATCAGTAAACCTCCTGTCATGAATATCATGACATAAGGTGGTCCACTGTCTACCAAACGTGGGGAAGTCTAGTCAGGAATAGACGTAACCAACGGCTACTGTTCCCGGTACTACCACGCTTGCCAGCCTGAACGCTGTATACAATGTGTGAATGATGAAACGCAAACGTCGAGTTCTTGGCATTCTCTCGATCGGGCTATTGGTGCTGGTGGTCGGCTTATTGGCGAAGCCAGCGATCCACCTCGTTCGCACGGCGTCGCGTGACGTTGAAGGACTTGAGAGCCTGCCGCCGGGATACGTCGACGATGCGAGTCGATTGAAACCAACGAAGGTCGCCGAAATTTTGGAGGTGCCGAGCGACGGGCAGAATGCCGAACGACAAATCGCGGAATTGCTCAAGCGGGCCCAAGCGAAAGGACTACGAGTATCAGTGGCCGGTGCTCGGCACAGCATGGGTGGTCATACGATCTTTCCAGGCGGCGTCGCTATCAACATGGCCCAGTGGAACGAAATGAAGCTGGATGCCGATCGCAACATTTTGAAAGTTCAAGCCGGTGCGTTGTGGAAGGACATCCTTCCGTATTTGGACGAGCGAGGCAAGTCTGTGTCGGTGATGCAGTCGAACCATTCATTCTCCGTCGGTGGTTCGATCAGCGTGAACTGCCACGGTTGGCAGTACGATCGGCCACCGATCGCTTCGACCGTCGAGTCGTTTCGGCTGATGCAAGCCGACGGAACGATCCTCGAGTGCAGCCGCAAGGTGAACCAAGAGCTCTTTTCACTTGCCCTGGGCGGTTACGGCTTGTTTGGGATCATTTTGGACGCGGAATTGCATGTCGTGCCCAACGAGCGGTATCGGCTGGAACAACACATTGTTCCCGTCGATAACTGGCTAGCGACGGTTGACAGCAAAATCCGGAACCGGCCCGGAGTGCAAATGGTCTACGCTCGCATGAACATCGTTCCGGACCGTTTATTCCGGGAGGTCATCGTCAACGCGTTCTTTCGCGATCCCGAGGGTACAATCCCGCCACTTTCGGACGCGGGTTTGGACGAACTGCGGCGAGCCATTTTTCGCGGCTCGGCTGAGAGCGACTACGGCAAAAAACTGCGGTGGAACGCCGAGACGAAGCTGCAACCAGCTCTGGCGGGAAAGATTCTCTCACGAAACCAATTGCTCAGCGAAGGTGTCGAGGTGTTCCAAAATCGATCCGCCGACTCAACCGACATCCTGCACGAGTACTTTGTACCGCCGCATCGCGTAACAGAATTCGTCGATGCGATGCGGCGCATCATCACAAAACACTCGCCCAATCTGCTGAACGTCACAGTGCGTAGCGTCAATCAAGACATCGACACCTTTCTGCGATACGCCGACCAGAACATGATCGCGTTTGTTTTGCTTTTTGTCCAAGAGAGAACCGCCGAAGGCGAACGCAACATGCAAGTCCTGACTCGCGAACTGATCGATGCAGCCCTTGAGCATGACGGGCGCTACTACCTGCCCTACCGCCTGCACGCGACCGCCGAACAATTCCGTCGGGCTTACCCTAAAGCTCGCGAGTTCTTCGAACTAAAACGAAAGTACGATCCCAGCGAGCTGTTTCAGAATCAGTTTTACACCAAATACGCAGTGGCCGAAGACTGAAGCAAGCAAGCAACACAGTCGAGCAGTTGTGACTTGGAAACGCCGGATCCCGGAAGGGACCGCAGCCATTTGCCCGATTGGCTAGAGCGAAGCGACACGCATAGATCCGGCTCTGGCCCCGACGCCCTCCTCTCCGAAGTCCCAAATAAGCGTGACTGCCACCCATTGAGAGTCTATACTGACCCCTCACCGCCCGCGCGGCGTCATGGTTGGACTAGTAGATGAAAGCAAACGGCGTTCCGCTCGTTCCTGATTCTTGAGCATATGAGCCGCTGGCTGTATTCCTGAATTGGCGTATTGATGAACAATCTGAAATTGCATACATCCGGTGATATCACGTTGATTGCATCTACCCTCGAACATGTTCGCACAGAACTGGAGGCACCCGAACAACTTTCCGATCTCTTGGACGCAACGGTGCCAACTGATTGGCCACCTGGCGAGTACGACCGAGATGCCATGGAATTCTTTCGAACACGTTTTGAGGAAGGCGGAGCGGCTGTAGAAGGTTGGTACGGTTGGTACGCGATTCGTGATCAAGATTTTGAAACGCCGCGTATGCTGATTGGATCTGCAGGTTATTTCGGTCCACCTTCCGATGAGGGCATTGTGGAAATTGGTTATTCTGTACTTCCTGCATGGCAGCGCCGAGGCTATGCAAGTGAGGTGGTTCGAGCACTGGTAGATAACGCGTTCTCGAAGACCAGCATTGGAAAGGTAATTGCACATACAACAAAAGAGAATCTTGCTTCGATCGCAGTACTTCTTCGTTGCGGCTTCGTTGAAGCTGGACCGGGACAAGATCCAACGACCTTGCGTTTCGAGCGACATCGGAGCGGCACCTAACTGCGAATCCGGGGACCGAGCCACTCGCAGCTCGCGCGAATCCGGGTGAATCCGGGGACGGAGCCACTCGCGCTAAGAGTCGATCGCTATCGAATAGATTTGATCTGCCCCCGACTCGCCACATGGATTCTGAAAGAATGTGCTTTGACATGTCGACTCGACGCCAAGCGACACTTTACATTGACGGCGCGTCCGACATTGAATTGATTCGCAGGCGGTACAATCCGGTTCAGGCAGCGTTGATCGCGCCGCATGTCACGCTTTGTCGCGAAGATGAGGTTGCGGACTGGGAGCGATTTGAATCCCGGCTGCGTGAGATGTGCCCCATTTGTCTCACCTTGGAGTTCGGACCAGCATTGAGGGAAGGCAACTTCGTGTATCTGCCGGTAGTTGGTGGCGAGGGTGCCTACCATCAACTCCGCCACGACCTTTTGCAAGGCCAGCCGAATGTACAAACTCCGCATCTCACAATCATTCATCCACGAAATGGAATGTGCACGGACGAGATATACAATGACATCCAGCGCCGAATCGTCGCCAGAACACACACGTTCCACAAGGTTGCACTGATCGAACAGGCAAATGGTGGTGTTTGGAAAAACCTGATGGTTACTGGCGCCGATCCGTAAATGATCGTGGGAAATCTCAGCCGGAATTCAATTCTTGATAAATGTCCCGTCGCCGAGTTCTCTCCAGGCTTGCTGAAGCTCGGCCTGCGTGTTCATCACGATAGGGCCTCGCCAAGCTACCGGTTCCTTGATCGGCTCTCCGGAGACCAGCAGAAACCGTCCGCCTTCGTCGCCCGACTCGACATGGATGGAGTCTCCTTGGTCAAACAAAACCAGCGAGCGGTTGCCCGTGAATTCATCCAGTGCCCGAGAGTGGTTCATCGGATCTTCAACTCGAACGTCGCGAGGCTCCGACGCGCCCTTGAACCTTACCGTACCAGCAATCACGTAGGCGAACGCATGTCGAGTCGTCTCGACCGGAATCGATCGCGATGTATTGGGCGGCAGGCTGATATCCAGGTAGCGAGGATCAGCGGCAACACCTTCCACCGGACCTTGCTTGCCCCAGAAGTCGCCACATAGCACACGCGCGCTGGTTCCATCATCGTCCACAACCGTCGGAATATCTGCCGCGCCAATATCTTGATAGCGTGGCTTGATCATTTTCTGTTTGGCAGGAAGGTTGGCCCACAACTGGAACCCGTGCATTCGGCCCTGCTCGTCTCCATGCGGCATCTCCTGGTGCAAAATGCCACTGCCAGCCGTCATCCATTGGATGTCGCCCGCGCCAAGCCTGCCGTTGTTGCCCAGGCTGTCCGCATGGTTGACTGTTCCGGCCAGAACGTAAGTGATCGTTTCGATCCCGCGATGCGGATGCCACGGAAAGCCGCTAACGTAACGCTGCGGATCATCGTTGCGAAAGTCATCGAACAGAAGAAACGGATCAAACGGCTCGGTTTCGCCGAATCCAAATCCTCGGTGCAAGTGAACGCCCGCTCCTTCGATGGTCGGTCGGGATGATGTGATTCGCGTGGGCTGTCGTACTTTGGAATTGGTTGTCATTGTTACTTTCTCCTCTGCAATTGAAAAGTTTGGGATCATGGCTGCAGCGGCAGCAGTCGCCAATTGGCTCTTCACGAACTGCCGGCGAGCAAATTCTGTTGATTGTTTGCCATTCATTCTCGGTGCGTCCTCGCGGTGTTGAGTAACTATTCGAGCAGGGCGATAGGCCGCCCAGTTGTGGCCCGATTCTTGAGCGGCAGGAATCGTCCGATAGAAAAGTGTCCCGGACCGGCGAGCAAAATCGGAGCCAACAATCCAATGAGCGCTAGGTTGTACTCAAAGCCGCTGTTTTGAAGAAAGAAGCCATTCTTTCCGTGGACCATCGCGATCGCTCCGATCATGATCGCAATATTGGAAGCTGCGGAGAATCGGCTTAAGAAACCCACCACGATTCCCAAGCCTCCAAAGAATTCACCTACGGCAACTGGGTAGGCCATTGGCCCCAAGTTCTTGACGGTTTCGGCCAGCCCATGTCCGCCGAATGCTCCCAATAGCTTTTGCGCGCCGTGAGCGGCAAAGATGACTCCGACTGTTACACGAATGACGAGCAACGCAAGGTCGACAATGGGTCGATCGATTGATTTCATGGTGGTTGCCTTTTCTAATGAATTTCTATCGATCGGTGTCAGGGATAGTTGCTACTGCGTCACCACGCAGAGTCTTTTTCTGCATGGGATATCTTGCGAGCGATGTTAAATTTAGTCGTCGGCATTCCGACTCCGCACCCGCAACATGCCGTCCAGCCGCGAGGTGCCAGCCGACATGTTGGGTGCAAATACTGCGAAAGAGGTGATTCAAAATGTCCACCAGACTCTATCGGTAGTTCTCCATCTTTGTTTCCGGACCTGATTTCACAACGTCTTGTGCCTTTTGGAAACTCTCGATGAGCAACTTGTATTTCGGCATGAAGTGTTCCGAAATAATCGTGGCAAACTGCGAAGCCTCAGGCCGGTTCCAGGTCTGCATCAATTCCGCGATGATCGCAAACGTATCCACGGGAATTGCCCCGACCTGTGCTAGGCGAGCGATTGTGATGTCCGTTGCCATCTTGCTCCAGTTCCCCGAAGCATCGACGACAGCGTAGACCTTGTACCCGTCGTTGACGGCGCTGACGGCTGGAAATGCCAGGCACACGCTGGTCAAAGTTCCGGTCATCACCAGAGTCTTGCGACCCGTTTTCTTGATCGCTTCCACAAAAGGTGGGTTATCCCATGCGTTTATCTGCCCCGTACGAGGAATGTACTGCGCATGAGGCGCAACGTGTTGAATTTCCGGGATCATCGGGCCGTTGGGGCCATCCGGAACCGAAGCGGTTGTCAAAAGCGGAATCTTAAAAAGCGCTGCCGTCTTCGCCAACGCGATCACGTTATTTCGAAGCTCCGAGACGTTCATGTCCTCGACCACGTTGAATAGACCGCTTTGATGGTCGATCAACAACATGACGACGTCGTTCGGATCAATTAAGCCATTGTTGTGCTTAGCCATTTCACTTTTCTCCAAGATTGCTGTGAATAAAATTGAAACGCTGTTTGGTCACTGGTTGATCGAGTCGCTGCTCCCTTCTTTATGATGAGGTAGAATCGATCGATCTCGGGAACAATTTCCTAATTGACCGATACCTCGCGTTGTGCCATCGTCGTTAGTATCGTTTCATTATCTCTGTATTTGTTGCAACAGTTAATAGGTAAAAAAATTCAAAGTGACTTTGGCTGGATATTTCGCGCGCGGAACAACAACTTGTTTAGCATCGCTAGCTCGGTCTCATTCAAACACTCAAACTGTGCTTCGTGAAGTTCCGAAATGGGGCGGTCCAACTTTTTGAGTAGCTCCCGTGCCTTGGCAGTCAAAGTCACCCAGACCACTCGTCGATCCTGTTCGCTTCGGTTGCAGTCAACAAGACCATTGGCTCGAAGTCGATCGATGAGTCGCGAAATGTCCGGTTGCGCAACGATCATCCGCTCGGCGATCTGGTACACCTGCATCGGCTCGCCTTCTCCCCGAAGTATTCGCAGTGCGTTGTACTGCGAGTCGGAAAGA
>WPCK01352468.1_pt1 | contig 10390 bp, 10 predicted proteins | sample 5399851 | NCBI WGS metagenome assembly WPCK01 (sample SAMN12869471, study PRJNA574797) | sludge metagenome | isolation source: wastewater treatment of pH11 | place: China:Beijing | collected 2019-05-20
GGGCCATGAGGTCGAGCACCCGGCCGGCCAGCTCGTCGTGGTGGACCCGCGCGTACCTCGGCGAGGTGATCGCGTGGATGGTCCACGGGTCGGCGCGGTCGACGAGCAGCTGATGCTGATCGCGACGTTGCTGGCGCAGCCCGTAGTTGATCGCGTCCGAGGCGATCGCGGCGGGCAGCGTTCGGAGGTACCTCGGCGGCGCGGCGGCGATGCCGGCGAGCTGCTCGAAGCTCCAGTGCGTGAGGGCGCCGTTGCGACCCGACCCGTCGCGTAGCGCGAGCGCGTCGGATGCCACGGCTTCAGTCCTGAGGTCGACGGTGTCGATGGTCTGCTCTTCGGTGCGGACGCGCCGGTCGCGTGCCGAATCGTAGAGCGCCTGAACGCTGGCGTAGCGCTCATCGGGAGGCCGTGAGGCCCATTCCCGGTGGGCGGTGTACGCACAGACAGTAGACACACCACTCCCTATCATGGGGTGCTCCTTTCTGCGTGCCCTGAGGGCGACGAGGTGGAATCAGCTCCGCGTCGGGCGACGAGGAGGGGTGGCCAGGACGGCCACGGCGAGTGACCTTGACGTTACGCCTACTCGCTTCGACTGTCAAGCTGCGTAGCAGGGCTGCGTAGCAGGGCTGCGTAGCAGGGTAGAACTGAGCACTGAGCCGAGACGGAAGGGCGGCGGGTCGCCCTGCCAACTGCCCGCGTCCGACGCCGAGAGCCAACTATTCGGCGTCGTCCGCACCGAATAGAGTTAGCCAATCCTCCAGATGCGGGAACCGCCCGGTGTCTCGCAACTGCGTCGGACCCATTCGCTCCCGCAAAAGCAGATAGCTCGCCAGAGCGCCTTCCAACCAATCGCTCACATGGTCGCGGCGCGCTTGGGGGTCGCGAACTCGGCCGAGTTCCTGCGCCTCGATAGCCAGTCGCGCGATGAAATGACTCTGGGCTTCGATCGTGTGGTTCGGGTTCTCCGCCCAGGCAGCAGGCGCTGGCCTGGCGAGCCGACGTCCCGACGTGTCAAACAACGCACGGCTGTACTCGGTCACGTCACGAATGCGGGAGAGGCCCCGCGCGGCAGCAATCCGTGGCAGACCGCTGATCGTAAACTCTGCTATGCAGGAGTGCGAGTACAGCCTTGGGAGCGGGGCCCCACGCGCGTTGTCACGGAACGCGGCCAGAGTCAGTCGCCGCGTGCTTTGGGTCGCTCCCGTCGCCATGGCTGTGGCGCCAGCACCGAGCGCGACTAGCCCGAACACGTCGGCGAAGTTAGTGATGATAGTTGACGAACCCACCTGTGCGAACCCGCGCACGAGATGCAGGTATGCGCGGTGGACACGTGAACTTGTCTCGAACGGATGCCCCGAGCCCGCTTGCGCTACGACGATATAAACGCCATCCAGCCCTTCTCGGGCCGACACAAGGTCGATGATCCCGTCGAGGAATCCGCCCTCTGAAAAGGCCGCATCGCTCAGTGCCTGCTCGTCGATAGCCACGGTCGCCAGGATTGGCTGTTCGACTTCAAGCCTATTGGCGGCCTCGATGCCCTCGTCGAGCCATTCTGCAGCCGTCTGGCCTTCATCTTCACGTTCCGCGATCAACGGCGCCGGCAGAATCAAGCTCGCAGCGCGGAGCTCAAGCTGTACTTGCAGGGCCGCCTCGACAGCGGGGCGGACGTTCGTACCGGTAGGAGGACGACCCGGCCATCGGCCGCGCACGGCGTCGCGGACTGCGGCCTCCCAGTCACGACGCCCAGTCTCATCGCTATCGAAATGCGGCAAGCCGCCCACGCCGAACCAGGGAAAGGATGCCAACCGGCCGCATGCGCGCTCGCACTCTTCTGCGGGCAGGCCGGCGAGATAGAGCTGAGGATCGACAAGTTTCCGCGGCGAAAAGTCGGAGGGCAGCCGACGCATGGCCTCGATCGAGTTGAACGCTGGCAGGAATACCTCGCTGTGAACGTGTTCGACGCCGTCGTCGATCGCGCGTTTCCCGCCGCGGTTCAAAAGCAGCATTCGAGCTCTCTTTCACAAATGGCCGAACCGCTGACTCAAATGGTCCGGGCGAAGGTGCGGGATTGGATTGAGCATGGAATCGACCAACGCGCAGAACGCGGCCGGCAGGTCGGTTCGATGCGTCGCGAGTGACGCGAAGGGCACGCGCCCGATCCGGGCCTGGTCAAACCCAAATGGGTGTTGCCCTGCGGCCAGTACGTACAAGGTCAAGCCGAGCGAGTATATGTCCGACCGATTCGTCAAGTTCCGTCGTCCACCGAATTGCTCAGGCGACATGAAGCCTGGCGTACCCGGATTGCCAGCGACGGTGAGCATCGACCGATCGAGATGCTTAGCGAATCCAACATCGACGAGGACGTTACGCGTCACGGTCTGCATGATGTTGGCCGGCTTGATGTCTCGATGCACTATCCGCTTCAGCCAGAGCTGCTCTACGGCGATCGCAACCTGTTCACCGACACTCCTTAGTGCTGCAAGGTCCGGGCGACTCGCGCCGGGCTGGGCCAGTGCTGTCAAGTCGTGCCCGTCGAGGAATTCGTACGCGACCACCTCGTGACGATTGCCGCCAATATCGATGGAGACCGTGTCGAGCACCTTGACCAAGTGGGGGCAGTCGATCGCACGCAGCGCACTCAGTTCGCGCTCGATCCGGCGCGGGTCAGACGTCGCTGAGTACACCTTGACGGCGGCCAGTGTCCCGCTGACTCGGCCGCGAAAAACGCTTCCCTGCCCGCCGGAACTCAGATGGCCGTCGAGAGTGTATGCCGCCGGTAGGGCGGCGCGGAGTTGTGCAAGCGGATCAACGGGCGTCGCCACTTGAGGGCACCAGCCGAGACCAGAGAAACTCGCGGCGCCAGTCGTGATCGGTCGCCGGTTCTGCGGAAACGATCGTCTTGATGTGGCCGTTCACGGAGAGCAGACCAACACCGGCCGCCTCGAAGTCCTTTCGGTGCCGGCGCGCCATCGGGACCGACGCCTCGGGCAAGGCGACGTAGGATTGATTGGCATACAGGCGGTACTCCCTTGCCTGCTCCAGGGCATCACGCCAGCGCGTCAGCTTGGCTTCGATCGCGATCATCTGGAAGGACCGGCCCCAGGTCGACCCGATCTGGACGCTTCCACCTGCGCCGCGCCTCAGGAGTCCGATCTTGACGAGCCGATCGAACCGTCGCTCATCCTCGCGGAGTGCTCGCGGCTCAAGCCCACAAACCCGTTCAAGAACGTCAATGCGCGTGGACCCAAGCTGCCGCACGGCCGCCACGACGAAGCTTTCCCACACCGAGAGCGGCCGGACTGCCTGCAGGCGCCGGCCGGGAACCACCGCTACAACATCGGCGATTGAACGCCCCGCCGTAACCTCCCTAAACAGTGCAGCGTCGGGACGACCAAGGTACGCACGCAGATTGGCGACCACGCTCTCGACGAGAATCGACTCCAGGCGAGGTGACGCGGACCTTGTAGGCGTCAGCGCGCGGGACATGGCGGGGACACGACTCTCAGTCGGCATTTGCTACTCTCAAGTATCGACGACACTGGGCCGTGCCGCTACCCATTTTCCCGGTCGCTGGCCGTTTCGGATTGGGAGGTCCAGGTCGAGCAATGCGAGGCTTCGATGGCTAACCGGAGCCGTCTGCCGGAGCCGCTCACCCGCGCTTGAACTCAAAGCTCACGACACGACGCGGCTAGGAAGACTCGTCAGACTATGAACTCTCGGCGCACCGCAAGAGGGCCCACCTGCAACGCCACGAGCACGAACGCTTCCCGACACTCTCCCGCAGCAGGAGTGGGCTGATACCGAAGCCGCTGGGTCATCAGCGTCACGACGCCGCTCGGAAAGGCGGCTCGGAGGGCCTCGACGGTCGCCCACTGAGACGCCGTCGCGGTCTTCAGGACGCTCGTCTCGGCGACAACATCCGAAGGCGTGACTACGAGGTCGGAGCAGTCCGGATTCGCCCGTAGCAGTTCCTGCAGCCTCGCCGCACCGTCTCGGACGTAGCGCGGATGGTCTGACGCCGGCGCGAAAGCCTGGTCGGCAATGGTCTCGATGGCCTCCGCCATCGGCAGGACGCCTGCCGCCTGTCGGGCCTGCTTGTCGGGAGTGCCATGCTTCGCGATCCAGTCGGCGACGAACCGCTTCTTCTGTTCGTGCAGCGCCAATTGCTTGGCCCGCTCGTGGAGATTCTGCTCGCGCTTGGCGCGCTGGTCCGTCCTAAAGCGGCGCGTCGCCTCTATCGCCACGGGCTTGGCCAGCACGGGATCCACGGAGACGTCGAACACCACGCGCCGGCCCTCGGCCTCGATGACGCAGTGCCGCTGCGTCGGCGGAGGGTGGGCCACGGCCCGCTGCCCCTGGTCGGCCAGGAACGCCTGGGCGACGCGTTCGCGGAGTTCGCGGTGCGCCTCCTGCCGTGTCAGGCTGGCGGCCGTCCGAGCCGCGTGGAACGCCTGTTCTAGCTCATGGTTCCTGGCGGCCAGACGGAGCAGTTCCTCGGGATTCGGGGGCGCGTCGAAGGCTGGCGACGAGTCGAGGCGGATTACGCGCTGCTCACCGTCCAACTCGAACCGGGGGCGGAGGCGGAGCCTGGCGACGCCCTGACGGTCGACCGAGACGAGGTGCAGCCGGCCCGCTGGCACGTTCAGGGCCAGCGTCTGCAGCGCCTTGCCGTCTCCTCCAGCCAGGAGCGACGCCTTCCGACCGGCCTCGGACAGGATGAACGTGGCCGTCGCGGGGAGCGACTTCGGGGGCGCCTGATTCCGGCCCACGCCAACGACAGTCTGGTCAGCCGCGGCGCTCGGAGCGTTCGTCACGAGTTCCATGACCCGATCCTTTCCGTACCAGTAAGATCTCCGTCTCGAAAGGCCCCGGCGGCCCCATCGCGTTGTCGCGATGGAGCCGTCGGGTACGTGTCGTACCAGTCAGAGGGGCTGAGCCCGACCACCTGGTGTGACGGGCACGACTCAGGAGTGAGCCTCGATGCGCGTGTAGGCGTCGAGGATGCACTGCCGAATCGCGTCCTGCGCGCTGGCCTCGCCGTTGGCGGGACGCAGCAACGCAAAGCTCCGGCGTTCACCGTTCACGGAGTACTGCCGGGCCGGAAACGTCACGTTCCTCCCTCCATCGCGACGTTCCCATACGGCGAAGCCGATCAGCCGCAGTCCACTGAGCGGACCCGCGTCGGCTTCGAAGATCACCTCTGCATCCGCAAGCTTGCCCGGAGGGTTCGCCTGCTCGTTGGGGATGATCTTCACGGACATGAGCTCACCTTTCTGCTTGGACATACAGTCCTCCAAGACCGTCGAGGGCCTGAGACCGACGGCGGCGGTGCGTTCGCGCGAGGGGTGTCCACGCGTGCGAACAGGGGTGGGACGCATGGGCCCTGAGGGCGCATGCGGGTTGACGGGATATCGCACATATACAACCATAAGAACTAAATGTCAATAGATTAAGGCGTCAATGGCACTACTCAACTACAAGCATACGCATGAGTCAGCGGATTGATCGAAGCCGGCCGCCGATCGGCTCACGCCCGTACTGGCGCGCGCCGAGAATCTTGCGTCGCAGCTCCGCCTCGGGCCACGGTGGCTCACAGCGCGCGTTCCACGTCAGCAGCGCAGCGATTGCACTCTCGTCGTCGAGGTCGAATCCGCGAACGACGCGGCAGCACACCTTGAACGTGTGCTGATCGCCGTGCGCTCCGGCGATCGCCGGCGGAACGGACTCGAGATATCTCGTGGCCCTGGCCAGGCCGTCCTGCGACCCGGCGCGAGGGGTCTGATAGTGGGTGACCTCGGGGGGCGCCACGCGTCGCGGCGGGAACGCTCGCGCACAGTACACGGCGTCGACTGGTCCGAAGTGCAGCGTCACCGCGTACGGAGTCGCGCGCTTGTGGTTGAGGAATCCGGGAATCCGCGTGGTCTGCGAGCAGGACGTCGCGGCCGCATCTCCACCGAGTTCCCGCGCCAGCGCCTTCTGAAGCGCCTCAGCCTGGGACACCTCCATGCCACGAACGCGCCACAGGACATGTACCCGGCCGGGTGACGTGCGCAAGAGATACGACGGCTGAGGCAGGTCTGACCGATCGGCGATCGCCGCCAGGAAGGCGCCGGCCTTCGCGTCCGCCTCGACGAACAGCTGTCTGACGGCAACGACGGCGCGGCGGGCCCGCGATCGGAGGCGACCATCCACGGCGTTCACGCCAACGTAGACGTTCCATCGCGCGGCGTTCCGAGCCCGCAGCCACGCGAGGAATCGGTCGCTGGTCGCCAGGTCGCGGCTGACCACACGCTGGGCAACGGCGCCGGTGGCGTACGACTTGAGGAACACGGCCACCGTGTCGTCCGCCCGAAAGGCGGACAGCAAGAATGCCCGCGGCGCAGAACGATCCAGGACGTCCACGGTTCCTCTATCCCCCGCTCTTGCTGAGCGACACGCGACCCGTGAAGGTCGAGCCATCCGGCGACGGGCAGTCCACACCCGAGAAGTCAGCCTCGATGGAACGCGCCTCCGCGTTCCCGACACTGAGGAGACTCCCCGTGCAACCTCGAGGCGACGCGTAGCTGCCCTGGGTACTCAACCGCGCTGGCGGCTGGTTCGACGGCGTGATGGCGCTCGTCACAGTGGTCGTGATCGGCAACCAGGCGTGCTGCGACTGGATCGTGACGTTGAACGTCTGCTGGTTGGTGCCTGGCACTACGACGAACGTCCACGTCGCAGGCCCACTTGTCGGCGCCTGCTCCTCACGCTGAATCGTCACGGTTCCGGCCCAACTGCCTTCCAGAAAGGAGCGGGCTGGAGACGGCTGCGTCGGCGTCGCCTCGCGACCGCAGGATGCCAGTATCAGCAGCAATGGCACTGGCCAGTACGGACGGGTCGTTTGCGACCTCATGGCACGACTCCTTCCATGGGGAGAACCTTCCCGACCCGCGCCTCCAGCAGGAACCGGTCGGCGGCCCCGTCGTAGCCAGACACGTCCACGAGTTCGGTCACGCGCCGACGCCCGTCCACACGTGAGACATGGGCAATGAGCTGGATGGCCAGCGCGATGGCTTCACGGGTGCTGCGATGCGGTAGACCGACGTTCGCCGTCAGGACGCAGTGCGCCAGCCGCGTGAGGGCCTGCTCGGCGGAGTTTGCGTGGATCGTGCTGAGGCTGCCGAGGTGCCCCGTATTGAGCGCCTGCAGCAGGTCGAACGCTTCGGCGCCGCGCACTTCGCCGACGAGGATGCGGTCTGGACGATGTCGGAGCGCCGCGCGCAGCAGATCCGAGATCGTCACCGGCGGAAGCGGCGCCTCCTGGCCAAGCGGTGATTGGGCCCGACGCGCTTCGAGTCGAAGCACGTTGGGTTTCGGCAAGTGAATCTCCGCGGTCTCCTCGATGACGATGATTCGGTCGCCGTCGGGGATTCGGGCGGCAAGAGCGTTCAAGAGCGTCGTCTTGCCCGTCCCGGTTCCACCCGAGATCAGGATGTTTCGCTGGCAGCGGACCGCGGCCACGAGCTGCCCGGCCACGTCGGTGGACAGCGCGCCCAGTTCCACGAGGTCATCCAGGCTGTAGCGCCTCGTGAACTTCCGGATGGTCAGGGCGGGCCCTGCGACGGCGCACGGCGGGAACATCGCCGCCACTCGCGACCCGTCTTCCAGGCGCGCGTCCAGTAAAGGCTGCACGTCGGAGATCTCGTCCCCACACGCACGCGCGATGTTCTTGATCGCCACGGTGAGGTTCCGGCACTCCAATGACCTGTCAGGCACTGCTTCCAGCCGCCCTTCTCGTTCGACGAACACTCGCCGTCCGCCCTCGTTCACCATGACCTCGGTGACGGTCGGATCGCACAACAGGTCCTCGATGGGCTTGAGGAACGGCAGGATGCGGTCCAGGCTGCTCACAGCGCGCCTCCGGCGACGTGATCGAAGTAGCTGGTCTGTGCATCGAGGTAGTACGGCTTCAGGTAGCAGTACTGCGGCGGCAGCGGGTTGAGCCCGTCGTACGGAAGTGCCACGGCTTGCGCGTTCTGAAGTTCCATGAACACTCGCGGCTGGAAGATGAAGTCGGACTCAACCGTGTACGACTTGCTGGCGCCGATCGTCTGCTCGGATGCTGTCGCCTTGCCGCTCAACAGGGAGATATGGGCTCCGGCGCCGGTCTCGGCGATCGTGTACTTCGTCTTGATCTGGTCGGCCCGGCCACACAGCTCTGCGGCCACGCGCGCAGTCAGTTCGTCGCTCGTAGCCAGGAACAACTTGGTGCGGAAGCACTGAAGCAGCGTGCGCCATCCGTCGTCGCCGGCGAGCGCGGATCGCAGGGACGCGATGCTCTGGGTCGCGACGATGGGAATCAGACGCGCCTGACGTGACAGCGCGAACGCTCGCTCGTCACCGGTGGGATCGGTCTCACCGACGGTGGCAAAGGCGTGATATTCGTCGGCCACGAACAGAATGTCCCGCCAGACCTTGTCGGACGCCGACGAGATCCGAGGAATCCTGGCCAGCACCGCTCGCTGAAAATCGAGCTTGAGCATCACGCCGAGCCCCCGCGCCAGCGCTGGGTTCAGCGCCACCGGGAAGTTCAGCCCGAGGACATGCCCGGTTTCCAGGAGCTCGTCGAGCGGCGGTAGGGGCCGGGGCTGTCCGGGTTGGGGATCCTCGGTGTAGGCGGATCGAGGCGGGCAAAACGACCGGTACACTTCCGGGTTCTCGTCGAACAACGAGAGGAAGACCACGATCCCTTCGACGATGGAAGCCTTGACCTTGCCATCGAGCTTGGCCCACGGTCCAACGAACCAGCGCTGTATCGCCTCCAGACGATGGCGCCGGTCCGCACAGATCGCGTCACCGCCCTTCTTCACGGTGAACGGAATGTCGCGCGCCACCAGGAATCCTTCGAGCTCCGCCGAGTACGGGTGTCCCATCATGCCGGGACCGATCGGGCGCCACAGCGTGTACGCCCGCTTGGCGTGCGCTTCGCAGTCGCGGTTCGAGATCACGATCGCCTCCGGCGGGTCGCGGAACTGCGCCTGCAGGGCCCGGATGTTCTGGTCGATCAGGCTGTCGTTGATGACGTATCGGTAGACCTCGGCGAGCGTCGTGTATCCATCACTGATGCGGCGCAGCGCGATCACGAACTTCAACAGGTCCGTGTACGCCTGCTGCCAGAACGGTTCCTTGGAGCGCCCGAAGAGATTGTTGAGCAGCGTGCCAACCGCGTACGCGACGGCATACGGATCCAGATCGTTGTGAAGCGGGTTGTAGCAGAATCCGGTATCCAGACCGATTTCGAGGTAGTCGTCTGACCGACCCGTCTTCTGGAGGATTCCTCGAACCTGTCGGCAGAAGTCGCCCTTCACCTCCAGAACGAGCCCGCCGACTTTGCGTTCGGCATCGCTGGCCCGCCACCGTAGCAGTTGATCGACGTACGGGTACATGCACGCGGACGTCTTCCCGGTACCGACCGCGCCGAGAATCATGACGCCCGTGTAGAGGCCGCGCTCCGGAATCGTGAGCCAGTTCGGGTTCGGCGCGCGGCCCGGCGTGCGCTGGTGGTGCGTTTCACCGAGCACGAGACTCGGCTTCGCTCGCGCCTCGGCATCCGGGTAAGGAGGCAAGGCACGCATCCGCGGCGTGGGTTCTCGCCGGTACACGGCAATGGTCAGGATTGAGAACGCCATCGTCGCCACGAAGAACGGGGAGCTGAACCACAGGGCGGCGTAGGCGTACGACAGGCCGATGAACAGCGATGGCTTCCGGAGCGCGATCAGCTCCAGGAATGGGTCGGTTCTGGGCACGGGATAGGCCGAAAGTCCCCACACGCCAACCGCCGTGGCCACCACCATGGCCATGAGCCCGCGGATCTCGACCACTTGACGCAGCACCAGTCACCTCTCAGTTGGCTGGCGATGCCGCACCGCGCGCGCTGGCCTGGCCGGACTCCGTCAGCGGCCGGTTGGCGTGGACGTCGTACCGGCGCCGGGGACGTCCTTTCGCGGCTGTCGGACGAGGCGTGTGCGGCCCAGGGTGGGCCTCGCGCCAGGCCACGAATTCTCGGTCCCGCGCGAGGAGCGTTTCGATCACCTGATTGAGCACGTACTCGGGCGGTTCGGCGAGGAACGCGGCGTAGGCGTGGAGCGTCTCGAGGTTCTCGCGGTCGAGCCGCGTGATGTGACGCACGACGTGCTTGCCGCGCGTCCGGGCTTTGATGACGGGCATGGAGCCTCCTTGTGAGCGGAAACGGTGGTCTGTTTGCCGCGAGGATCCGTGGCCGGTTTCGGCGACGAATGCGCGGTGCAACGCGACGGCGAACGCGCGGTGTGACACCGGCGCGTGCTCCGTCAGAAGTAACTGGCGGCCTGACAGGCAGCCAGGGCGAGAGCGACCCCCTCGGGACAGGGCC
>WPCK01002737.1_pt1 | contig 10389 bp, 11 predicted proteins | sample 5399851 | NCBI WGS metagenome assembly WPCK01 (sample SAMN12869471, study PRJNA574797) | sludge metagenome | isolation source: wastewater treatment of pH11 | place: China:Beijing | collected 2019-05-20
GGTCTCATCAAGCTGGGCAACCGCCCTGCTCAACCAACGCCAATCGTCCGACACCAGTGACCCTCCGGCATCGTAGAGTGCGGGGACCGGATCCGGCCCCGAGTGCACCGGCACCTCCTCCCCGAGGCCAAGAAGATCCACGGCGGCGAGTGCGGCGCGTGAACGCAAGGACTCGACATCGGCAACGATCTGGTAGCGGACTGCGGGAGCTGGTTCGACCAGCCCCGGAAGGCTGGGCGCATCGGGAACGAATTGGCCGGTCGAATCCACGACTCCGGCGGGACGGTGATTCGCAATGTCCACGAGTTCCTCCTCAAGGTGACGGGGCACCGAATGCCGGGCCTGAGTGTTTGTGATTCGGGTGGAATCAGATTGGATGTGCTGTTGAAGGCGATGGGTGAAGACGTACAGGCGCTGGCCGGAATCGACCACGCCGGTCTCGCGCTCAGGGCGACGAACGAAGCCGTGGCGAAGATACAACTGGTGTGCAGCCGTCATCTGGGGACTCGAACGAATCTCGATGTCCCGGTATCCGGCGGCCACGGCCAAATCGATGACGTGGTCCACCAGCCTCCACCCCAAATTGAGGCCGCGCCCACGCGGATGTACACCCAGAATGTTGAAGGTGTAACTGTCTTCGGTGTAGACGTCCGGGCGGGGCGTCAGAACAACGCCCACGACGCCCTCGCCATCCACGACCACCCACACGTGCGAGCTCTCCGCACGCCCGGCGATGTCCGCCAGATGCTCGTGGTACCAGGGAGTTACCCAGCATCCCGTCGAAAAGGCTTCCTGCAACACCCGGCCCACCTCGGAGTATTCCTCGGGATGGGCCAATCGCATCTCGCGGCCTCCGCCGAGGTCCTCACGCAACAGATGCGGAGGAAGTAGGCTGGCATCCTGCTCGGGCATGGCATTCCTCTTTCATGTATGTGGATGGTCGTGGCCAGTGGTTGACCGCGTGGATGGCTCCGGTTCGGCTAGCGCCGAGCGAGGCGTGCTACGCGAAGGCCCAGCGCTCGTAGGAGCCGCCGCCTCCCGGGCCGGAGTAGTAGGGCGAACCAGTCAGATGCTCGCGGTTTGCGGGTTCACGCCAGCGTGCCAGATCGGCTTCGGGCGAAAGCAGATGCTCCGAGCCCGCGGCGAAGGAACGATCGACATACTGACCAGACGGCCCCGGAAGGAGTCCCAGGTAGTAGAGTTCGCGGTCGTCCACGAAACCTTGGGCGAAGAGATCGCGCGCATAATCCCACAGGTTCGGGTAATCCTGCAGATGCTTGACGTCGTCCTCGCCATAGATCTGCGCAATTCCGGGCCGGTAGCTGCGCTCGTAGGAGGAGAGCGTCACGAAGAGCCGGATGTCCGAGTCAGTGATCTTGTCTCCGAACAAGTAGCGGCGTGTGGACAGACGGTGATTCAGATCCGCCAAACGAGCCTCGAAAACACCCTTTGCGACATCCGCGGCCCCCCTGCCGGTGGCGAAAAGGACTTTGTAAGTGCCGTTGTTGACGTCATCGAAGATCTGCTGATTCAGCAGATCGATTTCCTTGCGTAGATGCTGCGGGTAGAGGTCCGGGGAGTCGGGAGCGTGGAACTCCTTCCAGGCCACCTCCCAGTCCTGGGGCAGCAGGTGGTAGTTGTTCGAAACAACGAGTCCGGTGGTGGAATCGATGACCGTGGGTGAGGTCCCGCGGCCCTGAAAGCTGGCGTCCGAGCGGCGGTAGAAGGTATTGAGGAGATTGGAGCCGAAAGCCTCCTCAAGATTGTTGTCCGAGGGAGCAATGCGCCATCCCTGATCGTCACGGCCCGTCAGCAGGACGAAGGGCACTGCCTCCTGCAACCCGAGCAATCGCAGGACAATGAGCTGGCGGCGGCCCCATCCGCAGCTGGGGCTGGCAAGCAGAAGATAACGGCCGGGTTCGGGGCGGGCCTCGCCCACTGCCTGCCCGAAGCGGGTGGAGAACCAGTTGCGCTGGCGTCGGAAACCTCCATCATCCGTCTGTTCAACAGTCATCTCGGGATAAGTGGTGCGGTCAACGGCTTCGGGCCGGGTCTTGGCGTCTGCTTCCAGTTGAGCTGTCAATGTGGTTGTCATTGCTTCTCTCGTTTCGTTCTGATGACTGTTGCGGTCAGTTGGTCTTCGTGGGAATGGGCAGGGGATGTTTCTGTGCGCGTTCGTCCCTGGCAAATCGGCGTTCGCGCTGGCCAAACGTGTTGCTGGCTCGCTCGCCGGCGGGTTCTTCCTGCGTTTGGTAAGGTCTGACCTCATCAGGCACGAAGGTGCGTCCGTTGATGATCACTTCCTCCGGGTCCTCCAGCACCTTCAGATCGTCGAGCGGATTTCCACGGGCAATGATCAGATCGGCGCGGTAATCGGGAAGTAGAGCTCCGGTGACACCCGCGAGGCCGGAGGCTGCCGCCGCTCGAGTGGTGGCGGAGAGCAGGATCTCGTGGCTGGGAATACCCGCCAATTCGAGCTGCTGCAGGCCGAAGTGGTAGGCGCTGGCAGGGATGACTGCCCCGATGTCATGACCGGTGACGAGCTGGACTCCGTGTTCGAAGAGTTCCAGAGCTCGCGGGGCCGCCGTCTCTCCGGGAACCGGTGGCCAGCTGGGCGGGCTGCACACATCCACGAACACCCCGGCCTCGGCGATACGATCCGCGAGTTGGGGATCAAAGGCGGTGCGTCCGTCGTCGTCGAGGAAGCTGGCGTGAGCGATGTAGGTGATTCCTGCATCAACCGCGCGGCGAATGCCCTCGGTGCTGTGCGCATGGGCTGCGGTGTGCTTGCCCAGACGTGTTGACTCGTCGACGAGCGCCCGCAGTTCCTCTGTGGTGAACTGCGGTTTCCACGGCGAGGTATTGGTGGACATGAAGCCGCCGGTCGCCATCACCTTGATGAGATCGACCCCGGCCTTGTGATGTCCACGCACGGTCTTGCGAATGTCGTCAATCGAATCGACCTCGGCGCCGTTGGTCCACGAGTGTCCCGCCGACGTCGTTAGTTGCGGTCCGGCGGCGACGATGTTCGGACCAGCCACAACACCGGAGTTGATGGCCTCGCGCAGGGCAACATCGGCGAAATAACGCGAACCGAGAGATTGCACTGTCGTGACACCAACGGAGGCAAGCTGGCGCGCCACGGTGACCGAAGATATCGCGGCCAAGGACTGCGCGTGGAGTTGAGGTGCGGGGGTGGTGACCGGAATGGCGCTCTCGTAGGACCCCAAATGTGCGTGGGTTTCGATGAGGCCGGGCAAGATCGTCGCCCCCGGATGCGCTTCCACGGGAAGATTCACGTATTCGTTGGGAAGGGCGCGCTGCTCCCCAATCCACCGCAGGATTCCGCCCACGATGACGACCGCCGGGTCGACGACGACGTCGCGTCCTGTCGCAGGAAATGCCCGGTCGGCTGTGATCACTCGGCTCCTCGACGGAGCGGGGGCGTCAAGACCTCGGGGAGGTTGCCAGTTGAGAGACATGTGTTTCACCTTTGATGGTTGTGGACCGTGCGCTGGCTGTGGCACGCGTAGTCACGATGGGTCCGGAGCGAATATCGGATACTGCGAGCCGATTTTGGGTGTACGTTCCCCGCAGGGAGCACGGAAGGTCAAAAGCGGAGACACCGGAGATCGTGATCTCGTTGCTCGAGGCCAGATTGGCCGGACAACGAGTGGACTCCGGGTGAGGAACTCCGGGAGTTTCCGCCTGACTACTTCAATCGGTGCGGTCCACCGCAAGAAGTATCCGCGGTGAGCTGCATACGACTTTCGGAGGAGCCCACAGCGCGGCAGTGCTCCGCAAAATGTTGTGTACTTACAATGCGATTTTCTCCCGAAGGAGGCATCGTCCGTTCACAACAGATTGTCGGGGTCCTTCACGTTCCCGGACCGGTGACGTGTAAGCAGCAGCCGGGTATCGTGTAAACAGCTGCCTAGTGGCGGCCCGCTCAACCGCGCAAGTCTTGCCGTATGACAAGAGCCAGCGGGGAGCCCGCCCGTTGTCCTGCTCCTAGAGCTGACAGGACATCATTCGGAGGCAACACATTCGCACAAGCGTCTTGCTTGCGTAAGCAACAGGCGACACGATGTGCGTCTGGTTGTTCATGTGGCCTCCTTGATTGAGTAACTCGAGGATAGCCACAAGACCCACATTCCTACAAGTTCTGTCTGAAATATGGATGAGGTGATGGAGATCCGTCGATGAAAACAGCTCGATCGGAGGAGCTCGAACCGCCAAACAACAGTTTGACCAGTGGTTTTATTCCACGTTGGCATCCCGGATCAAAATCGGCAAATTACCTACCAGAGCAATGGGTTTCGTGGCACACGCGGGCAATCGAGACCAGAAAACCCCCAGTCGAGTCTCGCCGAGCTGCTCCAAGCGGAGCTGCTCAAAGCAGTATCGCAGGCCAATCGGTTTCTGACGGAGCATGCTGAGGTCATGAGCGACAATTCCAGGCCACCACTATTCAACGATCGAGCCCGTCGAGAACTGTATGAGCACCGTGTACTGGTCCTTGACGGCGTTCTGGACGACGACAACGGGACGCTGCTTGCCACGCAGATGTTGGCATTGGCCGCCGAGGACTCCTCCTCGGACATCGCCCTGTGGATTCATTCGCCGGGAGGATCTGTACCCGCGATGCTCGCGATCCGCGACATCATGAAACTCGTTCCCAACACGGTCTCGACCCTCGTACTGGGGGTGGCCTACAGTGCTGGGCAGTTTCTCCTGAGCGCAGGAACCAAGGGCACAAGGCGCGCCCTGCCGCATTCACGGATTCTCATGCATCAAGGATCGGCAGGAATCGGAGGAAGCGCGATCGAGGTGGAGCTACAGGCCGGCGACCTTCGCCATACCAGGGACACTGTCCTTGGCCTCATCTCAGCCGACACCGGACAACCCATCAAGAAGATCTTCAATGATTCCCTGCACGACCATTGGTATACGGCGCGGGAGGCCATCGAGTATGGCTTCATAGACGCGATCGTCGAGACCTTCGAGGGCATCATGCCCCGCAGGCAGCAACCGACCGGATTCGGAAGCACCCGCATGGAGGAGTCGCGATGAGTAGCTACACGATTCCCAACGTCATCAGCCAGCACCCGCGGGGTGAACGCATCATGGATGTCTACTCACACCTATTGACGGAACGGATCATCTACCTCGGTACAGCGATCGATGCCGGAGTGGCCAACGCTCTGATAGCGCAGTTGCTTTATCTTGAATCAGCGAGCCCCGGCAGTGACATCGAGTTCTTCATCAACTGCGAGGGCGGAGACCCCAGCGCAATGCTGGCGGTGCACGACACCATGCGTTTCATCCGGGCGGAGGTGGCGACAACGTGCGTGGGCCAAGCGGTTGGGCCAGGAGCGGTACTGCTGGCGGCGGGGCCGAGGGGCAAACGTGCTGCCCTGCCCCATTCGCGAATCATCCTGCACCAGCCCGCCAGCCAAGGTCAGCGTGGGGCAATCCCGGATCTCATTCTTCAGGCGGAGGAAATGGTGAGGATACGCAGCGAACTGGAGAACGTGCTGTCCAGAGGCACCGGCCAGACCGTGCAGAAACTGCGGTCGGACACGGATCATGATCGAGTCTTCACCGCCCGCTCGGCCGTGAAATATGGCCTCATCGACCATGTCATCGATGAACGCTCACCAGACTGAGCACCAACGACTGTGGTCGGGCTTTGTAGCCAGACCACGTGACATCAGGCCACGAGGGAAAGGACGGCACCGGAAGGCGCATGCAAGCTTGGCCCCGGAGCGGATGGCCAGCCAGCCGGTACAAGAACCATGGGGGCACGGGATGGATCGGAGGGCCTGTACGCCGCCTCGAGACGCCGCACAACGGCATTCGTGAGATCAAGCAGCCTGACTCCCAACGCGTGCGCAACCGCGGCTATCATTTCGCTGGATGGATCCTTCACGCCGCGTTCCATCTCCGACAAGTATTGCGGCGAAACCCCGGCGCGGCGCGCCGTCTCGCCAAGCGTCTCGCCACGTTCGTGACGCAGGCGGCGGAGTTCCTCACCAATAATGTGCCTCCACAGCGGCTCAGGGAGCTTCGCCGAGGCGCCAGCCTTCTGCTGCGGTTCCGGGTGTGTGGCCATACCTCAATGTATCCACCCACAAATGCTTGGGGCTCATTTCTCTGCCGAGAGCAGAGAAATGAGCCCCAAGCGGCGATCCTCACCGCGGCGACTGCGGCGACTATGGTTGGAATCAAGAATCTTTCATGAGCCATCAAGGAGGACACCGTGCTCGTCATCACCACACCAACCGTTGAGGGTCAGCCAATCAGACGCTATCTGGGGATGGTCTCCGGCGAGACCATCTCGGGCGTCAATGCCTTCAAGGACATCGCAGCCGGATTTCGAAACTTCGTGGGAGGGCGCTCCGCCAGCTACGAGCAAGAGATTCAGTCCGCCTACACCACCGCGGTTGCGGAGATGTCCCAACGGGCAGAGGCCATGGGAGCAAACGCCGTCGTGGGCGTACGCGTTGACTATTTCACCGCTGGATCGGACAACGGAATGCTCGCAGCGATAGCAAACGGCACCGCCGTCGTCATCTGATGATCGCAGGCAAACCCGCAGCCTCATCCGTCGCGCGCTGCTGAGACGCAACGCCAGGTGACCTCCGTCATCTCACGATCCGACGACTCTTGAATCGTTCCACCATCCTTGCGAGGATCTGCTCGTACCCAATCAGCCTGTGCACCCCGACGACGAGTTGGTTCGTCCGGGAATCGCGATGCCATGCACCCATTCTCTGCGCGGGTGGAGTGCGAGAGATTCAGGCCCTCCCACGGGGACCCGTACCAGCATCCCGAGATGGCGGAAGGACAATGACATGATCATTTGGCGTGGGTGGGGCATTCTGGCCTTCCTCGGTATCGGCCTTTCCGTTGGAATCACCGCCATTTTCGCCGCGCTCTCCGGTACCAACATGGAGGGCGTCACGTGGCAGGGCCTGCCAGCCTTCCTGATCGGCGGGGTAGTGATTTACGTCCTCGGAAGACATCTCAATCAGACGCGCCCCACCCAGAAGTTCTCCACCACGCGCGCCCTGACCCACGGGTTCCTGGCCCCAACTCTGGACGGTTCCGTTGACACGCTTCCACTCGCGGAGCAGCCTTCCCTCAATCAGGCGGAACAGGTACTTCTCAAGCGACTGCGCAATCGACACACGCTCTTCTTCATCCCCATGCAGTGGTGGGGCATCGCGCTACCCCTACTTGGACTGGGAATCACTCTTGCCAGCTCCAACAGCTGACGGGCACTCGACCCGCACCACCGTCGCAAACTCGCATGTCTCCGCGCTGATAGGATATCGCCATGGAAATGATTGAGGTCGACAGAATGTAGCCACCGTCCTGCCGGTGGCCCTCAGACTGATTCGCACCATGTCTCCAAGCAGTGTCGGCTCCCGGAGCGGTTGTTCGATGCCTCAGGTGATCTGCATGGAGTTCTCGCGACACGATGGAAATCCGGCGGTGGAGGTCTGTTTCGTGTCCCACTGGCAGATTCGTGTCCCACTGGCAGAGTGGTCAATAATTCCCTTCCGATGCGACGTCCATTGCGAATCTTCACGAGATCCTCTCCCGTATTCACGGCACTTCGGGATCTGCCTGAAATGGGCGATTGACGGCTCTGTTTTCATTGTCCTTCGTTCCCACGCGGGCGAAGTAACGGAAAGAACCCTCCCATGTCTCCAAAATCTGCAATATCACTCCACAATCTGAGCTTCGAATGGCCTGATGGCACAGTTGCCCTCGCCGAGCTCAATGGCACCTTCACGACCGGCCGCACAGGGCTGATCGGACGAAACGGCACCGGTAAATCCACATTGCTTCGTCTGATCGCCGGGCTCCTGACACCAACATCGGGAAGGATCGACACCATGGGCGAGGTCGGATACTTACCTCAGACGCTGACGCTGCAGCGCGAGACCACCGTGGCCCACCTGCTCGGCATCGACTCCATCGTCAGGTCGATCCGTGCCGTCGAAGCCGGTGACATCAAGGACCAGCACTTCGACACAATCGGCGATGATTGGGACATCGAAGCGCGTGCCGACGAATCCCTGCACCAGATTGGCTTCTCCTCGATCAATTTGGATCGACCAGTTTCCACGGTATCGGGCGGAGAGGCAATGCTCATCGCGATCACGGGCCTGCGCATCCGCCGTACTCCCATCACTCTCCTTGACGAGCCCACCAACAACCTCGATCTGGACACCCGCGCTCGGCTCTCGGACATCGTGGATCAGTGGCCGGGAGCTCTTGTTGTTGTCAGTCACGACCTCGCATTGCTCGAACACATGGACAACACCACAGAACTCCATGGAGCAACCCTCACAACATTTGGTGGGCCATACAGCGCGTGGAAGGAGCATCGGGATCAGGAACAGCTCGCGGCGATGAACGCGGCGCGGTCCGCCAAACAAACCTTGAAGGTGGAAAAGCGGCAGCGCATCGAGGCCGAGACAAAACTGGCTCGAAGGGAAAGGACAGGCAAGAAGACACAGCGTGATGGCGGCATCCCGAAGATTCTGGCGGGCAATCGAGCCAGCAAGGCACAGTCGGCGGCTGGCGCCATGCGCTCCACTCTGGACAACAAACTGCAGGCGGCACAGGCCGCCGTGGATGTCGCGGAAGCCAAGGTTCGGGACGAGGAGCACATCCACCTGGACCTGCCGGATCCGGGCGTGCCGGGCGGCAAGCGTATCGCTGAACTTGATCTCGGCCAACGAACAATCATCGTTCAGGGACCGGAGAGGGTCGCACTCATCGGCCCCAACGGCAGCGGCAAATCCACGTTCATCAACGAACTCGTGAATGGCAAGTCGCCCGGCGGAGGTCGCCCACGCGGCCGGCTGTTGACTGAACTGGTCGGCTACCTACCGCAACGCCTCGATGTTCTCGACGAGGACGCCAGCGCCATTGCCAATGTCCAGACGGTTGCCCCGCAGGCCACCCCCGGCGACATTCGCAATCACTTGGCGCGAATCCTGTTGCGCGGTGACAGCGTTCACCGCCCCGTTCGGACACTGTCGGGTGGTGAGAGGTTTCGGGTGTGCCTCGCGAGACTCCTTTTCGCCGATCCACCCGCACAGCTGCTGATCCTCGACGAGCCGACGAACAATCTGGACATCTCCAGCGTCGATCAACTGGCAGAAGCACTTGAGGCCTACCACGGCGCAATTCTGGTGGTGAGCCACGACCTGGGATTCCTCAGGAGAATTGGGATCGACACCGTCATCGAGTTGGATGGAACTGGCCGCGGGCACCACCGGTCCTCCGGGCTCCCACATCCTTGAAAGGACCGTTGTTCCCACCGCCTCGCTTCTCCGAAAGACCGCGCAGGAACCACCAGATGGTGTTGGCCGGGTTCGGGAAGTTTCACCGTGGGCACACCGCGGCCCCGGATCCGTGGCCGATCCGTTCCGGTGAGGTTAGGCTGGACGCAGACGCTCCCGACGAGTTTGCACCCTTGGTGCCGCCATCATTGCTGAAACGACAGCGGATTGGCTGTTGAGGGGCGACCATTCCAGCCCCTCCAAGGTCTGGCTTCGTGGAAGGAAATGCTTTGGCCAACTACTTGATCATCGGCGGACACGGCAAAGTCGCACTACTGGCGGCACCCCTGCTCGTAGAGGAGGGACACTGTGTAACCTCCGTTATTCGCAACCCGGAACACATCGGCGATGTCGAAGCAACCGGCGCTTCGGCCCACGTACTCGACATCGAGACCGCCTCGGTCGAGGAGCTTGCGAAGGTTTTTGCCGCGCAGGATGCCATCGTCTGGTCCGCGGGCGCCGGCGGTGGCAGCCCGTCCCGCACCTATGCCGTCGATCGAGACGCCGCGATTCGCGCAATCGACGCCGCGCAGCAAGCAGGCGTGGAGCGCTTCATCATGGTCTCCTACTACGGCGCGGACGTGGACCATGGGGTGCCGCAGGGCAACTCCTTCTTCCCCTACGCCGAAGCCAAGGCGGCAGCCGATGCCCATCTGCGCTCATCCGGATTGAAGTGGACCATCCTTGGCCCCACCACCCTCACTCTCGATGAACCCACCGGAAAGATCTCCTTGGGAACCGAACTGGGACGCCACGCAGAGAAGGGAACGGTCTCGCGCGGCAATGTTGCGCGAACGATCGTCGCCGCGTTGGAGAATACGAACACGATCGGAAAGGATCTTCCCTACTCCGACGGCGACCTCGACATCCAGGAGGCTTTTGCACGAGCGTAGTACCGAAACACTCTCCGGTCACAAACTGATTGATTTGAAGTCTTTCTGGTTCCCGGCGGAACGGATTGGGTTGAGGGCCTTCTTGTTTTCTTGGATGGGTGTACAGCGTTGAGCCGTGCCTTAATTGGCAC
>WPCK01160996.1_pt1 | contig 10387 bp, 13 predicted proteins | sample 5399851 | NCBI WGS metagenome assembly WPCK01 (sample SAMN12869471, study PRJNA574797) | sludge metagenome | isolation source: wastewater treatment of pH11 | place: China:Beijing | collected 2019-05-20
GCATGCTTACACGATGCCGACTGGATCAGGGAACTGATCGAGGATCAGGACTGCACGCCGCACATTCCGCCGCGCCGGCATCGCTACGACGGCATCACCTACAGCAAGAACCGTTACAAGCAGCGCAATCTCATCAAGCGCTGCTTCAACAAGCTTAAGCAGTTCCGCCACATTGCCATGCGCTTCGACCGCAATCCCTTGAACTACCTCGCCATGATCAAGCTCGCCTCGACACGCCTTTGGCTCAGGCTTTATGAGTCCGCAGCCTAGTCTTTTGCGTCACTGTGGGTTTCGGCTTATTGTGGCAAACGCGTCGGGCGTTTTCGGGAAGATGATTTCTACCGTGCGCTCTTGCTTGTAAACAGTGCATGTTTGGTATGCATACGGTAAGCGCCGCAGTTGGTTAAGCTGTAACGAGATGCCTGCCATGGTTAGGCTGCTTGCTGATATTGATGCCTGCAGGTTGCCAGTTCCACGGCAACAACTCGTCAAGCCCGCGCAGGAGGACCGGTGATGCGCAAAACGTCGGCGCGCAGACTGGACACCTGGATCGCATTGCCGTCGTACGGGCGCGCAACCACAGAGACCGACGCACCCGGTGCGAGCGCCGCCGCAACAATCTCGCGCTTCAACCCTTCCGGCCACCCTTGTAGACCCGGCGCTCATTTTTGGGGCTATAATCAACTTTGTGGACGTATCCATACCCTGCGCTGTTTCACATCAGCGCACACGTTCTCGTCGGTCGGCCAAGCTCGCAAGGCGGTCTTCGGCGGAGGGATACGGAGGAACAGTGCTGACCGAACGATCTGCCGCCTCGTGGAACGATGCCGCGCGGGAGAAAGCCGGGTTAGGATCGGGTAAACCACGGGCCGAACCATCTTCGGGGAGGGCTACCCACTGATTGCGTGCGGTCTTCGATACGATCAATAGATCTTTTTCTTCGATAGAAGCCCTTGTCGAAGAACCAACGGTGTCTACGGTAGCACAAGTCCTCGGCTTCGGCGTCGTAGTATTTATTGAATGAACTATCGCCGGTCTTGTTTTCATGAGGGAAAACTGGCCGGTGTTTCAAGAACGGAAACAAATGGTCCTTTATGTCTTGATTGATGTGCTCATATTTAAAATACACAACGTTTGAGGGAATAAAATTGTCAATGTGATAATATAAATCTAACCGTGGAGGGTAATGTCCAAAAAACGGCGCGTTCTCCAGGTAGCCTTTAAAGCTTCCCTCCAACGCAAGTTTCTGCGCGGGCCCTCTGTCCCAAGGATGGTTCAAACGCAGATAGTTATATCTGGAGATTTCAAGCGTGTAAGGCTCCCGCATAACAGCAAAAACGAGTTTGAACTCAGATAATTCACGGCCGTGAATTTCTAGAAATTGCTGAGCCTCGGCCATCGTCTCGTGGCGCTTGCCCGGCAATAATGTCAGGTCGCTACGCGTCTCGGTGTCAGAGTGACCGGTCATGAAAACATTGCCGGGCAAATTTGCAGTCAGAACTGCAGTCAGACTCATCCCAGCTGTTTTGGGAGCATGGATGAATAACACATCGTTGTTCCAAATCATTACGGTTCACTCGTTTCGCATCGTGTATCTGGCGTCGTTTGCATGAGCACAGGCGGGTCCCATCATGTTGACCTCCTTTGAGGTATGACAAGTCTAGCGCCAAAGAAAAGTGTGCTTTTTGCATCAGTCTGCTTTGCCAGCGCGTTTTCGGTTTGGCGCTCGGCTGCGAAGAACTCATCGACCGCGACGCGCTCCGGTACGATCCGGCGCTTGCTGCCGTCAACAAGCCGGGCGAGACGCTCGCCCGCAAATCGATGCTCACTCGATTGGAGCACGCCCCCAAGATCGGGAAGGACCGCCAGTTTCTGCACCTTCCAGAACCGCACTCATTCCTGTGTCCCCATCATGTCTGGTATCCGGGGAGTTATGACAGTTTTGCGACGGATGAAAAGTGCGCTTTTTGAGAACACGCGCCTGCTATCGTGGGTTGGCTCGAAATAGACGTTGATAAGATTTGCACCCGTCAGCCAGAAGGTTTTGGGTCGACCCGCATAGGAGATGTGATCACATCTTTCATTTCGTGGATGGCATGGGGATGGCCCGATTTAACTCCCGCAGTACCCTGCCGGGTTGGCGCAAGCCATCGTGCATAGTCTTTCGGGACTACGCTCAGTCAGGTGCCGCCATGCATGCTTCCTATCTAAACACGATCAAGCGCTTTGAAGGATTCTCCGCGCGAACCCAATGGGATTATGCCCAGAGCACAAACGGTTACGGGACCAAGGCGCAGTTCGCAGGAGAGAGGATTTCGCTTGAGGAAGCGGAGCGCCGCTTCCAGCTGGAGATTTCCAGGGCCGAATCGCTTGTTGACGGGTTCGCACCCGGCCTAGAGGAGGAATGCGGGCCGCGCTGACGTTCAATGCGGGACCAGGCTGGATGCGTGCGGGACTTGGCAACGCCGTACAGAGAGGCGACGCCAGTGAGGTTCGCCGCATTTTTCTGCAATATAATAGAGCCGGCGGTGAGATATTGCCGGGATTGACCGCTCGGCGACGCGAGGAAGCTGCGTGGATGTCGAACGGCGACACACGATCGGTGATACCCAGACCCGAGACACGACTCGCAGAAGTCTCAGTCGAAGCGAGACAGGTGACCGCGCACATCGTCCGCGCCGACGGCTTGGTAAAGCCGTTTTCGAACGAGACCGCAAGCACGACGCCGGCGCAACACTGCGACGCTCAAGCCTTCTACGAGCAGATCAAGTGGGACCAGTTGCGTTTGCTCACGTTGCGGCATGAGAAGCGCCGGGACGAGACTTTCGCCGTAGCCGCGTGCGACGGCGGGCTCTCCGGCCGAAAGGGTATATTCGCGTTGTGCGTGCGCAAATCGTGTCACCGAATCGATCATCAGGAGGACGCGTTCGCCACGGTCGCGGAAGAATTCCGCAAGGGTCATCGCCGTCTTGGCAGCATTGCGCCGTAGTGCGGCGCTGTCGTCACCCGTCGAAACGACGGCGATGACACGCGCACGCCTCGCACCCAGGACCTCTTCCAGGAATTCGCGAACCTCGCGCCCACGTTCGCCAACAAGAGCAAGAATGACAACTGAAACATCCGGGACTTGCGCAAACATGGCGAGCAGGGTCGATTTGCCCACGCCGGTTCCGGCAAAAATTCCGATGCGTTGCCCGGCGCAGATCGGCATGAAGGCATCGATGGCTTTGATGCCCGTTCGCAGCGGCTGCAAGACGCGATTGCGCTCCATCGCGCGCGGAGGCTCCGCGCAGCAACCTGCTGTTGCCGGCAACGTAACGGCCAAGCCGCCTTCAAATAGCGCCGGGCATCCGGTGCGTCCTTCCTCGAACGAGCAAAATGAACTCCTTCCGGAGAAGGCGGCCGAAACGTCTGAAGGACGTGCAAAACCACAGGCCGTCGAGCCAGACATGTCGCTTGCGCGGCAATACTGCCGGGTTGTCGGAAACGATGCGCTTGCTGCGAAGTTGGCCGAAGAGAGGCGGCGTGCGGAAGACCTCAAGCACCAGATCGAAGCTAACATAGGCGAACTAGAATTGTTGAGGTGAGCGGCGTCGTGCGGCCGCGCGATATCGCCACCGACAACACCATTCCTTACGAGAAGATCGCCGAGGCGAGAATTTCGGTGGGAGGACGGGGGCGCACCATGGAAGTTCAGCAGCCCGCATGGGGACAGCAGGTCCTGGACCAAGTGCTTCCCTTCTAGGTTTTTACCTGTGCGGATCAACGATGGCGGCACCTGCATACGAGAGAACGTGATGTGGCTATTCTTCAGGCGGCTTTGGCAATCCTTGTCGTTACCCTCGCCGGCGTGGGTGCCGGAGGGGGAAGTGCGTGGTTCCAGGCCCGGCACTTGACTCGTGAACTGGGCGCGTCCGCTCAACCGTGCGACGCCGCCACGCTCGAAAAAGTTCAGCTGAGCGACGTCACCTCGACGCTGATCGAGATCCCAACAATTATTACAAACCTGGCAGGAGAGAATGCGCCATGGGTGCGGTTGGAGGTTTCGGTCGTCGTGCCGGCCGGGTTTGCAGACAAGACTCGGGTTGCCGCGCAGCTAGCGCAGGATTTTCTGGGCCACGTTCGCACGCTGAAGTCCATGCAACTGGCCGGCGGTACAAATCTGCATTACTTCAGGGAAGACCTGAGGGAGATCGCGCGCATTCGCACCTCGCAGGACAGTCTGGACGTGCTGATCAGGACGCTGGTCATCGAATAGCAGCCTTTACTGCGCCGCTCGCCGTCTTCTTGCTCTATCCTGTCACCGCTGCTCAGTCCCAGTCGTTCAACTTGACAGACCTGCTTGGCGGGCAGGCGCCAACGGCCGCGGGCGGTATCGTCCAGGTTCTGCTCGTCCTCACGATCCTCTCGATCGCTCCGGGCATACTTGTGATGGTGACGTGTTTCACGAGGTTCATTGTCGCGCTGTCGTTCCTCCGCGCTGGGCTCGGATTGCAGACTACCCCGAGCAACGTCATTCTTATCAATCTGGCGTTGTTCATGACTTGGTTCGTGATGGCGCCGACTTTCGATCAAGCCTGGAGTCATGGATTGAAGCCGTTGATGGAGGAGAAGATCACCACGGAACAAGCCCTCGCGGAAATGGTGAAACCGTTCAAGGCTTTCATGACGGCGAACGTACGCGCCAAGGATACCGAACTTTTTCAGAAAATGATCAAGGAAACGGCGCCGGGAACGGACGCCGATGCCGAGAGCCTTCAGATCCTAGTACCCTCTTTCGTTGTCTCTGAATTGCGCAGAGGATTTGAGATTGGCTTCCTGATCGCCTTGCCGTTCCTGGTGATCGACATCGTGGTGGCGAGCATCGTCATGTCGATGGGTATGATGATGGTGTCACCGATCGTCTTCTCCCTTCCCCTCAAAGTGCTGTTCTTTGTCTTGATCGACGGGTGGAGCATCCTCGTTGCGGCGCTCATCAAGTCATACGCTTGAGTGGAGCTTGCAAGCATCATCGCGCGGCCTTCAGGTGACGCTATAAAAGGATGCGGGCGCAAGGGCTGAGGACATATCATGTTGTGATTCGTATGCGCAGGATGAAGCTCTAGGCTTAGTTCGAAACCTTCGCCCCGCGCGCTCTCATCCGGCATGTCAGGTGGCATGTCACGCTAGCAGCGCCTGATAGGGGAAATGTAACAGAGCAAAAGTTGACGCAACTCATGCTGGCGCAGGCATTGAGGTTGATCATGCCGCGTGGGACGTCCTCCAGCGGTCTGGCGGCCGATACCTGGCGGGACTTCCTGGCCGATCACGTTGCCGAAGCTGTTGCGCCCGCACTGAACGTCCTGCCCGGTGGGGCAACGCGAGATGCATCTTCCAGTGGGGCGCGACGGGATGAACGGTGAGCGCGATTTGGTTTCGGCGGGACAAGTCGAGAAACGGTTATGCGCATTGATCTAGTCCGCCGTGAAGGTCGTCGATGACGAGACCGAGGCCATCCGGCGTTATGGCGCCAAGGATCTCGACAAGTTCATCGAACGCAAGGGCCAGGTTCTTGTCAATCTTGATCGCCAGATGAAGTCGGCAGGACGGCTTCGCCATGAGCGCGCGTTGGCCGACCGGGTCAAGGTCTTGCGTGACGCTCTTGAGCGAAATAGCCGTTACCTTCAGATCAATATCGAAGCGGTGTCGGAGGTATCCCGGATGATTGTGCGCTCCATCGAGGCAGCGCGTTCCGATGGCACCTACGCGCAGCCCCGTCGATGGAATGACAGGTCCTGATGATCCGGATATTGGCGGCGGGTCTATGGGGAGTTTTGGTGGCGTCGGGAGTCAACTTCCTGGCTATCAAAATGGAGCTGTTTTCTCCGGCTCACTCGTCCAACCCCGAGGCTCCCAAGGTCGAAACCGTTATAACGGGTATCATGCGCGTGCCGATCATGGCCAATGAAACGCCTTCGGGCTATGTGCTGATTGACCTGAGTATCGATTATGACGCGAATATCGCGTCTGCCTTCGCCAGCAAGATGAAGAGCATCGCGATCGATGAGGCCTTCCGTGCGGTTTATGAAAAGTCGGCTGCCGATTTTCGCGATGCCAGGAAGTCCGACTTGAGCGCGCTGCTCAATGAAATCGGACAACGCATCGACAAGCGCATCGGAACCAGCGCGATAAAGGACGTGCGCATCAACGAATTCATGTTCGCGCCGCCGCGCAAGCCAGGATGAGGCCGACGAGGTCAGGGCGCGAGCGAGCTGTTTGCGCCAGGCCACAGCTTGGATGATAATTTGCTGCCACACCAAATACGGGTAGTAAATTACAATTACACACGTTAAAGATGCATCATCGATCATGCATAAAATAGGTCATAACCGTGAGATATCAATCGGTTGTTGAGCCGCGCCGTGTTGACACTCAACCTCTGACGCCACAGCCGCTTTATAGTCAATTGCGCCGGGCCTTGCTCGATCATATCCGCAACGGCGAATGGCTCGTCGGTGATTCCTTGCCCAACGAGACATTCCTGGCGCAACGCTTCGGGGTGAGCGTCGGCACAATCCGCAAGGCGATCGAGGGCCTTGAGACAAGCGGATTGGTCAAGAGAATACAAGGACGCGGCACCTACGTTGCGGGCGTCGGCTCGCATGTCTTGAAGGAAAAGTTCAACCGGCTGCGCGCGAAAGACGGCGGGCCGCTCGCACTGAGCCACGAACTGATTGCCGTCGAGACGAAGCCGGCTCCGGATCAGGTCTTGGAGGCCTTTGGCATGACGCAAGGCGCTGAGGTTTTCGAAGTCCGCCAGCGTCTCATGGTCAAGAGTGCTGTTGCCGGCTTGGAGGTATCTTATCTGCGCCCGGAATGGCTGCCGAAGTTCAAGTCTCAGATGAATTTTGGACAGGATCTCTATCCGCTTCTGGCGGATTATGGGCTGCTTGCCACCCACGCGCAGGACACGTTGTCGGTGGGCGCGGCAGATAGCGAGGTGGCTTCGGGTCTGGAAGTGGCCACCGGCGATGCGATCATACTCGTCCAGCGACTGACGTATGGGATAGACAAATCATTGCTGGAATATCGTCGGTCCGCATATCGCTGTGATGCCGGGAGCTATCAGATCGATATTGGATAAACGTGCGCGGTTCCTAGCGGATGGAAGACCTTGCACAGAGACGTTCAGTGACGACAACGCCTCGAGCCGATTTCCCGGCTCGAGGCGCATCAGCCAAATGCTTTCCATGCTCCTCGAAAGATGATGCTCGACCCAGAGGGGCGAGAGGCTTTCGAAGCGGCCTGGTGTCAGGCAATTCTGATCGCGAAGATCTTGCGGATCTTCTCTTCTGTCTTCCAGGTGCCGACGAAACCGGCGTCGATCTGGAAGCTGTCACCGGCGGAGAACGTGGCCGTCTTTCCCGTGCCGTCCTCTGTCAGCGTCACCTTGCCTTCGAAGAAGTGGATCAACTCGTCCGCCTTGTAAGTGACGTGGTAGGTGCCCGGCGTCGCCTCCCAGAAGCCAGTCAGAAACTTGCCGTCCGCCGTTTTGTTCTCGATCCAGGTCTTCATGGTCGGTGATCCGGCCACGGGTTTCCAGCCATCGAGATCGGACGTGATCGGTGTCGATTTAGGCGCGCTGTATTTGCCAAATGCGGTGATTGTCATTTTATGATCCTAACTTGCGGTTGTTGTTTTACCCTGAATTCAGTTGCGGACCGAAAGGAGGGCGCTAGAGGCGCCACTCCAGATCGGGGTTCTCATTCGGGTTATAGGCCGTACCCCACGCGCGCTGTTCACGCTTGAAGGGCTTCTGGTGCTGAGGATCCGGGTCTTCGATCTCTCGCGCCAGGCGGTGGCCGTCGAATGTGGCGTCTGCAATGATGCGGGGCGCCTCGGCATCGCCGATGACGAAGACATTGCTGATGCCGTTCGCTTCCCATTCGCTCTTGCGAGCCTTGAGTTCACGATAGAGGCCATCCTCGGAACGGCGCGACGTGACCAGGATCACTGTATCGCATTCGTGCCATTCGTGGCTGCTGTTTTCGTTACGTGGCAGATGGCCTGCACCTTTGAACTGGCGCTTGTAGCCCTCGCCCCAGATGTTGAAGAGTTCAACGCGACCCTTTTCGACACGAGAGCATCCCGTTTCGCCAAGAATCTTGATCCCCAACTCGTGGAGGAGACGCTGCATGTTTGCGCCTTCCAGGGTGTACTCCATGTATGCACCCAGTCCGCACACCGTGGCGACCGTGACCTCATGGCCAGCACGCGCGAATTTCTCCGCAAGGCTTGGAGCTGTGTAGTAGGGGTCGTAGTTGATGATCATGACCCGTTTGCCAACGGCTTTCTTTCCCTCGAAGACCTGTTCGGGGGTCAAGACGTGAGGCAGGTTCGCGTCTGCGCCCGGTATCGGCTCATGGGTGCGGTGGTTGACACCGGTCGTGCTCCATTTGGCGCCCGTTGCGATGACGACTCGGGAGGCGCCATAGGCCAGGACGTCGTCGGCCGTCATCGGCTTCTGCTTGAGTGCGACTTGGCAGTTCGGGTTCTTCTTGAGCAGCTTTTCAATCTGGGTCTGGCGATAGTCGCGATGGAAGCTCCACTCGCCCAGGCCGGGCAGCGTCGCGACATCGTTGACATAGCCGCCAATCTTCTCACGGGTATCGACCAAGTGGACCGTGTAACCGCGTTCCATCAGAACGCGCGCGCATTCCGAACCGGCCGGGCCAGCGCCGACGATCAGCACATCGTGCTCCGACTTGGCGGGCTCGAATTTTTCCGGATGCCAGCCGCGGCGGTATTCCTCGCCGGCCGTCGCGTTCTGCGTGCAGATGAACGGAACGCCACCCATTTCCCAACGCGAGATGCAGACGTTGCAGCCGATGCATGTGCGGATGTCGTCGATGCGGCCCTCGTCGATCTTGCGGGGCAGCCAGGGGTCCGCGATCGAGGGGCGGGCCGCGCCGATGATGTCGATGATGCCAGCCTTGACGACCTGCAGCATCTTTTCGGGATCGTAGTAGCGGCCAACGCCGACGACGGGCTTGTTCGTCGCCTGTTTGATGTGGCGGATCCAATCATTCTCATGCGCAATCGGGTAGAAGCGCGAAGGACCGGCGTCCTCACCCCATTCGGCGATGTCGCCGATGTTGACGTCCCACAGATCAAGATACGGGGAGGCCATTTCAATGAAGCGCAGACCGTCTTCTCCGATTTCAACGCCTTTGGTGCCGTAGAGAGTGTCTGTCGCGCAGCGCGTGACAAGCGCTATGTCGTCCTTGACCGCCTTGCGGATTTTCTCGAGCGTCTCGACCCAGAACCGTGCGCGGTTCTGGAAGCTGCCGCCGTATTGGTCGGTGCGGCGGTTGTAGTAGGGGTTGAGCCACTGCATCGGGCCGTAGGCGTGCGCGCCGTACACGTTCACCATGTCGAAGCCGGTGTCGCGTGCGCGCAAAGCCGCATCGACGTACTGCTGCTGCAAGCGGTGAAGTTCGTCGATGTCGGCTTCGTGGTTGTAAGTGAAGCCGGGGCAGCCGGGAACGGTTGCGAACTCCGAGTTATATTGGCTGGGTCCGCGGGAAATCGTGCGCGTCTCGATGCCCGGCGCATGGGGGCCGCCGTAAAACAGCTCGCAACCAGCCAGCGATCCATGGCTATGCACATGGTCGACCATCGCGCGCAGGTTGCGCATGTCGCCCTGGTCCCAAATGCGTGCCGTAATGCGCAGCGTGTCGTCGCATTCCGGGTGGATCGAGCACTGCTCGGTATTCACGGCGCCCCATCCGCCCTCGGCCTTGATGCCGCGATTTGCCATGTTCATGCCGGGCAAGTTCGTGCCCGAACCATTGCAATGCGGCACCTGATAGAAACGATTACGTATCGTCTTCGGGCCGATTTTGAGCGGCGTGAAGAGAATATCGAAGCGTGGATCTCTTGCCATTTTTTATCACTCCTTGGTTTTCCCAGTGACCAAGGATGGTCGCGCGTGCGGCCGCTCGTCTATTGCCCCGACCGATTACTCCATAGGGAGTAGGTTTGTGCTGCACGTGCGAAGTTCTCTGCGATCTCGAAAAAAGAAAAAGCTGCACGTCGCTGAAGCAATGAGCGGAGCGACACGTGCCGGTGAGAACAGCAGGACGTGTCCAAGCAGCTGTTGAATTTGACCTGGGTTGCCGAAATGGCTCTGAGATCGGTCAGTAGTCGAGATGAGCAAGCCTCTGTATACGCGCGGTTCGAATTCTAATCGATGAGAGACCGCGTCGCAGCCCTCTCGAGAACGGTTTGCAACTGCTGCGTGCTTTGGGGCCAGAACGCGAACCGGTTTTTCCGGCAAGAAGCAAAGGCCAGAGCCGCGCTTCCACTGAGGCCGGAGAAGCCCTGTTTAGCAAAGCGGACCTGCGGA
>WPCK01123141.1_pt1 | contig 10380 bp, 12 predicted proteins | sample 5399851 | NCBI WGS metagenome assembly WPCK01 (sample SAMN12869471, study PRJNA574797) | sludge metagenome | isolation source: wastewater treatment of pH11 | place: China:Beijing | collected 2019-05-20
GCAATGAACCTCGCCTATCGTGACATTCGGCACGGCCTCGGCCGCTTCCTGCTGACCTGCGTCGGGCTCGGATTGCTCCTTGGCGTCGTGCTGGCCATGATCGGCATCTATCGCGGGCTCATCGTCGAAGCCTTGACGATCGCGCGGGCGCCTGCTGTCGATCTATGGGTGGTGGAGGCCAATACGCGAGGCCCCTTCGCTGAAGCCTCGCGTATCCCTGGAGACATTCGCGAGGCCGTGGCGCGCATCGCCGATGTTACCGCTGCGGGCAGCATCACCTATCAGACCGTCGAGACCGAGCATCGGGGAGACAAACTCAGGCTCTACGTCATCGGCTACGAATTGACCCGACCCGGCGGACCGCCGGCGATCGCGGAAGGCCGTGAGATTGCTCGCAGTCATTACGAAATGGTCGCCGACCAGAGCACCGGTCTGGCCCTGGGTGACCGCATCCGTCTTGGGCGCCACGTATTCACCGTCGTCGGGCTTACGCGCCACCAAGTCAACTCCGGTGGAGACCCCGCCATCTACATCACACTGCCAGATGCCCAGAAGCTGCAATTCGACCTGGCGCCGCCCGCCGCGCGCGTCCAGCTGGCACGTGGCACCGGCGGCTCCAGCCTCGATACCGTCAATGCCGTCGTCGCACGACTGGACGCCAATGCATCACCTGAAGCAGTGGCCGAGACGGTGCGCCGTTGGAAGCATCTGGCGGCGATTACACAGGAGGCTCAGGAGTTGATCCTGACGCGCTCGCTGGTCGATCGTGCGCGGCGTCAGATTGGACTTTTCACATCTCTTCTGCTCGTCGTGTCTGCCGTTATCATTGCACTCATCATTTACACGATGACGATGGAGAAGCTGAAGCAGATTGCCACTTTAAAGCTGATCGGCGCTCCAGACCGCACAATCATCGGCATGATAGTTCAGCAGGCCCTTGCGCTCGGCTTCATCGGGTTCGCCATCGGCGCTACGCTCATCTTCAACACCAAGGACTACTTTCCCCGGCGCGTGGTGCTGGAGCCCGACAACGTCATGATCCTTGGCTTGATCGTGTTCGCTGTATGCCTGCTCTCAAGCGGTCTTGGTGTGCGCGCGGCACTCCGGGTAGATCCCGCCACAGCACTGGGAGGTTGAGATGGCTGACGCGCCCGATCGGCCGCTCGTGCATCTCGACCACATCTCGAAACACTTCGGCGAGGGCGAGACCCGCGTCGACGCGCTGCGTGAGGTATCCCTCGACGTCTATCCGCGCCAGGTCGTGGCGCTGCTCGGGCCGTCGGGCTCGGGCAAGACAACGCTCTTGAACGTCATCGGCTGCATTCTCGATCCATCATCGGGTTCGATGGAACTCGATGGAGAGCCGGTGCTCAAGGATGGTCTCTGGCTGAGGCCGAATCTCAGGCAGCTGAGACTCGACAAGATCGGCTTCATCTTCCACTTCCACAATCTGATCCCATTCCTCGATGCGACGGACAATGTGGCGCTCGTTCTTCAACTGGCGGGTGCCGATGCTGTGGCGGCCCGAACCCGCGCGGTCGAACTGCTCGACTATCTCGAGGTCGGGCACCGCCGGAGCGCCATGCCTGCCAAGCTGTCAGGCGGTGAAGCACAGCGCGTCGCCATTGCCCGTGCTTTAGCTAACAAACCACGCATTATTCTCGCAGACGAGCCGACGGCGGCGCTCGATTCGAAGCGGGCTGGAATCGTTATGGATCTCCTGCGCAAAGTCGCCGTCGAGCAGGACGCGGCGATCATCGCTGTCACCCACGATGAGAAGATCTTCGACCGCTTTGATCGAATCTTCAGCCTTCGAGATGGCCGGCTTGACGAAGGCGTTTCAGCTGAAACCCGTTAAGTGGAACTGGTATCCGCTAGGAAGCCGATTTTCAGGAAAACGTGTCGGCCATGAGAGCGGCGAACCACTTGCCCATGTCTTTGAAGTTCTCCGCTGTCCAGTTCTGCGACGCGGCAAGTGACTTAGGCACAGCCACCATTGATCTCGTCGCAGCGTCAAACTGGAAGACGGCATTAAGCCAAGTCGCCTCCGTTCGCGAGATGGTCGAATAGCAGGCGGAATTCGTGACTGGCGAAGGATCCGGCTGTCCGCCAGCAAAGATCCGCACCAAGGCGTCAGCACAGACTTTTGCCTCCTGGTTGGCGATGTGGCCGGCTTTGGGCTGAGTTGTCGCGCAGGAATCGCCGATGACATGAATGTTCGGTGCAGTCTTGCTGCTGTAGCTCAGCACATCGACAGGAACGAAGCGCTCGCTGCCTGCTATGAGCCCGGAAGCTGCAACAAGCGCCCCAGCACGATGCGGCGGGATCACGTTGATGACGTCTCCACGAACTGGGCCCGCATTCGTCGACAACGTCAGCTGCGCGGCATCGGCAGAGATGATCTCCACACCGTTGCGGTACTCGATAACCTTGGCGTAAGGCCCAGAAAATGCACGCGTGAAAATGTCCTTCTCGACCGTGATATCCGGATTAGTGTCCAGCAGAATGAGCTTTGCGCGCGGCTTCGTTGTCTTGATCCAGTCCGCGATCAGGCAAGCGCGCTCGTAGGGACCCGGCGGGCACCTGTAGGGCATCTTGGGAACGGTCAATAGGACGACCCCGTTCTCCGGCATTCCGCCTAACTGCTTGGCCAGCAGGTCCGTCTGAACACCCGCCTTCCAGGCGTGAGGCATGCGGGTGTCGTCGAGGCCGGGAATGTTTTCAAAATCGATCCCAGGCGCCATCACGATACGGTCCGCAGTCAGTTGCTTTCCAGACGTCAGCTTTACGGCGACGCGTGTAGGATCCACCTCGGAAACGTCGTCGATGATGACTTCGACGCCGTAGCGGTTGCGGAGTGTATCGTAACCGAACGTGAGATCCGCGATCGTTCGCTGCCCAGTGAGCACAAGGCTGCTCATAATGCTGGATACGTATCTGGCATTGCGCTCAACCAGAGTAACGGCCACTGCATCGCCCCACAGGCGCAAGTACTTGGCCACGGTGGCACCGCCCATGCCGCCACCGATTACGATCACGCGAGCCTTAGGCTTGATTGGCGGAGGAAGCGCCCAACCGGAGCTGGGCAATAAGGCAGCAAAGGAGCCAAAGGAGCTAATGAGAAATGCTCGGCGGTCCATGATGGCGCCCTCACCGTTACCGTTGCTGCGACAGCCACTGTACGAGGTCGCGCAACTGTTGCTCTGTGTACCCCATAGCGTGGCGGGTCATAATGCCCTCTCCTTCGGCACCAGATTGGTACTTGTGGAGCTTTCTGAGGAGTTTGCTGGCCGCTTTTCCCGTCAGCCGGTCGAACCCTGGGGCCGCATCGGTCGTACCGTGACACTGCGCGCAGTTTGATGCGAGAAGGCGTCCGGTGGGACTCGCTGCGCCTTGAGCCAGGGAAGCGGAGCTCACCGCAAGGAGGATGCCCATGGCACCAAACGCAACTTCGATACTGCGGAGCAGGCGGGGCCAGGCACCGCGGATGCTGGAACTCATTTCGGTGCTTCGGTCGCTATAGCGTTCCATCGGGCACCTCGAGTTTCAAAACCAAAAAAGGTTCATCTCCTCCACCTGTGCGGTGCGTGCTACCGAGGCGGCTTGGAGAAGCCTTCACCATAGCTTATCGACCCACAACCATTTTGACTTTTGTAACGAGCAGGGCGTTGCGGCCGGTCTGAGTAACGCGATCCGCGCTGCCGCGTGGGAAGCGACCCGCGCAGGGGGCATTGCCATGGTACCAACCGGCGCTGTTGTCGATCTTCATCGACGAGCAAGTGCAGGTCGCCGATGTCGCCACGCTTCATAGCGGTTTTGCCGTTGACAGCGGGGATCTTGCCGCCAACCTCGTTGCGGCGGAACGAGGCAAGTGAAATCATGCGCGCCATGATCCAAACTGGAAACTACGCTCTTTGCGGTCGGACGCAAGCGAGAAACAAGGGGGATAGAGTTGCGTCGCATCGACTTCAAGCTCGCTCCGCCACAGCTTGTCGGGCGCGCGCAACTTATCGGCATTGAACTCTTCAATCCGTTCGTCATAGCTGCGGTCGCCCAATCGGTTCGGCAGTCCGGTATGATGGCCAAGAATGCAATAGGCGATAAGCTGAGCCACTGGTGTTCCGTCCCTGACGGAGGATTCCGCTGGTCCGGCAAATCAGTCATGCTCTCCTGATGAGAGAAAACGTATGCTTCGATGTAAGCGGGGCTGACCGCAAACGGCTTCTCGCCATCGCGGCCGATCGCAACACACCGGTCAAGGTTGTGTGGCGCACCAAGATCATCCTCGCCACGGCCGATGGGCTGGGGACCATGGCGATCATGCGCGAGACCGGCAAATCGAAGCCCTGCGTCTGGCGGTGGCAGGAGCGCTTCATGCACGAGGGTGTCGACGGGCTTCTCGTCCATGGCGCTGCCGGTGCCGAAGCCACCATGGGTGATGAAGGGCAGTATGGTCTTGCCGGCAAGATCGGCGCCGGAGAGGAGCTGCGCATCGGGGCGGGCAGCCATGCCCCAGATCGGGAAGCCCAGAAACAGCGTGGTCTGCCGCGACAGATCGGGCGTCGGCTCCAGCGGCAGAAGCGCGTCGCTGTCGCGCCAGCGCGTGGCCCAGGCGACCATGTTCTCGTAATCCTCGGGCCATGGATCGCGCGGGCGGATCTCGATCAGCTCGGCATCGAAGCTGCGCGACAGGTGGCCCGCAAGCATCCGCGTATTGTTGGATCGCGACAGGAAAACGACAGCGACCTGACCGTTGCCTTCGGCACGCGCCGCGCTCCTGGCCCAGCCCGCGGTCGCCGCGAGAGACGCGCCTTGCAGAAGGCGACGGCGGCTGAAGCCGGTGATGTCGGTCTCGCTCATGGCTTCCCCGTATCCTGACCGTGGAAGAAATTTGCCGTAACACTGCCGTCGGTCAGGAAGTCGCTGCCGGCGACGAAGCCGTCCTCCGGCCCCATGACCAGCGCGGCAAGGGCCGTGACCTCGTCAGGCGTGCCGGCGCGGCCAGCGGGCATCTTCCTCAGCATCGCCCGATAGAAACCGGCGCGTTCGCCATGAAGCTCGTTATGCGCCAGCGGCGTCACGATGATGCCGGGGCTGATCACATTGATCCGCGCGCCGCGCCTGGCCCAGTCGACCGCCTCGCCGCTCGGCAAGGACGATGGCGCGGCTCAAGCCCGTCGAGCAAGGCGCCCCAATCGCAAGAAGAAGTACCGCTGGAAGAAGGCGCTCTACCGAGAGCGGAACCGCGTCGAACGCTTCTTCAACAAACTGAAGAATTTCCGCCGCATCGCCACCGCTACGACAAGCTCGGCGCCAACTTCTTCGCCTTTATCCAGCTTGCATCCATCCGCATTTTCTTGCGATCAATTGAGTCCACGCCCTAAACATCGGCGGCTCGACGCGATTGGATTTCGGCCGGATGTTCGCGTATCCGCCCTTGCCGGCAAGTTCGCCATGAGACACCGAGCGTCCTGGCTATGCACGCGACCGGTGTCGCCCGTACCGGCATGAGGGCCCGCGATGGCATAATCGGGCGGTAGCGCGTCCGGTTTGATCTTCCGGACAGCGTCACCCGCCTCGCCGATGTACGCTTCGTCAAGCCCAGTCCGCGAGTGCAGAGGCGTTTCAAAGCCTCAATTGTGCGGGTTCGACGTCGCTTCAAATTGGTATTAGGTTGAAGCGGTGCGCCTTTTGCAGGCGAAGTGCTCGATGCCGACAAAATACAACCCGATTGGATGGATGCTTTCGGAGGCCGTCGAAAGTTTATCGCGCGCGGAGCGTATGCAGAGGCAGTTTTTCCAGCTTCGTCCCTACGGCAGCGCGGGCACACCAACATGGGAACCGCCCCGTTGACGTGCTGGAGACGGAGGAGGAGCTGCTCATCACCGTCGCTTTGCCCGGCGTCGCGCCGGATCACGTGGAAGTCGTGATTGAAGATAGCGTGTTGCAGATTGCCGGCCATCGGGTGCTTCCGCCGGAGCTGCGCAACGCGGACATCCATCGCCTCGAACTGCCGCAGGGGCGGTTCGAGCGGCGAATTGCGGGACCGTTCTGTTCCCCGGACTCGTCTTGTCACTGGCAGTGGGACGGCCGAAATCAATCGCGACTGTTCAGCAGGAGGTACGCGAAGAACGGCAGATCGGAGTCCTGCTGCAGCGAAACGGGGAAATCAACGATCCAGGACCGGATGATCTCTACCGGATCGGGACACTCGCGAATATCCTGCGTTACGTGACTACCCCGGACGGCACACATCACATCGTGGTTCAGGGCGTGCAGCGCATTCGCATCCTCGATTTCTATCCCGGAACGCTCTTTCCTGCCGCTCGCGCCGTCCATATATCCGAACCCGACGCACGCTCGCCGGAAATCGAAGCGCGTTTTCTCAATCTGCAAAATCAGGCCATCGGGTTGCGCAGCTCCTCCCTCAGGCACCACCGGGACTCATCACGGCCCTGCAGCAGACCACGTCGGCCGGGGGCTGGCGGATCTGGCTGCGGGCACGATGGACATCCCGGCTCAGGACAAGCAGGCGATTCTCCAGACGATCGATCTTGCCGCACGGATAGATCGGATTTCCCGTCTGCTCGCCGAACGCATCGAGGTGTTGCGTCTTACCCAGGAGATAGGACGCCAGACCAAGGCCGCCCTCGACGAGCGCCAGCGCGAGGCCGTCCTGCGCGAGCAGATGGCTGCGATCCAGCGACAGCTCGGGAGGGCGAGGGCAAGGCGCAGGAGGTTGCGGAACTCACCGAGGCCATCGCCAAGGCGAAGATGCCGGCGGACGTCGAGGCGCAGGCAAAGAAGGAGCTCAGCCGCTATCAGCGCCTGCCAGAGGCGGCTGGCGAGTCCGGTGTGATCCGCAACTACCTCGACTGGCTGATCGAGCTCCCATGGAGCTTGCCGGAGGAAAAGCCCATCGACATCGGCTCAGCGCGCCGCATCCTGGACGAGGACCATTTCGGCCTGGAAAAGATCAAGAGCCGCATTATCGAGTATCTCGCCGTTCGAAAGCTGGCGCCGCATGGGAAGGCCCCGATACTGTGCTTCGTCGGCCCGCCCGGGGTTGGCAAAACCTCGCTCGGGCAGTCCATCGCCCGGGCGATGGAGCGGGCGTTCGTTTGGGTCAGTCTCGGCGGTGTGCATGATGAGGCCGAGATCCGAGGACATCGCCGGACTTATGTCGGAGCGCTGCCGGGCAACATCATTCAGGCCGTCAAGAAAGCGGGCGCCCGAAACTGCGTGATGATGCTCGATGAGATCGACAAAAATGGGCCGCAGCATCCAGGGCGATCCGTCCGCAGCGATGCTTGAGGTTCCCGATCCCGAACAGAACAGCACGTTTCGCGACAACTACCTGGGTGTACCCTTTGACTTAAGCCGCGTCGTCTTCATTGCCACCGCCAATATGCTCGATACGATTCTGGGCCCGTTGCGCGACCGAATGGAGGTCATCAGCCTGACGGGCTATACGGAAAGCGAGAAGCTCCAGATCGCTCGCCGCTAGCTTGTCGGCCGGCAGGTCGCTGCCAACGGGCTAAAGCCCGATCAGGTCGAGATCGACGATCAGGCTCTCATCGCCATCATTCGCGGCTACACGCGGGAGGCTGGTGTGCGCAGCCTTGAACGCAAGATTGGGCAAGTCTTTCGAAACGCGGCGGTACGGCTCGCTGAGCATGACGCAGCCCGTGTTCGTGTCTCAATCGCCAATCTCAACCGGATCCTCGGAGCGCCGCACTACGAGAACGAGGTTGCGATGCGCACGAGCGTGCCGGGCGTCGCAACGGGCCTTGCGTGGACGCCGGTAGGTGGTGACATTTTGTTCATCGAGGCCAGCCGTGCTCCGGGCAAGGGTGCGCTGATCTTGACCGGGCAACTCGGCGACGTGATGCGCGAAAGTGCGCAAGCTGCGATGACGCTCCTCAAGAGCCGCGCGGATTCGCTGGGTATCGATCCGGCCCTGTTCGAGAAAAGCGACATCCACGTCCATGTTCCAGCCGGAGCGACGCCGAAAGACGGTCCGAGCGCAGGCGTTGCCATGTACACGGCGCTCGTCTCTCTCCTGACCGGCCGTACGGTCAGAAGCGACACTGCCATGACCGGCGAGATCTCGCTGCGAGGTCTTGTGCTGCCCGTAGGCGGTATCAAGGAGAAGGTTGTCGTGGCCGCGGCGGCTGGCATAACTCGCGTGATGCTTCCAGCGCACAATCGCCGGGATTCCGACGACATTCCTGAGGATGCACGAAATCGCTTGAAGTTCATTTGGCTCGAACGCGTGGACGAGGCAATCGCCGAAGCATTGGAGAAGGGGCCGGCCGAAGCACCCGCCCACACCAACCCGGTAGCCGCCGATCAATAGAGCGGACGACCGCAAACGGGCTTCGTAAGGTTGATCTCGAAGGCGGCCCACCAGCATCAGCCGTCAGGTCGGTCGCATAACGAAGGGCTATGAGGAACCCCCGATTTTGCAGTTGCCCTCCACCACGCCTTCGGCGGCGGTTATTCGAATTCGACGCCCGCCTTTAGCCGGAAAATGGCGTCTTCGCTGTCGCCGGTCAGGCCGAATGCTCCGCCGATGCCGACGTGAAACTCGTCCTTGAAGTCGGCGCGCAAATTGACCCCGACGTACTGCTCTGTCTTGCTGCCGGCCAGGGTAAGTCCTTTGATCGAATCGCCGGCGCCGCCAAACATCTCAAGTCCAAGCGTGAGTTTTTCGATTCGGCTGTCGGCCAGGTTTTCGAATCCAGGCCGAGAATCGGAGGCGCGGAAGAATGTGTAGTTCAAGCCGGTCACGTACCCGAAGGCCCAATGCCCGTTCTCCAGGTTGACCTCATGTATCGTGTTGAAAGCGACGTTGAGGTTGTTCGTGATGTCATGGCCGAGGATCAGCTTGGTTTCGAGTTCGTGCTCGCTGCCTTCTTCCTCTTCTTCCTCCTCGCCGTCAACGCGGCCTACGACGTCCCGGATATATCTGCTCTCGGGTTTTTTGTAGAGGTATTCGGCATAGAGCACGGGATTGAGGAGCGTGTCCTCACGAAAGAGCCGCAAGCGGTTCTCCCAGCGAAAACTGCCGAATTCGTAGCTTTCATCGTCTCCAAACGTCTTTGCGCCCTCGAGGTATAGGGCAGTGGCGAATAGGTCGGTAACGCTATACTCGACCTCAAGCATTTGCGCCGTGTAATTGGGCTCTCCGTTGCCTACGCGGCCGTAATCCGAGTAGACCTCGACTTCCGTGGTGCCCTGTTCTTCCATATGATGGTTATAAAGTACGAAATTGGCGCCTTGCCCTGCAAGCGCGGCCTCCGTGCCAACCAAGCTGATACCTGCCGCCGCGAGCACCAGCGCAACAACGCGTCCCATAGCCTTCCTCCTCATAATATGCCGAGATTCAAGGTCTCAGAATTACGATAATTATATACGATAAAAGTATATAATAAACACCGCCGATGTGTGATGGAGCGTTGGTGTGGCGGCTGGGCTACATTGCTCCAGGAGTCGTGCCGGCCTGGCTCTTGCATTGATTACTTGACGGCGGATCCCCTGAAATTTCGGCCAGCAAGCCATGGCCTCCGAACACGACTATTACGCCCTATATCGAATAGTTCCTCGCGCCGACGCTCAAGCGAAGCGAGATCGTCTTTCGATATAAGAAGCACGACAAAACTAAAGATTGGAACCGTTCCACGATTCCCTCAAAACCGGAACAGCTCTAATCTTACTATGTCACGACAAGCATGAGGCCGTTACGTCTCGCTTCCGCATGCAGCATGGACATCGCGGCAGTTCGTTGGCCAGCGCAACGGCGATCACGGTTCGGAGCGTGGATATCGAGTTGGGCGTGTGACGCTCAGGGCGCAGGGTCGGCGCCGCGCGGGCGGTAGTGTACGCGGCGGTGAGAAAGTAGGCCATTGGAGCGGCGGCATGGTGCTGCTGCGTGGCGGAGTAAAACCCGGCCGCTGGATAGGCTGCCTGATGTCGCTGCCGCCGCAGTGGCGTTGGCGCAGCCTGTGGATCGATCACATTGTTGCAACCCGGTGTCCGCGGCTCGCGGCATGGCCCTTCAATCGGCCCCGCGAGACGTGGCCTTGCGGTGATCGGTCTGTCGCTCCGCGTGAGGGCGACGGCGGATTTTTTCAAGGGTGTCACGCTGGGACTGATGGGCTTGTGGGTGCTCGGTTCAACCGTGTGGCACGCGCTCGTGCTCGGCGTGCCGCGCGCCGAGGTCATGGGTTTGATCGGCTTTCTAGCGCTCGCTGCCAACATGACAAGCGTCTTGATCCTGCTCAAGTACAAGGACGGTGATGCCAATGTACGCTCGGTCTGGCTTTGCTCGCGCAACGACGCGATTGGCAATATCGCCGTGATGCTGGCGGCGCTCGG
>WPCK01377954.1_pt1 | contig 10378 bp, 9 predicted proteins | sample 5399851 | NCBI WGS metagenome assembly WPCK01 (sample SAMN12869471, study PRJNA574797) | sludge metagenome | isolation source: wastewater treatment of pH11 | place: China:Beijing | collected 2019-05-20
GGCCGAATTCGGCGACGCCCTCCACCGGCTCGGAGACCTGGTGCAGGCGGATCAGGTCGACAGCCGCGCTCATGCTGTCGACGGCGCGGTCGAACCCCTCGGCCAGCGCGTGGATGTCCTCGCGGTCGAGCGGGGTGACGATCGCGGTGTCGAGGGCGGTGAAGATCTGCCGCCGGAGTTGGTCGCCGCGGTCCTCCAGCTCGAGCACCTTCTCCGCGACCGCCGCCACGTCGGGGAGCCTGCCGAGCGCCTCGTGAACGAGAGCCGCAACGGCCGCCGCGTTCTCGGCGGTCTTGTTGAACAAGGCGAAGAAGCCCTCGTCGCGCGGGACCAAACGGAACCTCACGGGGTGATCGTACGGGTTCGAACGGTGCCGAGGAAACTGCCGTTGGTCCCGAGGTCGCCCGGCTTCGTCGACGAAACGGCCGCATGCGAGGCTGGCACGGAACTGGAGGTGGGGACGTGACCGATACAGCCCAACTGGAGCCCGACGCGCCGGTGCGCACCGAGCACTTCGACGTGCTCGTCGTCGGGGCGGGGATCTCCGGCGTCGGTGCCGCCTACCACCTGACCGAGCAGTGCCCGGAGAGGTCGTTCGTGGTGCTCGAAGCGCTGGAGAGCTTCGGCGGCACCTGGCTGACCCACAAGTACCCGGGCATCCGCTCCGACAGCGATCTCTACACGTTCGGGTACCGCTTCAAGCCGTGGACCAGCGCACCGATCGCCACTGCCGACGAGATCCGCAAGTACATGGGTGAGGTCATCGAAGACAACGACCTCGCCAGGCACATCCGCTACAACCACCGCATCGCGACCGCGAACTGGTCCGCGGCCGACAAGACGTGGACGATCGACGCCACCGACACGGCCAACGGTGAACGTCGTCGCTTCACCTGCAACTTCTTGTGGATGTGCCAGGGCTACTACCGCCACGCGGAGGGCTACACCCCCGAGTGGCCGGGCATGGACAGCTACGAGGGACGCATCGTGCACCCCCAGACCTGGCCCGACGACTTGGACCTGACCGGCAAGCAGGTGCTCGTCATCGGCTCCGGGGCGACGACGGCGACCCTCGTGCCGGCCATTGCAGGTGAGTGCGCGCACGTCACGGTGCTCCAGCGTTCGCCCACGTACTTCTGGTGCGACCGCAACGCCAACGAGCTTGCGGACATGCTGCGTGAGATCGATATCGACGAGACGTGGATCCACGAGATCGTGCGGCGCAAGGTGCTCCACGACCAGGCGATGGTCACCCGGCTTTCGTTCGAGGAGCCCGACCTGATCAAGTCCGAGCTGATCAACGGGGTCCGCTCCCGCTTGCCCGAGGGCTACGACGTCGACACCCACTTCACCCCCAAGTACCGGCCCTGGCAGCAACGCCTGGCGTTCGTGCCCGACGGCGACTTGTTCGCCGGGATCAGCGCCGGGCTGGCCTCGATGGTCACCGACGAGATCGACACCTTCACCGCGACCGGGGTGCGCACGAAGAGCGGCCAGCAGCTGGACGCCGACGTGATCATCACCGCTACGGGATTCAACCTGTGCGTAGACGGCGACATCGCGTTCACCCTCGACGGCGTTCCGCTGAAGCTGAGCGACACCGTCACCTACAGGGGGATGATGTTCACGGGTGTGCCCAACATGTTGTGGGTCTTCGGCTACTTCCGGGCGAGCTGGACGCTGCGTGCCGACCTGATCAGCGACCTGGTGTGCAGGCTGCTGCACCACATGGACGATCTCGGCGCCCGCCAGGTCACCCCTCGGCTCCGCCCCGAGGACGCCGACATGGAGCTGCTCCCGTGGATGGACTCGGGCAACTTCAACCCGAACTACCTGATGCGTTCGATGCACCTGCTGCCCCGGCGCGGTGACAAGCCGGAGTGGCAGCACACCCAGGACTACTGGGTGGAAAAGGACGCCCTTCCCGCCGCCGATCTCGACGACGGCTGTCTCGTCTACGAGTAGACGAAGAAGAGCCCCTGGCACCCATCTGCGGGCACCAGGGGCTCCAGGGTTCTCGAACCCGCCCGGGGCTACTTCTCGATCGAGCGGATGAAGGCGACGGCGTTGGCCAGGTCCTCGGTGGTGAGTGCCGGGTTGCCACCCTTCGGGGGCATCGCCACGCCGGTCGTGTTGGCCGGGTCGTCGGCGCCGCGGCCGACTTCGATGAACGCGATCAGCTCTTCGTTCGACAGGCCCTTCACGAACTCCGACGTGGTGAGGTCCTTGCCGAGACCCTCCACTCCCAGGCCCTCGGGGCCGTGGCACGACGAGCAGGACGCGGTGAACAGGGTCTTGCCGGCCTCGGCGTCGCCGCCTCCGCCGTTGTCACCGCCGTCGGTGACGTCGGTCGAGGGCGCGTCGGTGCTCGGGGCGTCGGTGTCGGGGGTGCCCGAGTCCGAGTCGTCGCTGCATGCGGCGGTGGTCAGCACGAAAGCGAGTGCTGCTCCGACCGCCACCATCCTCAGCTTCGTGGTTCTCATCCGCTGGTTCCTTTCCATTTCCGATCTCGACCGGTCACGGTGCCGAATGCACCGTACTGCTTAGATCCAAGGCCGTCACTTCGGCCCACGTGAGGATTTCTCCCTCACGCTCGTCGGCAAACGCCTGCGCCTCGTCCTCGTGCGCGAACGCCACGATCCCGCCACCCATGGGGGTGGCGATCTGGCCACTTACGTACCACGCCGCGGGCGCATCCAGCCATTCCTCGGTCTCGTAGTCGTGCACCCAGATCATGTCGTCGGCCGGCTGACCACCGCCGGCGATGTTGGCCAGCATGTCGGAGATGTCGTCGAACACGAACGGCTCGCCGCCCGCGTCGCGGTAGGCGGCGGCGAATCGAGGCTCGCTGATGATCATGTGGCATTCGTCGCAGACGTCGCGGCCGAACTCGATGTGTGGCGGCCCGCTCGCGCTCTCGTTCGCGCACCCGCCGAGAAGACCCGTCGTTGCGGCGACCAAGGCGACCGCGCCGGCCACCGCCGCCCAGCGAGCCAGCATCGCGCGCCTGTTCATCGCAGCGACCTCTTGCGGAACAGCACGCCGCCGATGACGGCGGGCACGATCGCCCATACCGCGAGGCTCGCCGTGGTCAGCCAGCCGACGTTGTCGCCGAAGCGGTCGACCGCGAAGGTGCCCACGGGCCCGAGCACGTCGAGCGATCCGCCCATCGCGGTCATCGTCGAGAGCCGGAACGACTCGACCGGGTTGGCCATCGCGGAGAAGAACAGCGTCGCCTCGCTGGCGGTGGTGGCGATGGAGGTACCCATCAAGCCGAGGTTGCCGAACAGTACGAACGCGAGCCACAGCACCAAGGCGAGCCCCATCGCCGTGGCGCTGCGCTGGGTGACGACGCTGACCAGCATGCCCACGCCGACCATGGCAACGGCGAGCAGCCACGAGATGGCCGCGATCACCACCAGGTCGCCGCCGTCGACTGCTGCACCGCCGATCGCGGCGACGAGCCCGGCGGCGCCGAAGCCGCCCGTGACGGCGGCAAGCATCGCCGCGGCGTTGCCGAGGAACGTGCCGATGTACACCTCGGTCGAGCTGACCGGATGCGAGAGCAAGAACGTGAGCGTGCCGCGTTCACGCTGGCCGGCGATGCTCCTTGCGCCCACCGTCAGGCCCATCAGTGGCACCACCAATTGGGTCAGCGCGACGAGCGACGATGCCGTGCGCCCGAAGCCGGAGAAGCCGATGGTGCGCAGGTCGGACACCGCGATCGAGGTGATCGCGATGGCGAGTAGCGCGAAGGCGGCTGCGTACAGCCAGAGCCAGCGGTCGCGCAGGGCGTCGCGCAGCTCCTTGCCGGCGAGCACGCGCACCGTCGACAGCTCGGCCCGTTCCGGGATCACCCGAGCCGTGCTGACCGAACGCGACGTGGCCGGGGTGGTCGGCGTGGTGGTCGCCGTCATCGCCACACGTCCACGTCGATCACATCCATCCCTGCGTGCTGGAGGGCGTTCAAGGCCTGGCCCTTCTCTCCGGCGCCGACCTCGACCAGCAGGCCGCGGGAGTTGCGCCGGGCAGCGTAACCCGCCTCGCTCAGCACCTCGACCGCCCTCGGCAGCTCGTCGGGCGCCACCATCACGTGCAGCCACACCCTCAGCCCGAGCCGCTCGGCGAACTCGCCGGGGGTCGATTCGAGGATGCACCGGCCGGAGTCCATCGCCAGCACCCGGTCGGCGAGCACGCCGACCTCGTCGAGGTGGTGTGAGGTCAGCACGATCGCCCGCCGGTCGTCGCGCAGGCTCTCGAACACCTCGAGCACCGAGCGCCGGGCGGCCACGTCGAGCGACGACGTCGGCTCGTCGAGAAGCAGCACCGGGGGGTCAGAGACCAGCGCCAAAGCAATGCCGAGGCGCTGCTTCATGCCTCCGGAGAGCGCACCGACCCGCTTGCCCCATTCGTCGCCCAGGCCGAGCTGGCCGAGCACCTCGCGGCCGCGGTCGAGTGCCACACGGCGCAGCCGGGTGGAAAGGGCGACGGTCTCGCCGACGGTGAGATCGTCGTAGAAGGCGAGGTGCTGGGGCACGTAGCCGAGGAGCTGGCGGGCCGCCTTGCCGCGTCGCCTGGCGTCGAAGCCGCCGACCTCGACCTTGCCCTCGTAGGGGATCGCGCCGAGGATGCACTTCATCACGGTGCTCTTGCCGGCACCGTTCGGGCCCCACAGCGCCACTGCCTCGCCTGGCGCGACGTCGAAGGAGATGTCGCTGACGACGGTGGTCTTGCCGTAGTGCTTGAACAGCTTCTCGACGTGGATCATGTCGCCGCCCCGAACGGGCGACGGATCGCGGTGGTGACGAGCGTGACGGCCACGGCTACGAGGATGGCAGACATCGCGAGCAACGCCACCCGCGACGGCCCCGGAGGGGCGTTGCGCAGCGGCGAGATCTCCGGCGCCCTCACGAGCGGGCCGTCGTCGATCAACTTCGGATCGGGTCGCAGGGTGGGAAACGCCCGGGCCGCGGCGTCGAGGGCTCGTGCCGCCGGAGTCTCGGCGAAGAACGTCAGCTCCGGGTAGCGATCGGTCAGGTCGTTGTACAGGCCCTCGGCGCGGTACGGGACGTCGCCGATGCCGTCGCCGTCGGCGTCGAAGCCGGCGTAGTCGCTCCAGTGGTTGCCGACGCCGTCCACCGTCCAGACGTTGCCGTCGAGCGCGCCGCCCGTGGTGGCCGACACCTGTTCCTGGTTGTCGATGAACGCGTTCGAGGCGAAGTAGTTGTTGCGCACGGACGGCTGGAACAGGGCGCCGACGATGTTGTAGGCGAACACGTTGCCCGCGAAGTTCCCGATCACACCTCCGGTGAACGGCGAGCCGTCCATGAAGATGCCGGCGCGGTTCGACACGAAGCGGTTGCCGGTCACGTCGACCACGTCTGACTCCTTCGTGGCCATCCCGTAGGCACTCGGGCCCTCGGCCATCGCCATCACGTTGTCCCGCACGACGATCCCGACGCTGTACATCACGTACAACCCCGTAGACGCGTGGAGGAAGCGGTTGCCCTCGACGAGGACGTTGTCGGAGTACATGAGGTGCAGCCCGTAACGGCCGTTCTCCATCAGGTTGTCGCGCACGACGACGTCGTCGGAGAAGAAGGCGATCACGTCGCGGCCGTCGAAGACGTGGTTGCGCTCGACCGTCGTGCCACTCGAGGTGTACACGTGGATCCCGTCGCCGCGCCGGGTGAACTCGACGTCTTTGCCGCTGATCTCGTTGTCGGTGATCGTCGAGCCGGGGGAGTCGACCAGGTAGAGCCCGAACAGCGAGTCCACGATCCGGCAGCGCTGGAACGTGAAGCGCTCCCCCAACACGTGCACCGCAGAGTCCTCGTGCTGGAGCGAAGTGCCGCTGGCGCGGATCTCGAGGTCGGTGATCGTCACGTCTGGCGAGGCGACAGTGAGCACGGACCCCTCACCGCCGCCGTCGATGACCGTTCCCGGCGAGCCGACGATCGTGATCGGCCGGTCGATGGTGAACCCGCCGGCGTAGACACCCGGATCGAGCTGGAGGGTGCCGCCGGCGGGAGTCGCCGCGACCAGGGCGGCGAGGTCTTCTCGTTCCGCGGCGGCTACTGGTGCCGCTGGGACCAGATCGGCGACGGAGAAGGAGACCGCGACGAGAGCAAGGAGAGCGCCGTACAGAGCGTGTCGACCCCTCACAGAGCGGCGAGCTCGGGAGCGGCCTTCGCCTCTTCCGCTTCCTCGGCTGCCTCGACCAACGGCTTGTACGCCTTGCGATGGAACCACAGCCCGATCGCCACCAGCACGGAAGCGACGAAGGCCAGGATCAGCCCGACCCCGGGCATCGCCAGCGTGTCGAACTGGGCGATCTTCGACCGCCCGAACAGATGTGGGGTGAACTCGCCCACCGCACCAGCCAATGGGGCACGAGGATCGAGGCTGTGCCCGTAGTTCCACAGCCAGTACTGCAAGTCAGCGAGGAAGATCACGGGGAACAGCAACGCCGGAAGCACCATCAGCACCACCCAGCGACTGTGGATGTAGACGGCGGCGAGCAGCAGCCCGGCCATGACGATGATCGCGGCGATGGCGATCGTGCGCTCGAACTGCGCACCGTCACCGAGCGGTGGCATCCCGACGTAGTGGTTCAGCCCGTCGAGTTGATCGAGGTCGTTCGATCCCGTCACCTTGTCGACGTTGCCGACGAGTCGGTTGACGTACGCCTGCACCCGCAGTCCGTTGGGGAACTGAGGAGCTGTCAGCTTGAGCACCCAGTAGGGAAAGAACAACGAGACCAACAGCACGACCATCGCGCCCACGAAGAAAGCCGTGGGACGGCGATAGCGATCGCGGTTCTTGTCGAGTTCCTCTTTCGGGATCTTCGGCCCAAGGATTCGGTCTACCACTGACATGGTCTTCGCCCTCTTACAAACGCTCTGCGGGGTTGGGGTATTCCGGGTTTCCAAAGAGATGAGCAGCCCGGTCCCCGGCACTCGCGTGCCGGGGACCGGGCTCAGGAGGTCACGCTGGTTCGACCAGGAAGTGGCCCATCATCTCTAGGTGGAGCGCCGAGCAGAACTCGGTGCAGTAGAAGTTGAAGACGCCTGATTGCGTGGCGTCGAACTCGACCGTCACCGTTTCGCCTGCTTCGATGCTGAGGTTGATGTTGTAGCCAGGCACTGCCATCCCGTGGGTGGCATCCTGGGTTGTCTCGAGGCTGGTCAGGTGCCAGATCACATGGTCACCCTGCTTCACCTCGATGAGGTCGGGAGCGAAGTGGCTCCGGATCACGGTCATGTCGACCGTAACCGTGTTCCCGTCACGGGTGACCCCGGTCTGGGCCGCGTCGGTCGTGGCGTTGTCACCGACCATGTCCGCTGTCGGCGTATCCCATCCGCCCATCTTCGACGGATCGGTGCCGAGCGGGTAGACGGTCCACGGGGCCAGCTTGTCGGCCTTGATCGTCTGGGCGTAGTGCGGCTCGGCAACACCGAGCGGCGAGTCGTACAGCACCGGCATGGTGGTGCCGCCCTCGGCGATGTCGACTAGCTGGAAGTTCTGCGGCAGCAGCGGTCCCGTGGGGAAGAAGCGGTCGATCGACCACTTGTTCAGGGCCACGAGGTACTTGCCGTCAGGACTCACGGTGTCGCCCTCGGCCGCCGTCAGGTGGCCGATGTTGTACTGCACGGGCGTCTTCGTGATCAGCGTCCAGGGCTCTTCGCCTTCGGGAGTGCTGTCCCCACCGAGCGACCAGCGGGCCACTGCGGAGTCGAGGAACAAGCTGGTGTAGGCGTAGCCCTTGTCGTCGAACTGGGTGTGGAGCGGGCCGAGGCCGAGCTCCACTTGTGCCTCCATCGCGTCTTCCATGGCGATGACGGGCACACCGAAGGGATCGACCTCGGTCGGGCCGGCTTCGATCGCCGCCATCAGCTTCTCGAACGAGTAGACGTTGGCGTGCGTGTCGAGCTTGCCGGAGACGACCACGTACTTGCCGTCAGGGGTGACGTCGGAGCCGTGGGGGCTCTTCGGCTCGGGCACGAAGTACAGCAGGCCCTCGTCGATCGACGTCTGCAGCGGGATCACCTCGAAGCCGTTGATGGTCTCGGTGCCGCCGCCGGCGGCGACCTCAGCTGCCTTCACCAGGTTGATGGCGTGCAGGTAGTCGGTCTCGTTCGCGCCCGTGGCGGCCTCGAACTGCTCGCCGCCGTGGGTCATGCCCGTTGCCATCTCGGTGTTGATCGAGTTGCAGAACACCCAGCCCTCGGAGTCGAGCTTGCCGGCGTCGCAGAGGTCCTGCCAGTAGGGCGGCAGCTCCATCGCGAACGACTGCGCAGGGTCGAGCCGGCCGGCAGCGCGGTCGAACTTCCAGAACGTGATCAGGCCGCGGTAGTCGGTCTCGTAGTCGTCGAGAGACGCCCACTCCCAGCCGAGCGGCATCGCGTACTGGCCACCCTCGATCACCCAGTCGGTGTTCGGGGTGACGAACGTGCCGCCGTGGTCGTTGATGGCGACCGGGTTACGAACGATCTGCTTGGTCTCGAAGTCGCGCAGGTCGATCGTGGCGACACGGGAGTTGGCCTTGTCGTTGATGAACAAGAACTGCCCGTCGTAGTCACCCTCGGTCTCCGACAGCGCCGGGTGGTGGGTGTCGGCCCAACGGAGCTCTTCGGTTCCCGGGGCGTAGCCCTCTTCGAGCACCGCCTCGGTGTCGGCCGCTCCGAATCCCCAGCCCTGCCAGGGCTCGGGGGTGAAGACGCCGATCGTGCGCAGCAGGCGCATCGACGGCACGCCGACGACGTGGACCTGTCCCGACTGGCCGCCGCTCGCGAACATGATGTACTCGTCGTGCTGGCCGCTCGGGACGTAGGTCTTGGCGGCAGCGATCAGGTCGGCATCGGTCAGGCCGCGGGCCTCGGCGATGTCCGCCAGGTCACCGCTCGCCCCACTCGAGCCGTTGCCGTCGCCGTCGCCGTTGCCGCTGTCGTCACCCGTGCACGAGGCCATGACCAAAGCGATCACTGCCACGCTGGCGGCTACGACCTTGCGGCGGCCCGGACTCAGGCCCGACCGCGCTGGATGAACACGCATGACTACCTCCTGCTCAGGGGGAGGGGGGATATGCGTTCATCCTGGCAATCGACTCTGAAGGGCCTCAGGGGCCTTAGTCACTTGTCGGAACGACTTCTGCTCTACCCCTGCGGCCATCCACGGGCGACCGTGCGCGCCAGGATGCCGAGGGTGGCCCGTAGGGCGGCCTCGGAGATCACCGGGAAGATCCCGGCCTCTCTCCAGGTGGGGTCGATCTCGGACCAGTCGTAGTACGAGGTGACGATGCTGGCTCCCTCGCCGGCGGGCTCCACGCGGTATCCGTAGACGTGGCCGATCTGGGGTCGGATCGCGCCGAGGATCGTCCAGGCGATCTCCTGGTCGGGCACCAGCTTGGTGATCGTCACGGTGACGTCGTACTCACCGAGCGGGTAGTCGTTCAGCGCCTCGCGGTCCATGTGTACGACGAAGGTGTCGCCGGCCGCGGTGACGGGTGATCCCGTGGCGGCCATCAGCATGCCGGTGGCGTCGATGGCGACGTGGCCCTCGGGGTCGCACAGCACACGGAAGACCGCCGCCGGATCGGCGGCGATGGTGCGCTGCACCTCGATGCGCTCGGCATCCGTCGGGGTCTCGTCGGCGGTCGTCGGGTCGCTCGTCATGCGCCATATTGCCACCTCTACCCGCTCGCGAATCGCGCCACTACGGTTGACCGGCAAGGAGGTCGAGCGTGACTGCGGCGTACGGCGCGAAGCTGGTCGGTGCCCTGAGCGCCGCCGCGGTCTGGCACCGGCACCAGGTACGCAAGCACACGCACACCCCCTACATCGGGCATCCGCTGGTGGTGACCGCGCTGGTGCTGGAAGACGGCGGTACCGAGGACGAGGCCTGCGCCGGCGTGCTGCACGACGCGCTGGAAGACACCCCGGCCACGCTCGACGACCTACGCCAGCTCTTCGGCGACGAGGTGGCGCGCCTCGTCGTCGCATGCACCGACACGGCCGTTGACGGCGCCGGTGGCCGGCAGGAGAAGCTGCCGTGGAAGCCCCGCAAGGACGCCCACCTGGAGCAGCTGCGCTCCGGTGGGCCGGACGCGGCGGTGGCGCGGGTGGCGGCGGCGGACAAGTTGGCCAACGCCCGCTCGATGCTCGACGACTTCTCCGATGCCGGCCCGGCGGTGTGGAGTGGCTTCAAGGGCGGGCTCTCGGGCACGGTGTGGTACCTCGACCAGATGGCGGGCGTGCTCGGCCCGCCCCTCGAGGGTTCGGCGCTGGCCCGCCGGCTGGAGCAGGCGGCGGGAGAGCTGAAGGGCGTCGAGGCAGCGGAGCGGTTCCGCCTGGGCGGTTCGGTCGCCCGCATCGCGGCG
>WPCK01424834.1_pt1 | contig 10377 bp, 10 predicted proteins | sample 5399851 | NCBI WGS metagenome assembly WPCK01 (sample SAMN12869471, study PRJNA574797) | sludge metagenome | isolation source: wastewater treatment of pH11 | place: China:Beijing | collected 2019-05-20
ACATTGCGTGGTACATCCCGGTTTTGTTGGTGGCCGGAGCTTTTCTTGCCGGATTTGTGGATGCGGTTGTGGGTGGAGGCGGCCTGATTCAGCTTCCGGTCCTTTTGATGGTTCCCGGATTCACACCGGTCGTGGCCGTAGCGACGAACAAGGTCGGGTCGATTGCCGGCACCCTCACAAGCTCCATCACCTATTATCGGAGGCTGAAACCGGATCTGCGCGTTGCGTTGCCGATGGCTGTTCTGGCATTTGCCGGCGCCTACGGCGGGGCGATGGTGGCGAAGGCGCTGCCCACGGGTGTGTTCACTCCGATCATCCTGGTGGCACTGCTGGTGGTGCTGCTGTTCACCATCTTCAAACCGCAGATGGGTGCCGGCGGGGGCGGGGAACTCCTGTTGCGAACGGTCCTGTGGCGCTGCCTCCCCTACGGCGCTCTCATCGGATTCTACGACGGCGTCATGGGGCCGGGTACTGGGTCTTTCCTAGTCCTGGGTATCGCGGTGCTGGCTCACTTCACGTTCCTGAAGGCCAGCGCAAGCGCAAAGATCATCAACACTGCGACGAATCTGGGAGCTCTCGCGTTCTTCATCCCGCAGGGTCTGGTGATGTGGCCGGTGGGGCTTCTGATCGCCGTGGCCAACATGCTGGGTGGCTATGTGGGCGCTCGCACGGCGGTGAGGCTTGGAAATGGGTTCGTGCGCACCGTGCTTCTCGTGGTGGTGACGGCGCTGATCGTGAAGCTGGCCATCGACCTCCTCTAGGCGCGCAGACCTTCGTGCGGTCATCCGGACCGGATGGTGAGGATGGCGCAGATGATGTGGGTGGGAAATCGAGACCTCACAAGGTGTCGGGGCTGCACAGGAAGTTGACGCCGTAGGGGGAATACGGGCAGAACCTCGCGACTGGGCAGAACCTCGCGACCGGGCAGAACCTCACGACCGGGCAGGAACTCACGACCATGACCGGATGGCGGGCGAGCGCAGCGGCGGGGCAAGTCAGCGGTTTTCAAACGACGGGGCACATTTTCGGACGGGTTTTCTCCGATACGCTGGGATGCGATGCGCTACATACTTTTCGATCTGTACGGGCTGTTCCATCATGCCCAGACCCCGCGGGACTTCGCGGCTCTGGCCACAGCAGTTGGAACGAGTGCCGAGTCCCTGCGCCCGTTCTACTTTGGTCAGTACCGTGCGGATTACGACGCCGGCCTGCTGGACGCCGAGCGATACTGGCGGCTCATCGGGGCAGAGTTGGGGATTGAGATCGACTGGCGAGTGGCTCTGGCGGCTGACATCGCCTCATGGGACGGCGTGAACGAGGAGATGGTGGCTTTGGCGCGAGAACTTCACGGCTCGGGCGTGCCGATTGCGCTGCTCTCCAATGAACCGGAGGAACTGACGGTCAGAACGCGGGCGTTGCGTGAGTGGATATCACTGTTCAACCCGGTCATTTTCTCCGGGGAGGTGGGACTGGCAAAACCCGACCCCGCAATTTTCGAGCTGGCACTGGACTGGATGGGCGTGGCGGCGGGTCAGGACCTGCGGCCCGTGGACGTGCTCTTCACTGATGATTCCCCAAGCAACATTGAAGCGGCGCGGGAGTTGGGTTTTGCCGTGCATCTGTTCGACGGCGTGCAAGGCCTGCGTGAGGCATTGGCCCTTCACGGTCTGCTGCCGCACACGGCGAGGTAGAAACGTGATGATGTCACGCCTCGGTCGGCTGCTGAAATCTCCGCCGGACCTGCCCGTTGCCCGACAACTCCCTCGGGTGGAACGGGAGTTGCCAACCGGAGCGCTGGTGATCCAAGCGCCTCCGGGTACCGGCAAGACGACTCTGATTCCACCACTCGTGGCCGAGTATCTTGCAAAGGAACACACTGGGACCGCGCCCCACGGCGAGACCGGCAGGCCCCCACGCGTGATCGTCACGCAACCACGCAGGGTGGCGGTGCGCGCCGCCGCACGAAGAATTGCGGCCTTGCTGGGGGAGTCCGTTGGCCAGACGGTGGGTTTCTCGGTCCGCGGTGAAAGCAAGGTCGGGCAAGGAACCCGCATCGAAATGGTGACTCCCGGCGTGCTGGTACGGCGGCTTCAGCGTGATCCGGAGCTTCCGGGTGTGGGTGCGGTGATCCTCGATGAGGTGCACGAACGCCATCTCGATTCGGATCTGGCGCTGGCGCTGGCCATTGACGTGCGCGATGCATTGCGTGAGGATTTGCTGCTCATTGCGATGTCCGCGACCGTTGCTGCCGAGCGCACCGCGGATCTCCTTGGTGGCACGGTGGTGGACATTCCGGGAGAGGTCCATCCGCTGGACATTCGCTGGGCACCGCCCGCGCGGGGATTCGAGGCGCTGGGTGTGGTCGGCAGGGGGACGGGCGTGCGGCGCGAGTTCCTCACGCATGTCACATCCGTGGTGAGACGTGCGCTGAGCGACGTGCCCGCCGGGGATGTTCTGGTCTTCGCCCCCGGAGTACGTGAGGTCGAGGAAATTGCGGGACAGCTGCGTGGATGCGGCGCGGAAGTTGCCACGTTGTACGGTTCCCTGCCGACGCGCCAGCAGGATCGCGTGCTCAGTGAGAGAACCGATGATGCCACGCGGAGCGGTACTGTGCGGGGGAGTGCGAACGAGCGCGCTGCTGGCACTGGAACTGACCGTCGCGTCATCGTGGCCACCTCGGTGGCGGAGTCCTCTCTCACGGTACCGGGCGTCCGTATTGTGGTGGACAGTGGGCTCTCCCGCGAGCCACGCACCGACTACGGGCGAGGCATCAGCGGGTTGGTGACGGTGTACGCCTCTCAGGCAGCGGGGACTCAGCGTGCCGGGCGAGCGGGAAGAACTGGCCCGGGTACAGTCTACCGTTGCATGGACGAGACCTCCTGGGCGCGTAGGCCAGCCCAGTCGGAACCAGAGATTCGTACAGCGGATCTCACTGGCTTCGTTCTGGAGGCGGCCTGCTGGGGCGCGGTCCATACGCAAGGTCTCGCTCTGCTCGATGAACCGATGACCGCGGCGGTCACTGCCGCGGAAGAGCTTCTCCGATCGCTCGGTGCCCTCGACAACGAGGGCAGAGCAACGTCCGTGGGCCAGCAGCTCGCCCTCCTTCCGCTGTCGCCGCGGCTTGGCAAAGCTCTTCTCACCGCCAGAACTCGACGGGCGGTGGAGATGGGGGCGCTTCTGGAGGAAGATTTGAGGATCCCGGGTGCTGATCTGGCCGGAGGATGGAGGCGCGCTAGCGCCGCCTCTCCCACGTGGAAGCAACAGGTGCGCCGGTTGGAGAAACTCGTGCTTGACTTGGGACACAAGGATAAACGCGAGCAGGGTGGCGGTGATGATGACATCGCCGTGGTCGTCGCCTCAGCGTATCCGGAGAGGTTGGCGAGACTCAGGCCGGGGAGCGGCCGATACCAGCTGGCGAACGGAACTGGCGCGGTCCTGCCCGAACATTCAGCATTGGAGGGCGAGAAATGGTTGGCGATCGCCCAGCTCGAGCGCCCGCAGGGCCGAGCCGACGCGGCGATTCGGGCCGCGGTTGCCTTGGACGAACCTCTCGCGTTGCGATTGGGGGAGGCGCAGCTGCACAGTGCCACCGCGATCATCATGCGAAATGGACGCCTCTACGAGCGCCTCACGCGTTCGTTGGGGGCAATTGAGCTTTCGGCACATGATTCTCCCTGTACAGATGGGCGCGCAGCTGCTCGCTGGCTTGCCGAGGAGATGGCCGCGGGTCGATTCTCACTCACATGGTCCGATGGCGCCCGGTTGTTGCGCGAGCGCATGGCCTTCCTTTGCACCACTGTGGGCGAGCCGTGGCCGGACGTCACCGATGAAGCTCTGGCTTCACGCTTGGATGAATGGGCCGGCTTGGAGATCGAGCGATTTGTTGCTGGCGGCAAACTGACCGACGTCACTGCAGATCAGCTGGAACGCCTCTTCCCATGGCCCGATGCTCTGCATCTGGATGAACTGGCACCGCAGCGCATCAACGTTCCCACGGGGTACACCGCGCGGGTGGATTATTCCAGTGGACGCCCGGTGGTGCGGCTGCGTGTGCAGGAGGCCTTCGGGTGGTCAGAGACTCCACGTGTGGCTGGCGTACCGGTCACATTGGAACTGCTTTCACCCGCACAGCGCCCGGTGGCGGTGTCTGACGATCTCCGAAGTTTCTGGGCTGGTCCGTATGCGCAGGTCAGGGCAGAGATGCGCGGGCGATATCCGCGCCACCCCTGGCCGGAGGACCCGGCCAGCGCAACTCCTACCAGGCGCAGCAAGCCACGGAAGTAGTGGCGTAGATGGGTGGCGTCCAGAATGTGTGCAGACCGGTGTTCGCCGCTTCGTGTGGAGGTTGTGGCGCTGTCCTCGCCACCACATTGGATCCGGGATCCTGGTTGACATCTGGCTTTGTCGATTACGAGGAATACCGACGACGATGAGAGTCCCAATCACGTCTTGGAACTCATGCCGAATTCAAGGCCGGTACGGCCGGCCCATGCCGTGCCCCTTGTTGCCGTCAGCCCCAAGCTGAGGTGCCCCGGTTGGCCGGGGAACCGACTCCGCCGACCGGCTTGCTGGCGTCGACGCGTTCGACCAGCTCCTTGGCTTCCTTGAGTCCCAGTCCGGTGGCCTCTCGCACCAACTTGATGGCCTCGATCTTCTTCCCCGCGGCGAGCGCTTGCTGGGCTTGAGGCGGAAGGAGTGCGTCTGCCGAGACTGGTGCGGTGGTTGAGCCTGAAGAGGCCGCCGATACCGCCGCAGAAGCTGCGAAACGACTGGGTGTTGCGGGCGGCGTCACGCCAGCCTTCGCCGCCAGCTCGTTGATGAGCAGACGTTGCTGGGCAACCTCCTGCTCAAGTACGGCGATGCGGCGCTCGAGTTCACGTTTACTGATCATGGTTGACCCCAATCTCGTCTGCGTTGGCGGCAATTTGCCGGATCTCTCGGTCGATCATCGAAAAAGGTACCCCCTCAATTGGAAGGGTGGCGCGCAGGGCGAGGAAGCCGTCGTCGATCACCACGCCGCCGTCAAGGAACTTGGCTGATTCTTCCATGGCCTTGCGGAGCTGGCTGGTGGTTGGGTTCTCGATGATTGGGGCGGTGATGTAGCTGATTTGGCCGAGTTCCCGGATGGGAGCGTACGCGACGATGACTCGCTGGCTGCGTTCCTCGGCCTTCCACTCCACCTGGAGCTGCATGGCTCCGGTGCCGGTCTCCTCCGCGTCGAAGTTGCCGATGAGAGCGTCCTGAAGTGCGGCCCAGTCCGAGATGATCCGATCTTTCTTCTTTCGTCCGAACATCAGGTCTCCTGAGAAAGTGCGAGTGCCTCGGCTGTGATGAGCCGAATGCAGGTGGCAAGGTGCTCCGGCGTCACATGGGAGAGCGGCAATGCCTGATGGATGTGGACGAGTCCGTTCATGATCCGCAGTGAGCCGAAGGGGAACTCGTCTGCTTCGCGCGCCAGACTCGCGAGATCGCTGGTGTCCGCCGCGGCGATGGGCGAGGCGATGTGGACGACTTCGTTCGAGGAATCCGCGGTCGATTTTCCGTGCCACACCATGGCAGGGTGAACGGCGTCACGTATCTCCAACCGAAGTCGTGCGTGAATACGGCTCGAATCATCGGAGTTGAAGGTTTCCAGCACAAAAGCCAGACACTGTTCCCACGACATTGCCGACTCGGCTTGTGGCATCCGAATTCCTCCTTGGTGTCCCGTGCCACAAGCGTAGACGGTCCCGGGCGTTGTCGGCCACCGGGCATGGTGACTCAGGCGGGATTCGGAAGGAGAGGGGTGCTTGGGAAGCTGGTGACCGGCGGCATTTTGCGGGTTGCGGATGGGACTGCGGTTTTGGGACGACGTCGACGTGTTGGCCGCCATGTGGACGCGTCCGCATGTTTCTTCGGACGGTAGGTCACGTGGTTTGTTCCGGTGTCCCGCACGGGCGTCAACGGCAGGGGAAGCAATGGGGGTGAGGAAGTATAGGGCGCGCCCATATACCAGACCACGGGAAGGCCCTCGGAATGCGCGGTCTACAACTGTTCGAGCGTCAACACGGGAATGACATGGTATGCAGGTTCCTCGTAGGGGTGCGCGGCGATGGCGGCCTTTACGACATCGCGGGCGATCGCCCGCGGCGCGACGACCTCGATGCGTTCCTCGGATACCTCTTCTGATTGGTTGACCGAACCGATTGTGGGTGAGGCGCCGGGTAGAGGCGTGAAACGCCCGGTACCTATCGTGGACCAACTGCAGCCACGATAGGTGCCGATGCGGCCTGCTCCGGCATCGTCGAGGGCCTTGCGGACGCCGTCGGCGGCGTCCGACGGCACGTAGATGACAACGACCACGAGGTCGTTCGGATCTTCTGACTGCTTCGGGTTCATGGCGCTGCCTCCCAGTGGTGGACTGTGTGGGTTGGTATCTTATGTCTGCTGATCGAGCAAGCACAGAGAACCCGCCGGTTGAGTGAAGCGAAGAGGAATCGAAACCGGAGGGTCGCGTTGCGTCTGTTGGTTTCGACCTCACTCGACCAGTCGGTAACTCGACCGGCGGAAAGAGTGGGATCTCGATGCCTCCGCACTTGCGCACCATCTGCACATACGAAAACTCCGTGCCGGGAGCGAATCACCGACGCGGATCCTTCAGCGTCCCAACGTGGACAAAACTGTATCCTCCTTCACGGCTCTGAAATCATTGATTTCTCGCGGATCTAGGTGTACCCGGCCAGGATGTTGGTAGCGGCGAGCCTGGTTGAACCGAAGGAGCCCTCGCGCTTGCACCCAGGCTCGAGTACTACAACAATGAACGCCGCCACAGCACACTCGGAGGCACCCTACATCAGCAGACTGCTACCAACCTAACGGCTGGGTACATCTAGATCCAGAACGAGGACCTGTCCAGTGTCTGCATTTGTGAGGAATGCTGATCCGAATTCGTGTACATCTGGTGTCTGTTCAGACGTGATGGCTGTTCCTGTCCCAATCAACGCCAAAGCCAAGGAGGCCATCAATAAGCCAAGTGCTCGACAAAGTCGTACGACTATCCATTCTGCTGTGAGGGTGCGGTTAGAAGTCCCAGTTGGAGGGCTGCCGATGCACACCATGCGGGAATGCAGCCGACCAGGATATCCGGATGTGAGGAGTGAAAGATGCTGAGAAAGATGGCGACGAACAGAATCTCGAGGGCGTAGAGGATGGCCAGTGCCACTCTTTTGTCTCGACGCGGCAACCTCAATGCTTGACGAAAAAACGCAACCGTCAGAAGTCCGAAGACCAAACCGATACTCGCTCCGAAGAGGTAGATCACAACGGGCTCGGTTCCGCGAAGATAGGCCGGAAGAATGGTGTCCGAATAGAACTTCAGGGCAAACGCCGGAACAATCACTTGGAGAATTCCAAATAGGACGATCCCGAATTGTCGATACAAAGATTTTGAAACCAATGTCCCTCTCCTTTCTCAATGCCCACTCGGAATGTACCGCACATCACATTCTGAGCGCATCCGGCAAAAGTACTAACTTCCTGATATCAAGTTTGACTTGCCTTTGCCGGTCATCTCGACGTCGAAATGACCGAATGCAATGGATGTACCTACGTTGATGGAAACGTTTGTGTTCGCATGGTCGGACTGGACATGAATGCCACACGATCTGTGTGTGACCCACGAAAGTCTTAGATCTATGGTTTGTTGCAGTGCGGGTGTGGGGCGTGTGGAGTGGTTGTGGTCCAGCCCGGGAAATACGTACGTGGTTGTTGTTTCCACTTGTTCCATGTGTGTGTGATGGAGTTTGGGGGAGAGTCCATTGAGGAACTCTGCGGGTTCCTGTATGTCCAGAGGATGTTTGTCGCGTTGGGCTAGGAGCTGGACGAGTCGAAGGGTTTCGCGGGTAGTGCCGTGGCGTGCCCAAATTCGTGTCTGAGCAAGCAGATCCTCATGTTCCCAGACGAGATTGCCAGACACTTTCTCGTTGTGGAGGTCCCGAAAATCGATTGTCGTCCAGGCTGTCTCACCACTGGTCTTTTCCATCAGGGACATGCCACTTCGTCCATAGTCGGAGAACGTCACGATCCATGCACTGATCCCAGTTGTGGGAGACCAGTGCTTGGCGAGGACGATTCGCTCATCGGGCAAGGATTCTTTGACGTCTTGCTCTGTTTGGCGAGTGAGTCGTACTTGTGGCATAAACGTAGCCGCACGGTTCTTGGCTGGATCATTGACATCGTTGCGTGCGTCGATCTTCGCGTTGGTGTCGCGTTGCTCCTCCAGACACGACCTAGGACATACTCAAGCGCTTCAACGTGGATCTGGCGCGCATCGTGCTCGAGCTGCGTGGTTGTGCTTGTATCGAAATCCTGGACCGGGATGCGGCCCGCGAGGGCCAGGTCATGTTCTCTCGTTCCTTCTCGAGCCCGATCACCACTCCGGGTGACCTTGTCCAGGTGTTGAGTATTCATGCCCAGAAAGTCACAGGACGACTACGCCGTCGAGACTTGGAGGTTGGCGGGTCGTGGGCGTTCGCGTCCACCAGCTGGCACAAGGACAACTACTTCCAATCTCTCAGGCGCAACCGAGCTGAACCCGTCCACCAAACCCTGTCGATGTCTACCGCCCGAGGCATCGTACCGGCCAACGCTCATCGATCCGTCCTTCCGTTGACATCGTAGAATGCCAAAGTGGTGTTTGTTGGCCAATACGACGGTTTTATCTGCATATATAGAGTCAAATATTCATATCGACCACATTTGCCATTGTGTAATGTCCATGCCATGAGTCGCGCAGATACTCATACCGGAAATCGGGTCACCGGCTGACTTGGCTGCGGTTGAGTGTATTCGGACGTGGCAGTTTCGACGCCATGTGAAGCAGAAAGAGTTGGCGGCCAAGACTGGCAGTGCTGCGGGTACGCTTTCGCACAAACTCGCCGGTAAGCGCGGGTGGTCGATTGAAGCTGGTCTTGGTGGCAGCTGTTCTTGATGTGTCTGCTGAGGATCTCGGTATGGATGAGCTGATTGAAGCAACGAAGGGGCCTCTAAATACGAAAAACTCCGTGCCGGGAGCGAATCACCGACGCGGAGCCTTCAGCGCGCTCAAAGGGACTCGAACCCCCAACCTTCTGATCCGTAGTCAGATGCTCTATCCATTGAGCTATGAGCGCATGTCCCGTTATTGGGACGCCTATAAGCTTACAACGGTTTTCGGGACCCGGCAAAGCGAGTGGCCATGGCCCCTGTCACAAGAGTGGTGGTGCTTCTTGGTGGAAGGGGAGTATTTCCTGATATGTCGCCATTTCCCTTGTGAATCGTGGTGGTGATGATACGTTTTTGGAGACTGGCAACACATTGTGCGCCATGCTTCCTTCGTGCGTGGCCGTCGCAAGCATTCTCAATTTATAGAGTTTCTTTAATATAAACTGGGGGAAACGTACAATGTTCCTTATGACTGAAGAGAACTATGACGTTGCCTCGTGGAGCGATTGGCACGAGAAGCGCAACCGGGATCTGGCGGCGGAGCATGGCTGGCTCAGCCTCATTTCCTTCACGTGGCTCTCCGAGGAGCGTTCGTGGATCGGTGATTTCCCGGGAGCTTGGTACACGAATCACGGAGTTGCCGTGGCTTCGTTTGCACGCGGTTCTTCGGGTGCAAACGGGATGGTCAAGATAACGCAGAACGGCAACGACTTCATGGGTGAAGCCGTTTTCGAACTTGCCGAGGGCGAATCGGATATGTCGTTTGCTGCGGGAACCCGCGTTGCCGAGGTTGCGCGCCGAGGCGGTCGCTACTGCGTGAGGGTCCGCGACTCCATTGCCCCCGCGCTTCTACAATTCACCGGTGTTCCCACATTCGATTACGATCCCGGGGCTGTGGTTGCGGCCCTGTTCACCCCGTACGAAGAACCACGAGTTGAGCAGATTGAGACCGCACGCAAGGGTGTCGCCAGCACGGCAACGCTTGTTGGCGAGGTCTCCTTCTCCTATGGAGGTCTCTCCCACACCCTTGCTGTCTCCGGCAGTCCCGCGGGCGAGCTCACGGCTATTTTCCATGACGAGACCAATGGTGGGGAAAGCGCGGATTGGAGATTCGTCTCCTTTCCCGGGCCGCAATCCGAAGAGGGCAAGTCCGCCTTTTCCATCGATTTCAACCGTTCACTGAACTTCCCGGCGGCCTTCACACCCTTTGGGACGTGTCCGAAGCCCGTCGCGGGCAATTCGCTGCTTGTCGCCATTCGTGCAGGCGAAAAGCGTCCTGAACCTTGGATCAACCCGAACGAGTAACATGCGTGTGAACCACGTGTGAAGGTTCCAGATATGCGTTGAGGGTTGGGCCTGTTCACAATTGTGAACAGGCCCAACCCTCAACGCATATCTGGAACCTTCACACGTGGT
>WPCK01168168.1_pt1 | contig 10357 bp, 8 predicted proteins | sample 5399851 | NCBI WGS metagenome assembly WPCK01 (sample SAMN12869471, study PRJNA574797) | sludge metagenome | isolation source: wastewater treatment of pH11 | place: China:Beijing | collected 2019-05-20
CGCGTAGATCGCGGTGGCGTGGCCTATGCCGCGCGCTACCGCATTCTGACGGCGGACGTGAAGCTCGGCTGAGGTCGGCATGCGGGTCTCCATAAGTGTCAGGAAAAGGCCTGTATGCCGGTCTGCGCACGGCCCAGGATCAATGCGTGAATGTCGTGCGTGCCCTCGTAGGTATTTACCGCCTCGAGGTTCACCATGTGCCGGATGACGTGGTACCCGTCGGAAATGCCGTTGCCTCCGTGCATGTCGCGCGCCATGCGAGCGATCTCGAGAGCCTTGCCGCAGCTGTTGCGCTTGATGAGCGAGATGGCCTCGGGCGCGAGTCGTCCTTCATCCTTGAGCCGCGTGGCGCGCAGGCAGGCATGAAGTCCGAGCGTGATCTCGGTCTGCATGTCGGCGAGTTTTTTCTGGATGAGCTGGTTGGCGGCGAGCGGCCGGCCGAACTGCGTTCGCTCGAGCACATACCGGCGCGCTGCGTGCCAGCAGAACTCCGCCGCGCCGAGCGCGCCCCAGGCAATGCCCAATCGCGCGTTATTGAGGCAGCCGAAGGGACCTTTCAATCCTTCCACATTGGGTAGGACATGGTCTTCGGGAACGAAAACCTCGTCCATGACAATCTCTCCGGTGGAGGAGGCGCGCAAGCCGACCTTGCCCTCGATCTTGGGCGTTAGCAGCCCCTTCATGCCGCGCTCCAGAATGAAGCCGCGAATGACGCCGCTGTCGGCCTTCGCCCACACGATCATGACGTCGGCAATGGGCGAATTGGAGATCCACGTCTTGGAGCCGGAGATACGGTAACCGCCGGGCACGCCGACCGCGCGCGTCGCCATGCCGCCAGGATCGGACCCGTGGTCGGGCTCGGTGAGGCCGAAAGCGCCGATCCATTCGCCGCTCGCCAGACGCGGCAGATACGTGCGTTGCTGCGCATCGCTGCCGTAGGCGAAGATGGGATACATTACGAGGCTCGACTGTACGCTCAACGCGGAGCGGTAGCCGCTGTCGTTGCGCTCGTCTTCCCGAACGATGAGGCCATATCCCGAATAGCTCAGGCCTGCGCCGCCGTATTCCTCAGGGATCGTGGGGCCTAGAAAACCCATTGTGCCCATGTCCGTCATGATCGAACGGTCGAAGGTCTCGTTGCGGAAGTCGTCGCGGACGCGCGGCATCAATTTGTCTTCGCAGAACCTACGGGCGGTTTCGGCGAGCATACGTTCATCGCTCGTGAGCGCGTCCTCAAAGCCGAGGGGGTCGGCCCAGGAGAAAGGTGTTTTCTCGACGTGATCGTTTCGCGCGGACATTCGAAAGGCCTTCAAGGCAAATGTTTGTAACTTAAGAGAGTAGCACGACGGGGCTGGAACCAGCCCAGCTAACCCAGACGGTATCCCCCCAATCGAAATGCTCCTGCTCGTAGCGCGAGCGGTTCGGCCGCGAGACGCGGAGCAATTGACCGGCGGGCAGTTGAACGTGGAAGATCGATGTATCACCCAGATACGAAATCTCCTTGATCACACCCTGGGCGACATTGTGGGCGGGAGGGCAGTCGGGCACGGCCGGCGGCTCGCTTGCATTTTTGTGGAGATTGAGCTTCTCGGGCCGGATGGCGACCCAGACGGAAGCCCCGGCACTGCCCGGCGCGCTGTGGGGCAGATGCACGCTGTAGGGTGCAAGATCGGGACACGCGATCACTGCCTCATCCGCGCCATCCTTGATCAGCTTGCCTTCGAACATGTTGACCGAGCCGATGAAGTCAGCGACGAAACGTGACGCTGGAAACTCGTAGAGATCGCTCGGCGTGCCAAGTTGGGCGATCGCACCTTTGTGCATGACTGCAATGCGCGATGCGATGGCCAGCGCTTCGTCCTGGTCGTGGGTGACCATGATGAAGGTAATGCCGACTTTCTGCTGAAGCTGCGAAAGCTCAAAGCGCATGGCCTCACGTAGCTTCGCATCGAGCGCGGAAAGCGGTTCGTCGAGAAGCAGGACCTTGGGACGCTTGATGAGGGCGCGCGCGAGGGCCACCCGCTGGCGCTGGCCGCCGGAAAGCTGGTCGGGCTTGCGCGCCGCCAGATGCCCGAGCTGAACCAGATCGAGGGCCTCCTGCACGCGTGCTTCGATCTCGTCCTTGGGTAGTCCGTCGATCTTGAGGCCGTAAGCGACGTTGCCGGCAACGTTCATGTGCGGGAACACGGCGTAGGACTGAAACACCATATTGACGGGCCGCTTGTTGGGCGGCGTCTCCCCCATGTCCTGGCCATCGATGAGAACGGCACCTTCGGTCGGCACTTCAAAACCCGCAAGCATCCGAAGAAGTGTCGTCTTTCCGCAGCCTGATGGCCCCAGCAGGGCGAAGAATTCACCCGGCATGACGTCGAGGGAGACATTGTCGACAGCCGTCATGGAGCCGAACCGCTTGACGATATTGCGGAACGAGATGATCGGCTTATGAGCGGCCGCATCCTGGGTGCGTCGGGCGAGTTGATCCATGGCCAATCGTGCTCCTCAACTCGAATTGGATTTGCGCTGACCGAGCATCATCAGCGCCATCAGGGCGACTGTGAGCACGATCAGCATGGTGGATGCGGCATTGACCTCCGGCGTCACCGAGAAGCGGACCATCGAATAGACCTTGACGGGGAATGTCACGGTATTGGGCCCGGACGTGAAGAATGTAATGACGAAGTCGTCCAGCGACAGCGTGAAGGACAGCAGCGCGCCTGCGACGAGAGCGGGCTTCATGTGCGGCACCAATACGTCGCGGAACGCCTGCCAGTCGGAGGCGCCCAGATCGCGCGCGGCCTCCTCCTGCTCCTTGTTGAAGCTTGCGAGGCGCGCGCGCACGACCATGGCAACGAACGGGAAGCAGAAGGAGACGTGCGCAATGATGATGGCGCCGAGGCTCAACGGCCACGGCAGGTCGTGGGGCCAGGGCACGACGCGCGAGAAGAAGAGCAGCATCGCGACACCCATGCAGATCTCAGGCACGACGATAGGGAGAGACAGCGTGCCTTCGATGACGCCTTTGAGCGGAAACCGGAAGCGCCAAAGCATGATGGCGGCAAGCGCGCCGAGGACCAGCGAAAGGATCGTTGTCACCAGGGCGATCGTGAGTGAATTGGCGAATGCGAGCATCAACTCGTCGTTGTTGAAAAGCTTCTTGTAGTAATCGAGCGTAAAGCCGCGCCACACGATGTTGCGCTTGCTGTCATTGAAGGAGAAGGCGATCAGCGTGATCAGCGGCGAATATAGAAAGAAGAATACGCCGGCGAGCCACAGGCGCATGGGCCAGAGGCGGTTGTATTCGAGTGGGGCGGGCCGGTCGCTCATCTCAAGACGCTCTTTCCATCAGATGCCGGGACCATCGGCTTGCTGACCGCGCGTAAGGTACGCGCGCAGCGCAATCGCGGCGAAGGTTGCATACATGAGCAGGAAGGACAGCGCCGCGCCGAATGGCCAGTCGTTAGCGCGTTTGAACTGACGCTCGATGACGTTGGCGATCATCTGACTGTCCGTTCCGCCGAGCAGGTCTGGCGTAAGGTAGGCGCCCAGAGCGGGTACGAAGGTGATGATCACGCCTGACACGATGCCGGGCAGGGCGAGGGGAACAACGATGGAAAACAGCGTCCGCAGGTGTCCTGCGCCAAGATCGAGGCTTGCTTCCATCAGAGATTTGTCGAGACGATCGAGCGCTGCATAGAGCGGCAGAACCATGAATGGCAGGTGCACGTAGACGAGGCCGACAACGACCGCGAAGTTATTGTAGAGCAACTCCAGCGGCTGGTAGGCTGGGAAAGGCTGAAGGCCAACCAGGGCGGCGAGCGTGCTGCCCTGGTTCCAGAACCATGCCAGTGTCCAGTTCGCAAAGCCTTCCGTACGAAGTACCGCGATGAGTGCGTAGGTGCGGATCAGCAGGTTGGTCCAGAACGGCAGCATGACCAGCATCAGCAGCACCGGCCGCATCTTCTCGTTCGCAAAGACGATGGCGAGCGCTACGGGAAAGCCGATGATGAGGCACAGCAGGGTCGTCAGTCCGGCGACGGCAATGGATTTCCCGAAGATCTGCAAATAGAGCGGGTCGAAGGCGCGGACGTAGTTGTCAAAGGTACCGGTGATGGCAACGCCCGTGAGGCCTTCGTTGTGGCCGAACGAATAAGCCCACACGATGCCGAGCGGTATGAGGAAGAAGACCGCGATCCATAAGGTGGGCGGCAGAACCGTGACCCAGAATGCCGCTCTGCTCTGCTTTTCGAGTGCCATGATCGAGGCCAATCTTTTGCGCGGTTCTTATGCGTCGAGCGAGGAGAGAGAAGGAGGGAGCACCTGAGGCGGTTACTGCCCTGCTGTCCCTCCCTCTCCGGATTCTCACGTACGGAGACGGAGGGATGCCTCAGTCAGCCCGCAGGCGGGTCAAAGATTCATCCAGAAGGCGTGTGATCTCCTCGCCCGCGTAGCGCGGATACTCGCACTTGGCGACAAGATCTGCCGGCGGGAAGATGACCGGATTCGTCTTGTAGCTGTCGTCCATCAGCGCGGTCGCCGCGGCATTGGGCGAGGGGAACTTGATCGTCTTATAAATTTCGGCGCCCGTGTTCGCGTCGAGGATGAAATTGATGAAGGCGTGAGCATTCTCGGGATGCGGCGCACCCTTGGGAATGGCCAGCGTATCCGACTGCTTCATGGCTCCTTCCTTCGGAACAACGAAGTTGATGTCGGGATCTTCCGCCATGACCTGAGCGATATCGCCATTGTATTCCATGACGACATCGACTTCACCTGAAAGCAGAAGATCCTGGCCGTTGTCCTCGTGGAACGCCTTGATATTCGGCTTCTGTTTTTTGAGGATGTCCTCCGCCTGCTTGATCAGCTCTGGCGTCAAGCCGTTGATGGAGTGGCCCAGATACTTGCCAACGTGGCGATAGAGTTCGCTTGCATCCGACATGACGGAGATCTTGCCCTTGTGCTCGTCGCTTTCAAACAGGATCTTCCAGCTGTCGGGCGTGCCCTTCACCTTTGACTTGCGGTAGCCAATGCCGATCACCAGCCAGGTGTAGGGCAGCGAATACTTGCGGCCGGGATCATACGGCGCGTCGTTGATGAACTCGGGAGCGACGTTCTCGATGTTGGGAATCTTGGCATGATCGAGCGGCATCAGCAGGTCGGCCTGGATCATGCGTTCGACGAACTCGCTGCCGGGGACAATCACGTCGAAGCCCGGATTGCCCGCGCGCAATTTGGCGAACAACTCGTCGTTGGTCGCGAACAGGCTCATGTTGACGTCGATACCCGCGGCCTTCTTGAAGTCATCCAGCGTGGTTTCGCCGATATAAGTATCCCAGTTGTAGAAGTTGAGCTTCTTTTCTTCTGCTGCATAGGCGCGCGAGGAGCGGTCCGGCGTGAACGTCAATCCTATCGCCGCAACGCCAAGGCCCTGCAGGACAGAGCGGCGCGAGGATCTGGATCGCAAGAGTTTCGCAAAGTCGTCCGTCATTTCTGTTGTCTCCACTTTTGATGAGTCTGCCGACTGCTCCGCTTCCTCCAGTTCCGGCGGTGACGCCTTACGCGTCCATGCCACCGAGGCAGAGGTATTTGACTTCCAGGTATTCCTCCAGGCCCTCGGCGGCGCCTTCGCGGCCAAGTCCCGATTCCTTTATGCCGCCGAAAGGCACGACCTCATTCGAGAAGATGCCTTCGTTGATGCCGACCATGCCGGCTTCCAGCTTCTCCGCGACGCGCCAAGCGCGCGCCAGATTTGTTGAGAACAGATAGGCGGCAAGACCGAACGGCGTGGAATTGGCAAGCGAGATCGCCTCATCCTCGGTGTCGAAGCGCATCAGAGCAGCGACGGGGCCGAAGATCTCCTGCGAAACGAGATCCATATCGGGCTTGATGCCGACAAGAACGGTGGGCGTGAAGAACAGCGCGCCCGCGCCGTGCGCCGTGCCGCCGTAAAGCACCTTCGCGCCCTTGGTCACGGCGTCCTTGGTCAGCGCCTCGACCTTGGCGATGGCCTCCTTGTTGATGAGCGGACCAAGATTGCACTTGGAGTTGTGACCGGGACCAACCTCGAGCTTCTTCACGCTCTCAACGAGGGCCGCCGCAAAGCGGTCGTAGATGCCGGACTGCACGAGAATCCGGTTGGCGCACACGCATGTCTGGCCTGCGTTGCGGTACTTGGAGGCCATGGCTCCGGCGACGGCTTGGTCGAGATCGGCATCATCGAACACCAGGAGCGGCGCATTGCCGCCAAGTTCCAAAGTGAGCTTTTTCACCGTGCCGGCGCATTGCCGGTAGAGCGCCTTGCCGACAGCGGTGGAGCCGGTAAAGGAGAGCTTGCGCACGCGCGGGTCGTCACAGAGAACCTTGCCGACCGCGGGCGCATCGTGCGTCGTGACCACGTTGAAGACGCCGGGCGGCACGCCCGCGTCGAGCGCAAGCTTGGCAATGGCGAGCGCGCACAAAGGGGTGTCTTCGGCGGGCTTGACGATAATGGTGCAGCCGGCGGCGAGCGCGGGCGCCACCTTGCGCGTGATCATGGCGATGGGAAAGTTCCACGGCGCAATGGCCGCGACGACGCCGATGGGCTGCTTTATGGTGACGTAGCGGCGCGAGGCAACCGTGGTGGGAATCGTCTTGCCATAAGCGCGCTTTCCCTCCTCCGCGAACCATTCGGCGAACGAGGCGCCATAGACGACCTCGCCGCGGGCTTCCGCGAGCGGCTTGCCCTGTTCGCTCGTCATCAAGTCTGCCAGCGGCTCGGTGTCGGCAATGATCAGGTCGAACCATTTTTTCAGGATTGCACCGCGTTCCTTGGCGGTCTTGGCGGACCATGCGGGAAGAGCGCGCTGCGCCGCGTCGATGGCAGCCGTGGTCTCCGCGGCGCCCAGGTCGGGGACGTTGGCGATGATCTTGCCGGTGGCCGGATCGGTGACCGGAAATGACGTTGCGCCCTTCACCCACTTTCCGTCGATGAGAGCCTCGGTCGGGTATCTGGGTGCAGGTGTCGCCATGTTGTCGTCCTCTAACTTTAGCGTAGTGTGATGGAGACGGACTTGAGATCCGCATACTTGTGCAGGGCGTGCAGCGAGCGATCGCGTCCAAAGCCCGATTGCTTGAAACCGCCGAACGGCATGGTGATATCGCAAGCGTCCCAGCCATTGACCCACACGAGTCCGGCCCTTAGTTCGCGCGCCGCCCGGTGGGCGAGGGAGACGTCCTTGGTCCACACGCCCGCAGCAAGGCCGTAGACCGTGCCGTTGGCCATCTTTAAGGCTTGCCCGGTATCGCTAAAGCGCGTCACCGCGAGCACGGGCCCGAAGACCTCCTCGCGCGAAAGCGTCGCGTCCGCCTTGACGGCGTCGAACACGGTGGGCTCCACATAGAAGCCGCCGGTTTCCTCCCGCGCGCGCCGTCCGCCCAGGCGCAAAGCACAGCCTTCGGAATTCGCCGTCGAGATGTAGCGCAGCGCCGTTTTCATCTGCTCTTCGCTGACCATTGCGCCAAAGCGCGTGTCAGGGCTCAGCGGGTCGCCGGGCGTGATGGTGCGCGCGATGCCGAGAAGGTTCTCGACAAAGGCGTCGGCAATATCTTCATGCACGAGAAGCCGCGACGCGGCTGTGCATACTTCTCCCTGATTGTAGAAGATGCCCCAGGCTGCGTGTTCGGCGGCGGCCTTCAGGTCGGGACAATCGGCAAACACGATCTGCGGGCTCTTGCCGCCGAGCTCCAGGCTGACGCGCTTGAGGTTCGACTGTCCGGAATACTGCATGAGCAGCTTGCCCACGGCCCCCGAGCCCGTGAACGCGATCATGTCGACATCCATGTGCAAGGCGAGCGCCTTGCCGGCGGCCGCGCCAAAGCCCGGCACCACGTTGAGCACGCCCGGCGGAAGGCCGGCTTCGAGAGCCAGCTCGCCGAGCTTCAACGCCGTAAGCGGCGACTGCTCGGCAGGCTTGAGTACCACGGAGTTACCCATCGCGAGCGCGGGTGCGATCTTCCACACCGCCATCATCAGAGGGAAGTTCCACGGCACGATGCAGCCGATGACGCCCAAGGGTTCATGGACGGCAAAGGAGATACGATCTGAGGTTTCGGGCCCCACTTCGCCATATACCTTGTCGAGCGCTTCGGCATAGTAGCGAACCGTCTTGATGGAGGCCGGAATATCGACTTTCAAAGAGTCGTTGATCGGTTTGCCGACGTCCAGGCTCTCCAGCAGCGCAAGCTGTTCGGCGTCACGCTTCATCAGGTCAGCAAGCTTGAAGAGAATGCGCTTCTTCTCATTGTAGTGCTTCTTGCGCCAGCGGCCATCCTCGAAGGCTGCACGTGCACTGGCGACGGCGGCGTCGATGTCCGCGTTGTCGCCCTCGGCCACGGCATTGATGATGCGGCCGTTGCGCGGAGAAACGTTGTCGAACGTCTTGCCGGAAAGCGCTGGTGTAACTTTGCCGTCTATGATGGCCTTGGAGGGAATGGCGATGGAGCCTGCCAGAGCCTCGAAATGGGCGAGCGATGTCATGGCGTCACCTCTCCTTTTCTTTCTCAAGCGACCCGAGCGTACCACTGGTAATCGAGTTCGGTCACCACGCGTTCGAATGCGATGCGTTCGGCCTCTTTCATCTGGCCATAGACCTTCTGGAATGCCGGGCCAAAGGCATCCGTCACGGTCTTTGATGTCTCGAATTGCGCCAGCGCATTCACCCACGCCGTCGGCACCCCGGGCGCGTCGGACGCATCGCAGTTGCCTTCCGCCGCCGAACCAGGATCGAGCTTGTGCGAGATGCCGTGCTCGATGCCGGCCAGGATGGCTGCGAGCACAAGGTAGGGATTGGCGTCCGCGCCCGCGATGCGATGCTCCACGCGCGTGGCGTTAGCGGACGCATTCAACACGCGCAAGGAGGCGGTACGGTTGTTGAAGCCCCAGTGCGCAGCCATCGGTACATAGGACTTGGGCTGATAGCGCCGGTAGGCATTGGCCGACTGCGCCCATACGGCCATGAAATCGCCCATGGTCGCGCGCAGTCCGCCAAGCGCGTTGCGGAACAAGGGGGAGATCGGGTCGCCGGCAAAAACGTTCTTCCCGGCATCATCCAACAGCGAGACATGGATGTGCATGCCCGAGCCCGACCAGTCGTGATGCGGCTTGGCCATGAAGGTCGCCTCCATGTCGTTGGCGCGGGCTGCGGCTTTCACCGCGCGCTTCAGCAGCAACCCGTCGAGCGCGGACGTGGCGGGATCCCTGGCGTGCTTGAGGTTGATCTCGAATTGCCCGGGGCCTGCTTCCTGCAACACAGCGTCGACGGGCAGCTTCTGAGCCTCCGCGATGCGATAGATGTCGTCGATGAACGCGCTCGCGCAGTCCAGCTCTTCAAACTGGTAGAGCTGCTGCCAGTCGGGGTCGCTGATCATCCCGGGCGGCGTCTTCAGCACAAAGGTCCCGTCTTGCGATGCGGTGCTGACGTAAAATTCCAGCTCCACGGCTGTAACGGGATAATAGCCCCGGGCCGCAAGGCGCGCGCTCTGGCGTTGCAGCAGGCGGCGCGGATCGAGCCCCCCGTCATCTTCGACAGGCACCATTACGGCTTGCGCGTGCGTCGTAATCTTCATGCTCACGGGGGCCAGCGTGTCGGCCAGAATGCGGAACTGAAGATCGGGATCGCCCGTCTCCCAAAGCCTGCCAGTCTCCTCCACGCATGAGCCGCGCATATCCATGATGTAGCACGTCGAGGGCACCATGAAGCCCTTGTCGGCAAAGGCCATCAGATCGCCGGCGCGGATGCGCTTGCCGCGTGCGATGCCGTTGACGTCGTGCATGAAGATGTCGATCCACTGCACGCTTGGGTGTGCGGCGAGAAACGCCTTGGCTTGTTCGGCGGTAAGGTACGCTTCACTCATAAAGGGTTGGCTCCTGCCGCTGCGCCAAAGCGCCGGAACAGCTTGACGGATACGGGGTTCTGCGTGGCGTTCCATTCGGGGTGCCACTGCACGCCCAGGCAGAAAGGGTGATCGTCCGGTCCGCGCACGGCTTCCACCAGTCCGTCCTCGGCGAACGCCTCCGGCGTCAACATCCTGCCGACCTCCTTGATACCTTGGCCGTGCAGGGAGTTCACCCGGATTTCATCCTCTCCCACCCATTCTTTGAGCTTGCCGGTGAGCATCAAGGAGTGGACCGGGCCCCAACGCTCTTCCAGCGTCAGCTCCTTTTTCTCGCGATGGTCGCCAAGACCTTCCTGGTCGTGCACGGCCTGATGCAGCTTGCCGCCGAGCGCGACGTTGAGTTCCTGGAAGCCGCGGCAGATGGCGAGCATCGGAATGTGTTTCTCCACGGCGGTGCGGATGAGCGGCAGAGTGACGGCATCACGCG
>WPCK01304305.1_pt1 | contig 10357 bp, 7 predicted proteins | sample 5399851 | NCBI WGS metagenome assembly WPCK01 (sample SAMN12869471, study PRJNA574797) | sludge metagenome | isolation source: wastewater treatment of pH11 | place: China:Beijing | collected 2019-05-20
ACATCAGAACAATTATTAATCCGACAATTAAAGCCAGCGAGGACGGTTCTGCCTGCTCTGAATGTCAGACATCCTGTCAGTCAGCCTGCAAGACAAGCTGCACCGTAGCAAATCAGCCTTGCGAACGTGAAGTGGAGGATCGTGATTGATCCATAGTTTTACTCTCCATGGGGACAATTTAGTTTACGACACGGAAAGTGGAGCCTTGCATTTATTTGATGACGAGGCTCTTTCCATTCTGCAACTGTATCAGGCCAAGCAAGGTAAGAGACCATCACAGCTTGAATTGGATTACTTCCCGGATGGATCTGAGATAGCTGATTTAATTGATCAGCTGATAGCTCAATCCCAGCTTTTTGCTGCCGGACCGGAAGTAAGATTTGAACAACTCTATCCTGAAGAGCCACGTTTCAAGGCAATGTGTCTTAATATATGCCACGACTGTAATATGCGATGTTCTTACTGTTTTGCTGCATCGGGTCAATACGGATCTGAGCAGCGCAGCAGTATGTCTGAGGAAACCGGTAAACGCGCCATAGATTTTTTGATAGAAGCGTCGGGACCACGTCGTAATCTCGACATAGATTTCTTTGGCGGCGAACCGTTGATGAACTGGAATGTTGTCAAGGAGCTTGTCGCCTACTGTGAAGAACAGGGTCCGGCTCATGGTAAAGATATCAGGCTTACCATTACTACAAATGCTCTTTTACTGAATGATGAGAAAATTGACTACATTAACAAGCATTTTAAGAATGTAGTACTTTCCTGTGACGGCACATCAAAGACGCATGATCATATGCGCCCTGATGCAGGTGGAAATGCAACCTATGAACGCATAGCTGCCAACATCCGTAAATTTGTAGCATTGAGGGGTGACCGTGAATACTATATACGCGGAACCTTTACCCGCCATAATTTAGATTTTGTTGATGATGTGCTGGCTCTGGCAAGCTTAGGCAGGAATGTTTCCATCGAACCGGTTGTAGCTGCTCCGGAGTTTGACTATTCAATCCGTGAAGAAGATCTTCCTCAGGTGCTGGACGCCTATGAAAAACTTGCGTTGGTATTGCAGTCGGATGAATCTGGGTCAAAAATTAATTTTTTCCACTTTAATCTGCAAACCGACAATGGTCCCTGTGTCTACAAAAGATTAAAGGGCTGCGGTGCGGGCTCCGAGTACTGTGCGGTTACTCCGGAAGGCGATATCTATCCCTGCCACCAGCTGGTGGGAGAAACTATACATCGCATCGGACATCTGACCGAGGCAGGTTATGAAACTGATTCAAGACAGCAGTCCGCTTTCAGTGAGTATCTTATGCCCAGCCGGGAACCCTGTAATTCATGTTGGGCTCGCTACCATTGTGGCGGAGGTTGTGCAGCCAACCACTGGCATAGCATGGGTGACCTTGACACTGTTGATCCCATTTACTGTCAAATGCTCCAAAAGAGATTGGAATGTGCCCTTTGGCTTTCGTACAAGCGCGGGTAGGGAAAAACAAAGTGCTTAACGAATAGTATTAATGAGAGCTGATGGGCAGAGATTAGTTTATTTCAGAAATAACTGAATATATCGTATATAAGCAGTTGGTTCGAAAGAGCAGGGCAGGATGGGCAGAATTTCCCGGGAATCAATCGATCAGGTGATAGCCGCCAACGATATCGTTGATGTGGTGTCTTCGTATGTTGATCTGGATAAAAAATCCAGCCACAACCTTTTTGGTCTCTGTCCTTTTCATACCGAAAAAACACCTTCCTTCAGCGTAACGCCATTGAAGCAAATCTATTATTGTTTTGGCTGCCACAAAGGTGGCAATGTTATCAGTTTTATTCAGGAGATTGAACATCTCAATTTTCCGGAAGCGATACATTTTTTGGCTAAACGTGTCGGTATTGAGATTGAGGAAGATGAAGACGAGCGCTGGCAACACAAGCGTGAAGAGCAGAAGTTGATTTATCACGCTCTCCTGGAAACAGCAGGTTTTTTTCATAAATCATTAATCGGCGATGCCGGTGAGGCCGCCCGCTCCTACCTGACGCGGCGCGGTACGACCATAAGTGATTGGCGTAAATTCGGACTTGGCTACGCCCCCAACCAGTGGGATGCACTGTATCAGTACTTAGCTTCCAAAGATGTAACTGATGCAGCAATGTTAAAAGCAGGCTTGATTACGCGGAGTAGCCGAGATAACTGGATTGATTTTTTCAGAAACCGCGTCATATTTCCCATTATTGACCTGAGTGGGAACGTGTTGGGTTTTGGCGGTCGTGCTTTGCAGGACCAGGGTGCGAAATATATCAATACTATGGAAACAGCAGTCTTCCATAAAGGCTCTTATCTCTTCGGCTTGCCGCAGGCCTTGAAAGCAAGATCCGATCAATTGATTATTGTTGAAGGATATATGGATGTAATAGCTCTGAGCAAAGCCGGTTTTGATAACGTCGTTGCCCCTCTTGGGACAGCGCTTACCTTGCAGCAGGCACGCCTGGTACAAAGACACAGCAAGGAAGCACTCTTGCTTTTTGATTCAGACAACGCGGGCGAAAATGCGGCAATGCGTACGTTTGAGATTTTTTCCGATATCGGCATGAAAGCCAGTTTTGTGTTGTTGCCGGAAGGGCAGGACCCTGACGATTATATCAGGGATAAGGGAGCCGAACGAATGGCTTCACTGATCGACAACCCATATGACCGCAGCAGCTACCGTCTGACTCTGGCAGAAAGAAAGGCACGTGATCCTGAAAGCGGTTCTTTGCGTTTACTGGAGTACCAGGATGTTGCGCTGGATATTTTGACAGAAGAAGAGAATATTGTTCTGGCTGAGCTTTATTCCGACCGGGTTGCACGTAAGCTTGGTACCAGTACCGAGCGGATTACTCAAGAAGTAGACAGGCGTCGTGGTCGGCTGCAAACTGACAAGAAGTCACAAGTTGCAGATGCTGTTTCCGGAACGCCTACAGACGTCCTAACAATGAGGCGACCGAGATTTCGGGCGGAAAGCAGTAATGATCTGAGATTACTGCGGCTTCTGGCTGAAGCACCGGACTTGTATAAGCGAAAGTTGGATATACAATATGCAGATAAAGGACGTGATCCCTTTCTAGTAGAGTCTTTGAGGGGATTGGATCTTACTGCCCCTGTGAGAGCAAGTGATTGTCACGCCGGAGCTTTCAGGGAACTGGCAGGCTTACTATTATCCGATGCGGAGGCCGGTACGCTTACGGTGGCTACATTATTGTCCAGACTCCAACAACTTGAAGCTCAGCTTGACGAAAATGACACAAGCAGCAACGAGGGCAAAGAAAAGCATAAAGCAGAGGAGTTTCAGGACGATCTGAATCAAATACGTGAGAGCCTGTTGCAGAACATGTCAAGTCCCGGGCAGGATGTGACACCACATTTACGTGATAAAAGTTATGATCAGTTATTCCGGGCAGTGCGAAGTGAACAACTTTCCTGGGAGCGAGATAAGAAACTGGCTCTGTTTAATTACTATAACGAAAGGCATGAAGCTGATAAGGCTGAACAGGCGAAGAGAGAAGCAAGTGTATTTACTCAAGCTGCAGCCCTTGTCAGACACAGCAGATAAATCAGGAGTACTAATATGGCAAAAGAAAAAATAGACCAAGAAGAAACTAAAGCTGATTTTTTAAATGATTTGTCCGAATTGATTCTGGCGGTCGGACAGAAAACTGAAACAGAAATGGCAGAAGATAATGAGAAAGCTGTTTCAGTTAAGAAGATAAAAGTAAAGAAAAAATTGAAGGCTGTCGCACTTGAAGTTGAATCTGCTGACGAAAAAAGTGAGGATGAATTGGGAAGAGGCGGATTGCTGCTTACTCCCAGTGTAATCACCAGCCGCCCGGCCAAGATATCAGCGGCAAGGCCGGAAGATGTGCTCCTCGTCGATGAAGAAGAGGAAGAAGAAATCCTTATTCTGGACGATGAACTTGATGAAGAAATCGATGCTGTTTTGGATTTAGGTGACGATGACGAGGAAGTGGTAGATGCCGATCTTTTCGTCGAGAGTACGGATGATGATATAAATGAAATTGTCGATGAAGAAAAATTCCTGGAAAATATCGGTCAGGACTTTGACTTTAATGTTGAGCTGCTTTTACCACTGATATCACGTGGTTTTGATAATGACAATGAACTGAAACAGGAAGAAGTACTTGATTATCTGGAAAAAATTCAGCTGGATGAAGATCTGCTGGACGATGTCATCAGTATTTTGATCAGGGCAGGCATTGAAGTCATCGACGAGGAAGAAATGGTCCGCGAAATGCATGAGCGTGAGCGTGACAAGAACAAAATGGCAGAAGCCTTTAATGATGCCATGCTTGTCGATGATCCTGTACGTATGTATCTCAAGGAAATTGGGCAAGTGGAACTTCTCACAGCTGATGAGGAAAAGGAACTGGGAGCCAGAATGGAAGCCGGTGACTGGGAGGCCAAGCAACATCTCACGGAGGCCAATTTGCGTCTTGTAGTCAGCATTGCAAAGCGCTACACAGGACGCGGCATGCACTTTCTTGACCTGATTCAGGAAGGCAATCTCGGTTTAATTAAGGCAGTTGATAAATTCGATTATAAAAAAGGATTTAAATTCAGCACCTACGCGACCTGGTGGATTCGTCAGGCCATAACACGCGCCATAGCGGATCAGGCGAGAACTATACGTATTCCGGTTCACATGATCGAGACAATCAATAAATTGGTACGTATCCAGCGTCAGTTGGTTCAGGAGCTCGGCAGGGAACCCGAGGTTGACGAACTGGCTGCCGAAATGGAGATGACTCCGGAGAAGATCCGTGAGATTATGAAGATCTCGCAGTCACCGGTGTCTCTGGAAAAACCCATTGGTGAAGAAGAGGATAGTCAGCTAGGTGATTTCATTCCTGACGAAGATGCACCTTCACCGGATGAGCAGGCAGCTAACACTCTTCTTAAGGAAGAATTGTTGAATGTTCTGTCTGAGCTCTCTCCACGTGAGGAAGAAGTCCTGAAGCTTCGTTTCGGCTTGAAAGATGGACGTACCAGAACTCTGGAAGAAGTTGGCAAGGTTTTCGATGTTACACGCGAACGCATCCGCCAAATTGAAGCGAAGGCTTTGCGTAAAATTCGTCACCCATCCCGTAGTAAGCGGCTTAAGGATTATGTCGACTGATGCAATAAAACCCCGGGACTCTTGTGCAGCTTCGATCTTCATTGGCCAGCGTCTTAAGGCATTAGCTGCACTGGTGCCTGCCGGTAGCGGGCGCTTGATAGATGTCGGCTGTGACCATGGAGCTGTTCCACTGGATTTGCTGTCTAAGGGCATCGTCAAAGAGCTTCTGTTGATTGATATCAATAAAGAACCACTCGAGCGTGCTGAAAAACGGGCGACAAAAAGTTTTCCCCAGTACCGTGACAGGATCAGCTACTTGCAAAACGATGGATTAAAAGGTATTGACTGTCGATCAGACGATATCCTGCTTATCAGTGGACTGGGTGGAGAGACAATAGCAGAAATACTAACAAGCGCTTTTATCGATAGAGACAAGACCCGACCTTCCAGATTAATTTTGCAACCACAAACTAAACAGTATGAATTACGTGCTGTTTTGCAGGAACTGTCATTCTTTCTGGGCGAAGAACAGCTTGTCCTTGATGATGTGCGCTTCTACACGATAATCGTATGCTTTAATGATAATGTTGAAGACTCTCCATTAAGTGAATTGGGATTGTATATCGGTCCCGGTTTTGTTATTAAAGTATTAGGCATCCTGGGCCGTAGTGAACTCTCGGAAACAGATAAGTTGCTCCTTGAATGGGCTGAAAAGCAGGCGGACCGTTTGAAACTCGAAGGTCGGGGAGACGCAAGACGAGCCCGCTTGGCAGAAGAATGGGCAGAATTATTGGGAAGATAGAATATGACTAGAAATTTGGATATTTTTAAGGCTATTGAAGAGTATGCACCACTTGACCTGGCTGAAGAATGGGATCATCCTGGACTTGCTTTCGGGAGTTACCACGCTGAGGCCAGACGAATCCTTCTTGCTCTGGATTTGGTGCCGGGGCTTGTCAGTGAAGCTGCCGCAAAGAATATTAATCTTCTGATAGTACATCATCCTCCGCTTTTTAATGCGATTAACAGCTTGACTGATGCCACGATAGAAGGGGAGATGCAGCTTAATCTGATCAAGAACGGGATTTCCTGCTATAGTGCCCATACTAATCTGGACCGGAGCCCCGGTGGAACGGCTGCTGCTTTTGCCCACAAATTGCAACTCGATATAGAGGAAGAAATTTATCAGATTTTGATGCCCTTAGAGGACAGACCAGGATTCGGTTACGGCTTGTACGCAACATTAGCTAATGAGCAGCCGTTTCTGGAGTTTTCCCGCTTGATTGCAAGACGTTTGGAAATTCCGGCCTGCCAACGCTTCAGTTCTGAAAACAATCAGGTGAAAAGATTTGCTCTCTTTCCCGGAAGTTTTGACGAAAGCTGTCTTGCGCGGTTGGAAGAGCTCGCTGCTGATGTGCTTATATGTGGAGAAATCAAGCACCATATTGCCCTGATGCTTGAAGCCAGAGATATTCATGTATTAGCTGTAGGACACGATGTCTCAGAGCGAGATGGCATGCACTTGCTGGCTGCATACCTGCGTAGTAAATTTCCTAACCTTATGATTGAAGTAAACAAGGGAATAGACTATAATTGACCATTGTGATGAGTAAGTTGTGCGACCGCAGCGACATGCCGAAAGGCAGTCGGTGAGGAAAGTCCGGGCTCCATAGGGCAAGGATGCCGGGTAACGCCCGGTGAAGGTGACTTTAAGGATAGTGCAACAGAAAGATACCGCCGAATATTTCGGCAAGGGTGGAATGGTGAGGTAAGAGCTTACCGGCAGGCTGGAGACAGCCTGGCCCTGCAAACCCCATCCGGAGCAACACCGTGGAGGAATAACTGTGACCCGCAGGTTCCGAGGAGGTGGCTTGAATTGACCGGCAACGGTTGATCTAGACAGATGGTCGTACGCGACAGAATCCGGCTTATAGACTTACTCATCTATTTATCATATTATCGCTCAATAATTTTTACTTTCTTATGTTACCAATATAGCTGAATACTATTAGTGGGCTGACAATTTCACGTAATGTTGTATACTATAATTCTAGAGAAAAGAAAACGATACTAATATGGATTCGTTTGAAAGGAGAATTACAATGTTTGATAGCATCATGGATTTTTTAGGAGTCGAAAGTAAATCAAAGGCCCGCAACAGATCATTTTTGTTGTTCTTAGGCGGCGTTGTCTTGGGAGCTTCGGCCGGTTTGCTATTAGCTCCTCAAACCGGGGAAGAAACCCGCGAAATGATTAAAGACACTGCAATTACAGGTGCTGACAAGACCAAAGAGCTTTACAAGAAAGCTGCTAAAGAAGTCAAAGAAAAGTATGAAGAAGTCAAGCAGAAGGTGAAGAACGTCGAAGAAATCGTAGAAGATGCCGCTGAGGACGTCGTTGAGGAATTAGAAGAAGCCAAGTAATTACCAATCTTGGATAATTCTAATAAACCGTAATGGTAGAAAGGAATTGGTTAATGCAATTTCTACTTGTTGAATACGTAATGACACCGAACGAAATCATGGGCATTGTTTTGGGCGCTCTTGGCGCTGTCGCTATAGTTCTGCTGATTATTTTTCTGATTTATTTAATTAAAACGATGAAAAGTGTCAGCAAAATTGTTGACGATGTAAGTGAACCCGTCTCAGAAGTTGTTGATGCTTTGCCCGGACTCATAGAACCGACCCAAATACTGGTTGATGGTCTGGCCGATACTGTGCCGGCCATACTGGATGACGTCAGCACTGTGACCGGCGAGATATCGGGGGCAATCGACTCCGCAAAAAACTATTTTGAGAATCGCAGCCGCCGTCAGTCAGTGCGCCAATCTGACAATATAGGAACACAAGCTGCAAGAATTGTCGGTTTTTTGGCTGGAATACTGGCTGCCTTGAGACAAGGCAAATCTAAAAAGAAGAAGAAAAAGTAATATAGATTTAATCTGAATCACTGGCAGGCGGTACTTTTATCAGAAAAGTCCGCCTGTTTTATGTTTATAATGTATTTTAGTTATTATTTGATAAGACCTATCGTTTGGAGGAGATGTGATGAGCGCAAATCCGGATGCCAATAGTTTTGAAGAGGGAATGGCGAGATATATTGCAGAAAATGATGAGGTGAACACATCTCTGAAAAAGCTGAAAACATCGAACAGCCAATACAACTTTCTGGCATTTTTGATTCCGCTATTGATTCTGGCCCTTGCCTATGCCACCCGCACAATCTTTCCTTTTGGCGACAGACAAATACTGACTGTTGACCTTTTCCATCAATATGCTCCCTTCATGGCTACTTTGCGACGCACCATACTCTCAGGTGAATCGTTGTTTTTTACTTTCTCCGGCGGACTGGGAATGAATTTTTATTCGCTGATAGCTTATTATCTGGCCAGTCCTCTGAATATATTGCTTTTAATCTTTCCTGAATCTTTTCTGTCCGAGGCGGTATTTGTTTTGACCCTGATTAAAGTCGGACTTGCCGGCATGGCCTTCCATCTCTTTTTGAAAGAAACATTCCAACGAAAAGGTGCCTTCAGTGTCATCTTCGGCACCATGTACGCCTTGTCGGCATATGTGATGGCCTACTCCTGGAATATAATGTGGCTGGATGCTCTGATATTGTTACCACTTGTTCTATGGGCCTTAACACGTCTTATTAAGCAGGGTAAATTCATACTCTATGTTGTTTTTCTTCTGCTGCTGTTAATCAGCAACTACTATGTCGCCTTCTTCGCCTGTATTTTTATAGCCTTATATTTTCCAATTTTGATGGTTCAGCACACTGAGGGGTGGAAGGCCGGTAGTCGCACAAAAGTGATTGTTAAAATCATTGCTGCAACTGCTATCGCAGTTGCGCTCAGCGCCGTACTTTTATTGCCTGTTCTTAAGTCCTTACAGTATACAAGCGCCAGTGGAGATAAATTTCCACAAAGTATTGAGTTTGCTGCCAACCCTCTTGCATATCTGGCTCAGCACTTCATGCTCTTGCAGCCGACTATTCGTAGTGGCTATCCTAACCTCTATTCCGGCGTAAGTATTATTTTATTAGTCCCGATATTTTTTATGTCCGGGCGCATCCGACTACGAGAGAAATTAATGCATGCCTTCCTCCTGCTGTTTCTCTTGCTTTCATTTGACCTGAATATCCTAAACTTCCTCTGGCATGGGAAGCATTTTCCTAATCAGTTGCCATATCGAAATTCATTCGTTTATATATTTCTTGTATTGACAATGGCCTATGCAGCACTCAGGTCTTTGCGAGACTTGAAATCAAAAGATGTGGTCTTGCTTGCAGTTCCTCTTTTACTTGCAGTACCTGTCAGTGTTTTATTGCTTGATGACCTTGCCGGAAGTGTTGCAACGCAATGGGTAACAATTGCTTTTCTCGTACTATACACTCTAATATTTGCATCTCTCGGCCGTTCAGTCACAGGTGAGAAAAATATTTTAATTAGAAGCAGTGCTAGTTCAAAACGATCTACCCTTTCAATAGTCTTAATTCTGATCATGATATTTGAGCTTATAACGCACTCAATAGTAAGTGTGCATTTTGTTGATACAAATGAATACTATGGTTTACGAGATGGCTACGCTGCAGGTGATAAGCCGGCAGCTATACGGGCAGCTCTGGTTGATATAGAAAATAACTATCAGGATGGTCCCTTTTATCGTGTAGAGCTTAATAAACAAAAAAGCTCGAATGACCCGGCCCTATATGGCTACAATGGTCTCAGCATGTTTGCTTCAACCTCTGCAAAAGCACCGGTAAAGTTCTTTGATAACATTGGCTACTACAGTAATGGCATAAATAGCTATAAATATACCGGTTCGACCTTATTTCTTGACTCTCTCTTCGGCATTGAATTTCTGCTGGCAAGAGACCCCATCAGCTACGATGAAGTGCTCCGTGAAAAGGTTCTGGACAATGGTGAGGTTCAGGTCTATCAGAATCCTTATACTTTGCCGCTGGGCTTTGCGGCAAACAGCAGCGTTTTAACCTATAGCTCTATGGCTGGAAATGTGTTTCAAAACCAGAACCGGCTGGCACAGCACATAAATTCGGATCTCAAAAATATCTTCACTGAGTTAAAAGTGTCAAATCTTGATGCGCCGCCGGAAGCCTCATCTGCAAGTGGTAATTCGCGTTTTAATTTCTATAAAACTTATCCTGATGATAGTTATACGCTGCACCTGAATGCTGAGATAGAGGAATCTGCGACATATTATCTTTACTTCGATAATAAAAGAAAT
>WPCK01190092.1_pt1 | contig 10351 bp, 5 predicted proteins | sample 5399851 | NCBI WGS metagenome assembly WPCK01 (sample SAMN12869471, study PRJNA574797) | sludge metagenome | isolation source: wastewater treatment of pH11 | place: China:Beijing | collected 2019-05-20
TGGACGTGCTACAGAATTACACCAGCTACAAACTGGCCTTCAAACTCGCGCACGACGGCAAGGGCTATGATCAGGCGATGGTGGTGCGCGAAGAGGCGATGAAGGGGATCATGGGCTGGGTGCGGCTACATCCCTACAACATCGCGCAAAAGGTCGAGATCGTGGTCGAACATTTTCGCGAGCATGTCGCTCCGCTGCTTGCGGGCCGCGCCAAGGCGATGGTGGTCGTCAGCAGCCGCGTCGAAGCGGTGCGCTGGAAGCTGGCGATCGAAAAATACATCGCCCGCTGCGGTTATCGGATCGGCACGCTGGTCGCCTTTTCCGGCGAAGTGAACGACAAGGACTCCGGCCCGGACGCGTTTACCGAGCACAGCCGGGATTTGAATCCAAACTTGAAAGGACGCGACATCCGCGAGGCTTTCAAGGGGGACGAATACAATATTCTGCTGGTAGCGAACAAATTCCAGACCGGTTTTGACCAGCCGCTGCTGTGCGGCATGTATGTCGATAAACGGCTGGCGGGTATCCAAGCGGTGCAGACTCTCTCGCGTCTGAACCGTGCCTACCCCAGCAAGGAGACAACTTATGTGGTCGACTTTGTCAACGAACCGACGGACGTGCTGGCGGCCTTCAAGACCTACCACACTACGGCGGAACTAGCGACGACCACCGATCCGAACCTGGTCTTTAACCTGCGAGCCAAGCTCGACTCCGCCGGGCATTACGACGACTACGAAGTGGATCGCGTGGTGAACGCCGAGTTGAAAGGGGCGAAGCAAAGCGAGTTGGTCGCCGCCATCGAACCGGTTTCGGACCGCTTGTTGAAACGTTTTAAAGCGGCTCAGCTCGCGTTGCACGCGGCCCAGGAAGCAAACAATGAACAAGCTGCCAAGGAAGCCAAGGATAAATTGGACGCGCTGGTTCTGTTCAAGAGCGACCTGGGAGCGTTTATCCGACTCTACACATTCCTTTCGCAGATTTTTGACTACGGCAATACGGCCATCGAGAAGCGGGCGATTTTCTACAGACGACTGCTGCCGCTGCTGGAGTTCGGGCGCGAGCGCGAGGGGGTCGACCTGTCGAAGGTGGTGCTGACGCATCACAACTTGAAGGAGCTTGGCAAGCGCAATCTGCCGCTGAGCGAAGGTGAAACACCGCCGCTGCAACCGATCACCGAAGCGGGGAGCGGCAGCGTGCAGGAAAAAGAGAAGGCGCTGCTCGCCGTGATCATCCAGAAGGTGAACGATCTGTTCGAAGGGGAACTCACCGACCAGGACAAGCTGGTCTATGTGAACAATGTGATCAAAGGAAAGCTGCTCGAGTCCGAGACGCTGCGGCAGCAGGCGGCCAGCAACACCAAAGAACAGTTCGCCAACTCGCCCGACTTGAACCGGGAGTTACTTCACGCGATCATGGAGGCGCTCGACGCGCATACGCTGATGAGTACCCAGGCGCTCAATTCGCCAGCTGTGCAGAGCGGCCTGAAAGAGTTCCTGCTCCAGCACGCCAATCTGTGGGAAGCCCTCCGTGCCCGTCACGAAGGAGTCTAATGACCGATTCCAATGGCAATCCATGTTCTTGAGCTAGACGGAAATAAACAAGCCTAGGCACCTTCCACATTTTGCGAGGTCTTGTCGGGTATATCCGAATCACCCGTGTTTCGTTGTGGTTCAATACCTTCATGGTTCCCATTGCCAGGATCCATCTTTACATCGTGCTTCCCGGTGACTTTTGCAATCTGGGCCGATGGGCTGTGCTCTGCTGTCTTGTCATGCAGGTGATCCTCGGGACGGGTCTGCGATGACGGATCAGAACCACGCCTTCGATGTGACCAGGACCTCAGGACAACATAAAAAATTGGAGTCAAGAACAACCCGCTGGCGGTAACGCCAATCATGCCACTAAATACGCCAGTTCCCAGAGCCCGACGCATTTCCGAACCCGCACCGGTCGCGATGATCAGGGGTACTACGCCTAAAATGAACGCAATCGAGGTCATCAAGATCGGTCGAATTCGCATCCGAGACGCTGAAACAGCGGCGTCGTACACCGATTTTCCGGAATCCTCTTCCTGCTTGGCGAATTCGACGATCAAGATCGCGTTCTTGCACGCCAGCGCGACTAGGACAATGAATCCTATCTGTGTCAAGATATTGTTGTCCATGCCCATGAGCCATACCCCGGCAATTGCAAACAACAGACCCATTGGGACGATCAAAATTACGGCCAGCGGCAGGATCCAACTCTCGTATTGTGCCGACAGAGCCAGGAAGACGAACAGCACGCACAGCGGAAAAATGAAGAGCGCGGTATTGCCAGCCTTCTTTTCCTGGTACGACAGGTCGGTCCATTCGTATCCAAAGCCTGGGGGCAACCGTTGGCTGACTAGAGCTTCCATCGAGTTGATCGCTTGGCCTGTACTGACACCCGGCAGGACTGCGCCGCTGATGTCCGCTGATGGGTATAGGTTGTATCGAACGATTCGATCAGGCCCCGTTCGCTGATGCATTTGCACCAATGATCCCAGGGGTACGATGGCACCTGTGTTGCTACGTGTCCGCAACTTCAGCACGTCCTCTGGTTCTCGTCGGTATTTCGATTCGGCTTGTGCGGTAACGCGATAAGTCCGCCCTAGGTAGTTGAAGTCATTGACGTAGACAGAACCGAGGGCTGTTTGCAAAGTCTCAAAGACGTTCCCCAGTGGCACGTCGAGAATTTCTGCCTTAGTCCGATCGATATCAGCGTACAACTGAGGCGTGTTGTTGCGAAACGTCGTATAAACCATGGCCATTCCAGGCAGACCCATGCTCTGGACCGCGATATCGGCAGCCACTGCCTGCAATTGATCCATCCCCGCGCCATTGCGATCCTGAAGCTGCATTTTGAAGCCGCCGCCGGTTCCGATGCCCGGCACCGGGGGCGGCGAGATCACCAGTACGATGGCTTCATCAACGGCTGCCGTTCGCTTCCGCAATTCGCCGAGAATCTGATTTGCGGAGTGTCCTTGTTTGGCGCGTTCACGCGAATCCGCCAGAATCACAAACACGGCCGCCGCGTTTGAGTTGTTCGCTCGCGTGGCTCCGCTGAACCCGACCACCGATACAGCATGCGCGATCCCAGGGACCTCAAGCGCGATACTCTTGACCTGTTCAGCAACTCTGCCCGAGCGGGCCAAGGAAGCACTGGGAGGCAGTTCGATGCTGACCACGATATAGCCTTGATCCTGCATCGGAATAAACCCGGTTGGCACCCGAGTGAATCCAAGCCACGTCAATCCCAGCAATCCCGCATAGACCAACATTCCGAGCGAGCTGACTCGGACCAATCTCCCGACGATGCCCGCGTAGATATCCACGCTCGTATCAAACAGCCAATTGAACCCTTTGAAAAACCAACGCAATGGAGACGATAAGACATAGATCAATTTTGCATGCACCGATGACGGAGCGTCCGTCGACTTGGGCTTGAGTAACAACGCGCACAGAGCTGGGCTGAGGGTCAATGATACAAGCAGCGAAATCGTGGTTGATACGGCGATCGTAATTGCGAACTGACGATAGAACTGGCCACTGATTCCCGGAATGAACGTCGTTGGGACGAACACGGCGATCAATACGAGGGTGGCTGCCACCAACGCCGATCCCACGCCGCTCATGGCGCGATGCGCCCCCTCTCTTGCAGAAACTCCACTCGCAATCCAGTGCTCGACATTCTCCACAACCACAATGGCATCATCGACTACAATTCCGATCGCCAACACCAGACCGAAGAGTGAGAGGTTGTTCAGACTGAATCCCATCACATACAAGACCGCGAACGTGCCGATCAATGAGACTGGAATCGCGACGACCGGTATGATGGTCGCCCGCCAGTTCTGCAGGAATAGGAAAACGGTCAGCACGACGAGCACCGTGGCTTCCAAAAGTGTCCTCAACACTTCTTGGATCGATTCTTCGACAAATTTGGTTGGGTTGTAGGCGATTTCATGTTGGATTCCTGGCGGAAAATCCTTGCTCAAGGTATCCATGAGTGCAACGATGCTCGCCGCCGTCGCAACTGCATTCGAGCCGGGTCGCTGAAAGACGGCGATCCCAATGGCTTCTCTTCCGTCCAGCAAACTGCCGGTCGAATAGTCTTGGGCACCTAATTCCACGCGAGCAACGTCGGAGAGCCGGACGATGCTCGAACCGACTCCCGACTTCACGATCAGGTTTTGGAACTCTTCCACATCAATCAGGCGACCTTGAGTGCTGATGTTGTACTGGAAGGCGCCTTGAGCCTCCTGCGTTGGCGGTTGGCCGACTGCGCCCGCCGCGACTTGAACGTTCTTCTCTCGCAGGGCAGCGATCACATCCCCCGGCGTCATCTGCAGGGATGCCAGCCGTTCCGTGTCCAGCCAGACTCGCATGCTGTACTCACGAGCACCGAAGATTGTGACGTTGCCGACTCCATCCAGCCGCGCCAGCATGTCTTTGATCCGCAGTAGGACGTAATTGCTGATATACAGCGCATCCCGCGAGCTGTCCGGCGAGTACAGGTGAACTACCATCAGCATGTCGGGTGAACTCTTTTGGGTGACCACGCCTGTCTGCCGAACTTCTGATGGCAACCGCGGTTCAGCTAGGGCTACACGATTCTGCACCAAAACTTGCGCAGTATCGAGATCCGTCCCCTGATCAAATGTGATCGTCAACTGCATCGAACCATCGGCGGTCGACGAGGATTCCATGTACAACATGTCCTCAACGCCATTGATTTCCTGTTCCAGCGGTGTCGCAACCGTTTCCGCTAGAGTTGCTGCCGTCGCACCTGGGTACTGCGCGCGAACGACGATGGTTGGCAAAGCAATTTCAGGATATTGCGAAACGGGCAATTGGTTGTAGGCCAGCGTCCCGACGACGACGATGACAATGGAAATGACGGAGGCAAAGATTGGCCGGTCGATGAAAAAGTGCATGTTACTGTCCTTTCTCCATCGGGGTCGATTCATAACCGACCATGTCTTCTTCCGTCGCTTCGATGGTTGCAGGATTCGGCTTGACTTCCGCGCCGGGCCGAATTCTCTGGATACCGCCAATCACGACATTCTCTGAGGGCGTGATCCCACTGCGGATAATTCGCAATCCCCGGGCCAATGGTCCAGTTACGACAACCTTGCGATTGACTTTGTTTTCGGCTCCCACGACGTACACAAAGCGTTCGGACTGATCGGCCCCGATTGCCGAATCGGGCAACAGCATGGCTTCATATTCCAACGTATTGGCAATCCGTATCTTGGCAAACATACCGGGAATCAAGATCTCATCTTCATTGGAAAATACGGCTCGCCCTAACATCGTGGCCGTGCTTGGATCGAACTTGTTGTCCACGAAATCGATATATCCCGAATGCGGAAAGCCGGTTTCATCCGCCAGCGCGAGATAGGCCGGGTAGCGAACTTCCATCACATTTCGCCGGGTTCCTTCTTGAACCATCCGGCGAAAACGCAACACTTGTTGTTCGCTGGCATCAAACACAAAAAAAATGGGATCGAGTGATACAATCGTGGTCAGCAAGGTTGATTGCTCCGAACCACCGCTGATCAAATTGCCTTCAGTGACCAACTTTCGACTGATCCGCCCGTCGATCGGCGACCTGATGTTGGTGTATTCCAGGTTCAATTCGGCAGACCGAACGGCCGCTTCCGCCGTGCCGATTGCGGCTTCCGCTCTGGCAATATCCGCGTTCGCCAATCCAATTCCTGCCTCGGCCGACTCGATCGCCGCGCGGGCATTGGAGAATTGACTGCGAGCTAAATCCCGTTCCGATTGCGACAACGCATTGCCCAGTTGCTGAGATCGATCATACTCGGACTTCGCCAAATCAAACTGGGACGTGCTTGTTGATTTGGCAGCATCGGCCTGTTCCAACTGGGCTTTGGCGCGGGTCAATTGCGCTTTGGATTCTTCCAACGTTGCCTGTGCGCCAGCCAGAGCCGCTTGAAACGGACGGGGGTCAATCACAAAAAGGATCGCATCCTTCTTGACATTTTGACCTTCCTCAAAATGCACGTTCTGAAGGTAGCCGCCAACCCGCGAGCGAACCTCGACAAAATTCACTGACTCAAGTCGCCCGGTGAAATCATTCCACTCCACAATCTTTTGCTGTAGCGGAGGCGAGACGCTGACTTCCACCGGTGTCGCAGCGATTTGATTGATCGCTGATCTTTGACATCCACAAAATACGACCAGTGTCGGAATCAACGCGACAACCCAGATCGAGGCGAAAATTTTTATATTGCGAGGAGTTTTCATCGTGTGAAATCATTCAAGAAAATTGGGGGTTGTCAAAATCGCGGCACCCATTCGCCAAGCCGCCACAGCGCGTCTCAAGTGTGTCGGTACAACTGAACAACGGTCGATTCGGACGGCCAAAATCGGCACGATCAATATCTTTTCGCTCAATTGTAGATTAGATTTCTTGCAGCGGACTCGGAATAACATTATGCTCGAAGCATGCGCTGATACCACCCGACGTTACGCCGGAAAATGCCGAATCGTCTGATCCCATTGATTTCGCAGGCTGGGAGAGCGTGATGCCTTGGGCAATGCGGAAAAGGCACCTTTCCGGAGCGGCAAAAACTCATTCCCCGATTCTTTGAGACGGCAACTCTAGAATAAACCGTCAAAAATGCCACCGACTTCCAATAAAATTAGCGACAACAATGCACAAAGTCGCATCAACGCACTTTTTAGGGACCTCTTTGGTTCAATCGTCCAAGAGTGGTTGCCTGCCGAAATGGCAAAGCCTGTGCGCGCCGGTTTAAGCGGGTTTCGGCAAGACAGAAGGTCTCTCGAGGGTGCCGCTGCGGCTATTCGACTTTCACGCAAGCTGGTAAAGTGGTGGCCATGGCCGGCTCGATCAATAAAACAATCGTGACACAAGTTCCATCCGATTTGCCGTTGAGAGATCGCTTTCCAACGACCCACTGGAGCCGGGTGATCCTGGCGGGTGACCCAAGTGAGCCCCTTGCGCAGGGCTCGCTCGATGAGCTCTGCAAAGCCTATTGGTATCCGATCTACACATTCATTCGCAGACGCGGACACGACGCCGAGCAGGCGCGAGATTTGACTCAGGATTTCTTCGCCCGCGCACTGGAAAAGGGGCTATTCGCGCAAGCCGATCCAGCCAGAGGACGATTCCGAACCTTTTTGCGGACGGTGTGCTCGCACTTCCTTGCCAACCGGCACGATTGGGACCACGCTTTGAAACGCGGTGGCGGCAAGGTCGTTCTGTCCATCGCCGCCGGGGACGCCGAGCAGCGGTACGCCGTCGAATTGGCCGACGATCTTACCCCGGAACGAATCTTTGACCGGAGCTGGGCGCTGACGGTCCTTGCAAGAGTTCTCGCCCAGCTTCAGCTAGAGTACGACGACGCCGGCAAGTCCGAGACCTTCGAGGCTCTTCACGGATTGCTCGCCGACAGCCCGGAGTTGCCCTCCTATGCCGCAGTCGCCACACGCTTGGGGACGACCGAAGGCGCTTCTCGCGTTGCCGCCCATCGGCTGCGCGCTCGGTATGCTGAATTGCTTCGGCGCGAGATTGCTTCGACGCTCTCGGACCCGTCTGAGGTTGAAGATGAGATTCGAGACCTGTTTGCGGCTCTCGACACTTGAGCTTCACGAAAATATCCTGAAAATATCCAAGAAGTGCGTAACGGCTGGAGTCTCGCCGCTTGATAATGGTCTGATGAGGCGAAGCGCTAAGTCGCACGACGCTCCGCGTCGTGATTTCAGCGTCTCCGAGAGACGCTGCTACTTATGACACGACGCGGAGCGTCGTGCGACAATAAATCACAGCCTCGGAGCGTCGTGCGACTTAAAAAAACCGTGAACGGTTACCAATTGGAAACGAGACTGGCCGGTACGATGAATTCCACTCAAACTTGCACTCGATGCGGAACACCTCGGCTGGCCAATGCTCCTGCCGGACTCTGCCCGCGCTGCCTGCTCCAACAAGGCTTCCGACCGCCGGTGCCCGCCAATCCAGAGAGCCTTGATCGAACCGTTTCGTGGGGGCAAAGCGACTCTCCGTCTAAGGGCATCCTTTCAAGACTTCACGAGTCGATGGGACCAGTTCCCCGCTTGTTGATTCGGGACGGACGCGGGGCCGGAACGCGGCCTGAGCGAGTTTGCTCCGAGGAGATGCCGGTGACGGCCGGCGAGTCCGGACGTTATCAGCTTCACGGAGAAATCGCCCGCGGCGGGATGGGCATCGTGCTCAAGGGACGCGATGTGGATCTCGGGCGGGACGTTGCCGTGAAAGTTCTGCACGATCGACACCGAGACAATCCTGAGATCATTCGTCGCTTCCTCGAAGAAGCACAGATTGGTGGCCAGCTTCAACACCCAGGTATCGTTCCAGTCTATGAACTGGGACGGCTCGACGATGAGCGACTTTACATCGCGATGAAACTCGTCCACGGTCGCACGCTGGCCGAGATGATGGAATCACGGGCGAACCCTGCCGAGGACCAATCAAGGTATCTCGCGATCTTCGAACAGCTCTGTCAGACCATGGCCTACGCGCATTCCTGCGGCGTGATCCACCGGGACCTCAAGCCCTCGAACATCATGGTCGGCAGCTTTGGAGAGGTCCAGGTAATGGACTGGGGGCTCGCAAAAGTGATTGACAGGGGAGGTGTGGCAGACGAGGAGCGATCGCGGCGAGTCCAGGCCGAACAGGAGCCAGTTCGAACTCTGCGGAGCGGTTCCATTGGCGACGAGTCGATGGCTGGGTCAGTCCTTGGGACTCCGCCGTATATGGCGCCCGAACAAGCTCAGGGCCGACACGACACCATGGATGAACGAGCCGATGTCTTCGGACTGGGCGCGATCCTGTGCGAGATCTTGACCGGCCTGCCTCCTTACGCCGGTGCGACTTCCAACGAAGTTCTTTCAAAAGCGTTGCACGCAAATCTGGCCGACGCCCGAGCGCGGCTCGACGCCTGCGGCGCCGACCCCGAATTGCTCGCACTCGCTCAGGCGTGTCTGGCGGTGGTTCCGAAGGAACGCCCGCGCGATGCGGGAGTCGTGGTGGCCAACCTCAACACGTACCTCGTTGGCGTCCAGGAACGACTCAAAGTCGCCGAGTTGAATCGGGCGAGAGCCGAATCGCGCGCGGCCGAGGAGCGAAAACGCCGACTGCTCGTCGTGGGGTTGGCTGCGTCATTGCTCGCACTGGGGATCTTGGGCGGGGGCGGTTGGATTTGGTTGATGCGTCAACGCGCATCGCGGATGGAATCAGCCACCCGTGATGCGACCGAGGCCTTGCACGAGGCATCGTTGCTTTTTGGGCAAGCCCGAGTCGCCCGCGAAGGTGATCAAACACCTTGGGTTCAGGCGTCCGAAGCGGTCAAGCGGTCCGAAGCCATCGTCGCAAAATTCGAAATTGAGCCTGGGCTGCGCCGACAATTAGAGGACTTTTCCGCCATGTTCGCTCGCGAGCGAGAACAAGCCGAAGCTCTGACCAAGGACCGCCGAATGGTCGCTCGGCTCGCATCGATCCACGCCAACATGGCACCAGCCTTCGACTGGAATGGGGCAGACCGTGACTATGCGAACGCTTTTCGCGACTACGGAATTGACATCGAGTGCCTTCAGCCGGCGGAAGCCGGGAAACTCATCGCGGCGTCGCCCATCGCGGTCGAGTTGGTGAACTCGCTGGATCAATGGGCTTTCGTTCACCGGCACGTGGTTACCAAGGACAACCCGCAGGATCGCCAGTTGTCCGCCATTGCCAAAACCGCCGATCCGGACCCCTGGCGATGCCGTGTCCGCGACGCGTTGAAATTGAGTCTTTCCGACAAAGAAAAGGCTCTGGACGCCTTTCGCGAATTAGCGACCCTGGCCCCGGAGGAATTCCAGTATCGAGAAAGCATCTCGCGGCTGGCGTACGGTCTGTGGGATCTCGGGGATGAAGAGCGATCCATTGCACTTTTGCGAAAGGCGCAACTAGCGCATCCAGACGACTTTTGGATCAACTGCGATCTAGCACGCTCACTGATGAGTGCCGGCCAACCGGACGAAGCCGTCCGCTTCTACTCTGCCGCAGTGGCTATTCAGCCAGACAACCTGTTTGTTCTGGTCGCGCTGGGCGACGCACTTCGCGGAGCCGGTCGAGAGGAGGAGGCCGAGGGGTATCCTTGGTCCCCGTGGCCCGACATTGGCGGCAAGAAGATGCGGGAACATGAAGCCTCGCAGTAGGCGCGACGGATCTTTGCGAGGGGGCCGTCGCCGTGAAACATGAGAGGGACAAAAAAATCTCGAAAAGGCTGTAACGTCCGCGGCATTTTGCTTGATAGATAGTTTGA
>WPCK01427845.1_pt1 | contig 10348 bp, 9 predicted proteins | sample 5399851 | NCBI WGS metagenome assembly WPCK01 (sample SAMN12869471, study PRJNA574797) | sludge metagenome | isolation source: wastewater treatment of pH11 | place: China:Beijing | collected 2019-05-20
CAACCCTGAAACGCCCAAGGACGCGGCACGAGCCAATCACGTGGCCCTTGCGTTGCCCGCTTTCGCGCTCAAGCGCGCGGCCGCCGAACCGCAACTTGCCGTGCCTTTGGCGCCCTCGCGGCTTGAACCGTATGCGCCGGACACGGAGGGCGAACCGGCTTATCGCCAGGAAAAGGCGCCGGGAGACAGTTTCGACCGGCCATCGCCCTTGCGCCTCGCGGAAGGCGGCCGGTTCCTTCGCGGAACGTTGACACACGCGTTGCTCGAGCATCTGCCTCACGTTCCGCCCGAAAAGCGCGAAACCGCCGCCATTGCTTTCATCGAGCGGCGCGGCGCGGGTTTGTCCTCGGCCGCCCGCGCCAGCATCGTCACGGAAGCGCTGGCCGTGCTGACCGACCCCGCGTTCGCACCCATCTTCAGTCCCGACAGCCGCGCCGAAGTCGCCATTGCCGCAACGCTGCCGCGGCCGGCAGGCGCCGGCCCCGCACTCAAGCTCAACGGCCAAATCGACCGGCTCGCCGTCCTGGAACGCGAGGTCCTGGTGGTCGATTACAAGACCAACAGACCGCCGCCGTTGCGCGTCGAAGCCGTGGCGCCCGCTTATCTGTACCAGCTTGCTGCCTACGTCCTGGCACTCGGCGAGATCTATCCCGGCAAGCAGATCCGCGCGGCTCTGCTGTGGACAGACGGCGCCCGCCTGATGGAGGTGCCCACTACCGTAATCCAGACTTATATCCGGCAGTTGTGGGACTTAGACCCCGCCAGTCTTGACGCCCCGTGAGGCAATTCCTACCTATGCTGCGACCAGTTAAGGGCCTGTACGAGACGCCGGGCCCAGTGAGATAATGAGGGGTGCTCATTTTGAGGCCCCGACCAGGAGAACCAGCATGGCCAACGCCGTTACCGATGCAAGCTTCGAGCAGGAAGTTCTGAAATCCAGCGAGCCCGTTCTCGTTGATTTTCATGCGCAATGGTGTGGCCCGTGCAAGGCCATGGCGCCTGCGCTCGATCAGGTGGCTGCGGAACTCAAGGGTAAGGTCAAGGTCGTCAAAGTCGACGTCGATGAAAACCCCAAGGTGACGGGCGCCTATGGCATCCGTGCGATGCCCACCCTGCTCCTCTTCAAGGGCGGCAAGGTCGCAGCCCAGCACACGGGCGCCATCGTCCAGAAGAAGAAGCTCGAGGACTGGATCACGCAGAGCGTGACCGCCTAACATCCGAACCCCGTTCCAGCGCACGCTGGCGCAGATTTGAGTGAGTGAAGGCCTGCACGCCACAAACGCGCGGGCCTTACTTTTTGACATCACGTCCGGCCTGTCATCGATGCGGCAAGGCGACGGTGCTCCCGCGAAACCGCATCGGATAGCAAGAGCATATCCCGGCCATCTTCTATAAAACGGGCGGATGTTCGGCGCCGGTCGGCGGTGGTCCCATGCGGTCGAGCAGATCGTACTCGGCGTCAGTGAACACGCGCGAGCGCGTCAGGAAACGAACGCCCTCGGGGCTCTCCACGGAGAAACCCGAGCCACGGCCCGGCACCACGTCGATGATCAGCGCCGTGTGCTGCCAGTACTCGAACTGCGACTTGCCCATGTAGAAGGGCTGCCCAGCAATCTCGCCCATGTAGACATCCTGCGCGCCGACTTTGAATTCGCCCCGCGGGTAGCACATGGGAGCCGAGCCATCGCAACAGCCGCCTGACTGGTGGAACAGCAAAGGCCCGTGAATGCCTACCAGCTTCGCGACCAGCGTATCTGTTTGTGGTGTCGAACTGACGCGCTCAACGGTATTAGGACTCATCGCAGCACCTGTTTGATGGATCATGTTTGTCGTGTCCGGCTTTGCGCAGCGTGAAGCGCTGGCCGGGTCCGGCGGCAATCGAAAAGCCTATGGCAGGTCCCTGAGCCACATCCAAGATATAGGTGGAAGCCGTATTACGCCAAGCACCATCGCGATCCTCCATCTCGTAAACCTGAACGCCCTCCACTTCGCCCAGAAGGTGATCGCGTCCGCCGATGCGCAAGGCGCCGGCTGGAAGGCAGATGGGAAACAGCCGCCCGCCGACGCGACCTCCGCTCGTGTGCAAGATCAGCGGACCATAGGCTTCCAGCGCGCGGATAATGGCGTTACGTGCTTCGAGCGTTGCTGAGATCCGTGCGAGCGTCATGGGCCAGTCTTCCCAATGAGAGACTTTAGCGAACGTAAGGTGCGCTCGGCAACCCGCAATCCATAACGCGGAACGTCAGGTCGGCACCTTGCTGCCATCCGGCACAACGATGGCGAATATATCGGCGAGCGCGGCAAGCGCCGCCTCGTGTACCTCCTGCGCCGGCAGATCGTTGCCGATGGGGTTTGGCAGCGAGCGCGTCGCAGTCGCCGACGCCACGACAGTGGGACAGTAACCCAGATTAAACGCTGCCCGCGATGTAGAGTTCACACAGACGTGCGTCATGAACCCTGCGATCACGAGATCGGTCACGCCCAGACGCTTCAGCTCCTGGTCGAGGTCGGTTTTCTCGAAGGAACTGGGGTAAGCCTTGGTTATGATCTTCTCGCCGGCCTTGGGGGCAACGACGTCCGCTATGCTGCCTATGTGCGCCTTCGTATCGTAGGGCGAGCCAGGGCCGGCATCGTGTTGAATGTGAATGACAGGTGCGCCAGCATCGCGCGCTCGGGCCAGAAGCGCGGCGCACTCCTTCAAGGCAGGCTCGACGCCTTCGAGCTGCATGACGCCTTCACGATAGGTGTTCTGGCAGTCGATCAGGATCAACGCCGATTTGGAGAGGGGCTGTGGTTCGGTGGGAAGCTGCAGTAGCGACCGTAGTGTGGGCCGTGCCGGCATCGGCTTGGTCTCCGCTCAAGTATTCTGGATTGTCGTTGGCTCTGTAGATTGACGCGAAAGGGGGCGGCCCCTTGATGAGAGCCGCCCCCCGATCAACTTACCTAAGCGTCGCTGGCATCAGAAGAAGCCGAGCGCCTTCGGGCTGTAGGAGACCAGCATGTTCTTGGTCTGCTGATAGTGGTCGAGCATCATCTTGTGCGTTTCGCGGCCGATGCCCGACTGCTTGTAGCCACCGAACGCGGCGTGCGCCGGATACAGATGATAGCAGTTGGTCCACACGCGCCCGGCCTGGATCTCGCGGCCGAAGCGATAGGCGCGCGTTCCGTTGCGGGTCCACACGCCAGCACCCAAGCCGTACAGCGTGTCGTTGGCGATCTTCAGTGCTTCCTCAGGCGTATCGAACGTCGTAACCGAGAGGACCGGTCCGAAGATCTCTTCCTGGAAGATGCGCATCTTGTTGTTGCCTTCCAGAACGGTCGGCGTGACGTAGAAACCGCTCGTAAGCTCGCCGCCCAGGTTGGGACGCGAGCCGCCGGTCAGAACGCGAGCACCCTCGTTCTTGCCGATGTCGATATACGAGAGGATCTTTTCCATCTGATCGTTGGAAGCCTGCGCACCGATCATGGTGGTGGCGTCCATCGGATGGCCCTGCTTTACCTTCTGCACCCGGGCGATGGCACGGTCCATGAACTTTTCGTAGATGGATTTCTCCACGAGTGCGCGCGACGGGCAGGTGCAGACTTCGCCCTGGTTCAGCGCGAACATGGTGAAGCCTTCGAGCACCTTGTCGAAGAACTCGTCGTCTGCGTCCATGACGTCGGCAAAGAAGATGTTCGGGCTCTTGCCGCCGAGTTCCAGCGTGCAGGGGATGATGTTCTCCGATGCGTACTGCATGATGAGACGGCCCGTGGTCGTCTCACCCGTGAACGCGATCTTTGCGATGCGCTTGTTCTGGGCGAGCGGCTTGCCGGCCTCGATGCCGAAGCCGTTGACGACGTTGATGACGCCTTCGGGGATCAGGTCGCCGATGATATCCATCAGCACCATGATGCTCAGCGGGGTCTGTTCGGCCGGCTTCAGGACGATGCAGTTGCCGGCGGCCATGGCGGGTGCCAGCTTCCACACGGCCATTAGCAGCGGGAAGTTCCAGGGAATGATCTGGCCAACGACGCCGAGCGGCTCGTGGAAGTGATAAGCCACCGTGTCGTGGTCGATCTCGGACAAGGTGCCTTCCTGCGCGCGCACGCAGCCGGCGAAGTAGCGGAAGTGGTCGATGGCGAGCGGGAGGTCGGCGTGGGTCGTCTCGCGGATCGGCTTGCCGTTGTCGATGGTCTCGACGAGGGCCAGAATGTCGAGGTTCTGCTCCATGCGATCTGCAATCTTGAGCAGAACGGCCGCGCGCTGCGCGGGTGAGGTGCGGCCCCAAGCTTCGCGAGCCTTGTGTGCAGCATCAAGAGCAAGCTCGATATCTTCCGCAGTCGAACGTGCGATCTCGCAGACGTTCTGCCCGGTGATCGGAGTAATATTCTGGAAATACTGACCGCGGACCGGAGCGACCCATTTGCCGCCGATGAAGTTCTCATAGCGAGGCTTGATGACCTGCTTGGCGTTCAGCTTGTCCATTGCAACGTGTTGCATGCGTTTCTCTCCTTTATTAAGCCTTGTGAGCGGCCTTCGTAAGGCGGGCCGGCATTGCCAATATGTTCTTTGGGGCGGATGGCCCCAGTCATACTCCTTCCCGTTCACTCCTGCCAGCCAGGGGAGCATTGGATAGTCTGGTTCTTTAGTCGAAAGGTCTACACCTTAGGCAAGAGCGCGGTGTTCAGGTTATCGTGAGCGGTGAAGGCGACAACGAGATGTTTTTAACGTCGAATGCTCCAGCCAACGACGCTGACACTCAGAACGTCCGCCGGGGGGACCTCGATCCGTTGGCAGTCTGATCAGTTCGACTGCGCGATCGTGCCTTCCTGCATTGCGAGCACATGACCGGCCAGATAAAGCGAACCGCAGATCAGCACACGCTTTTCGCCATCGTGCAGCGCCGCAATGGTTTCCAGGGCCTCTCTCACGCCTGGACGATCGGTGGCATTGAGACCGGCGCTACGGGCAATTTCCGCGAGGCCTTCCTCCGAGTGCGGGGCTTCGTGCGCGCCGGAAATCGGCACCGTGTAGATCGCGCGAACCAGGCCGCGGAATGGCGCCAGAAAACCCAGCGCATCTTTCTGTCCCATCATGCCAACAACAAGATAGGTCGGCTTGGGGGCTTTGTCCTCCAGGCTGGCCAGCGTGTCTGCGAGCATATCGCCTGCTGCCGGATTATGCCCGCCATCGAGCCACAACTCGCATACGGGCCCCACGATGTCAGGCAGCAGGCCAGACGTGAGGCGCTGCATGCGGGCAGGCCACTCCACGGTGCGCAAGCCCTTCTCGACGGCCGCTTCGTGGAGAGCGAGACCGGGATGCTCCGCGGACAGGCTTAGCGCGGCGGCGACCGCTGTCCCGGCATTCGAAATCTGATGGCGGCCAACAAGAGCGGGCAACGGCAGATCCAGCAGATGATCTTCGCGCTGGACGACGAGCCGCCCGTTCTGCTCGTAGGCATCATAGTCACGCCCGCAAACGATCAGCCGCGCGCCCACCACGTTGGCCCGGGCCTCGATGACCTTCAAGACTTCGTCGTCCTGCGGGCCCAACACGCCAGTGACGCCCGGCTTCAGGATGCCGGCTTTTTCGCCCGCGATCTTCGCCAGCGTGGGGCCGAGCTTCTCGGCATGATCCATAGAGATCGGCGTGATGACGGTCAGCGCGGGCTTCTTGATCACATTGGAAGCGTCCAGCCGGCCGCCGAGCCCCACCTCCAGCAGCAGAACGTCGGCAGGCGTTTCCGCAAACGCCAGAAATGCTGCGGCCGTGGTGATCTCGAACTGAGTGATGTCGTCGCCATCGTTGACCGCGTCGACACGCATGAGCACATCGACCAGAGCGTCCTCTCCGATCGGCTTGGCTATGCCATCGGGACCTGCCAGGCGAATACGCTCATGGAAGCGCACCAGATGGGGCGATGTGTAGACGTGGACGCGCTTGCCTGCGGCTTCCAGCATGGCCCTGAGATAGGCGCACACCGAGCCCTTGCCGTTGGTGCCCGCGACGTGGATGACGGGAGGCAGGAGATCCTCGGGATGACCGAGCTTGCCGAGTAGCCTTTCGACGCGACCCAGCGACAAGTCGATGAGCTTAGGATGAAAGAGCTTCATCTGCGCCAACAGTGCGTCGCTCGTCGGCCGTTCGAGTTTGATCGCCATCGGGCTACGCCTTACCGCTCGCGGATCGTTGGAGACATGCCGTCTCAGGCGCTCCGGGAAGCATCCTTCGGCGCGACATGATGCGTGCCGGAGGCATCACCCTCGCGCTTCGCCTTTTCGGTGCGCGGCTCGAACCGTTGGCTTTGCGGAACTGGTTCGGGCTCGATGACGCCTCCCGTCTCGCGTGCGGCCGTCTCGATCAATTTGCTGTCGACAGGTGATCCGTTCATGTAGTGATGGCCGTTGATGCGTTTGCCCGGCCCCTTGCCGGCACTCACGCCCGCCATGATAAGGCGGCAGATGCGCGCCAGGGTTTCACGAAGTTTGTGGCGGTGGACGACCATATCCACCATGCCATGGGCAAGAAGATATTCGGAGCGCTGGAAACCGTCCGGCAGCTGTTCGCGAATGGTCTGCTGAATGACACGGGGACCGGCAAAGCAGATGAGCGCGCCCGGTTCCGCGATGTGGATATCGCCCAGCATCGCATAGGATGCGGTGACGCCGCCCGTCGTCGGATCGGTCAGCACGACGATGTAAGGAAGTTTGGCTTCGCGCAGCTTCTCGACTGTGATGGTCGTACGCGGCATCTGCATCAGGGAGAGGATGCCTTCTTGCATGCGCGCACCGCCCGAGGCGGCAAACAGGATGAAGGGGGTCTTCAGCTCGACCGCTCGCAGCATCCCTGCGATCACCGCTTCGCCTGCCGCCATACCCAGCGAGCCCGCCATAAAGCGGAAGTCCTGGGCAGCGGCAACGACCTGCTGGCCTTCGAGCAGACCTTCCCCGACGAGCACAGCGTCTTCCAGCTCGGTTTCGGACTTGGCCGCCTTAAGGCGATCGGTGTACTTGCGGCCGTCACGGAATTTGAGTGGATCCTGGGGAACACTCGGCACGGGCACCGATGTGTAGGTGCCGCCATCGAACAAGTGCCTTAGACGCTGGTCCGCGCCCATGCGCATGTGATAGTCGGATCCCGGCACGACGAACTCGTTGGCCTCGAGATCCTTGTAGAAGACCATCTGGCCGCTCTCGGGACACTTGACCCAGAGATTGTCCGGCACTTCGCGTTTCGTGGTCGACGACAACAGTCCGCGAATTTTGGGCCGGACTACGTTGTTGATCCAGTTCACAGCGATTGGCTCCTCGTCTACTAGCCTTGCATGTTGATGACCATCGGCTTCCGCCGACGCCGCCTAAAACAACGACGGCGGCGCGGACCCTGAGGCCCGGGTCCATGCAAGGCGATACAATCCTAGCGCCTGGCGGCCTGGGTCTCAAAGGCTAGCTTGCCGCCTATATGGCCCCTTGGCGCGATGCCTACCAGAGGTTTCAGCCGATCAATAGGGGAAAACCCTTAAGCCGTTCAAGACCGCAAGGCGGATGAAAGCTCCTTGACCCTGTCCAATACGGCTTCAGCCGTGGTCGCGGTCGCCAGCCCTTTGGAATCAAGTGTATTTTCAATAGTTTGCACCAGCGCTGAACCGACCACCACACCGTCGGCCCCTTCGGCGATGGCTTTGGCCTGGGGGCCGGTTCTGACGCCGAAGCCCACGACCACGGGAAGCGCAGTCTGCCCTTTAATGCGGGTCACTTCTTTATGAACATCGTTTACGATAGGCGCGGCGGCCCCCGTAATGCCGGTAATCGAGACGTAATACAGGAAGCCGGATGTGTTCTTCAGGACCGCCGGCAGGCGCTTGGCGTCGGTCGTCGGGGTCGCCAGCCGAATAAAGTTCAGCCCACGCTCCATGGCCGGAAGGCATAACTCCTCATCGGCTTCAGGCGGCACGTCCACCACGATCAACCCATCCACACCCGCCGCTTTGGCATCGTCGAGAAAGCGCTCGTTGCCGTACACGTAGATCGGGTTGTAATACCCCATCAGAACGATCGGCGTCTCAGCATCTCCCTTGCGGAAACGGCGGACCATCTCGAGCGTCTTGATCATATTCTGACCGCCCTTCAGCGCACGCTGGGAGGACAACTGAATGGCCGGACCATCGGCCATCGGATCGGAAAAGGGCATGCCAAGCTCGATGACGTCTGCGCCAGCACCGGGCAATCCGTGCAGGATCTTCTCGCTGGTCGCCAGATCGGGATCGCCCGCCGAAATGAATGTCACCAGTGCGGCGCGCTTTTGCGATTTGAGCGCCGCGAAGCGCGCGTCGATACGGCTCGTGTTGTTGTTCTTCATGTTCAGATCTTCATTCCCAGATGCTTGGCGACGGTGAAGAGGTCCTTATCCCCCCGCCCGCACAGGTTCATCACCAGCAGGTTATCTTTGGGCAGCTTGGGTGCGAGCTTCATCACGTGCGCGATGGCGTGGCTCGGCTCCAGCGCCGGAATGATGCCTTCCAGGCGCGTGCAGAACTGCAGCGCCTCCAGAGCTTCCTTGTCGGTGACGGCCGCATACGTGACCCGGCCGGTGTCCTTCAGCCAGGCGTGCTCGGGGCCAACGCCTGGGTAGTCGAGACCGGCCGAGATCGAATGCCCTTCGAGAATCTGTCCGTCAGAGTCTTGCAGAAGATATGTACGATTGCCATGGAGCACGCCGGGCGACCCGCCGTTCATGGACGCGGCATGACCGTTGGGCACGTGAAGACCGTGCCCCGCAGCCTCCACGCCATAGATCGCTACGCTTTTGTCGTCGAGGAAGGGATGAAAAAGCCCGATGGCGTTAGAGCCCCCGCCGATGCAGGCGACGAGCGTATCGGGCAGACGGCCTTCGGCTTGCTCCATCTGCTCGCGCACCTCCTGCCCGATGATCGACTGGAAATCGCGCACCATGGCCGGATAGGGGTGCGGCCCGGCCGCCGTACCGATGAGATAATAGGTGTTGTGCACGTTGGTCACCCAGTCGCGCAGCGCCTCGTTCATGGCATCCTTGAGCGTGCTCGCGCCCGCCGTGACGGGATTGAGCTTGGCGCCAAGCAGCTTCATGCGCGCCACATTCGGCGCCTGGCGTTCGACGTCCGTTGCACCCATGTAGATTTCGCATGGAATGCCGTACTTGGCGCACACGGTGGCGACGGCGACGCCATGCTGGCCAGCGCCGGTCTCCGCGATAATGCGGGTCTTGCCCATGCGGCGCGCAAGCAGGATCTGGCCAAGGCAGTTGTTGATCTTGTGGGACCCGGTGTGATTGAGCTCATCGCGCTTGAAGTAAATCTTGGCCCCGCCCAGTTCCTGCGTCATGCGCTCGGCGAAATAAAGCGGGCTCGGCCGGCCTGAGTAATGCTTGTGCAGATGTGCGATCTCGGCGTGGAATGCCGCGTCCGCCTTCGCCTCGTCGTAGGCGCGCTCCAGATCGAGGATCAGCGGCATCAAGGTCTCGGCGACGAAGCGCCCGCCAAATATCCCGAAGAAGCCCTTGTCATCGGGGCCCGTACGCAAGCTGTTGAGCTTTGCATCGGATTTGTTCGCTTGGGTCGACATCAGATGCCCTTCATGAAATCCCGGCGGCCAGCGCCTTGGGGGGAAGAAAATTCAGACGTGCTTAGCCGCCTTTGCGGCTTTGAGGAAGCGGCGGATCAGTTCCGGATCCTTGACGCCCGGCGCGCTCTCCACGCCCGAGGACACATCGACAGCCGCCGCATTCGTCGTGGCGATGGCCTTGGCAACGTTCTCAGCCGTCAATCCGCCCGAGAGCATGAACCTCATACGGTCTTTCACATCATCGAGCGCGTGCCAATCGAAGGGGAGTCCATTCCCGCCAAGGGCACGCGCGCCCTTGGGCGGATGGGAGTCGAATAAAATAAGATCGGCGGATTCGTTGTAGCGCATCGCACGCGCCGCATCGACCGCGGTGCCGACGCGGATCGCCTTGATGACCGGCAGGTGCAGCCGGCTCTTGATCTCACGCACGCGCGGCGCGCTTTCATCGCCGTGCAACTGGATCATATCTGGCTGTACTTTCTCGACGATACCGTCGAGCACCTTGTCGTCGGGATCGACAAACAGCGCGACGATCTTGGCCTGTCCGCGCGCACGATCCGCATGCTTCAGCGCGCTCGGCGCATCGACGTGACGCGGACTGCGCGGATAAAAGACGAGTCCGATATAGTCGGCGCCTGCGTCCAGCGCCGCATCGACAGTCTCAAGCGTCTTCAAGCCGCAGATTTTCGCTTCCGTTCCCATGGCAGGCTCGTTGTTCTCCCTTGGACCACTTATGACTATAGCCCCGCCGAAGGGCTTGGGCATA
>WPCK01299584.1_pt1 | contig 10347 bp, 11 predicted proteins | sample 5399851 | NCBI WGS metagenome assembly WPCK01 (sample SAMN12869471, study PRJNA574797) | sludge metagenome | isolation source: wastewater treatment of pH11 | place: China:Beijing | collected 2019-05-20
TCCCGGGCAAACGAGCCCGGATGCGAGCGGGCGCAGCCCGTGACCCAGCAGATCAATGCAAAGCTCAAAAATTAAATCGCAACCATCACGCCCAGCCCACTCTAGATCCCGGCGCGCGCGGCGCGCGCCGGGATGTCAGGATGGAAATTTGTTCGACCGGAGTGACGGACCCGACGCCGAGGCTCGCCACCTTACTCGATGCACTCATAGTAGCGGTACTTCCACGTGGGATTACCGGTCTCGAGCCAACGCTGCCACAACCAACCACAGCCGCCGTCGCTATAGCTGTAGGAATAGAAGTCGTCGTAGTAATAGGGCAAGGCGTATCCATAGAAGCCTCGCACATAGCGATGCTTGCCGTGGTGACCGTGGCCCTTGCCGCTCCAATTGCCGTGGTTCCAATTCTTGCCGCCGGGCCCCCTACCGCTCCAGTTGCCCTTCCCACTCCAGTTGCCTTTACCGCTCCAATTGCCTTTGCCTTTATAGCTTGGGTTGTACCGCGGTCCGCTAGAGTTGAACCGCGGCCCGCTGGAGCGCGGGGCAGAGAACTTGGGTCCTGACGACGGGCCCGGATTGAAAGATCGCGGTGCACCACCCATGCGCGGGCCTCCGCCCATCCGCGGGCCGGCACCAGCAAACGGTCCGCCGCCGCCTCCCCCGCCACCGAAGGCACGCGCGCTACTCCCACCCATACTCGGGCCGCCACCGCCGGACGGCCCAGAGCGGGCTTGCGCACTGCTCACTATTTCTGACATCGGCAGGACCAGCCCTAAAGCCAGCAACGCGGCGGCCGATGTCCTCCAAAAGCTCATCATTGCGACCTCCTGAACAAATTGAATGCGCTGGCCCATTCGCGCTCCGCTACTCCATGCAGGATGCAGGCGCATCGGGGGCTCTAGCGCGCGACATGTGGGTGATATGGGGATCGCTCTTGCCGTTTTTCAGAAGCCCAAAGCAAATGTCGCAATTGCAGGCTGAGAACACCCCTAAACGCGGCGCAGGCGATATCTCAGGACTGAGGCTTGAAAACCATCCGCGATCAGTAGGGCTTGATGATCCGGTGAACGACCGGGCTCAGAAGCGCGCTGTTTTGAGCATAAGCGCTGAAGCTGGAACGTGCGCTGGTCAGAAGGCCCGACGGAGTGGGCATCGCCGCCATCATGGCCAGTGTCGAGACGAGGCTGAACGCAAGGTTGATCAGCAGCGACCGGCGAAACATTTAAAACTCCAACACCCACATTCACACTTTTTTAATGAAAGCACGAAGGGGCTGGAGACTGCAAGCGCTCACGCACGCGCTGCAGGCGTATTTTGAAGACAGACCAGAAAGTTAACGGCCAGCGGAGGAGACTGACGCAAGGTTGTATCCACTAAGCCCTGTTGACGGCAGCCTCCACGTGAGCGCACCGGCAACCCGTCCGCGCGCCCTGAGGGCGGGACGCTCGATCAACAGCCAGGATAAGAGCGCGATAGGCAAGGTGACGGCGATGGCGAGAAGGATCAACGCCACAGCGCCCGCTTCAGGGAAGTGCCCGATCAGGAGCTGCTGGATGGGGCACGCATAGATGTAAATGCCGAACGAAATATCGTAGCGGTTGGAAAGGGTGCGCAGCGCACCGAGCGGCCAGCGAGCCATGTAGAGCGTCGCGTAGCCAAGAAACGCGGCCACGCCGAGCACGCCGAAGCGTGTTCCGATCGTCGCAACGAAGAGCGCAAGCAGCACGGCAAGGATGCCACCATGGATCACCAGCGCGCTGCGCAGCAGATAGGCCAGCACACCCGAGGCAAAGAACACTGCGAAATAGCGCATGTTATCGACGGCGGTGTACTGTGCGATGCTCTTCGCCGGCTCTATGAACACAACAGCCACGAAAATGGCGAGCGCCGCAATCGCATAAGGCCTCCAGGCGGTCTTGAAGAGACCGGCGCAGCCAGCGAGCGCCAATCCCGCGTAGCACACCACCTCGTACTTCAACGTCCATAGCGACATGTTGACGAGGCCAGCGGCCGGAGCATTTTCGAACACACCTGGCAGCGTGGCTGACCCCGTCGCAAGCGACGCCGTCCGCATCACGTACTTCAATACGTCCGGCGAGGTCAGGTACACGGCGAAAGGCAGGCTCGTTTCTGCGGGTCCAATCACAAATGCGGCTATGAGCACGCAACCGATCAGGCCGGGAAATATGCGAAGCACGCGCGCCGCCGTGAAGTCGAGCATGCCACCGCTGCGATCGAAGCTTTGCGCAACCAGGATGCGGCTCAGAAAGAAGAACACCTGAACCGCATGCTCGCCCAGAGAGTAGCCCGTCCATGCAACCAGCGGTTCCATAGAGGTCATGCCCGAATGGAGAAAGAACCCGTGCGAGACGAGCACCGCCAGCGCCATCGCGATGCGTACCAGGCTGAAGTTGTTGGCGCGAGGCTCCAGTATGCTGTCCAGGCGCGGAGCCTTTGAGGCCCGCGCCAGCGCGTTAATACTCTGTCCCGGTCTGAGATCGGCAAGGTTCATCATCGCGTGCGCGCAGCAAGCGACGTGCCAGACCTCACGCAAACGGCCGGCCCCCGGGGGCCGGCCGTCTACGTGGGTAATGGACTCTTAACGATCCGCTTTGCGCTATGCGTCGGCGGGTTTTGGAGCCTTGAATTTCTGGCGTTCTGCCTCGAGCGCAACCGCCTGCGAGGGCCAACTCGCCCCGATCCAATCGTCTGTGCCAAACAGCCAATACCAGAAGCGGTTGCGGCGATGATAGCGCTCGATCATCATCTTGTTCATGTTGTCCATGTGGACCGAGAGCGCATTGAGAGTCTCGATCGGGCGCTCGTTGTCGCGATCGAGATTGGTCAGCCGGTTGGAGATCACCGACAGATCGCCTGCCGCATCCGCGCGCCACTGATCGATCGAACCAGCCAGCGTGTGCTGGTTCTGATTGAGCTTCATCAGCGCTTCGTGGACTTCAGACAGATCGCGCGTATAGGCCTGATGCTTCGTGGCAGCCGTCTCGATCTCGGCGGCCAACGCGCGCTCCACGCCATCGAGACGTTCGATGACCTTGCCGAGCGTCTCTGTGGCGGCGGCTTGCTGGGTCTGCGCGGAGCCAACGACGGATGACACCCGTTCGACCACCGGCTGCATCAGCGCGCTGATCATCTCGCCGCGCTGACGTTCGAAGTTGCCGAGGAGGCTTTGGAGATGGTTGACGCCGCCAGCGTTCGCGCTCAACGCGCGCGATACCTCCGCCTCCAAGGACTTGAAGCGCTCCTCCAGCCGCCTGGCGCCTTCGCCATCGTCCTTGCCGCCGCCCGAAAGCACGGCCTCCTCGATAATGTCGAGACGGTTGGCGATGGGCTTGAGATCAACGACCGCGCGCAGGCGATCCATGAGGTCACCGGGAACACCGCCCGAGAGCGGTCGCTCGCGCACGGCGCTCTCGAGCGCGTGGAGGCGGTCTGCAAGCGCCGACCAGGATCGGGAAATACCCTCGAGCTTCTGTTCCAGCGTGCTTTCAAGCCCTACGAGTTGCTCGTTGAGGCCTTCGCTGTCGGGACCACGCACCTGGGTCACGGCTTGCTCCAATGTACTCAAGCGGTCGGCCAGGGTCGTCTGGAGACGGCCCTGATCAGAGCGCTGCGCCTGGGTTTCCTTGCTGAGATCCTTGAGCAGGCCCGAAACGATCTGGCGCTCGCTGGAAATGTCGCTGCTCAGGGCCCGCACCATCTGCTCCAGGGCATCGAGGCGCGAATTCTGGATGCTGTCGGTTGGCGTCCCCGTCAGATCGACGCGATAGGAGCGTGCCGGCTCGGCGGCAAAGCGTGCGTCCTGGGCGGAACTCGCGCGCTCCGCGGTCACATAGCGCGTCCCGGGGAGGTAACGCGGTAATGGCGCCAGCGGCTCGGGCTGCTCGCGGATGGTGCGCACGGTATGGCGTGACAGCAGAGACAGGCCGGACAAATCATTGCGTTGATCAAACAGCACGAACAGCAGATCCTCGATGCTGGCGGGCGCGTTGCGGCGCGCGGCGTTTGCGGCCGCCAGACGCAGAACCTCGGCAAGCTCATCGGACCGGCGCGGGCTGCCTTTGCCGTTGGGCAGGCCGACTGGAATTTCACTCGCGATGATGGTTGCGCTTTCGCGGCGCAGGGCCACAACGCGCACGCCGCGCGCTTCCAGCGCTTCGGCGGCGACTTCAATTCGGGTCAACGCGTTGAGGAGGTGTTCAAGGCGCACCTCGCCGGCGCGGTGCGCCAGCGCCACGTCGAACGCATGGTTCGTGCAGGCCAAAACCGTATCGTCCACCCAGATCGGACCGACGCGCGTGTTGGCGCTGCCGATCTCGCTCGCGCTCAGGTTTTGCGGCGTACGCAGATCTAGATCCTCACCCCTGTAACTCATCGTGTCCTGGTCTCCTCGCGGCATTCGACCGCCAATTCAAACCGCTGAGCGCGGCAACGCAGGTACCCGCAGCGCTTCTCTTTCCTCGCCCCCGCATCCGGGAGCCACCAGCATCGAGCACCGCTTTTCCCATCCCAATAAAGCCTTCTAAGAACGGATAACGGCAAGCTGTTGACTATCCCACAATATCGGCGAATTGGCCGTGCCGCGAGGGGGCGTTCCGCTTTGCTTTACAACGTGGTCAACGCAGAAATATTATGCGTTTCCACTATATTACCCCGCCTTCGCCGCAAACGCGCGCTGTGCCATGCGGCGTTATTTTGAGCAACGAACGGCGCTCAAGACAAGGTCGTGCGCACCGGGCGCTTGCAGTCCCGGACCCTCATTGCGCGGATTATTGAGACGTCTATCGATCTCGATATGCTCGAGCAATCCCTCCGGGGGCGGCTTCAGAAGGTCTCGCACCGTATCTGCCGTGCCCGGTTTGCAATCGAGCCAGCGATCGAAGTCCTCCGGGGCAAGGATGACAGGCATGCTGTCATGGATCACTCGGACATCCGCGTTAGCCTCGGTCACGAGGATGGTCATGGTCTCAATCTCGCTGCCGTCGGCGCCGAGCCAATGCTCCCAGAGTCCTGCCAACGCGAACGGCGCACGATCCTTGCGACGAATGAGGTGCGGCTGCTTTGCGCCGCGCCCGCCCGTCCATTCATAAAAGCCGTCTGCCGGCACAAGGCAGCGGCGATGACGCATCGCCCCGCGGAAGGAGGGTTTGTCGATGGCCGTGTCAGCGCGCGCGTTGATCAGGGTCGGAAATCCGCGCGGATCCTTGACCCAAGAGGGAATAAGCCCCCAGCGAACCAGGACCAGTTCGCGTGCATCCTTGAACTCGCTGTTACGCACGATAAGCACCGGATCGGTGGGGGCTATGTTGTACCGCGGTGGAAATCCTTCCCCCGTCTCGACGGCGAACAACTTGCCTATGGCCTCAGGGGGTGAGGTAAGACTATAACGCGAGCCCATTGTCTCTGACCTGGAACGTTGACGCCGTGGCTGTCTTGCAGACTTGGCGCACGAATTTCTGATGGCATCCGGGATCTTTGAACTGTGAACTCGAGTACTTTGCCCCGCGCCCGCCAGAAAGGCGTGACAAGTCCCGAATTGGCAGTATTCCGCACGACGCGATGCACGACGACAAGGAACCTTTGAAATGCGCCGCGCACAGGTCGCACTCGTCTCAACCATTATGGCCGGCTGGATCGCTTGCGCAACCCCGCCCCCTGTCCTCGCCGCACCCGGGGCCAAGCCCTATGACGACAAACTGATGCGCCTGTCGGAAATTCTTGGGGCGATCCACTATCTGCGGGAGTTGTGCGGTGCAAATGAGGGGCAGTATTGGCGCGACCGCATGCGCGAATTGATGGAGGCGGAAGGATCATCCGCTTTGCGCCGCGCACGCCTCACGCGGGCATTCAATCAAGGTTATCGCAGCTACAGCCGCACCTATAACACCTGCTCGCCGTCGGCACAGACAGCCGTCACCCGCTTCATTACCGAAGGCGCTGAACTGTCCGACGGACTGATCAAGAGCTTTCCGCAGTGATCGCACGATCGCACCGAGCCTGCGCCGCCACATAAACCCAGTAAAGTGGCAGTTTACTGTGAATTGTTGTCGGGGTCACCTTTCGCTTGAACGCATGCTAGGTCAAATATGGGAGGAGGCGTCTTATCGGCGTGGACGTGCAGCATCCCTGAATGAACAGGCAGGGGCCAGCCTGGGAACGTCGGGTAGGACGATGAAAAGCGCATTGCCAGTTGGTTGGGGGAATTCCATGTATTCATTTGAAGAGCTTGAAGGAGACAATCCCTCCCTCAAAGCGCTGGATCTCATTTTGGCCGCATGGGATGAGGGCGCCGATACGGGCGTTGCGCCCGAGCAGATGGCCTATGCCGCCCTGTTCACGGCGCTGACGGATCTCGTCTCCATCTACGGCGAGGAAGCCGTGGTGAAGTTGACGCGCGGTTTGGAGCAGCGCATCGATTCCGGTGAGTTCACGCTGAAGCGCCGCCACCAATAGCGATAGATTTGGATTGAGCGGGCTTGATCTTGCCGAGACTTCCGCGTTCAGAACTGGCCGCCCTTCCAGATCACCTCCGCTAACAGCAAGCCCCCGAAAATCGCCAGCAGAATCCCGGCGACGCGGTTGATCGTGCCAAGCCGCGCCGCGTCGATGCGGTGGCGATGACGGCTGATGAGGTTGGAAAGTCCAACCCACCACAGCAGACTCCCGGTCATGATCGCCGCGACCATCAGCAGAACATCGGCCGTCGAATGCACCTCGACGAATGTGGACACGCCGCCGAAAATGGCGATGAGGCCAAGAACAGCCCCGGGATTTGTGATGGTGAGAAAAAAAGTCTGAGGAATGTCCCAGACGAAATCGCGCAAGCTCGTCTCGCTCTCATGCACGCTGGAAATAGCGATCCGCGGCGTTGCGTAATACAGCTTGGCTCCAAAGGCCATCAGCGCGAGCCCGCCGACGACCTGAATCACCGCACGATAATGCTCGACGGCGCTCGAAATTGCGCCCACGCCCATGCCGGCGGACAGAGCGATCAGCCCATCGCCCAGCATCGAACCAAGCCCCGCGGCGATACCACCCCAGAAGCCCCGTTCGATGGCGCGCTGTACGCACAGAACATTGACCGGTCCCACGGGCGCCGCCACCAGGACACCGATGAACAATCCCACCGGAATGATGAAGGGATTGGGAATGTAATCCATGATCACGCGTTTAGATCCACCCGCAATGGCCCCGCACCGCGCCTGAACGTACACCCCAGACACGCCCCAACCGACGCGCCCCGCGCGGCGCTTGTCTTTCCGTCTAACACACGTATCACGCCGTCTGACGAACATATCGCGTATGAGGCGAATCCTGTGTTTCTTTTTAGTGGTAGTTGGGCCGTAAGCCCTTGTCCAATACGCACGATTACGCGCAAAACCCGGCGCGTGCCAAGACCGCCAGCCGCGTGCCCCATAAAAGGCTGGCACGCAACGCTCTCACATGCGCATGCGGTCTATCGGCGAAGGGGCAGGCGGAGCACCAAGAGCCAAAATGGCGCAGAGGCATGGCGTCGCCTGCCAGGGTCCTGCCCTGGGTGTGCCCGGCAAGGGGTCAGAACCCTTCAAGCGTCTGGCATGTCCTCAAAATCTGGCCGCGCAAGGTCGCAAGCCGAATAGCTGGCGAGACGCGCGAAACCCAAGTCCTGGCGCCTTGAAACAAACTGTTGTGATCGATCTGAACCTGCATGGTCTGGCCAGGACCGCAGGAGTGTTGTTAAGTGCGATCGTTCTTCACAGTTTGAGTTAATCCAGGAACCTAGGATCATGAAGAGATTATCGCTTGTTGTGGCCGCGGTCGCCCTCGCCGGTGTGTCTGGCAGTGCCAAGGCATCGGAAGGCTTCTACGACCAGTATGGGTATCAGGCGCCGAACAAGTACACGCGGCCTGCAACACAGGCGAAAACGCAGCCGAGCAAGATCTTCAGCTTCGAGACGCCCGCTAAAGCGTCGAAGAAGAACTATTCGGCTGCGCAGAGCGGCAACATGAGCGGCGGCGCGCGCCCGAGCATCGCGCCGTCGGCTCCCCCCAAGGTGAACTTCCACAGCGGTTACGGCGCTGGCCAGATCGTCATCGATCAATCGGCGCGCAAGCTCTACTACACCGTCTCATCGTCCAAGGCGTACATGTATCCGATCGCCGTCGGCAAGGAAGGCTTCAAGTGGACCGGCACTCAGAAGATTTCCAAGAAAGTCGATTGGCCGGATTGGCGTCCGCCGGCTGAAATGCGCGAGCGCAAGCCAAACCTGCCTGTGTCCATGACGGGCGGCGTTTACAATCCGCTCGGTGCCAAGGCGCTCTATCTGGGCAACACGCTCTACCGCATCCACGGCACCAACGATCCCAAGAGCATCGGCACCGCAGCATCGTCGGGCTGCATCCGCATGTACAATGGCCACGTTGTGCATCTGTCCGCCATGGCGGGCGTGGGCACGACCGTTCACGTCGTGAGCAGGCTGCCCAAGACCATGGCCTCGAATTAAGGAGCGAACAGGGGTGCTCGTTATCAGACGAGCATCCAATACAGCAGATCGTGAAGCGGAGACGGCCCTGGCATCACGTTGATGCCGAGGGCCGATTTCGTCAGATAGAGCGCGGCAATGCCAACCGCAGCAACGGAGGACATGGCAACGGCCAGCAGGAACGCCTGTCCCCACGTCAAATCGGATTCAGCAGAAAGGGCATTGTGGTAGGCGGCGGCGAGCATGTCATTCCGGCACGGTTGTTAAGGTTTGCCGGAGAATTGCACCCCCCATGCCATGGCCGTTAATGTACGAAGCCCCTAGCGCGCGCCTTCAAGAACACGGACGGGCGCGCCATGGGCGGGAGCCGCAATCTCACCCTCCCACATCACACGCCGCCCCCGCACGAACGTGCCGACCGGCCACCCCAGGACACTCACGCCGTCATAAGGCGTCCAACCCACGCGGCTTTCGATCCACCCGTTCGTGATCGTCTGGCGGCGCTTCATATCGACGATCGTGAGGTCGGCGTCATATCCCGCCGCAATGCGTCCCTTGCCGCGGATGCCGAACAGCCGCTGCGGCCCATGGCTCGTCAGATCGACGAAACGTTGCAGCGACAGCCGTCCCGCGTTGACATGATCGAGCATGATCGGGACGAGCGTCTGCACGCCCGTCATTCCGGAATGGGACGCCGGATAGGCGTGATCCTTCTCCTCGCGGGTATGGGGCGCGTGGTCGGAGCCGAGCACATCCACGACGCCGTCTTTCAGAGCAGCCCAGATGGCCTTTCGGTGGCGCTCGTCGCGAACGGGCGGATTCATCTGCACGTACGTGCCAAGCCGTTCGTAGCACTCGGGTGCGGACAGTGTGAGATGATGGGGCGTGACCTCGACGCTGGCATAGTCCTTATTATCCTTAAGGAACGCCATTTCCCCGGCCGTCGAAACGTGCAGCACGTGGATGCGCTTGCCGTGCGTTTCGGCCAGTCGCACAAGCCGCGCGGTGGCAATGAGTGCGGCCTCCTCGTCACGCCACACGGGATGGGAAGAGGGATCCCCCGCCTTGCGTTCGCCCATGCGCGAGATGAGACGCGCTTCGTCTTCAGCGTGAAACGCGGCCCGGCGCGAAATGCGCGCGATGATCCGGTCTAGCGAACTCTCGTCATCCACCAGCAGGTCGCCGGTGGACGATCCCATGAACACCTTGATCCCGGCGGAGGCTTCGAGCTTTTCGAGCGCCGGGATCTCGCCGACGTTCTCGCGCGTGCCGCCAACATAAAAGGCGAAGTCGCAGAACATGCGGTTGCCGGCCAGCGAGACTTTCTGCGCCAGAAGCTCGGCGGTCGTCGTCAGCGGCTTGGTATTGGGCATTTCGAACACGGCGGTGACGCCGCCGGCCACGGCGGCCCGGCTTCCCGTCTCCAGATCCTCCTTGTGCGTCAGCCCCGGCTCGCGGAAATGGACCTGCGTGTCGATGACGCCCGGCAGGATGTGCAGCCCCTTGGCGTCGAGCGTCTCAGCCGCGGGCGCGCTGGCCAGTTGGCCCAGCGCCGCGATCCGGCCGTCCTTGATGGCGATGTCGCGCACGCCCTCGCCGTCATGATTGACGACGGTCGCACGCGTGATCAGCAGATCAAAAGTCTCAGCCATCCCTTCCTCGCATATCCGGGTCCAACACGTAGCGCGTGCCTTGCGTTTGTCTCTAGCCCCGCATACGTAACTTGTCCGCTCAATTCAACCGGCGTCTGGCGCATCATGACAGAAGCATTCATCGGCCCTCTGGAGGATCGTGGCGTCGTGGCCGTTACCGGACCTGATGCCGTGAAATTCCTCAACGGGTTGATCACTAACGAGATCGCGCACCTGCC
>WPCK01015300.1_pt1 | contig 10340 bp, 7 predicted proteins | sample 5399851 | NCBI WGS metagenome assembly WPCK01 (sample SAMN12869471, study PRJNA574797) | sludge metagenome | isolation source: wastewater treatment of pH11 | place: China:Beijing | collected 2019-05-20
GTTTACGGCTCTACCTCTTCGTCGCCGCGCCGCACCTGAATTCGCGGCGGTTCGCCTAGCGTTGGGTTCGTTTCGAAAATCTGGCTGGCCTTCAATCGTCGTTCAGATGCTTCCAGTTTGCGCAAGTCGATCAATTGCCCGGGAACAATGTCGATCAAATTGAGTGGAACGCTGCGCTTGGTATGATTCGAATCGCCCACCGAATGAAAATGGATATCGCCCGCGACGTATTGATCCCCTTCGTTGATCTTGTAAACCAGGTCAAGCCAACCCGGTTCCTCTAAGAAGACCGCTTGTGGAATGATCTCGACATAGATGAAGCCATCTCTGCCGTAGAAATCGTTGCGGATTCGTCTTTGATCTTTGCTCATCCGGGCGTGATTGAAGGCATCGCCGGATTTGAGCTCCATCGAACCTAGCAGCAATTCCGAGGTGAAGGCTGGATACTCGTTGCCGACGACTGAGATATTGCGAACCTTAAATTGGATTCCCTCGTCGATCACGTACGTCAAATTGCACCACACGCCGTCCGGATAGTATTCCAGCCGGTAATCGGCTCGAGCTTGAAAGTAGCCCAGCGACCGATAGAGGTCGATCAGGGCTTGAGTGTCATCTTCCATTCGAATTTTGTTGGCCAGATTGCCAAATGGTTTGATGCCTTGCCACGAGTCTCGCGATTCGATCTTGGTCTTGAGTACATCGGACCGGAAGAGTTGGTTGCCGACGAAGCTGATTTGCCAAATTCGCTCGACAGGCCCTTCATCGATTCCAAACATGACTCGCCGCTGGTCAGGCCGATTGCCTTCGAGCACTACGATCGATGCTTGGTTCATGCCTTTCTCGTGGTAGAGATCCACTAGGCGTTGCTGGGCCATCTCGACGGTCAGCGGGCTGGCTGGATCGCCTGGCTCGATAGCGCAGTGTTTTTTAAGCTCGCGGTCGCTTAGCCGTGTGTTGCCGTGGAAGACGACTTCCGAGACCATGGGTTGTTCGCGAACATCCAGTCGCACGACGACGCCGTCCGGATACTCGATGATCTCCGTCTTGATGTTGCGGAACAAGTCGGTGCGGTAAAGCTCGTGGATGTCCAGTTGGAGCTGTTTATCGTCGTAACCGCGATCTTGGCGGGTCTGCATGTGAGAAAGGATCTTGTGCTGGCTGATCGTTTCGTTGCCGACGATTTGGATTCCGAGAACCAGTTTTCCGTTGTGCTTTTGGTTGAATCGCGGGCCACCGGACTCGAAGACGCGGTCAGAAAATTTTGGCTCCTCGAACATGGGTGCATTCGCATCGTTGCCGCCCGGCCCTGGCGCTTGAGCCAAGCAAGCCGTCGCCAGCGCTAGCGCCGCGAGCAGCCCGATGGCAGAGAGCTTCCAAATGTTCGTCATGGACAACCTGCTTAAGACTTCGAGAACAATCCGCTGGGTGGATAATTACCGAATTGATGCAGGCCGCCACAAGACGGATATCACGGTTGGTGTTTGGAAAGCTAGCTTTTCTGCAATCCAGTGCTCGTCCGCCGATGGACTGGTCCATGCGTACCTGCCTTGCGATTCAATTGCGTGGATGACTCGAAAATCACCTCACGAACAAGGTCAATTCATTTATTAAGACGTGCGAATTGGCGGTGTTTCAAGATCCCAGCAGGTGGAGTAAGCCTTTGGGCAATTGGGGTTTGCATCGAAGAATGCGGAGCGTTGTGTCTCAACCCAATCATTCCATCCGCTACAGTCGATGCGATCTGCGTGGTTTACGCAATGAGCAATGTTTATCTTCCCTTTGCAGGGGTAAATGGCCTGCCCTTTCGCTTTTGGCGTGTAAGTTTACTCAACTATTAGCACCCATACGTTGAAATTGAAGGAAATTCGATGCCAAAGCCGACGACCAAGCCTAAGACCAAGTCTAATTTGACGCCAAAATCAAAGTGTTTGGCCGATCAGGAAGTCCAGATGGACCGTCGGCGAGCCAAGGATCGTCGCACGCTGCAAGAACAGGTTAGCACAAATCTGGAACCCGAAGTCGCCGTAGAAAAGACTCAAGCGGCTCAAACACAAAAGACCAAAGCGCACAAAGTTGAACTGAAGAAATCTGGCGAATCGAAGCCGGAAATGACGGCGAGTGACGCGCCCAAGAGCTTTCAGCCGGCTCGCCGCAAGCAGCAGCGTCGACGCCAAATCGATCCGACGACATGCGAGCGAGAATACAATCAGCATGAAATCGAATTCATGCAGGCCATCGATGCTTACAAGCGATCGGCTGGCCGAATGTTCCCGACGTGCAGCGAGGTCCTAGAAGTCATTAAAAGTCTAGGTTATGTGCGTTTGTCGAAAGAAGAGCAAGCTATCCTCCAGAATATCCAGGACGTGGAAGCCGAACTGGCTCAGGTGGGCCTGGAACCGTGCAAACAAGAGCCGGTTGCAAGTTTCCAATAACAATTCGTTTCATCGAGATCCGCACGCTCGCAGATCGCAAGCGAAACACCAGATTTTTTCGCAGGCCCCAGTTCATTATCCTTGCCTCGATTGAGGCAAATTCTTTCAGCGGAAATTTGGCCTAACCCTCGGCCCAGCGTGTCCACCGGGCCGAGGTGTTAGGTTCCCGCTAGATTCTCTGGTTTGCGTTTCCCTCAAGGCGTCTTGGTCCAAATTCGCCTGCCGATCCCAAAAAACGGAATTTTTTTGGCTTGAATTCAGTTGCGGCAACTATTCACTTTCGCCTTGCTCCTATAACATTGTGGGTCGTCCGATGGTTTGATCATCGCATACGACATTCCATAAAGTCTTCTTGTAAGCGAAAGGTTGTTTAATGGGTCTTAATTTGATTGACCTTCTGAAAGGTCAACTTGGTAACGCGGTCGCCGGACAAATCGGCAAGTCGCTAGGAATCGGCGAAAAGGCCGCGAGTTCAGGTTTGGATGCCTTGATACCGGTAATCCTTGGAAAAGTGATCCAACAAACGTCGACTAAGTCCGGCGCGGAAGATTTTTCAAGAACACTCGATCGCGACGAGCTTCGCGGCGGTGGGTTGCTCGACAATATCGGCGATATTTTCGGTGGTGGTAAGAAGCAGGAGCAAGTCTCCGGCTTGGGCGGCACATTGGTCAAGGCGCTCTTCGGCGACAAACTCGGCGCGTTCTTGCCGCTGCTGAGCAAGTTGCTCGGGATCGACTCAGGTAAATCGTCCTCTCTGCTAGGCATGCTGGTTCCAATCGTCTTTAGCTTTTTGAGCAAGCAGAAGTCACAGCAAAATCTCGACCCAATGGGATTTGCCAACCTGCTTGGCTCTCAGAAGGACATCATCGCTAAAGCAATGCCAGCCGGCTTCTCGGATGCGTTGGGACTTGCAAGTATTCTTCCTTCCGGTGGTTCGTCGTCGCGTCCATCGGGATCGCGTCCAAGCCAAGCGCAAACGTCATCATCAGGCGGAGGCGGTTTTGCGAGACTTTTGATTCCGTTGCTGATTGCTGCGGCATTAGCCTATTTTGGGTACCAATACTTCAACCGCGGAGCAGAAAAAGCAAAAGACGTCGTTGAAGGAATTGCCGAAAAGCTTCCAGAAGTACCCGAGATTTCGATTCCCAAGTTCGACTTGCCCGATTTTTCTGGGCTGAAACTACCTGAGGAAGCCGGCGAATTGTCCAGCGTATTCGGCAAGTTCAATGAAGCATTTCAGGATGTCAAAGATGAGGCTTCCGCCAAACTGGCGATTCCAAAGTTTGAGAATTTGAATGCTCAGTTTGATTCCTTCTCAGGTAAACTGGGATCACTGCCCGAAGCCGTTCAATCCGCCGTCAAGAGCGGAGTTGGCGGGTATCTCGAGCCAATTCAAAAATTGATCGATCAGATTTACGCGATTCCAGGCGTCAAGTCGATTCTTGAGCCGCTGCTGAATGCTACAATCGCAAAGATCAAGGGTCTAGCGGGTATGTAGCCATTAGAAAAGGCATTCGCAATCCAAAAAAGCGGTAGCGCAGTTCGCATTGCCGCTTTTTTAGTTTGTATTTCTGACCATTGACTGCGTTCAATCCAACGTGCTCTCCGAGCTTAGGTCCGGAGGTTGCAGGATTATCAGCGCGGTTCCGATGCAGCCGGTCCCGGTCCAGTCAAGGCTCTGGGATTATCCAATACTAGGTAGTGTCCATGATCGGCGGTCAGGATGAGGGCTGTGTCGTCCCAACCGCCGTGGTTCTCGATCCAATGGACGACCTTTGCGAAAGCTTCGTCGCCACTCAGCAGCGCGCCAATCGAGTTGTCAATGTTGTTGGCATGGTTGCCCCAGTCGACATCTCCGGCTTCGACCATCAGCCACCAGCGATCCGAGCGTGATTGAAGGACTTCAATGGCAGCTAGAGCAAGTTCGGATAGAGTAACATTTTCGTTTAAGTCCGCTTGGCTGTATTCTTCGGCTTTAGCGTTTTTGGGGTTGCCGACGCTCTGTACCGGATCGAAATGTCCGTCGGCGGTCTGATAAGGCAGATGCCCGTACTGAGTACCGAAGAATCCGAAGAGTCGATGACCATTAGTCATGGCGTCGTGGACAGCCGTTTTCAAAACTTCTAAACCTGACATACCCGACGTGCGTTCGGCCACGACATACTTGCCACCATTGGCTACATCGATTGCGGCCCGATCGGCTGCATCCAAATGGGGATTTCCTGGGACGTAGTTGTCCCCCTGGGCACCGTCCTTTTCCTTTTCGATTCCCCAGCCTGCGCCCATTAGGACATCGACTCCCGGCAGCCCGCCTGGATGATACACAGAAGGCAGCCCGAGCAAGTCGCGAGAAATATCTTGATAGTCATCTCGATGAACGTTATTAGCGTATGCACAAGCCGGGGTGGCGTGACAGATTTGGACGCTTGTCACAACGCCAATGGCGAATCCTTGTTCTTGCAAGGTGCGTGAGATCGGGATGGCTTCGCGGCCCATAGCATCGACGTTGACGGAATCATTGTAGGTTTTGATGCCGCTGAACAGCGACGTGGCAGACGCGGCGGAATCGGTATATGCATGGGGATCGTTCTCGCTTTTGCCGATCGGATACAGGGCTTCAGGAAACTCTGACCAAGGGGCTAAGCCACCCCGGTTGGGGTCGTAGCCGCCTTTTACCTTGCCTCCGGGATTCGTAATCACTTGGCGATTGACGTTTGCCGATGTTCCTTCGTTGTGCGGAGTGGTCGCAAAATACCCAAAGTCGGTTTGGGTTCCGCGATAATCCTGGAAGGCCAGCCCCGTTCCTCGCCCCTCTTCGTAGCCAACGCGCTTTGACTTTGCGATGGCTGCCGCTCGGGTCGTTTGCCAGTCCATTCCGTCAAATACGAAAACGACAATGCGTTTTTTTCCCTTTTCCGCCGCAGATTTCTGCAAGCGAAAGATATCTGTTTGATCGAAGTACTCGGCATCAGGGTTAAGCGTTTGGGTCGGAAGATAGCCGAATAGTTCTTGCAGTCGATTCGCTTCGCGGTAGAGGCTGTGTTCGCCTGAAAACTCCTGCAAATTAATGCCGAAAGTGTAAACCGGAATCAATCGATTCGAATGCGTGGTCCAGCTTGAATATTTTTCGTTGTCGGGTCCCCAGTGTCCCCAAGTGTTCTTGTTTGAACTGGCCGCTTCGCGTTGTATCTCCGCGATATAATCCGACGACTGTACAGCCTGGGCCGGAAGCTTATTCGATAAATTCCAGGCTAGGGCAGCCACGAATGCAAAATAGTACAGAATGTGTTTAGTCATTGGCTGGTATCGCAAAATTCGCTAAAGTACGTAGATATCCTTAATAGCAGCTTAACATGACCACTTAAAACTGCAACCGACATGCAACGCATCGAATGACTAGCCAACTAAGCTGGGATCCAGAAATTGACACACCTGCGACCATCGCGGTCATCGGCGGCAGCTCGTGCGGAATTGAGGCGGCGCTGTATGCGCGCTTTCTGGGATATTCCGTCGAGTTGTTTGAAGCCAACAAGATCGGAGACAGCATCCTAGCGTGGGGAGATCGACCGATGCCGGGAACATGGCGCGAGATCTCCTCTTCGCTCGGCTTAGCCGCCTTGGAAGCTCACGATCACGAGCTGCCCGAAATGGATGCGATACCGAGTTGCCGTGAGTATGTCGAACAGTATTTGTTACCGCTCGCCAGGTGTGACTTGCTGCTTACCTTTGTAAACAACTGGACGAAAGTTCTCGCGGTCAGCCGACTCGGATGTAGCCATCTTGACTCGGTTCCGATCGACGTCCGGGCCGGACAAGAATTTCGGCTTCTTGCGTGGTCAAATCAGCGCGGCGAGTATTCTCAAATTGTTGATCTGGTGCTGGATTGTTCGGGCGAACATTCCGTCCGCCAATTGCCAGGCTCCGGCGGTGGTCAGCCGATCGGATGGTCGGCAGTTGCTTCGCAAGTGATCTTCGGCAAATGCGATTGCCTTGGAAAACGGCGACAAGATTTTTCCGGCAAGAGGGTTTTGTTGCTGGGCAGCGATGTTGCCGCAGTCGAGAACGCAATCGAACTCAGTAAGTTAGCCGCGAGCGAAGCGGCCCGATTGTTTTGGGTTGTCCAAAAAAGGCTTGGGCGGGAAACCGATCAGGTATTCGCCAAAGTGAGTTGTCCAACGGGCGACAATACATCAGATCATGTCGTGCGGTTGACGGCATGGGGTATAGAAGCGGTTCGATACGAAGGTGGCGAGTTTGTCGTAACGTTGCAGACAACTGAAGATGCGACGGTGGATCTTCGCGTGGACAAGATCGTTCATTGCGGGGACACCCTTGCTCAGCGTGGTTATCACCACAATTTATTGCTTGGCAATCCAGCTCTATCCGACGATGGGCTGACGGCCGAACCACACTACTATTGGATGGGGACAGGAGCCAAGGATGAGGAAAATTCAGAAGGCGGCTGCGGGCGAAATCCCTTCGAGCTAATGCGATCTCAAATTCGTCGTGTGTTCGCGTTGATTGGCGGCCGATCGGATTTGGATTTGTATCGAACCGTTCAGCCGCAAAGTGCAAAATCTTAGAGGTTACCGTCGGATGTTCAGCAGCTCGTCGAAGAGCTGTTGAGTCGATGTGATGACCCGCGCGTTGCTTCGATATTGGGTCGAAGCGAGAACCAGTTTCACCAGGTCGCCGCCGATGTCGGTGTTCGATAGCTCCAGCGCGCCGGCCGAGACCGTACCGATACCGTTTTCACCAGGACGGCCATAGATGGGTAGACCCGAGTTGATCCCCTGAGCGTATAGGTTCTGACCCCGCTGGACGAGACCTTCCGCATTGGAAAATCTTGCCAAGCGGACTTCACCCAGAGTTCGCGAGATTCCGTTGCTGAACACACCTCGAACCGTGCCTTCCTCCCCAATGACATACGAAGTCAGCGTGCCGGGCGGTGAGCCATCTTGACGCGAAGCTGCCAGCGTAGCCGTGCCGGTAGCCAATCCGGATACGTTGGTGAAATCCAGATTGAACTGCAGCGGTGAATTGCTGGGGATGTCAAATCGATCGATGGAAACCGTCGTATTGCTTGCCGAGGTAAAGTTCCCATTGCCGTCGAACGAGATGGTTCCATTGCCAACGGCGATTCCCGATCCATCCAACGGCAAGTTGTCGGCTGATTCGGCAAACCAGCGATAAACTGTAGCCGTATCGGTCCGTTCTTCGAGCACCGCAGTGATTCGAGTTCGAATCGGCGTACCCAGTGAATCGTAGCTGATGAAGTCGGCCACGGCACTTTGACCTTTGGCTTCTTGTACGCTGCCGAATGCCAGATCAGGCACGCTGAAGTCGCCGGAGGATGTTGTCATGCGGAAGCTTGTCGGATCGATCTCGAGAGCATTCTCAACGCCGTTGTTCGACACGAATCGTATTTGACCGTTTCGAATATAAGCCCCAGCCGCCAGCGTTCCCGTTTCACCAGGAATGTTGTTTACGGAGTCCCGGATGGGCCTGGTTGAATCGGGCGTCAGACTCTGGATACCCATTGCCTGGTTCATAAAGTTCACCAGATCTTGCACCGTGCTGGTTGCCGTGACTTCGAAGTCTTTGCCACCGATGGTTCGCCCACCCTTGCGCGCGTCGAAGGACAGCGTGCCGACTTGAAACGGTTGAAGGTAGTCGAATCCGCTGAGCCGCGTGACATTCGTAAGCAGCGTATTGCTATTGATGCCTGGGCCATTCAAATCGATGACTTTGTTGCCCGATGTCGTGAGATTGCTGATTTGTGCATCGCTTTTGCTATCGATGTAATCCTCGCCGACCGGGATCGTATCAACCAGGTAGAACGAGTTCTGATCGGAGCCGATATTCCGATAGACACGAATCGAGTCGTATGCCGGGAAACCGCCTTCTGCGGGTGGAGTCGGTGGAGTTGGTAGATTGGATAATGCGATGCGCCCATCGATGACGTTGTGTGGTCCGAGCAGCGCCGAGGGTCGAGTCTCAGGATTGCCGGCGCTATAGTAAGTGAACATATAGCTGTAGTTGCCGTTGAGTGTCGTCGTGTTCATGGCTGCCCCGAGCGGCTGTGAACCGTCGTCGGTGTAGCTTCCTCCGACCGGCACGGTATCGAGTTCGAAGAATTCAGTACCATTAGCCTGGGTTCGAAAAATTCGCAATTGCGAAAACCCAGCACTTGATGGCAAATTGTTCAGCGAAATCGTGTTGTCTGGCAGGCTATTGCCGGCGGGTACTGAAACGCTCAGCGGACTGCTCGGCGTGCTTTCATTGCCATCGGCGTCGACGAACGCGAAGCGGTATTGGTAGGTCGATGACTCAGCCAACGAGCCACTGCCCTGACTGTTGTTGCTCGTCATGCCGACGATGGAAGCAGCGGGCGAACTTGTCGTGCCGAGGCCAGTGATATTGGGACGAGGAATTGCGGCGTCGCCAAGCACCGCACTTTGAATGACTTCTGCCGTATCGGCCACATCACCGTTGGATGAAAGCGTGCCTTCCATGACGACTTCCGTAGTTACCTGGGCCACTGCCTTGCTGCCCAGTGGAATCGTCAACGGAACGAGTTCGGTCGTTTGAATTTCATATTGCTCGTCGATACCGTAACCGAGCAACCGTTGGCCGGTTGGTGTCACCAGCTCGTTTGAGCTATTGAGTTTAAAAATACCCGTTCGTGTGAAGAGTCGTTCTTGCGAGGATCCTTCCACGATAAAGACGCCTTCTCCCTGAATCGCCAGGTCCGACGGACTGTTGCTGATTTGGACCGTGCCTTGATTGAAGTTCGGGTTGATGGCCGAAACCTGCACACCCAAACCGGTCTGCCGAGGATCCGTGCCGCCGGTGTTGACCGTCGGAGCGGAACCCAAAGACAGGGTTTGCAAGAATTGCGTCGCAAAGACGACGTTCGACGCCTTGAACCCGACGGTCTGCGAGTTTGCCAGGTTGTTGCCGATGACGTCGATTTGCGTCTCGGCGGCGGTCATTCCGGTCAGCGAAGTGCTGAGCGATGATGCGAGTCCCATCTCAAGCCCCCAAAAAATGGAACGAATTTCGTTCCGTTACCTATGCAGCACAACCGGCGCTGCGAGGCTTCGAGGCATCGGACTCACTCCGATTTACGTGCGCACCGCTAGCATTAGTTGGCAATTATTTCGCGTATGTTGTTCATATCGACTATTGAATCACCAACGTGCACAGATACTTTACGAATTGTAGGATCGCTCGAATCGGTTTGAACGGAAACGCGATCGATCGTGCCGGAGATTTCTTTGGCGCTCGTGTCTAAGCCCGAAATTTGCTTGCCGATTAAGCTGCTGGCCATCGACAATTGTTGACCCGTAGCAAAACCTGAAAGCGTTTCGCTGAGCTGATTATTCGAGCCGATTTCGCGAATCGTGCTAATTTGCGCAAGCATATCCGCATTGTCCATCGGATTGAGGGGATCTTGATTCTGAAGCTCGGTGATGAGCAACCCCAAGAACTCGTCCATGTCAACGTCGCGCAGGTCGGTTCCCGAAACTGCTCCCGTCTTCGAATTGGTTGTTGATGTCGTACCGTTGATTCCTGGAATAGCTGTCATGCTTGATCCTTGTGAAAGCGAGAACTCTAAGCATTTCCTTTACCGCATCTCAGGCGTGTAAATCAATCCCAGAGTTAAGCCCAGCCGTTCTGGGCGATGCCGCGCGCAGGGTCGCGACGGAATCCAATTGACGCCGCAAATGCGAAGCTCGCCGCATATCCGTGGACATGGGGTGTCGCGATGAATTGCTTTGTCCATCCGATGGATTGCCCGAGCTATTCGAGCCATCGAATACTCCAACATCGACTTGACCAACATCAACGCTGATTTGCGTGACTTCAAAACCCTGCTGCGCGAGTCGACTGCGGAGCTGTGGC
>WPCK01258841.1_pt1 | contig 10321 bp, 11 predicted proteins | sample 5399851 | NCBI WGS metagenome assembly WPCK01 (sample SAMN12869471, study PRJNA574797) | sludge metagenome | isolation source: wastewater treatment of pH11 | place: China:Beijing | collected 2019-05-20
CCAACGATCCGCAGGGCAAGCCTGCGGAATTCCATGCAATGCCCCTGGCTTGTCCAGGGGATTGTTACGCTTCCGGCTACAAAAGCAGACTTTCCCACGCCCCTCGGGGCAAATGCCCCCGTCTTGCCCGGGGGATGGTTACGTTTGCCGCTACTACTGTCGTCGATGCCCAGGGAACCTCAAAAGTAAAGTAAAGTAAAATTAAAAGTACCGGCAGCATGGGCGGTCGGGCATCGGGCGTGTTTTTGCACTCCGGGCTCGGCGCCGAAGGTCCGCACTACTTGACTATAAAGGCCATGAAGACGTTCTGGGCTCTTTTCGTACTCGTACTCAGCATCGCGGTACTCGTACTCGTGCTCGATCGAACCCTTCGAAACCGCCTCTGTCCGTTGAATCAAGCGAGTCAACATTGACACAATCCGTTTCAAATCCGACGTGCCGCGCAAGAGGGAAGTGGGACACCGCTCATTCTGGAAACCCCGAATCTATCCGCTTCGCCAGGCAAGTTAGTCAGAAAACACCACCGCTGCGCCGAAAATGCTGTGTCCCGTGGCTGCCGCCGAAAGGGAGGAAGTGTGAACGCCTTGGCGGTTCAGCTGAAAACCCAACGATCCGCAGGGCAAGCCTGCGGAATTCCATGCAATGCCCCTGGCTTGTCCAGGGGATTGTTACGCTTCCGGCTACAAAAGCAGACTTTCCCACTCCCCACGGAGCCATTGCCCCCGGCTTGCCCGGGGAATGGTTACGTTTGCCGCTACTACTCCGAAGAACAAAGTGGGACACAGCACGTCCTCGAAACCCCGAATCTACCCCCTGGACCCGGACATCATTCCATCATTCCCCATGCGATCATGAAATGCTGTGTCCCCCTTCGTCCGCAGCCTTACACTGGAAACAGATTCCATACCCGTCGGGATCTTTCAAGTATAGCTGCTTCATACCATACGGTCTGACGAGCGGACGCTCAGAGGCAATCCCTCGGTGAGCGAGGAACTCGTACATTGCTTCGACGTTGGGAGTTCCAATGAACAACCCCGTATCGCCGTGGTTTTTGTTACGCACCTCATCGGGAATGGCCGGTCGTGAATCCGACTCGAACATCGTGTTGAGCATCAGCTCCGCGGCGTCACGTTTGAGCCACACCCAATCGCAATTGTCACCGGGGGACGATTGCTGGACGATTTCAAATCCGAGGACATCCCGATAGAAGGCCAGCGATACGGGCATGTCGAACACCTGGATCAGCGGGCAAAGACCACGGATTTCTGGAGGCTTCATGGCTGTGAGCTCTTGTGCTGCCAAACGTTATGGGTAACGTGGCGGCGGCCAGTAACCGTTGACTTCAAAATCGACGTGATCCGCCGCTCACGTTGAACCGTCTGTTCGGCTGATGAGCTATGATTTCCTCTTCTCCTTTTCCTTTTTGGTCTCTGAACGAGGGACCGGGAAGTTGAAGAACAAAATCAGCGAAAAGATGGCGACGGCGAAGCCCGCTCCGGCGGTCATCAACCTTATCACATCAAGCGTGTGAATCGTCTCAAAGCGGGGATTGCTGGCCACGCCGCCAAAGGCAAACAATCCCCAGAGCGCGGCGAAAGGGCCCAGCGCGAGGGGAACGCGCCTCATGCGCCGCTGACGCTGTTCTCGTTTGGTGTCGTCCGTATCCTCAGGCTGGATTGAACTCATGGTATCCTCGTGGAGATGACTTTCCAGGGTAATTGCTGCGCGTGCCGAACGACCAGGATGACCGGGTGGCGGAGGTTGATTTTCAATTCAAAGTGAAAGTTTAACGCGATTTCGGTTGATTGCGTTGTTCGGCTTGCCTTGATCAGGGATCCCGGCGGTGCAGTCGATCCTGCCGGCCTCCTTCACCGATCAGCAGAAGCGCATCCAATTGCCTTTGCACCTTGATCTGGTACGCCGGAACTCCTTGCCGCTCAATCTTCATCGTCTGCTCGTCAATCAATCGCCATTTTCCGACCGTCGTTACGTTTGTCTTTGAAAATTGCGCGTTTTTTGCCGATTCCTCGTCGTAAATTACTTGCCCCGATGCTAGTTGGGTATCGGTGTAGATTTGCTCGAATGTGCCATCGTTCCTGAATTCAAGAAACGATCCGTTGTCGGCAGTCCATTTCCCCAGGATCCACTGTTGAATCTCGGCGGAATTGGCCTCCGTTCGCGATCCGGTTGCAGTGGTCAAATCCGCAGGCCGCCCACACGAAAGACAGAATGCGATCGGGAGTATTACTGCCACGACTGGTAGATTTCGCATAATGTCACCCCCATAAGTCATTAGCCGACCGCCACCGTTCACCGGGCCGCGGCCAAACAACGATGATTTCAGTAGCCGCGCGGCCCGCGGCTCCGGTTGAACCGATGGTTCGGTTTGGCGCCATGTTATCGACCTCGGGCATTACTCTGCCGACCTTCGATATATTTGAACGACCGATTTCGCAGTCGGGCTGAGTTTGCTCGGCCGATCCTCCCCGTCGGCGGCCTTGGCGATTGTCAGCATGTCGTCTTTGATTTCGTAGATACCTAAATTGGTCCACGCTCGTTGGGGGCCAGATTTCATCGTGACACGCAAGTCGAGGGCGGCGGGAGTAGCCGACGCGTCAACAGCGACTGTGCCGGCCTGGACCTCATTGGCGAATTTGAGAACCAACTCGCCGTTGTCCGTAATGACGAGCCACGCTGGCTTCTCAGGTTTTGTGGCCACGGCACCCTTGAAAGACGTCGATTCCAGCTTCCAGATGCCAACAAGCTCCTTTGGTATTGGCTCGCCCGACTCCTGTGCAACACAGGAGGAACAAATCGCGAAAAACAGAACCAGGACTTTGACCATAAAGAGACTCCACTCCATAGTTCTTGCCGAACGGCGGCAATCACCCGGCCGCGACGAGAGATTATCTATGTGAACACGCCCGACTTCGCGGCTCGGGTGCATTGCTTTGGCAGCTCACGTCCCCGGAACTACATCAGTGACCTTTCGGAGCAAGCGACTTGATGGCTTCGTCAATGTCGAAGTCAAGGCTCTCCATGCGAGGCGGGTATTCCTTGAGCGATTTGACCAACTCACCCACCTGAGCGAAGGCTGGGGCATAGGTCCACGCGCGGTTCTCCTGCCATTCGTCGAAGCCACGGGCCTCATGGAAGCGCTCGAAGGGGTCGAGTTTCAGGTTTGTTACCAGCGGTGTAAGCATGTTCTGCTGCACACCATTGAACCATTTGTCCTGCTTCTTGAAAAGGAACTTCCAGTCACCGTAGCGCACGCCATGCATGGTGGTCTCGGTGAAGTAGTAGAATTCCTTGCGCTTTGACTTCCCTTTGCCGGTAATCAGGTCGGTCTGGTCGTAGCCATCGAGGTGAATCCTCTCATAGCTGCGGTTACCGGCCTGGTAACTGGTGAGCAACTTCGTTTTCAAGTCCGGCTGGCCGAGCTGTGCCATGATGGTCGGCAGCCAGTCCTCCATAACCATGAACTCAGCGGTCGTCGTGTTCGCCGGAATAACGCCGGGCCACTTCACGATCATGGGAACTTTAAAGCCGCCCTCGTAACCACCGACGCCCTTTTCCCCGCGAAACGGATGGTTGCCTCCGTCAGGCCAACTGTTCGAGGCCGCACCGTTGTCGGTCGCGAACATTACCATCGTGTTTTCGGCAATGCCGAGTTCATCCAGCGTCTTGAGCAGTTCACCAACGATGTCGTCCAGCTCCATCATTCCGTCGGCGTAAAGTCCGTACCCGCTTTTTCCTTCGTATTCCTTGCTCAGGTTGGTGCGGTAGTGCATCCGCGTTGTGTTGTGCCAGACGAAGAACGGTTTGCCCGCCTTCGCCGCTTCAGTGAGGAATCGCTTCGATTCTTTGAGAATCTCCTGCTCGATGGTGCGCTGGCGCTCCTGACCGAACGGACCTTTATCTTCAATCTTCTGCTTCCCGTCCGGCAGCGCCCACGAATGAATCACACCGCGCTGCGCGAACTTCTTCGCTATAGCCGGGTCTTTGGGGAAGTCATATTGCTCCTCATATTCCCCGGCATTCAGGTGATAAAGAATACCCATGAACTCATCGAAGCCGTTGTTCGTCGGCAGATGCTCGTCACGGTCGCCGAGGTGATTCTTGCCAAACTGCCCCGTCACATATCCTAGCGGCTTGAGCAGCGAGGCCAACGTCGGGTCCTTCGTGCTCATCCCCTGCTCGGCTCCCGGCAGGCCGACCGTAGCAAGGCCCACACGAATGGGATACTGGCCAGTGATAAACGCCGCACGACCCGCCGTGCATGACGCCTGCCCGTAGTGGTCCATGAACAGCATCCCTTCCTTCGCCAACCGATCAATGTTTGGCGTGCTGCCACCCATCAGGCCGCGATGATAGGCGCTGATGTTATACATGCCGACGTCATCGCCCCAAATGATGAGTATATTCGGCTTCTTCACCGATTGCGCGTGCGCGACACCCGCAAGCACGAGCCCCAACACGAGGACGAAGATTGAAATAAGCGGTTTCATTTTGAGGTATTCTCCCGGGTATGGTTCGTCAGGTTGAAGCCAGCTGACTTGTTCGGCGATCATTTGCCAGGCGTCGGGGTCGTTGTTTTGCCGATACCGATTTGATCATTAGATATCCGCGTTTGTCGGTCGACAAGGGTGTCTTCGCGTTCGCAATTGCAGCCGCAATCAATCGTTCGATCGATAGAGTCTCAAGTATGCCTGCGGTTTCCAGCCTTACGAACCGGTTCTGTTTTCCCGTGCCCTGAAGAATCCCATCCGGATCAGAAAGTGACGCTCCATAATAGAATGAAAGCGAGACACCTTTGGGCGATACGGCTAACGAGCAAATGCAATCTGAAGTTTTTTCCGTGGTGCAGTAGCCGATCGCAAGAAATTGGAAATTGTCGTAAGCCTGTTCGACAGCCGCTGGAAGCCGCTTTCGGAGGGCCGAACGGCATTGACGCGCAAGCCTGGCGACGGGTGCATCGAACTTTGCGATGAAACCCGCAAGTTGTTTTGCTGCACTATTGCTTTCGGGCAACGTCAACCTCTCTCTTGGCGCTACTGGATTCGACCGCCGAACGTTAAAGGTAACCCGGCGGCGGCCAAGAACCTTTGATTTCAGATTTCGCCCGATCCGCCGCTCGGGTTGACCGCCTTGTTCGGCCAATCATGTCTGTTTCTGTTGATCGGATTCCGACCCAGGTGCAGCGATTCTTACCCACGGTTTCCAGCCAAAGACAATGGCCGAAGTAATTGTCGCCGCCGAGCAGAAGAGAGCGACGATAATCAGTACGACGCTCAGCCCGGACGCTCCAGTCCAATTCAGGCGGAATACGCCAAATGTCAAGATCATCGCGATCGACAACCAAATCGTTATTGTTGAAATTGTTCGTGCCGAATTGTCACCAAGGTCTCCAGTCACTGCCGACCCCAGCCTGTTGATCCACGGTATGACCAGACCCATGGTTCCTAACAGCATGAACCCGATCCCAACACCTCCGGTGACCGAAGCGGTAAAGACTTGATCCCTGTCTTCATAGGACGTCGCCCCGCGAGTCAGAGTCGCAGGATCAGCAGGATTGAATGGCGGCTGAAGCTTGTTGCTGAAACCGAGCAGGCCGGCACCCACCGCAATCGCAAGCACACAGACCATTTGGATAAACCCGCGCATCTTTACGAACTCCGCTTACGGATGGAGATTTGGTGCCGAACATCCGCGATAACCGAGCCGCGGGAGCTGATGTTCCATTCCGAATCCGCCCGGTTCCGCGGCTCCGGTTCACCGCTTTGATACTTGATACTCATCATGGCCTCGCCAGGTGAGGCGGTTTCGCCAATCAGGTCGATGTCTGAAAATTCGTCAGTGGCCGATGTTTGAAACCACAGCGAAAAAAAATGCTGCTGAAACCGTTTTACCCCCAACCCGGGAGACGCATGATGAAACTTTACCAACAACAACACCCATTCTACTGCGGCATCGACCTGAATGCCAACGCAATGTCCGTCTGTGTCGTTCATGCCCAGGGAAAGTCAAAAGTAAGGTAAAAGCAAAGGTACCGGCAGCATGGGCGGCCTGGAAACAACTTGCTTCTTTGATATCCGCTCATCATTTAGGCCTTTCCGATGGATCGCCTGAAGCCTTCTCCTTGTTCTCCATCCGAAGCGACATACCACAAAGAGCCCCTCCCACGGCAATCATCCCCCCAGCCGCGCCAATCGACTGGATGACTGATTTCTCCCCTTCAAGGAGCGCTATGGTGATCATTGCCGCGCTCAGAACAAGCAACACCACACCGATGATTCTGATGATTCTGTATCTCTTCATGTGTTTGGTTTCCGTTTGATAGTTGATCGTGAAAACGGTGCCGCCTGACGCGCAGCATCCGCGGCGGCGCGTTGCGCCGTCCGCTGAATGATGTTGTTTGGCCGTCGGCGCCTCCGGTTCATTCGGACTTGTAGACAGACTTGCCTTCTTTGATCGTCTCCAGGACTTCGATGTCCTTGATCGTCATCGGATCGACTTGGGTGGGGTCGGCCGAAAGGATTACGAAGTCGGCGAGCTTGCCGTCCTTGATCGATCCTTTGAGGTTCTCCTCATGGTGCTGGTAAGCGCCCCAAATAGTCAGCGCGCGCAGCCCATCATAGGCGCTAATTCGCTGCTCCGGACCAATAACCCGGCCACTGCGGGTCACGCGGTTGACGGTCGCGGCAAGAAGCGGAATTCCCTTGGGCGGCACCGCCGGGGCGTCGTTGTGGATTGTGAACGGCATCTCCAAACGAAGTGCCCAGCTCGTGGGTGATATATTTGCCGCTCGCGGCATGCCGAGAGTCTCGTCCCAGTGCCAGTCCCCCCAGTAATAGGTGTGGGCAGAAAAAAACGTGGGGATCATTCCCAATGACTTCATCTGATCGAGTTGGTCGTGACGGGCCGTCTGAGCATGGATCACCACGGGGCGGCGGTCCGCAGGACCCAACTCGCGCGTCAATTTTTCGATGACGCTGATGTATTGGTCCATCGCAGCATCCCCATTGGTATGCGCCACCATTTGCCAGCCGTTCGTGAAGGCAGAACGGACATACCCTTCGACGATCGTCTTGTCGGCCAAAGCAGGATAGCCAAGGTAACCCGCGGGCTTGCCTTCGGGCGGTGTCTTGTAAGGCTGGGTTAGCCAGGCTGTTTTGCCCTGTGGCGAGCCGTCGAGACAGAGCTTGATGCCCGCTACGCGGAAGTGGCTTTCGTAGTCCCGACTTACGCCGCCGTCCGATTTGATCCATTTTGCACCTGCCATCTGAATGTTGGGGTAGGAGACAATGTCGATTTTGAGTCGTCCTTCGGCTGCCAACTTCCGCATGTTGACCACTGCCTCCTTGCTGGCGCGAGCGTCCTCCGCAGTCGTGAAGCCGCCGCTGGCGTAGGCGTCCACCCCGCGAAGTGTGAGAAATGTGCTCCCTTCAGAGCCGGCCTCTGACCACATGCCGAGCATGATCGGTTGCCATGCGGTTTCTTCAAGCACGCCGTTTGGCTTGTTGGTGCCGGGCACTCGCCGGATAACTCCACCGGGAGGGTCCTGCGAGCTTTCGTCGATCCCTACCCGTTCAAGCCCCTTGTGATTGAGCACGCCAAGGTGGCCACTGGCATGGATCAACATGACCGGCTGATCTTTTGAAATCAAGTCTGCCTCATCTGCCGTCGGGTGGCGGCGTTCTTTGAGCTGTGCGTCGTCATAACCGCCAGCTACGATCCAGCCTTGGAACGCCTTGATCGTCGCCGGGTTAGCGGTCGCCCAATCGCGGATCGACTTGATAATCGTCGGGATGTCGTCGCAGACACCGTCCGGCGTCGGGCGGGAATTTCCCCAAAGGCCGTCATAGCCCGCCGCCTCAATATGTCCATGGCAGTCGATAAAGCCAGGGAGCAACGCGCTGCCGTCGAGATCCCTGACGACGGTCGCGGGACCACGCCGCTTCATCGCCTCGGCAGCACTGCCGGCGAACACGATGCGGCCACCCGAAACGGCGACGGCTTCGACATAGCTGGGGCTGTCTCCCTCCATCGTGAGGATAGAGCCTCCCGCGTAGATCACGTCGGCTGTGTCCTGGGACTGCAACGTATTGAAACCCGAGAGCACACTGACGGAAATCAGGGACAGGAACAAATGTGCGGCCTTTTGCATCATAACGACTTGCCTTTCGGTTGTTGTACAACGAAAAGGGTTTGATCGCCCGTCGCGGAGTCTTCGGAGCGTTGGGCGACAAATCCTGTTGAACTGGACCGCGGAGCACGCGGGACGTGGCCGCCGTGACGTGTTGGGGATTGTATCCCGGCCCGGGGAAACAAGCTAGCGCGTGGTTGACAACAAGTTGGGCCCGAGGCGGGCGCGAGGGCGGGAGGGGTTCGCGGGGGAAACGGGCTTTGCACCGAACAACCCGCGGCAATGCGCCAGACGTTTCCGCTTGCCGCAATTGGCAAGCAGCCCGTAGTGCCGGATGCACTGGAAGTGATCGGGCAAGACGTGCTGCAGGAAGCGCGCTTCAGGTAATCCAGCAGCTTGCGCGGGCCGGCGAGCGGCGGCTGTGCGTCGACCACCCACGAGTGCCTGCGGCAGCGGCGCAGAAACTGGCGGCGCGCCGCGCTGTCAGCCAGAGTGGAGAGCTGCGGTGGCTGGTTCGGCCAGGATCTACGCTCTCAGACTGGGGACGAATCCCGTCGAAACCACCCCGCGTCACTGCTTCTTCGATTTCTTCTCGAGGAAGTCGAAGACCTCGCCCATCTTCTTCGGGTCCACGCGGTACGGGGTGCCTTTACCCTCGTAGAACCCGTACCGCTCGATCATGTAGGGCACCAGCAGCGCGTAATCCAGCTTCTTGCCGTTGTCGAGGTTCTCCACCACTGCGTTGGCCCCACTCGCGGTCTCGTCCAGGAAGGGCGAGGGCTGCGAACCTGCGGTGAGCAACAGCCGCACCTTGAACCTGCGCCCGTGGTACAGAAACTCGGACTCCGCCTTCTTCTGGTCCATTTGCCAAAACCCGATGGTCCCCATCGCGTGAAGGTGCCGTGCCAGTTCCTGGTGCGTCAGCCCGAGTTCGTCCACGACGTACTTGTTGTCCGCGGCTAGCACGTCGAGCAACTTCTCGTCCGCGCCGAGGAATCCCGCTGTGGACCCGACCCTCGACTTCGCCCCCGGCCGCATGTCCTTCTCCAGATCGGCGATCGTCCGCCCGTTGATCTCCTTCAGCCCGCGGATGAGGCCAGTGTCGTTCTTGCCGCCCACAACGAAGCCCGTCTTCTCGTCCTTTTTCGGCGAGACGGGCACGACGTAGTACTTTCCGAGGTCGATGAACGACGCCAGGTCGGGCTCCTTGTCATCTCGGGGGTTCTTCGGCGTCTGTGCGGCCGACCGCGATGCCAGGAGGGCCAGGACGAAGATCGCAGAAAGAGCCCGTTGCGAGCCAACAAACACGCGACTACTCTCCTTCGTGTCGAGGCCGAACGGCGGCCAGTTTCAGGTTGGCGAGCAGCGACAGCACAGCCAACAGCAGGCTGACAAGGGAGCCGATAAACGCAGCATATGCTCCCCACAATGGCTTGATATCGAATTGCATTTCAACAGGCGTTTCACCCCAGGGCGCGACAGTCGTGCCCCTGCCAACAGCAACGTCTGGTCCCTGCAAAAATCCAATCAGAAGCCCCAACTGAACGGCGACCAAAACGATCGCCGCGAGCCAGGGCCATTTTATTTTTGGTACGCCCCAGTTTCGAATCGTGCCGATTAAGCCAATGCACAAGGCGATTAGCCCAAGGATCAGTGAGGGCATCCCATGGTAAGGAAATCGATATCCTGGTATAACGAAGCGCCAAGGCAAGAAGTAGAATACCAAAGTCAACGCCGTTACAGAGCAAAAACAGCAATAGAGAGCTAATCGTAATCCGAATAAGCGATTCATTGTCTTTGGCCGAACGTCTGAGGTAACCGGGTTGGCGGACCAACGGCGAAAGCGTCGACAGACCAAAAATTGTATACGAAATACACGACGGTGGTAACTCGAAAGGCGTGCCAACGCCGGTTCACCGATTTGATACTCATCATAGCCTCACCGGGTGAGGCGGTTTCGCCAATCAGGTCGATGCCTGAAAATTCGTCAGTGGCCGATGTTTGAAGCCACAGCGAAAAAAAGTGTTGCTGAAACTGACCTGCTCCAGTTTTCTGGTCCAATCTTTGTGAGAAAAACCAAAGGTTTCATCTGGCCAGGCTAGCCTGGCCAGATGAAGCGAATTCTCCAGGGGCCAGGTTGCCCAGAGCGCTATGGGGTCTGTGTTCGTTGTAGTC
>WPCK01375311.1_pt1 | contig 10320 bp, 6 predicted proteins | sample 5399851 | NCBI WGS metagenome assembly WPCK01 (sample SAMN12869471, study PRJNA574797) | sludge metagenome | isolation source: wastewater treatment of pH11 | place: China:Beijing | collected 2019-05-20
CTCCATCCGGATTCAGGATATTGGGCATCGGCAAACCATGTCGTTTGCCGACTTCATGGTCGTTGGGGTCATGGGCCGGTGTGATCTTGACACAGCCGCTGCCGAGTTCCGGTTTTGCCCATTCGTCGACGACAAGCGGAATGGGACGGTTGAGCAGTGGAAGGATGAGCTGCCGGCCCGAACGTGCCATTTCGGCGAGCTTGATCAGTCCGGGGAGTATCTCTGTCCGCCGTTGCCCCAGACCGTTGATTGCCATCTCAACGCCCTTGCGTTCCGCGTCACCGCACGACGCCAGTTTTTCCCGCAGGTCCCGCTCGACGGCATCCAGCGCCTTGTCCGGATGGGGATGAACGGCAACAGCGGTATCCCCCAACATGGTCTCGGGGCGAGTTGTGGCAACGACAACGTACGTAGGCTCGCCGGGTTCGGGACTGGAGACGGGGTAGCGAATGTGCCAGAAATGGCCTTGAACCGTTTCGTTGATGACTTCGTCGTCGCTGACGGCAGTTTGCAGAAAGGTATCCCAGTTGACGAGCCGTTTGCCGCGATAGATTCGATCGGCGCGAAACAGATCGAAGAAAGCGTGACGAACCGCCGTGGCGCATGTTTCGTCCAGGGTGAAGCGGATCCGCTCCCAGTCGCAGCTGCAACCCATCTGCTTGAGCTGGGAGATAATGCGGGCTTCGTATTCATCTTTCCACTGCCAAATTCGTTCGACGAGTTTTTCCCGGCCCAGGTCGTGACGGGTCAGGTTTTCTTCTTCCCTCAGCCGCGATTCGACTCGCGCCTGGGTGGCGATGCCCGCATGGTCGGTCCCCGGCATCCACAGGGCTTCAAACCCCTGCATTCGCTTCATGCGAATCAGGATATCCTGCAGCGTGTTGTTCAAGGCGTGCCCCAGATGCAGGGCGCCGGTGACATTGGGCGGCGGAATAACGATGGTGAAAGGCTTCCGGTCCTTTCGCGGGCGAGCATGAAAAAAACCCCCTTCTTCCCACATGCGAAAGATACGGGGCTGGGCAGCCTTGAAATCAAAACGGGGGGCAATCGGGTCGGTCATATTGAACAATAGTCGGACGAATGGTTTTTGTTGCGGTCAGTGGAAGCACGATGATGCCAGAATTCCGGGCAAAAAAAAAGATAAGCCGGCAAACCTGCGGGTTCACCGGCTTTCTGAAATTGATTCGGGTCAAGCCTCGCGGGAAAGCGGCTTAACGCGACCCGACGAGCTGTCCGTCCTTCTGTTTCTTCCGCTCGGCAATGATGACTTCCTGAATGTGCGTCGGAACGCGGCGATAACCGGCAAGTTCCATCGTGAACGTTCCCTGTCCCTGGGTCATGCTTCGCAGGTCAGTCGCATATCCGAACGTCTCGGCCAGCGGGACCTCGGCGACGACAATCGAAACTCCATCGGCATTCACGTCAGTCGATTCGATAATGCCGCGGCGAACCGTGACATCGCCGACGATATTTCCCTGGAATTTTTCGGGAGCCTCAATTTCGACGCGCATCACAGGTTCCAGCAGAACCGGAGCGGTCTTGGGGAAGTACTCGCGGAAGCAACCCCGCGCCGCTGTCTGGAAAGCGAGTTCGCTACTGTCGACGTCGTGATAGGAACCATCTTTCAGGTGAGCAAAAAAACTGGTGACCGGGTATTCGGCGACCGTTCCCTTGCCAATCGACGACCGGAATCCCTTGTCGACGGCCGGAATATACTGCTTGGGAATCCGGCCGCTGACGATCGAATCTTCAAAGCGGTACTCCGTTTCCGGATGTTCCTCGGTTGGCACGAGCGGCCCCAGTGTCCCGACGATATGGGCATATTGGCCGGAACCGCCAGTCTGTTTCTTGTGCTTGTAGTTGAATTCGACTTCGCGAGTTGGAGTTTCGCGGTAGCTCACCTTGGGGGCTCCCACTTCAATCTCGATCTTGTACTCGCGCCGGATTCGCTCCGCATAGATTTCGAGGTGAAGTTCTCCCATGCCCGCCATGATCACCTCGGCGGTCTCCTCGTCGGTGAAGACATGGAATGTCGGATCTTCCTTGCGGAATCGCTGGAGCGCTTTTCCGAGCTTGTCGGCACTGCCGCGGTCTTTCGGGCTGACGGCAACCTTGATCACGGGTTCGGGAACGAACATGCTTTCGAGCGTGCACATTTTTGCCTCGGCGGCGTAGGTATCACCGCTGGCGCAGTCGATTCCCATGACAGCGATAATGTCACCGGCGCCGGCCGAATCGATTTCCTCGCGCTTGTCCGAGTGCATCCGCAAGATGCGGCTAAATCGTTCGGAACGGCCCGTGCGCTGGTTGACGTATGTGCTTCCCTTGTTGATGGTCCCCTGATAAATCCGCATGTAGGTCAACTGGCCGTACGGATCTTCAACGATCTTGAAGGCCATGCCGACAAACGGTTTTGCGGGGTCCGGCTCGAGAGACACAATGTTTTCCGGATTGTCCCATGCCTTGGCGCGGATTTCGCGGTCGAGCGGCGAGGGGAGGTATCGGCAGATGGCATCCAGCAAGGGCTGCACCCCGCGGTTGCGGAAAGCGGTCCCGAGGAACACGGGAGTACAACCCTGCTCGCGGACGGCGGCGGTCAAAACCTTGTGGATCAGGTCTTCGGGAACCGGTTCTTCGGAGAGGAGCAATTCCATGAGCTGGTCGCTGTACATGGCAAGCGCCTCGAGCATTTCCTGGCGGGCAGCTTTTGAGCGCTCCATGTCCTCGGGAGCGATGTCCTGGGTACGGACCTTCTCGCCATTCTTGCCGTCAAAGTAAATCGCCTTCATCTGAATCAGGTCGATCACCGCATCAAACTTCTCGCCTTCACCGATAGGCAATTGCGTCAAAACGGCGTCGGCACCCAGCTTCTTCCGCATCTGGTCGCAGACCTTGTGGGCATCCGCGCCGGTGCGGTCCATCTTGTTGATGAACGCCAGCCGCGGAACGTGGTAGCGCTTCATCTGGCGATCGACGGTCAGCGACTGGGCCTGAACGCCGCCGACGGCACAAAGTACGAGAATGGCACCGTCGAGAACGCGCAGCGAACGTTCCACTTCAACAGTGAAGTCGACGTGACCCGGCGTGTCGATCAGGTTGATGCTGAAGTCATTCCACTTCACGCTGGTCGCGGCGCTGGTGATCGTGATCCCGCGCTCCTTCTCCAGCTCCATGTGGTCCATGGTGGCTCCGTCGCCACCGCCATGGACTTCTTCCATCTTGTGAATGCGACCCGTGTAAAAAAGAATGCGCTCGCTGAGCGTGGTCTTTCCCGAATCGATATGCGCCGAAATTCCAATATTTCTGAGTTTTTCAAGATTCATGACGACACCTGTCAAAGACCGGACGGCCCGCGTGATCGGAGCTGCCCAAGCGGCACATTTCACCGGCTGAAAACAGTCCAGCCTGGCCATTCACAAACGGAAATCTCCGCCTGCCTGTGAAAGACAACTGCATTCCAAACGGGTCGAGCCGGCGGGAAGGGTTGCGGGTTTGAATCCGGTTATTCGCAACCGCAAGCTAATAATGTTATTTAAACAGGCGCAAGGGGAAAGGGCAAATTCCGTTTTCGGAACCCGCCATTACAATCTTTTGCACCCGGTGAATCCGGTTTGTTCCCGATTTTGCAGGCAAAACTGCCCGTTTCGCTTATCGGCCGGCGCTACCTCCATTTCGTCAGGCAAAAAGTGAAAAAATTACAACTATTCACCTAATGGGAATCATGCCGTCATTGTCGGCAAATTCTGAAGCCCCTGCCCGCTTTCCAAAAATCGGATCCAGGCTCGCCAGAAATTGCCAAGATTTCCGACCAACTGTCCAGGCCTCGACTGATCCCGCCGGGCGGGCTGCCCATCCCGGCAAAAAATAATCAGGAGGCCGCCGTTTCCGCCTCGTCAATTTGTTCTACCAGAACCCGGTTGCCGGAAATGTTCACCACGCGGATTTGGACACCGGGAGAGACAAACGACCCGTCACTCACGACATCAATCGATCTGCCATTGAACACCGCCCGGCCGGCCGGCCTGAGCAGGGTCTCGGAAACTCCCCAATCACCCACGGAGACAAGCGGATGCGGCTGGGGAGTTCGTTTTCCGGTTTCCTTGTCGACAAGCACCTCCCCGCGCTCCTCCGGTGGCTTGAGAGCAAGGCCGCCAAGGATTGGAATCGAACCAAGCCTTTTTGAAACAATCGCAGCTCCGACCAGAAATACGCAAAACGATCCGAGGACAATGCCCAGAGTCTGAGTGAGCTCCTTCCATTGGGCGTCGTTGCCTGGAATGACAAAATCCTGCATGGCCATAACGACACTTGCCAATAACAGGATCAGCCCGGTGATTCCCGAAACACCGAAACCCGGCAAGACAAACAACTCCATCAGGACAAAGGCCAGCCCGGCGACAAAGAGAATCACCTCGAGCCAGCCCGCAGTACCGCCGAAGAACCGGCTCCAGAAAAACAGGGCAGCACACAGGCCGGCCAGCAGTCCCCCAAGTCCCAGGCCGGGCGCACTCAGTTCGATGTACAACGAAATGAGTCCGACGATGACCAGCAGGGCGGTTATCAACGGGTGGGTCAACCACGCCACGACGGTGTCGGCAAAGTTGTATTCGTAGACGATCGGATCGCCATTGGCTTTCAGGCCGCCCAACAGTTCGGCCCGGTCGCCAGCCAGATAATTGGCCAGCCCGAGTTCCACGGCAACGGCACCATTGACCGTCAAAATCCGGTCCTTGCCGGTTTCGGCAACCATACTCCATTCGGCGGAATCCAGACCATCGCGGCGGGCAGCGTCCTGCGGGTCGGGTGTGTTTTCATCGAGCAGCACCACACGGAACTCCGGTTTTCCTCCGGCAACCGGGTCTTTGACAATGCGTTTGTAGACAACTGCATTTTCGTCGACCATCGCTTCGGCCAATTCGGGCGGTCGCCCTTTGGCAACGGCCAGATCGCGCGCGTGGCGAACGAGCATGGACTTGATCTTTGCCGGTGCATGGCGGAACGAAGCGAGCAGGGGATCGAATTCGATCGGTCCGGCGTCGCCGAAACGGGCATGCTCCGCCATCACGATCTCGTCGCAACCCAGCGACATCAATGCCGCGCCGCTGATGACTTCGCGGGGAATCCAGGCAACCGTGTAAGCCCAGTCGATATCGCGCAACATTTCGGCGAGTTCCAGACTCTCCGAAACGAGGCCCCCAGGACTATCGATTTCCAGAATCAGCAGATCGACTTCGGCCGCCTTGGCGCGGGCCAGCCGGCTTCGCAGGTAATCGCCATTGAATCCGTCGATGACTCCCTCGAAGCGGATCAATCCGGGTCTGCGGTATTCCGGTTTGCGGGGCTGCAACTTGTTCAGAATCTCCCCTGCCGCCGGGGGACCTTCCTTTTCTTTTTCCTCCTGAGCCACGGACGAGTTGGCCCCAGGCCAGCTGGCCAGAATTGTCGCCATCACCCCAAGTGCAAGCATCCTTGCGATCGCGAGACGGTGGACGAGAGTTATTGGCTTTTTCATGGACCTGGATCGCCTGACATTTCGTTTGTTTGCTTTTCCGATGAATGGCCCGGCGATTGCATATACCAGACCCTTTCGAAAATCCTGGTTCTGGCAACCATGAATTTGCGGATTCGCCAGGAGATGTTTGCCATTGCCTGAAAAGCCTATTATTTAGGCTTTTTCTGGTGTGGCAACCGACCTGCGGGGAAGTCGCTTCGGGTTTTGACGAGGCAATTTCCGGCTAGGCACACATCTTCAATATTTGTAAATCATTCAATGGCTGCCGAACGGCGGTCTTTTCCAAAATCTGCCATCCATGGAGGGATGCATGTTTCTGGTTCGCTGGACGATTTGTCTCACCGCCTTCCTCTTGTCCGCCGTGGCAAGGGGCCACGAATTGCAGGTTCTCTTCTTCACCCAGGCCGGCTGCCCGCCTTGCCGGGTGATGGAGCCCGATATCGACCGGCTCGCCCAGTCTGGCGTACCGGTTGTCAAGATTCACCTGGAAACCCAAGGCGACTATGCCAGGCAATGCGGGATTACCCAGACACCCTCGGTCATCGTCGCCGACGGGAATCGCGTCCTGGCAAGACACACCGGGGTTCTTGGGCTGGCCGAACTGGAGCGACTGGTTGCTCCCTGGCGTCCGATACCCGGCGGCGAGGCGAACGACTCTGAAGGGAAGGCGGCAGACCCGTCGCCCGAGGCACGCGCCTTGAAGGCCACCGTGCGCCTGCGAGTCACCGATCCGCAGGGAACAGGCGTTGCCACCGGAACCATCGTTCATCGGCATGGTGAAGAGGCACTCGTCCTGACCTGTGGTCACGCTTTCAGGGAATCCGCCGGGAAAGGCGACATCGACGTCGAAATCGGGTTTGGCTCGGACTCCCGGACCACGGTCAAGGGACAATTGTGGCACTATGACGCTGACAGACACGACATCGCTCTCGTTATTATTCCCTGCCCGCTCCCCATCGTGCCGGTTCCCGTCGCCCCGGAGGCGCTACGTGTCGAAGTCGGAGACAGCGCCTTTACCATGGGCTGTGATCAGGGTGCCGATCCGAGTCTGCGGGAAACGACTCTCAAGTCGCTCAGTCGCTACTCGGGAGTTGAAAAATATGACATCGTGGGTCGCCCGGTTTACGGACGAAGCGGTGGCGGATTGTTCACTTCCGGCGGCCAGTTGATCGGAGTCTGCAATGCACAGGCCGTCAACGAAGATGAAGGCATTTATGCCGGGCTGGAATCGATTTACTGGCAATTCGCAACAAAAAATGTGAGTCACGTCTTTCGGCCCGATTCAGCCGTTCAGGGGGAAGGTACCGCGATAGTTGCACAGGAGCAGCCGATGGACTCGCTGGTTTCCGTCGCGGAAACGCGGATTGCCGATGCCGGAGACGGGCAAAAATCGCCGTCGAGCCACCCCGAGGCTTTCCACGCGGTATTTAATGGCGATCGACCGCCGGCTTCGAACGCATCGTTTCAGTCTGGCGGACAGACGGCGGAACTGATCGTTGTCATTCGCGGCGCGGGGGATAGCGGATCGACGGAAACGCTGGAAATCAACAACCCGTCGCCTGAACTCCTCGCGCAACTCCGCCGCTTTGGCGAAGCGGGGAAGGGTGGGGCAACCCCGGCCGAACGGTTGTCGCAGATGCCCGAACTGGCTCCGGTCACCCGTTCCCAGGACACGGTTCGCGGGCAATCGCCCCGCTGACCCTTGGCAGGGAATCGCGGTTTTTTCGGGGATTTTGCGATTTTCCGGTTTCACCCGCTCCGGGCCTGTCCCGGGTCGGCGGGGAATACGTGTATTCTTTGGGGGGAGCCGGAACCGTCGACGAAAACCGACGTTTAATGTGTACAGACCGGCCGTTTCCGGGCTTCCCGTGTTGTCAGGGCTTTCCGGCCGCCCCGCGAATTTTCTGCGAATTCTATCGGCTATCCACGTTGCTTTTGGAGCAAGAAATGAAACAGACTCGTTTGATGATCAATCTCTTTGCCTTGGCGTTGATGGTCACTTCCCTGGCCGGCCCGGTACTGGCCCAGCCGGGTGGTGGTCGGGACCGAATGATGGGTCTTGGCGGCGGCGACAACATGATCGGCTTGCTGCTCAATCCCCGCGTGCAGGAAGAGCTGGAACTGGTCGACGACCAGGTGACCGAACTGGAAGGGCTTCGCGAATCGATGATGGAGCGGACCCGCGACCTGTTCTCGGGAATGCGCGACATGGACCCCGAGGAACGGGAAACAAAGATGGCCGAGATGCGGGAAAAGATGCAGGAAGAAATGAAGAGTCTCGAGAAGGAAGTCGAGGCCGTTCTCTTGCCTCATCAAATGACACGACTCAAACAAATTTCGTACCAGTCCTCGGGCCAGCGGCGCGGAGCCGGCGGTTCCCTGTCGAACGAGCGCTTGCTGGATGAACTCGGTGTGACCGAAGAGCAGAAGAAAGAGCTGGAAGAGAAGGCCGAAGAGGTCCGCGCGAAACTTCAGGAAAAGTACCGCAAAATGGTTGCCGACGCGGAAGATGAGATTCTCGGTGTCCTTAGCGAAAGCCAGCGTTCCAAATACAAGGAATTGATCGGCGAGCCGTTTGATACCCAAAGCATGTTTGGCGGTTTCGGTGGCCAGGGTGGTCGCGGTGGCCGTGGAGGTCAAGGTCAAGGTGGCCAGGGCGGACAGGGCGGACAGGGTGGTCGCGGCGGGCGCGGCGGCCAGGGGGGACAACCACGATCAGATTTCTGATCCTGAATTTCAGGACGGGGCTCATCCACTTCCAGGACCCGGATCGGCTTTAGCTGCTCCGGGTTTTTTCGTTGTTTTATAAACCGGCAACGAATAATCACTGGCGTGTCCGGGTGGAGATTAACTCGCATCCCTCATGCCGTTTGACGGCGGCGGCAACTGTGCCAAAATGTGATAGGGCGATTCTCCTGCGCGTCAGATTCCGGAACTCCCGTTTGCATGAAGACTTTGGCAAAACCCGAATCGCACTACAAGTCGCAAACGAGCCGGGTCCTTCCGACCGGGCAGTCCGTCGAACCGATTGCCAATGCTGAAGCGGGCCGCAGGCCCGTGCGGCGCCTGGTCTATGCAATGCTTGGGATCGCGTTTGTCGCGCTCGGAGCCATCGGGGCAATCTTGCCAGGCATTCCAACGGCCGGACCCTTGTTGCTGGCCTCGTGGTTCTTTGCGAGGAGTTGCCCGCCACTCGAACAAGTCCTGATCCGGAACCGGTTCTTTCGGAGATTCCATCATTATCTCGACCATGGCGCGGAAATGCCCTTTCGAGCGCGAGTGATTTCCATCGCGGCCATGTGGCTCAGCATTGGCGTGAGCATTGTTCTATTGCTTTCCACGGGCAAGGATGCGCTCTGGCTGATTCTGGTTATCGTTACCGCGGGAATATTCGGCACCTGGTTTATCGCGCGCTTTCGAGGCAAGGTTGCCGGTCGTCTGGACGTGAATTCCGGTGCAAAAGATTCTTGAACTGTTCTGTGGCATCGGCGGACTGGCCCAGGCGCTTCCAGCCGGTTATGACGTCGTCGGAGTCGATATCAACCGCCTGGCGATTGAAGTTCGGAGAAACCTGGGCTTTTCTCACGCCTGTTGTCGCACTATCGAATCATTGACCGTCGATGATCTCGAATCGATTTGCCCGGACGCGCAACTATGGTGGATGTCGCCACCATGCCAGCCATTCACGGCCCAGGGGAGCAAAAAGGGACTTCACGATTCCCGCTCGGCGGCTTTCGTCAATGTCGTGCGGCTGATCGGGCATCGTTTGCCTCCACGCGTGGCAATGGAGAATGTCATCGGATTCTCCGGCTCCGCCGCCTGGAAGCTGCTCCTCGAAACGCTGGAAAGAAACGGCTATCAATGGCGGGAATTTGAAATCTGCCCTACGGCACTTGGCGGATTTAACCGTCGCATGAGATGGTATCTGGTGGCGAGTCGGTCCGAACCGCTTTTGCCGTTCCCGTCAATGGAGTCGGAGATTGTTCGCGCTGGTGGTGCACAAATTCCCGAGCTGGAAAGTTCGCGGGAATTTTCGTCGTATCAGGTCGCTGAAGATGTGATGGCCCAAAACCGGGACAGGCTGCACGTCGTAACAAGGGACGAGTTCCTGTGTGGCAAGGGAACCACTCGTTGCTTCACGTCGGCTTACGGGAAAAGCCCGCTCCGCAGCGGGTCGTATTTGCTGGACGATGGCCGCGTTCGACACTTCACTCCGCGCGAAATCCTCTGGCAACTGGGCTTTGAGCGAAGCGCCGATCCGGGAAATGGCCCTCCTGAAAAACTCTGGCCGCTTGTGGGGAACTCCCTCGCGTTGCGGGCCGTTCGCTACGTTTTGCGAGCGCTGGCCTTGCCCCGTGACGCTGGTAACAGTGAAGGCTAGAATCAACGCTCAGGGTTCACAGGCCGCTGCGGGAAATTCAGATTCGATGGGGGAACGTACATGAGCCAGTCCGCTCTGGACTCGCGATCGGATAAAGAAACAGATTTGGCCGAAGCTCCCGTCTGGCTGATCGAGTTGTCGCCGGCTCCGGGCTGCGTCGACCGTGTTGCCAGGGAAATTGCCAGCGAAGCCGTCGATCTTCATTTGGCCAACCGCCTGGACATCCGGTCTTCGCGCGGATTTCTTGTGCAGGGATCGGTCGATGAAAATCAGGCCCGAGAAATGGCGGTCCGGCTGTTCGCCGAGCCAGTGGTGGAATCGATCGCCGTTCGGCTTGTCAGTGACGAAACGGATGCTCCGTCGCAAGAACCCAGGATACAGGTCACCGTAACTCCCCGGCCGGGAGTCACCGATCCGCAGGCAGAAA
>WPCK01165446.1_pt1 | contig 10317 bp, 10 predicted proteins | sample 5399851 | NCBI WGS metagenome assembly WPCK01 (sample SAMN12869471, study PRJNA574797) | sludge metagenome | isolation source: wastewater treatment of pH11 | place: China:Beijing | collected 2019-05-20
TGGGCGAGGGTCGGGTGTTCGCGCAGTAGCACCGAGCCGAACACCGCCGTGAAGACGACCTGCACCTGCAGCACGAGCGAGGCCAGCCCGGGCGGCATACCGGCGGCCAGGGAGGAGTAGAGGAAACCGAACTGCCCGACGCTCATGAGCAGTCCGACCAGGGCGACGTCCTGCCAGCGGCCCCGCGGGCGGGCGATGAAGAAGACCGCCGGAAAGACGACCGCGCAGAAGCGCAGGGCGACGAAGACCAGCGGAGGCACACCCGTCAGGCCCCACTCGATGACAACGAAATTCGCTCCCCAGACGACCGTCACGAGCACGGCCAGGACGATGTCGCGGGGAGTCACGGGGTCCACTCTGTCCGACCGGAGTCGGGTCGGCCAGCGAGTATCGGCGCGTGGGCAGGCAGCAGTCCCCACGCCGTGGCGACACCCGGGCGCCCGACCTATCCTGACGTGGCCGAGGCGCCGGCATGCCGGGAGGCCCTCCCACCGGCCGACCATGCCGACCTCCACGGCTCCCGAATGCCGGGAGGCCCTCCCACCTGCCGACAATCGCCGACCGACGGGTGGCCGCGTCGAGGTGTTCGGCGAAGCCCACGGTTCGCGGCTACAGATCAGCCCGGTTGAGGATACGAACGGCCACGGCCAGGGCACCGCACGACCACATGGCCAGGGCCGACCAGGCGACCCACGTCGCCCGCCCCGACGTCGGCGCAGTCACCAGCTCCAGGTCCGACAGGTGGTTGACCGCCGACATCGGGAGCAGGTCCGCGACCCAGGCGAGCGGGGGGACGGAGCCCGCGAGTGGGGCGATGAGGATGGGAGCCACCACCATGAGGAGCACGATGCCGAGCACCGCCCTCTGGCCTCGGCGCAGCACAGTTCCGAGCGCCACGCCGAGCACGGCCATCGCCGCCGCCGCGACGGCCATCCGGACCGCCGTCGAGGCCGCCGAAGTGGTGTCGAGTGCTCCCAAGGCGGACGACCGAGACAGGCGCATACCCACGAGTGCGGCTGCCACCGTTGCCAGCGAGAGGAGCGCGGCCTGGGCGGCCTGAACCACCGCCTTGCTCAGCACGATCGGCCATCGCATGGGGATCGCGGCATAGAGGACCCGACTGATGCCGGAGCTGAACTCCGACGTGACGGAGCCGCTGCCCATGACGACCGCGAGGTAGGGCACGACCGAGCTCCCGGCGAACAGGGCCAGGGCCACCGGTGTTCCGGCACCGGGGTCGACCGGTTGGCTCATGCCCACCGGATCGGCCTGAACGGTCAGCGCGGCCAGGCCAAGGGAGACGAGGAGGCAGGCACCAAGGATCCAGGGCAGGGCTGACAGACTGCGGGCTTTGCGGACTTCGGCGGCCAGGGGCCCGCCGAGGGTCGGCATGCTCATGCAGCGACCTCCATGAGCTCGCCGCGCGGGGACGCGGGGTGGGCGCCGATCGATGCCACGAAGTCCAGGTAGACGTCCTCCAGGGACGGAGTAACCGAGCGCAACTCTGTCACCGGGGTCCCTATCGAGAAGGCCACCCCCCCGACCGCCTCGCGCTCGATCCCCGTGACGACAAGGTCGCTGCTCTGGCGCCGGACCTGCGCACCCGCACGGGCCAGCGCATCGGACAGGCGATCGGGCTCCAGGGTTGCGACGACAGACGTGGCGACCGTGTGCGCTCGCATGAACTGTTCCAATGTGGAAGACCACACCTCGCGCCCCGCCTGCAGGATGACGACGTCGTCGGCCAAGCCTTCCACCTCCGCCATGAGATGCGAGGAGAACAGCACGGTTCGTCCGGACGCCGCCTTCTCCTTCACGAGGCGGCGGAGCCACCTCATCGCCTCGGGATCGAGCCCATTGGCCGGCTCGTCGAGGATGAGTGCGACCGGATCAGCGAGCACTGCCATGGCGATGCCCAACCGTTGACGCATCCCGAGCGACAGGCTGCGACCCCTCTGGAACCCAAAGGGCTCCACGCCACACTCTCGAGCGACGTGTCTGACCCGCTGGCCGCTCAACCCGAGACTCGCGGCCAGAATCGACAGGTGCTCACCCGCCCGCCAGGAAGGATGAACGGCCGGGCCTTCCACGAGGGCCCCCAGCACCCCTGCCGGGTCGTCGTGACGGGCAATCGGCCGGTCCCCGACGTGGGCCACGCCGGTGGTGGGACGGTCCAGGCCGGCGACGATGCGCAGGATGCTGGTCTTGCCGCTGCCGTTGGGACCCAGGACGGCCGTGACTCGGCTCGGCTCGGCCGTGAACGTCGCCGAGTCCACGGCCACGACATGCCTATGCCGCTTGGTCAGGTCCCGGACCGAGATGGCGTGGGTCACGGCGTGGCCGTCAGCAACAGCAGGGCCGAGTTGACGCAGACGGCCAGGAAGACGAAGCCCAACACCCGGCCTCGGGCCACCCCTGGGTTGTCATACCAGGCGCACACGGCATACCCGATTGTTCCCACCACCCCGAGAGTCAGGCGGGCCATCGGCTGCTGCAGGGCATCTAGCCCCGGCTGTCCCCAGCCGCCGAAGGCGACACCGGCCGCGGCCATGAAGGGGACCTGTCCCCACAGCGTCCAGCCCACGCTGTGGCCCAGCCGCGGTCGGGGCACCCTGGTCACCGCGGCGAAGAGGACACCGTAGACGCCGGCCTGGAAGACCACGAGCGCGATCGCACCGAGCAGGACGAAGACTCGCAGGATCGTCAGATAGACCTCAGGCGAGGTCACCGGGCTGGTTGCGCTTCCCTCGATGACGGCTTTGCGCAAGAGGCGGTCGGCGGCCAGCATGACCACAGTGGCGTAGATGAGTGCCAGCATCACCACCGAGCTGAGGCGCTGGAGGCGCCGGATGGATGCGGGCATGTCCTTGATGTTCTCGGCGGTGTTCACGTGTCAACCTCTTCCCAGGACACTGTTCATTTCGGCCCATTCGGCCATGGCTGCGGCGGCATAGACGACAAGAGTGAGTGCCAGGAGGCGCACGACTGGGAGGACCACCCGCCGGTCACTCCCGGTGGAATGAACCGCGCGCAGCGCCTCGACGAGGCGGACCGCACAGCGGTACGTGAGCACCCACGCGAGCAACTCGAGCGGCACGTGGGCCCAGGTCAACTCAAAGGTCGTACGCAGACCCGCAGCGACAACGGACCCATGTAGCGCCAGGCCGAGGACAAAGCTGTTGAACGCGACGGCCGGCCCAGCGACGTATGGAGTGGCCACGCACAAGACCAAAGCCAAGCTGGCGTTGTGCGCGAAGATCGACCAGCCCGAGACCACCATTTCGGGGTCCTGCAGATCCCAACGAAATAGCGAACCCAGCCAGAAGCCCAGCAGAACGGCGCCTAAGAGAAAGAGAACTACACGCTGCTGAGACACCCATTCCCGGAAGCCCGGCCTGTGGTCGTTCCGACGTATGCCGTACACGGTCATGACCGCACACCTGCCAGTTCGGGACGACCGACAACCAGGACGATGTCCGCGGGGCCATTCACCTGCAGGACGTGATCGCTCACCCGCGCGTCCCGCAGGTCATGAGTTGCGACCAGGACCAACGAGTGGGCCGCCCGGCGGACGAGTTGAGCACGGGCCTCACGCGCGCCCTGGTCGTCAAGTCCGTTAAGTGGTTCGTCCAGCAGCACCCCATTCCCTACCGGGAGACCTAGAGCGATAGCAAGCACAACGCGCTGTCGCTGACCAAGGGACAGGTCGGACAGCCGGGTGCCGAGGATCGTCGCCGAAAGCAAGGGGTTGCCCGACATGTCGACCCTGGTTCTGGCGTCGGGAGCAATCCCCGTGATGAACTCGGCCGCCGTCAACCTGTCCAGCGTCAGCAGGCCGGCGTCGAGGTAGGAAAGGCGCCCGATCGCGCTCTCCTCCCGCGGGAAATCCGTTGCCGGACCGGCGCTCACGCGCAGGTCGCTGGGATAGATCCGTCCGAGAATCCGCAAGAGAGTGGTCTTGCCGACGCCATTGGCGCCCGTAACAACCACGAGGCCGTGTTCGGGAAGGGAGAACTGCGCACGGTCGAAGACGATTCGATCGCCGTACGCGAATGACACCTCTAGCGTCGGCATGAACGTTCACCTCACCAATTCGCGGAGTGCGGGCAACCATCCTGGGGAGTCCGCACGGGTCAGCAGGGCAACAACGAGACCGGCCGTAGTCGACAACAGGCTGGCCAACACAACCTGGGCTGCGTGGCTCTGAAGACCGAGGGTCGGGACCGCACCCGCCATCCCCGACCCCGTAAAGACCACTGCCAGACACCCCGTCGCCGGCAGACCGGCCCGGGACAACGACGACAGTTCAAGAATCAGGTCGCCGGGGAGGACGACAGTCGCACGCGCTACGACGTACTCGCTCAGCGCTCCCTCCAGGAGCGCCAGAGACGCAAGGAGGAGGCCAGCAACTGAGTTTCCGGCCAGCAGGAGTAGCACAAACCCTGCTGCCCAGATCGGTAGGAGCACGGCTGCACAGGTGGCGCGGTAGTACCGACGAACGACCGCGCCATCGGATCCCAGATCACGTAGCAGCAGCAGAGCCCGTGCCAAGCCCTCGGGAGAAAGCAAGCGAACCGCACGGACTCGCAGCCAGAGCACCGCGATGAGTGGGCAGGCCAGCAGCAGGTGCTCCGCGAGGGGCGACCAACGCTCGGAGCGCCCCAATGCCCAGGAAATCACCCAGCCCACCGCGAGCACGTAACCGATCGTGCGCCCCACTGCTGACGGCAGTCGTTCGACGCGCAGGCCCCAGGTCCCAGCGTTGGCCCACCGGGCCGCGGCCGTGCCCGCAACTGCAGCCAGAACGGCCACGATGAGGCCCAAGAAGAGGGTCATCAGGCCCTGGCCCCCGTCCGGCCCGACGACGGGGGGCCACGCGACGACGCGGGCGGACTCCCCCACCGCGACTGCCACCAGTCCCAGGGTCAGGCCACGGAGGACCGTGTGTCCCCTGCCCCATTTGCCGTCCAGCGCGTTCGGCAACGCCGTGACCAGCAGCAGTGCCGCAACGACACAACCCCCGGACAGGAACCCGAGCAATGAGCGTGATCGCAGACACTGTGACACGACCGCGGCGCTCGCCGGGAGCAGCACGGTGACATGGCCCCAGGCGATTCCACGGGCCACGGCGAGGTCCACGAGCCGTAGCAACACTGCATGGCGGGACTGCAGGGACCGTGACAGCGAGCGCAGTGACGAGACGACGCCGCCGGCAGTGACGACGAGAAGCGCCTGCGCGTGTTCCCCCGACAACTGGTGACCGATCAATCCCTCGCCGATGAACGGCGCGCTGACGCTCATGACAGCGCCGACGGCCAGGGCGAACCAGGATGTCGACACCAGGGCCCGGACGATCTGCGGGCGGATCGACAGGCCCGCGGCACAGCCGACGGCGTGCATGCGCTCCATGACGCGCCGGTCACGTTGCAGCAGTGACGCTCGTAGCCCACCGAGGGCGAGAAGAGCCGTCCGAGGCACGCGCAGTTGCTTCTTCAACTCGTTCACGTTCGTCTCCTCTCGCCCTCGAGCGTCGCTACGTCGGTCCGCCGCTCACCAGGAGATGAACGCCGCGAGGGCCCAGCGCTTGGCGTAGGCGTAGAGGGCCCCGGCGAAGACCGTGGCGATACCGAATGATGCGACCACGCTGGCCGCCAGCCACGCCCAAGAGAGCGCATTGAGCGCCCAGTAGAGCGCGCCCTCCTGTTCTGTGTTGGAACGGCGGGGGTTCGTCCCCCACCGATGGGAGGACTCGGCCGATGGTCGAAGCGGAGGGGCGGCGCTACCGGCGCTGCCCCTCCCGTCGGTCGAGGCGTGGACGATTCGTAAGCCGTTGCTCGTTCTCGTCTCACGACGTGAATCTAGGTCGGCCATCGACCCTCAGGTTGGAAGTGCGCTGGCCGGGACGTGCCATGGCACATGCCTGCCAGCGCAGGTCATCTGTCTGCCATCCAGGGCTTGCCCTGGGCTGCCACCAGCGCGGGAAGCGTCACGCAGGACGGAGGAAGGCGGCCAGCAACGCGGCATACGCCTGCTGGTCTGGCACCCCGGTGAGCTCGCGGGCGCTGTGCATCGAGAGCATGGGTGCGCCGACGTCGACCGTCGTCACCCCTAGCTGTCCGGCCGTGATCGGCCCGATCGTCGTGCCGCAGGGCAGGTCCGAGCGGCTGACGAAGACCTGCAACGGCACATCCGCCTGCTCGGCCGCCAGGCGCAGCGCCGCGATCCCCCGCCCGTCCGAGGCGTAGCGCAGCTCACGATGCACCTTGAGCACCGGCCCGCCGTGCATCCGCACCTGGTGGGCGGGCTCGGCCATCTCGACGTAGTTGGGGTGGGTCGCGTGCGCCATGTCGGCCGACGCGACGACGCTGCCGGCGAGCGCCCGCCAATAGTCCTCGCGGTCGCCACCGGCGGCCCGTTCCAGGATGCTGCCCAGCAGCGGTGAGGACGCGCCTCGTTCGGAGCGGCTGCCGACCTCCTCGTGGTCGAAGAGCACGATCGCCGGCCGGCATGCCGTGCGGTCCCCTCCGTCGACCACGGCAGCGGCGAGCAACGCCTCGACTGCGGCATGGCAACTCGCGAGGTTGTCCAGGCGGGGGGATGCCAGCAGGTCACCGTCGCGCCCGAGCAGAGCCGCCGGCTGGGTGTCGCGCAGGCTCACGTCGAACCCGAGAATGTCACCCTCGGCAGCGCCCACCTGCTCCCCCAGGTATGCCGTGAAGCTCGCCGCCGCATCGCCGACCCCCCAGAGCGGGACCAGGTGCTGTTGTGGGTTGAGTTGCAGACCGCGTTCGTTGACGCCACGGTCGAGATGGATGGCTAGCTGGGCCAGACGCAGCAGCGCCCGCCGGTCATCGAACAGCTCGACGCGCATTCCCCCGGGGCCGGCCGGGTCGCGCACGACGACCCGGCCGGCCAGCCCGAGATCGCGGTCCAACCACGAGTTGTAGATCGGCGGGCCATAGGGCTCGACACCCAGCAGCTGCCAGCCGGCCTTGACCACATCGGGATGAGGCTTGACCTGGAAGGTCGGGCTGTCGGTGTGCGCGCCGATGATCCGCCACGGGGTATGCCGTGCCGCCCCCTCGGGTTGCACCCAGGCCACCAACGCGCCGTCCCGCAGCACGGCATACCGGCCGTGGCTTGTCGGGAACGGCTCGTGCTCGGTCACTATCTCGAAGCCGCCCTCGTCCACCAGGCGAGCCGCCGCGGTGGCAGCGGCGTGGAACGGCGTGGGGCTGGCGTCGAGGTAGCTCATCAGCCGCTCCACCGGCGCGGGCTGGGGTGTGGCAGGACGCGAGTCGGCGGTGATCACGAAACCGACCCTAACGGTGGTGCGTCCGAGAGTGTCAGCGCGGGATGAGGCGCAGCAGGCGGCCCGGGCGGTTGGGTGAGCCGTCTTCGAGCACCCACACTGAGCCGTCCGGAGCCTGCTCGACCTCGCGGATGCGCGCACGCATGGGGTATCGGTCCCCGCTGACGGTACGATCGCCGAGCAGGTCGACCCGGATGAGCGCCTGGCCGGACAGCGCCCCGAAAAGGGCGTCGCCACGCCACTGCGGGAACGCTTCACCGGAGTAGATGAGCAGAGAACTCGGCGAGACCGACGGGTCCCACCACGCCGACGGCGCGACATAGCCGTCGCCCGCACGGTGGTCGGGGATGTCGCGGCCGTCATAGTGCGTCCCATTGGAGACGATCGGCCAGCCGTAGTTGCCACCGGCCTCGATGAGGTTGAGTTCGTCGCCGCCGCGCGGGCCCATCTCGGTGGACCACAGTCGACCGTCTGGGTCGAAGGCGATCCCGAGCGGATTGCGATGCCCCATGCTCCACACCTCCGAGGCGCCGGACCCGGCATACGGATTGCCTGGTGCGGGCGCACCATCGACGGTGAGGCGGACGACCTTGCCGAGCGTGCCGGTGAGGTCCTGCGCGGGGTCGAACTTCTGCCGGTCCCCCGAGGTGACGAAGAGATGCCGCCCATCCGGTGTCAGCGCGAGCCGATGCCCGAAGTGGCCACCGCCGTCCACGGTGGGGTGCTGACGCCAGATGATCCGCAGATCGTCGAGCCGGGCGGCGGTGAGATCGAGAGTGGCTGCGCCGACGACGGCCCCGGTGGTCGTGCCCTCCCCCGCCACCACCCAGCTCAGGTAGATCGGATAACGGCCGTCCGCTCCCCCACCCGGGACGGCAATGACATCGCCCAGACCGCCTTGGTCTCGCGCGACGACGGATGGCACGCCGCTGACCTCGCGGAGTATGCCGTCCGGCATCCGCACGTGCATCCGCCCCGTGCGCTCGGTGACCAGCACCGTCTCGCCGGCGCCGGGCAGGAAGGTCATCGCCCACGGCTCGCCGAAGGCAGCCAACTCGGTTTGGGTGAACGGCAACTCATCGACGACCCGGGTGGACGCCGCACTCCAGCCAGGTGCGGCAGACGCGTCGCGCGGGTGTGATGGGCTGACCGAGGTTGTCGGGGCAGCGGACGACGCGGAGCAGGCCCCCGTGACCAGCACCGCGGCCAGAGTCGCGGCCAGTCCCGGAAGGGACCTGCCGAGGGAGAGGCTCAGGGGCTGGGGCGTGCGCATGAGCCACGGTATGCCGAAGGGGGCCGGGACCGAAGTCCGAGCCCCCTTCGGGCTGTCAATCAGCAGGTCACTTCTTGACCTTGGTGACCCGGCCGGAACCGACCGTGCGGCCACCCTCGCGGATGGAGAACGGCTGGCCGTCGTCCATGGCGATGGGCTGGATCAGGGTGACGTCCATCTCGGTGTTGTCACCGGGCATGACCATCTCGGTGCCCTCGGGCAGCTTGACGACGCCGGTCACGTCCGTGGTGCGGAAGTAGAACTGCGGACGGTAGTTGTCGTAGAACGGGGTGTGACGGCCACCTTCGTCCTTGGACAGGATGTAGACCTGCGCCTCGAACTCGGTGTGCGGGGTCATCGAACCCGGCTTGATGACGACCTGGCCGCGCTCGACGTCCTCGCGCTTGATGCCACGAAGCAGCAGGCCGACGTTCTCGCCCGCGCGGGCCTCGTCGAGCAGCTTGCGGAACATCTCGACGCCGGTGACGGTGGTCTTGGCCGACTTCTCGTGGATGCCGACGATCTCGACCTCCTCGTTGACCTTGAGGACACCGCGCTCGACACGGCCGGTGACAACGGTGCCACGACCGGTGATGGTGAAGACGTCCTCGACGGGCATGAGGAACGGCTTGTCGGTGGCGCGCTCCGGCTCCGGGATGTAGGAGTCGACCGCGTCCATGAGCTCCTCGACGGTCTTGGCCCACTCGGCGTCGCCCTCAAGGGCCTTGAGCGCCGAGACGCGCACGACCGGCAGGTCGTCGCCCGGGAACTCGTAGGCCGAGAGCAGCTCACGGACCTCCATCTCGACGAGCTCGAGGATCTCCTCGTCGTCGACCATGTCGGTCTTGTTGAGCGCGACCACGATGTAGGGGACGCCCACCTGGCGGGCCAGGAGCACGTGCTCCTTGGTCTGCGGCATCGGGCCGTCAGTGGCGGCCACGACCAGGATCGCGCCGTCCATCTGGGCAGCACCGGTGATCATGTTCTTGATGTAGTCGGCGTGACCAGGGCAGTCGACGTGCGCGTAGTGGCGCGTCTCGGTCTGGTACTCGACGTGCGCGATGGAGATGGTGATGCCGCGCTGACGCTCTTCAGGGGCCTTGTCGATCTGGTCGAACGGCGTGAAGGGGTTCAGGTTGGGGAACTTGTCGTGCAGAACCTTGGTGATCGCAGCAGTCAGCGTCGTCTTGCCGTGGTCAATGTGACCAATGGTGCCGATGTTGACGTGCGGCTTGGTCCGCTCGAACTTTGCCTTCGCCACTGTGGTGTCCTCCTCAGGACTCTCTCTGGTGGTACGCCGATCGCCTGTCAGGTAGGACGTGGCGCTTGCTTGTTGGGGTTGCTGGCAAGCCTACGGGAGTTTACCCGACTCACTCGCCTCGCGTTTTCTTCACGATGTCCTCGGCCACCGCACGCGGCACCTCGGCATACGAGTCGAACTGCATGGAGTAGTTCGCTCGGCCCTGGGTCTTGGACCGCAGGTCCCCGACGTAACCGAACATCTCCGACAACGGGACCAGGGCGCGCACGACCTTGGCACCGGCCGCGTCCTCCATGGCCTGGATGTGACCACGACGCGAGTTGATGTCGCCGATGACATCGCCCATGTACTCCTCGGGCGTGCGGACCTCGACGGCCATCATCGGCTCGAGCAGGATCGGGTCGGCCCGACGGACGGCCTCCTTGAGCACCATGGAGCCGGCGATCTTGAACGCCATTTCCGAGGAGTCGA
>WPCK01303949.1_pt1 | contig 10315 bp, 9 predicted proteins | sample 5399851 | NCBI WGS metagenome assembly WPCK01 (sample SAMN12869471, study PRJNA574797) | sludge metagenome | isolation source: wastewater treatment of pH11 | place: China:Beijing | collected 2019-05-20
CCTCGACGGCTACTCGAGGTAGCCGAGGCCGCGGAGCCGCTCCTCGACCTCGGCAGCATCTGCCTGCGTCGCCTCCGCCGGGCGGGAGAGCTCGACCGACGGCGTGTCGTCGTAGACCGGCGGCCGCTCGTCCAGCAGTCCCGGGCGCAGCGCCTCGAACAGGACGCGCCCCTCGAGATCCGCCGGGACGGGCTCGCCGAGGAGGTAGAGCACGGTCGGCGCGATGTCCTCGATCGAGGCCGAGAGCTCGACGCCCGTCGCGGCGGACGGGCCCGTGAGCGAGACGACGCCCTCGTGCCGGTGACTGCCGACGTACGCGTGTGCGCTTCCCTCCTCGATCTCGATCCGGTCGTAGAGGTCCGTCGACCGGCTCTTGAGGTTCCCCTTGCCGAGCCAGCGGTACTCCTCGAACTCGATCAGGAGGTCGGGCACGACGTCGAGCCGGGGGCCCTCGAAGAGATCCTCCCGACGGTGAACAGCGGCGACGATCGGGTTCCCGTCCGGGTCGGTGAGCCCGAGCGCCAGCCGCGCGAGCTCGTCCCGGACGCGCTCGTACTCCGCGCCCGGCTCGACGATCCCCTCGGCCTCGCGCCCGCGGACGTTGACGACGAGGTTCCCGAACGTGCCGTACGAGAACGCCCGCGTGCGGGCCCAGTCGATCGCCGACCACTCGGTCGACTCGTACGCCCTCTCCCGCAGGCCGGGCAGTCGCTGCTTGAGCGCGTAGCGCAGTCGCGCCGGAACGAGCCGGCGGAGCCCGAACAGCCTGTCGGCGGTCCGTCGCGTGACGTCTGTCGTGCCGCCCGCGTACGCGAGGTACCCCTCGCGGGCGAGCCACGCGTTCAGGTTCACGACGCCGTCGAGCGCACCGGCTCCGTGATCCGAGACGACGAGGACGTCCGTGTCGTTGCCGAGTGCGTCGACGATCCTCCCGACCGCCGTGTCCAGGATGCGGTAGGTCTCCGCGAGCGGGCTCGCGCGTCCGTCGCGCTCCCAGTCGGCCCAGCAGAGGTGCTGGACGTGGTCCGCCGCCATGAACACCACGAAGAGCAGCTCCGGCTCGAAGCGCTCGGTCAGCCACATGACCGCGTCGACCTTCTGCTCGGCTGCGGCGCGCACCTGGTCGAGGTCGACCTGGCCGTCCTTGCCGAGGGGGAAGCGGTTGTCGAGCTCGAGGGAGCCGTAGCGCTCCCGCAGCTCGTGGACGAGCTCTGCGGGATGCGTCCAGCCCTGCTCGCGCGCCGCCGCGTCGAACCCGGCGACCACGAAGCCGTCGAGCTCCGGCGCGGGCCACGTGAACGGGATGTTGACGAGCCCGCAGCGACGACCTGCTGCGGTCAGCCTGTCCCAGATCGCCGGTGCGCTGCGGAAGCTGCCGTTGACGACCCGGAGCCGGTGGCCCGAGGAGTCGCGCTCGGTGAAGTCCCAGATGCCGTGACGACCGACGTTGACGCCGGTCACCATCGTCGTCCACGCGTGCGGCGTCAGCGGGTGCGTGGTGGAGCGGAGCGTCCCGTGCGACCCGGCCGCGTAGAGACGTGCGAGCCGGGGGAGCTCGCCCGCCGCGATCATCGGGTCGACCACCGAGCGGGTGGCCGCGTCGAGGCCGACCACCACGAGCTTCGGGCTAGACACCGGGCATCGCGCTCACTATATGGAGGTCAGGGTCGATCGGTCTCCGGTGCCGGCGGCGGTCGACTCGGTAGGTGACCGAATCTTCACAGCGGGTGACAGGGGTGGCATGCCGAGGTCCGGAAACGCAGCTCGATCGTGGCTTACGAGGGGGGACGTTTTCGCGTACTCTCCAGAGGGGGCGATCGTGGCGCCGCGCGCGCGAGGCCTGAAGAGCAACGTGCACAACAGTGTGCAGGAAGAGGGGGGGAAGGCCTGATGACCGCGTACTTGCCGGTGTTCCGCCGTTACTGGTGGGTGATCGCGATCGGCGTCGTGGTCGCCGTGATCGGGGCGCTCGCATCCGTGTACGACCTGCGGTCGTTCGAGCCGCGCTCGGAGAAGGAGTACAGCGCCACCGCGCGGCTCCTCGTGACGGGCGCCAACGCCGCGTACTTCCGGACGGCCGTGACGGACGTCTCGGAGTTCCAGCGCGACGGCTCGACGGCGAGCGCCGACGGCACGAACACGACGGTCACCTCGAGCCGCACGCCCGACATCAGCGCGTACGTGCGCGCCGCGAACCTCTATCCGATCCTGATCGAGTCCGACCAGGTGCAGGCGTTCCGCGACAAGCTGTTCGGCCCCCCCGACGGCTACGTCACCGCGAACGCCATGTACCAGGTCGCGACCCCGGGACGCTTCCGCCTCTCCGAGATCCCCGTCGTCCAGATCTTCGGCTTCTCGGGCACCGACGAGGGCGCGAGAACGATCGCCCAGAACACCGCGCTGGCATTCATGCGCTGGATCACCAACCAGCAGAAGGCGGCGGGAGTCCCCGCCGAGACGCGGATCCTCGTGCGGGAGATCCAGCAGCCCGGGGAGGCCGCGGTGTCGGGCGGCACCCCGCTGGCGTTGCCGCTGATGATCTTCGCCGGCATCCTGCTGGCGTTCGGGGCGCTCGCGGTCCTGATCGATCGGATCCGCACGTCGCCTGCAGCCGCCTCGGAGGAGACCGTGACTCCCCCGAAGCCGGTGCTCGAGGAGGTCAGCGCCCGGACGACGCGGCGTGGGACCGCGTCGGAGGTGCGGAGCCGCACCACGCGGCGGGCCCGGGGCGAACGTCCGACCGGTTCCGAGGCCACCTCCGGCCGGAAGTCGGCCGGCGCGCAGGAGGCCGGGACGGTCTCCGAGTCCTCGGGCTAGCGATGCGCCGCAGGGCGGTCGCCGGAGGTGACCTGGGGGGCGGCCATACCCCTCCAGGCCCCTCGGGGACGGTCCGCGGCGGCCCGGCCCATCAGGTGCGCTGATGCAGTCCACCCAGCCCTCCCAGGCACGCCGCGACGTTCCGATCGCGCTCGCCGCCCTCGGGCTCGTGACCCTTGCGTTCGCGATCCCGCTCGGGCCGCGCGCGACGATGACCGCGGTCGTCCTGAACCTCGCGCTCGTCGTCCTCGCCTTGCGCGAGACACGCGTCCCGGTCGTGACGTGGCCGAACGCGATCGGCCTGCTCGTGGGTGTGGTCTGGCTGATCCCGATCAAGGGGTACGCGCTCCCGGTCGACCTGCCCTTCAACCTCGAGCACTACCGGCTGCTGCTCGTGCTGCTCGTCTTCGCGCTCGTGGTCGGCGCCCTGGTCGAGGAGGTGCGCCTGACGACCGCCGGGGCGCTCGGGCCGATCGTCCTGCTCGGCGTCGGCTCGATCGTCTCGATGGTGCTGAACCTCGGTGCGATCGACGCCTCCACGGGGGAGACCGGGACCGCGATCAAGTCGTTCTCGTACTTCGTGGCCTTCCTCGTGGTCTACGTGCTCGTGTGCTCGGTCCTCGTCTCGCAGCGGTCGCTCGACACGGTCGCCCGCGCGCTCGTGCTCGGCGGGACGGTCGTGGCGGTGGCGGCGATCTACGAGGCGCGCTCGGGCTACAACCCGTTCGACCACCTCCAGGAGTGGCTGCCGGGCTTCGAGCGGCAGTATCGCGAGGTGATGGAGGAGCGAGCGGGTCGGCTCCGGGTGTATGCGTCGGCGCAGCACCCGATCGCCCTGGGCGTCGCGCTGCTCTCGGTCGCTCCGCTCGCCGTCTACCTCTCCACGCGGGCGCAGAGCGTCGCCCGCTCGCGGCTGTGGGTCGTCGCAGCCGTGACGCTCGCCGTGGGCGCGACTGCGACGATCTCGCGGACGATCGTGATGATGGCCGTGGTCATGGCGATCGCGGCGCTCGGGCTCCGGCGCCGGCAGGTCGTCCGCCTCTGGCCGGTCCTGCTGCTGCTGCCGTTCGTCATCCACTTCGCCGCTCCCGGCTCGATGGGGGGTCTCTACAAGTCCTTCTTCCCCGAGCGGGGGCTCGTGAGCGATCTGCAGGGAAGGGCCGGGGAGGGCGGCTCGGGGCGGCTCGCGGACGTCCGGCCCGCGATCGACATCTGGCTCGAGCGACCGGCGGTCGGGCGGGGTCTCGGCGCGGAGTTCCCGGCCACGGACGTCAGCCGCACCCCCGGTCAGGCGGCCGCGCCGCTGATCTTCGACAACCAGTACCTGGACACCCTCACGCGCCTGGGCCTGTTCGGGATCGTCGGCCTCGTGTGGCTCGTGTGGGGCGGAGGCATCCGGCTCTTCCGGGCTGCCCGCCGAACGACGGGGCCGCCCGCCGATCTCCTCGCCGCCTGCGCGGTGTCGACGCTCGGGTTCGGCGCCGCGATGCTGTTCTACGACGGGATCGCGTTCGTCCAGTCGGCCATCATCTTCGTCGTCATCCTCGCGATCGGGTCACGCGCGGCGCTGTTGCCTGCGGCGCTCACGCCTCCGACCGAGGCGAACCGCAGAGGAGGAAACGCGTGAGATCGGTGCTCGCTCTCGTCGTCACAGGAGCCGTGCTCGCCGTCGGGGCGGGGGTCGCGGTGGGCGCAGGGGTCGGCGCCGCCGCGACGCAGGTGGAGATCAAGCTGACTGCGACCGGCCCGCAGCCGGCCGAGGTGAAGCTGAACTGGGGTGACACGGTCGTGTTCACGAACGCCGACACGGTGCCTCATGCGATCGCGATCCCGAAGCTCGCGCTGAACTCCCCCGCGATCCCGCCAGGTGAGAGCCTGACGCAGGCGTTCGACGGCAAGCGCGGTGTGTACGCCTTCCGTCAGCGGCTCCCCTCGAGGGCGTTCCCGGGGCTGATCACCGTCGAGGTGAACGGGGCCCTGACGCTGAAGGCACCGAGGCCGATCGTCCTCACCGGGCGCCCGGTCCAGCTCGCCGGGGTCTCCACGTTCGGCCCGTCACCGGTCTCGCTCCAGGCGCGTCTCGCCGGTGCGTCGTCGGGCTGGGCCGAGCTCGCCAAGGTGACGCCCGACGAGTCGGGTGCGTTCTCGGTGCCGGTCACGGTGTCGCGCGGTGGACGCCTGCGGGCGACGGCCGCCGCCGGGCAGCTCCTCTCACCGACGGTGTCGGTGACGATCCTCCCCAGGCTGAGGCTGACGGTGCTCCCGCGACGTGCGACGAAGGGTCATCCCGTGAAGATCACGACGAGGATCCAGCCGGCGAACGCCGCGCGCACCGCGACGCTCGAGACCTTCAACCCCCGACGGAATGCCTGGAACCGCGTCCGGACGTCGGCCTTCAGCTCGGCCGGGGTCGTCACCTTCACGTGGCCGGCGGCTGCCGGGTCGACGCTCGTCCGTGTGATCGTGCCGCGCTCGGCGGTCAACTCCGGCTTCGCGCCGACGCGCACCCTCGGCGTGACCGTCAAGGGCCTCTGAGAACTCATTGCGGAATGAAGCCTTGTGTCGCCGTGCCGCGCTGTGCCCGCACGCTGCTTCGTCCTCGGTCGCGCCCAGAGCGCTGCTATGAGCGCTCCCTGCGTCCTCGCATCGCACGCACCCATCGCGTCCCGTCGACGAAGCGTCATTCCGCAACGAGTTCTGAGCCTCGGGCTCGGCAGCCGGCTCCACCGCCTCGGGGGTCTCGCCCCCGGGGCGGTTCGTCACCCGGCGCCGGGCGGCGACCGGTGCTGATCGTCACGAACGCAGACGACTTCGGCGCCTCCGCCGAGACGGTTGCGGCGACGATCGAGTGCTTCACGCGCGGCGGTCTGACGAGCGCCACGATCATGACGGCCGCACCGGAGTCCGCCGCCGCCCTCGACTACGCCTGCTCGCATCCCGAGCACGGCTTCGGCGTGCACCTCCAGCTCGTGGGGGACGGGGTCGAGCGGCCACTCTCGGATCCGACGGAGATCCCGTCGCTCGTCGACGCCGACGGTCGGCTGCTCCCGACCGGCGTCGTCCGCAGGCGGGCGTTGCGAGGGCAGCTGCCCCCGGACGAGCTCCGCCGCGAGATCGAGCGTCAGGTGTCGGTGGCCCTCGCGGCCGGCGTTCCGGTCACCCACGTCGACTCCCACCGGCACGTCCACAAGCTCGGCCCGGTCCGCGAGGCCTTGCGCCGCGCGCTGCCTGCGCTCGGCATCTCTCGCGTGCGCTCGGTCCAGGACGTGTGGCTGAAGCGCCCGCTCGCGTCTCCGACCTTCTGGGTCGGCCGAGCCTGGCAGCGTGATCTCGCCCGGAGCTTTCTGACCAGCGATCACTTCTACATGCCCTCGAGCGCGCACGACCTCGCCTGGGACGGTGCCCTACTCGAGCGGCTCGCAGCGTTGCCCGGCAGCAGCCTCGAGATCGGTGTCCATCCGGGGCGCGACGAGCCCTGGCGGGTCGACGAGGGCGAGAGCGTCGTCCGGTTCGCGGCGGCAGCGCGCGAGCAGGGTCACGAGCTCGCCTCCTGGCGCGCCGTCGTGGTCAGTCGTGGATCCGGGCGATCAGGTCGGAGCGCTTCAGCACCCTGACCTCGATCCCGCCGACCCGCACCTCGTAGCCCGCCTCGCGGGGGTAGAGGATCTTGTCGCCCACGTCGACGCCCTCGGCGTCGGCGCCGACGGCGGTGATGATGCCCGTGCGACACGCGGCGGCGGCGGCCGCCGAGGCCGGGAGGATCAGGCCGGCGCGCGTCTCCGTCTCGTCGCTCGTCGGCTGCACGACGAGGTACTCGTCGAGCGGCTCGATCGTGACGTCGAGGCGCTTCGGGTCGCGGAGCATGACCGAACGATAATCACCGCACGGCTGGTCGGGGCGGGGCTTGCGCCGCCCACGCCTGCCCCTACAGCCGGCCGGCGGCGACGATCCGCGCCAGGAACTGGCGCGTGCGCTCCTCGCGTGGCGCGGCGAAGAGCTGCTCCGGCGGCCCCTGCTCGAGGACCGCACCGGCGTCGAGGAAGCAGACCCGGCTGGCGACGTCCCGGGCGAAGCCCATCTCGTGCGTCGCGATCAGCATCGTCATCCCGCCCGCTGCGAGCTCGCGGATCACGTCGAGCACCTCCGCCACGAGCTCGGGGTCGAGCGCGCTCGTGATCTCGTCGAGCAGGAGGAGCTCGGGCTGCATCGCCAGCGCGCGCACGATCGCCACCCGCTGCTGCTGGCCGCCCGAGAGGCGGTCGGGGTACTCGTCGCGCTTCTCGGCGAGGCCGAAGCGCGTGAGCAGCTCGACCGCGCGGGCGTCGGCGTCGGCCCGGGAGAGGCGAAGCGCCTTGCGCGGCCCGAGCGTCACGTTCGCCAGCACGCTCATGTGCGGGAAGAGGTTGAAGCTCTGGAACACGATCCCGATGCGGCGGCGAACTGCGTTGACGTCGACGCCGGGGACGGTCACCTCCTCGCCGGCGAGCACGATCCGGCCGGCGTCGATCGGCTCGAGCAGGTTGATGCAGCGCAGGAGCGTCGACTTGCCCGAGCCCGAGGCGCCGATCAGGCAGACGACCTCGTGCTCGGCCAGGGTGAGGTCGATCCCGCGCAGCACCTCGAGCTGCCCGAAGGACTTGCGGACGCCCTCCACGCGAAGGGCCTCGGTCATGCGAGCCTCCCTGCCTGCTGGCGTCTGCGGTCGCGGGCGAGGAGCCAGTCCGTGAAGCGGGTCAGCGGGATCGTCAGCAGCAGGAACAGCGTCGCGGCCACGAGGTACGGCGTGAAGTTGAACGTCGCCGCGTTGTCGATCTGCGCCTGCCGGAACGCCTCCACGACGCCGAGGTACGCCACGAGCGCGGTGTCCTTCGAGAGCCCGATGAAGTCGTTCAGGAGCGGCGGGATCACGCGGCGCACGGCCTGCGGGAGCACGACGTAGCGCAGGCCCTGACCCCGTGTCAGCCCGAGCGAGCGGGCCGCAGCCTCCTGGCTCGGGTGCACCGACTCGATCCCCGCGCGGTAGACCTCCGAGACGTACGCGGTGTACACGAGCACGAGCGAGACGACGGCCCAGAAGAACGGGGAGAGCGGCATCCAGCTGACGCCGAGCGCGGGCATCCCGAAGCCCAACATGATGATGATCAGGATCGTCGGCACGCCGCGGAAGAAGTCCGTGTAGACGATCGCCAGCAGCCTGGCGGGGAAGAACACCGGGCCGGGCAGGCTGCGCAGCACCGCCACGAGCAACGCCGCGGGGAGGATGAACACCTCCGCGACGAGACAGAGCTTCACGTTCGTGAGGAACGCGTGCGCGATCTCGCCGAACGAGTCGCGATAGATCGCCCAGTCGAAGAAGTACGCCTTGAACTCGCCCCAACCGGGCGTCCTGGTGATCAGGAACGCGACCAGCCCGAAGACGACCACCGTCGAGACGACGGCGACGAGCACCGTCCGCCCCTCGCGCGAGGAGCGGACGGTGCCGCGTCGGGACGGGCTGCGTGGGGACGCCGCTACTTCAGCTCCGGGGCGCCCGCGTTCTGGAGGTACTGCTTGTCGATCTTCTTGATCGTCCCGTTGGCCCAGAGGTTCCCGATCGCACGGTCGACGCACGACTTCAGGGGGTTGCCCTTCCGGAGAACCAGCCCGAAGCGCTCCTTCGTGCCCTTCGTCGGAAGCTTGCCGACGATCGTGCCATCGTCGAGCTGCGCCGCGACGACGTAGAACGCGGTCGGCAGGTCGACGACGATTCCGTCGATCTGACCGACCTTGAGCGCCTGGATCGCCTTGTCGTTGTCGTCGTACACGCTCGGGCTCGAGCTCGGCCGGATGTGGCGCGTGATGTACGTGTAGCTCGTGGTGCCGACCTGAGCGCCGAGCCTGTACTTCCTCAGCCCCGCGACCGTCTTCACCTTCGCGATCGGCGTCCCCTTGCGGGCCACGACCGACTGGTTGACGAAGTAGTAGCCGCGGGAGAAGTCGGCGGCCTTCGCGCGCTCGGGCGAGTACGAGACCTGGGTGACGTAGACGTCGAACGGCTTCGGGCCTGGCTTGTACGAGTTGTTGAACGGGACGTACGTCCACTGGACCGCGGACTTGGCGAGCCCGAGCTGCGCCGCGATCGCGTACACGATCGCCGACTCGTAGCCCTTGCCCGAGTACGGGTTCGAGACCTTCCACGGCTTCTTCTCGGCGCCGCCGAACCACGGCGGGTACGCCGGGTTGTCGGCGCCGACGGTGAGGGTGCCGCTCTTCAGCAGGTCGAGCGATGCGACCGAGCAGCCGGGGATGGCCGAGGTCGACGACTGGGCGCCGGTCGCCGTCGCGACGAGCGCGAGCGCTGCGCCGACGATCAGGGCGAGGCTCGTGACGAGCGTCTTCCGCATGGTGTTCTCCTCGGGAACGGTGGGTGCAAGAGCGCGAGGCTACCACACCGTTGTCTGTTACTTCACTTTGTGAAGTGTTGTTGTCGCGCGGCCCGTTAGGCTGCGGCGATGGCGTCGCCGTTCGTCGAGCTCGAGGTCGGCTCCCGCGTCGTCCGGGTGACGAATCCGGGCAGGGTGCTCTTCCCGCAGGCGGGGCACACGAAGCGTGACCTCGTCGACTACTACCTCGCCGTCGGCGAGGGGATCGTACGGGCCCTGCGCGACCGGCCGACCCAGCTCCGCCGCTTCCCGGACGGGATCGAGGGCGAGCAGGTCTACCAGAAGCGCGTGCCCGAGAAGCGCCCCGAGTGGGTCGAGGCCGTCCGGGTCACCTTCCCCTCGGGTCGGCATGCGGACGAGCTCTGCGTGACCGAGGTCGCACAGGTGGTCTGGGGCGCGAACCTCGCGGTGATCGACTTCCACCCGTGGCCCTCGCGGCGACCGGACGTCGAGCACCCGGACGAGCTGCGGATCGACGTCGACCCGCAGCCCGGGACGACGTTCGCCGACGGCAAGCGGGTTGCCACCCTCGTGCACGAGGTGCTCGACGAGCTCGGCTACGTCGGGTGGCCGAAGACGTCCGGCAACCGCGGGATCCACGTCGCCGTCCGGATCGAGCCGCTCTGGGAGTTCCCCGTCGTCCGGCGCTGCGCGCTCGCGTTCGCGCGCGAGATCGAGCGACGGGCGCCGACGCTCGTGACGACGGCGTGGTGGAAGGAGGAGCGGGGCGAGAGGGTGTTCATCGACTACAACCAGAACGCGCGCGACCGGACGATCGCGTCGGCCTACTCGGTGCGCCCGCGCGCGGACGCGACGGTCTCCGCACCCGTCACGTGGGACGAGCTGGCCGACGTCGAGACGGAGGACTTCACCCTCGTCACGATGCCGCAGCGGTTCGCGCGCCTCGGGGACGTCCAGGCGGGCATCGACGACGTCGTGTGCGACCTGCGGAGGCTGCTCGAGTGGGTCGAGCGCGACGAGGCGGCGGGGGTCGGTGAGGCGCCGTACCCGCCGAACTTCCCGAAGATGCCGGGGGAGCCCTCGCGCGTGCAGCCCTCCCGCGCCCGCAAGTCGCA
>WPCK01292044.1_pt1 | contig 10291 bp, 9 predicted proteins | sample 5399851 | NCBI WGS metagenome assembly WPCK01 (sample SAMN12869471, study PRJNA574797) | sludge metagenome | isolation source: wastewater treatment of pH11 | place: China:Beijing | collected 2019-05-20
CCCGAAGCGCGGCTCTGAGCAGCGGATACGGCTTCTTGGCCTTTTACTGTAAGTTTATCAAATCGCATAGTTGTTCCTCAGTTTTCAGTCTTTCGGTGCAGCCAAAGGTGATTATCCATGAACGGCAGTTCCAGTTCAGCGGTTCCCACGATGTCCATCGCGGCCACCCGCAGTGCCCAGCAGAGCTTTTGCGGGTGGACCAAACTATTCAAATGGCAACCAACTCGAGCTTGTTTGCAAAACGCATTGTCCAAGCTCAATTCCAGTACAATTCCGTGGGTCTTCCCCATCTGCCAAATTGGCGGCTTAATCGTTGTCTTTATCGTAAAGAAAAAATAGTGCCAAAGTCGAATGTAGGTTCACGTACAACAATGGAAAACGGCACGATATATGTTATAAACCATCGGTCAAAAGTGCGATTGACGCAAAGAAACGGCATATCGGAGATTGCACAATGAAACGCCGAAAATTCCTGGCCAGTGGGGCAGTCGTCGGTGCTTTGGCGGGCAGCGATTATTGGATCCATCGCCTTGTTGCAGGAGAAAACGAATTGACTGCCAACGCAAAACTCGAAACCTACTTTCAATTGACCCAAGCCGAGCTGCAAACGGTCCTATCGGCGACGTTATCTCGTGGAGCGGACTTCGCGGATGTGTTTCTGGAATATCGGGTAACGTCCGATCTATCTTTCGAAGAGGACATCGTCAAATCGGCGCGTCGAGGCATTGTTCGCGGCGTTGGCATTCGCGCGGTCATCGGCGACCAGATTGGTTTTGCGTTCTCGGAAGACCTATCTATGGAGAAAATGCTGCAAGCGGCAGCCGCAGCGGCAACGATTGCGGCCGACAATACCGCCCGAATCCGCATCCAACCGATCAGTCCACTCAAACCAAAGAATTTGTATCCCATCGAAGACCTTGCGACTTCCGCCGAACTAACAAGGAAACTCGATTATATCCGACAGGCCAATGAAGCAGCCAAAGCTCATGACTCGCGAATAGTTCGCGTTTCGTTGGGGCTGAGCGACGAGATCAAGCACATCGTTTATGCAAACAGCGATGGGGTGTATTGGGAAGACTCGCAGCCGATGTTTGTCTTTCGCACCAGCTGCATCGCCGAAGAGGGAGCTCGGCGAGAAACCGGCCGGGCCAGCGGCGGCGGAAGAATTGGGCTTGAATATTTTGACAAGCGGCGGCGTCCAGCAGAAGTGGCACTTGAAGCGGCTCGGCTAGCAATCCTGAATTTGTCAGCCGTCGAGGTTGAAGCGGGGCTGCAACCCGTGGTACTCGGCAATTCGGATAGTGCTGTCCTGCTTCACGAAGCGGTCGGCCATGGATTGGAAGCGGACTTCAACTACAAGAAGTTGTCAAATTTTTCCGACCGCATTGGTCAGAAGGTTGCGTCCGAACAATGCACGGTGGTCGATGAAGGGCTTTTCGAGAACATGCGCGGCACGATCAACGTCGATGACGAAGGCAACTCGCCGCAGAGCACGGTGCTCATCGAGAACGGTATTCTGAGAGGATACATGAGCGATCGAATTTCTGCTAAGAAGTTGGGGGTCCAACCCAGCGGCAATGGCCGACGACAAGCCTACAATCATCCACCCATTCCGAGAATGACGAATACATACTTAATAGCAGGCAAGTACGATGCCGAAGAAATCTTGGCCTCCGTTAAGAAAGGCATATTTGCCAAAAGCTTTACCGGTGGCAACGTGGATATCACCAAGGGCGATTTTACCTTTAGTTGCTCCGAAGCCTACTTGATCGAAGACGGAAATATCACCGTGCCCATCAAAGGTGCAACTTTGGTTGGCAACGGCCCGGACGTGATGACAAAAGTCGAAATGGTTGGCAACGATCTGAAATTTACCGACGGCGGTTGGACGTGCGGCAAAAGCGGCCAGATGGTCCCGGTCGGAATGGGGACACCGACCGTGAAAGTCAGCCAGATAACAGTGGGTGGAACCAAAGTCGCAGGTTCCTAGCCACGCTTTGCAGCTTTTCATTTGGATAATTGAGCACTTACGAAAATAAACGGCTTCCGAACTACGGGTATATTTTTAACTGCACCGATGACTGATTTTCGCAACTTGGCGACCGATTTAGTCTCCGCCCTGATACGCCAAGGAGCGGATGCATGCGATGTTTTTATAACGTCGGTCGATGGTTTTAACACGACCATCCGGCTCGGCAATATCGAGAAGTTGCAGCAGTCCAATTCAACGGGTCTCGGGATGCGGGTCTTCAAGAACAAGGCCACCGCGCTGACCTACACGACCGACTTTCGGGACAAAACGCTCAAGCAACTCATCCAGGAAACGCTCGACATTGTTCGCGTATCCAGCCCCGACGAATTCAATGGCCTGGCTCCGCGTGACTTGCTTGGCGAGTTCGACGGTGAATTGCAATTGTTCGACGAATCGTTGGCAAATGTTTCTCCTGAAACGAAGATTGCGATGGTCCGCGAAATGGAAGACGTGGGACGTAGCTTTGACAGCCGAATCACAAATTCGAATGGGGCCTCGTGGTCCAATTCGATTGGGCAAATTTCGCTGGCGAATTCGGATGGATTTGTCGGCCAATACCGTACGACCGGTGCGAGCATGTCCGTATCGTTGGTTGCCGAACAAGATGGCGTCAAGCAACGCGATCATTGGTACACGTTCAATCGATTTTATGGAATGCTGGATGCACCTTCGTCCGTCGGTGCAGAAGCGGCGCGTCGAACGGTGGCCCGACTCGGTGGACGCAAGGTGAAGTCACAAACGGTTCCCGTCGTGCTTGATCCGAGCGTTGCCAGCGATTTCGTCGGGATGATCTTTGGAGCCGCGTCCGGCGATAGCATCTACCGTCGGGCATCGTACTTGGTGGACCGAGTCGGTCAGCAAGTCGTGGCTCCAAGCATCTCGATCATCGACGACGCAACACTTCGCGACGGGCCGGCCTCTCGTCCATTCGATGGCGAAGGAGTCAAATCGTCGAAGGTCTCGGTGGTCGAAAATGGCGTACTGAATTCCTATGTATGCGATGCCTACTCGGCGCGACGACTCGGCGCCCAAGTGACTGGCAATGCAGGACGTGGCTATGCGTCCAGCCCTGGCGTTTCGTCGAGCAACCTTTACCTCAAGGCGGGCACGGTCAATCCGAGCGAAATCATCCAATCGGTCGACCATGGCTTTTTGTTGATGGAAATGTTCGGTTCGGGCGTCAACAGTGTCACCGGCGATTTTTCGCAGGGCGCAAGCGGGTTCTGGATCGAGAAGGGCCAGATTGCGTACCCGGTCCAAGAGATCACGATCGCCGGCAACATCCTGAAAGTGCTTCAGAATTTTCAATCCATCGGGAATGATTTATCGTTCAAGCGAGGGAGTACGGCGTCGCCAACTTTATTGATTTCTGAAATGACCGTAGGTGGAGAGTAAGTGGAAACACCAGTGGTCGCAGGCGACGACATCGTAATTACCGGCATTGGCTGCGTTACGCCCATTGGCATTGGTCGCGACGCATTTTGGCAGGCGTTGTTGGGGGGCAGGTGCGGTACCCGCGGGATAGCCAAGCTTTCGACGAACCCGAGTCGGGTGCTCTATGGCGCAACAATCGAACAGTTTGACGGCAAAGACTACGTGACACCGCGAAAAGCCTTGAAGCTGATGGGGCGCGAGGTCCAGCTTTCCGTTGCAGCCGCCAAGCTTGCTTGGCACGACGCGGGGCTGGAAGGTCAATCCATCGAGCCAGAGAGGATCGGCGTGATTTTCGGTTCTGAGATATTGCCCGGCGATATTTCAGAAATGACCGAAGCGATTCGACGTTGTAGCGATGGGGCGGTGTTCGATCCAACGCATTGGGGTGAAAGATTTGGCTCGTCCATTTTCCCTCTATGGATGCTCAGATACTTGCCCAACATGCCACCGTGCCACATAGCCATCGCCGTTGACGCTCGCGGTCCGAACAATACGATCGCACAAGAGGAAATCAGCGGGCTGTTGGCTTTGGGAGAAGCCGTACGGGTGATGCAACGCGGTGACGCGGATGTGATGATCGTTGGAGCATTGGGCGCCAGAGTCACTCCGACTCGCCTAGCTTACAGATTGCCCGGACTTTACTTTGAAAGCCATGGCGATGATGCCCTGAATCAGCACCACTGCCGACCATTCGATGCGCAAAGTTCTGGAATCGTTCCGGGAGAAGCTTCGGTGGTGCTGGTTCTAGAGCGTCGCCAGCACGCAGCCGCTCGCAACCAATCGATCCATGGACGACTGCTCGCAACGTCCGCCGGTTTTGGTCGCCCCGATCGACACCTTTCGGGCAGCTCACAGGCTATGGCAGCTACTGCACTTCGATCGCTAAGAAGCGCGGATGTTGGGGCCAATGATTTGGCATGCATCAGCGCCCAAGGTTTTTCGCATCCGATGCTCGATCGCGCGGAAGCCGCCGCTCTTGGTCGGTTAAGCGACCAGGTGCCGGTGGCCGCCTATTCGAGTTACTTTGGAACGGCAGGCGCCGCTAGCGGGTTGTTGCAGCTCGTGGCGGGAATTCTTGCGACTTCTGCAAAGAAAGTTCTGCCAGTCCTCGGATTCAACACCCCATCGGCGTCTTGTCCGATTCAGGTGTGTCCGCATGCGCTGGACACTCGCAATTCATTTGTATTGCAATTGAGCTTCACCCCGCATGGACAGACGGCGGCTGCGCTGGTGGATTGCCGTTAATCGGTTCCCGTATGGACGAAGCATCGCCAGCTCGCATAGCGAGGATCATCCAACGGCAAAACCATGGCCGGATTGCTGTGCGGTTTGACGGGCCGCCTAAGCAGTTTCATTCCAGCCTGCTCGGGCGTTCGCCCACCTTTGCGCGAGTTGCAGTGCGTGCAACTGCAAACGATGTTCTCCCAAGAAGTCTTGCCGCCAAGCGATCGAGGTAAAACGTGATCCAGACTAAGCTGATTGGTTGGTTTTGATTGTCCGCAATATTGGCAGCGAAAGTCGTCGCGTGCGAAAAGATTCTTGCGATTGAACCGCACGATTGATCGCGGGACGCGCTCGTAGCGAGTCAAACGCACGATTCGCGGAACTTGAATCTCGAAATTCACGGCACGAATGTAATCCTCGCCTACTTGCTTATCGAGCGACGTAAGCTGGCTGAGTTCGCACCAACTTTCAAAATCGAAATTGGCGTAGACTCCACTGTCGATGGAAATGACTTCGGCGCAATTTCGATACAACAACGTCATCGCCCGTCGGACGTTGATGACTCGAATTGCTAGATAGAATCGGTTCAGAACCAGAACGTTTGAGTCCAAGGCCGTAGGCTGTTCCATCGCTTAGTCTCCGTTCGGAGTTCCCCCCTGATCTAGTTGGCGGTTGATTGATACGACGCATCCCCCATTCGACTTACGATGATTTATTATAGTTCAATCGGGTTAGTCCAGTCAAAGGTTGTCGCTCGGGGCGATTGCGGGTAAACTGCAAATTCCTCCGGGCAAATCCTGCGGCACGGCAATTCGCGCTGCTAGATTCCTAAAGATCACTCACTTTTGCTATCCCTAGAACCCAATTTTCATAGGAGTTGCCCCTGAATATGACCACGGCCACCAAATCGATCCAAGCAAATCCAGAGACGGCGAGACTTGCTTTGGAGGGCAAAAAGGAAGTGTCTTTCCCAGTGCTTGTGGGCTCAGAGGGCGAGAAGGCAATTGACATCTCGACGCTGCGGCGAGACACGGGCTACATTACGATCGATGAAGGTTACGTCAATACAAGCAGCACTACCAGCGCAATTACCTTTCTCGATGGCGAGCGCGGAATTCTGAGGTATCGCGGCTACCCGGTCGAACAAATTGCCGAACACTGTGATTTCGTCGAGACGAGCTACTTGTTGATATTTGGCAAATTGCCCAATGTTCGGGAGCTAGAAGCTTTCAAAAAAGCGATTCAGCAGCACACGATGCTGCACGAGGACATGAAGTCGTTCTACAACGGGTTCCCAAAAGACGCGCACCCGATGGCGATTCTGTCATCGGTAGTCGGAGCGCTTTCCACCTTTTATCAAGATTCGCTGGACCCACGAGATTCGCAACAAGTATCTATCTCGGTGAACCGATTGCTGGCCAAGCTTCCAACGATCGCGGCCTATAGTTATAAGAAATCGATCGGCCAGCCGTTCAATTATCCGCGAAACGACTTGTCGTACTGCGAGAATTTCTTGCAAATGATGTTCTCGGTTCCCACTCAACCGTTTGAGCCGGATCCGGTCATGGTCGAGGCTTTAAATCTGTTGCTCATTTGCCATGCGGATCACGAACAGAATTGCAGCACGTCCACGGTTCGTTTAGTTGGATCATCCGACGCCAATTTGTTTGCTTCGATATCAGCTGGAATTTGTGCGCTCTGGGGGCCGCTGCACGGGGGAGCCAACGAAGCCTGTATCAACATGCTCGAACAGATCGTTGCCGACGGCGGAAACGTGAAGAAGTACGTTGAGATGGCCAAGAACAAATCCGAAGGCTTCCGTTTGATGGGTTTTGGACACCGCGTTTATAAGAATTTCGACCCGCGAGCCACGATTATCAAACGAACGTGCGACAAATTGCTGCCCAGGCTGCACATTCATGATCCGTTATTCGAAGTAGCTCAAGAATTGGCGGAAGTCGCCCTGAGCGATGATTACTTCATCGAACGCAAGCTTTATCCGAATGTCGATTTCTATTCAGGCATTATCTACCGAGCCATGGGACTTCCAACTCAAATGTTTACGGTTCTGTTCGCCATCGGTCGCTTGCCGGGCTGGATCGCTCATTGGATCGAAATGCACCAATCGCCTTCGCCAAAGATCGGTCGGCCGCGTCAAATTTATATTGGCTCAACGCAGCGCAGCGTGGTTCCAATCGAAGACCGTGACTAAAAATGGTTTTGAGTTCGCAATTTCGGGGATGCTGACATGTCGATTGCCGACAAGATTGACAACAAGCTGAACACTGAAGTACCCCAGTTGCCGGAAATTGGCAAGCTGATCCATTTGGTTAGCGAACCGCTTTCGCATCCGATTAAGAGCCTGTCGCTGCTGCGACAAAGTCTGTTGTTCGCTGAATTGTCGTACCTAGCCTATTTTCTTCCGGACGACATCGCTGCGGCTCTCAAAACAATCGGTTTCGAGGACTATCAGTTTATTGAACGGGATAATGCCGAAGCCTATGTCTTTTGGACTCCGCACGATTGCATCGTTGTTTTCCGTGGCACAGAACCGGGTGAAGTGAAAGACATTAAGTCGGATGTGGATGCTGTTTTGATCGTTGCAGAAACAGTAGGACGGGTACACCGAGGCTTCAAGCGTGACGCCGACCAACTTTGGGAGCCGCTCGAACAGATTCTCAAGGACGTTCAAAAGCCCTTGTGGTTCACCGGCCATTCGCTCGGTGGCGCTTTGGCGACAATCAGCGCAGGTCGATGCGTTTTGTCCCCAGTCCCATCAAGCCCCGAAGGCTTGTTTACTTTCGGCAGTCCGCGCGTTGGCAATCGACGGTTTATCAATTTCGTAAAATTGAATCACTACCGCTGGGTGAACAACAATGACATCGTTACTCGCTTACCACCCCGCTGGTTGGGGTACCGGCATGCCGGTCGAGAGATGTATCTAGACGCGCGGGGCCAATTGAGAAAATACGCAGTATTGCGAAAGTTGCGCGACCGTTGGCTTGGCTTTTTCTTGTCAATCGTTCGCGGAAAGATCGATCACGTAACCGATCATTTACTTACGACCTATATCGAATACTTGACCAAGATCGTCGAATCCAACGAGACAAGAAAAACTTCCAAATAGCCGCTGGTGAGGCTGGAATCCAACGGTTGAAGGTTGCGGTTTTTCTGGGCTGCCGTACAGCAAGATCAGATTCGTTCTTAGCCCGGCAAGTTGGTGTATAATTTCCTTACACATCTGAGCCAGCTTCCTCTATTTTGAAGGAGTTCGAATGCATCCGAACGCAGCTAGAAGTTTGGCGATTCATCTCTTGAAACTTATCGCATGGATCGGCATCTTTATGTCGAGTGCGGTCTATCCATGCCGTGCGGACATTATCGCGCCGAATGTATCGCAAACGGCATTGACCGCGACGATTCCCGAAGGAATTTCGCTGGAACTCGATCCGACCATAGCTGCAAAGCTTGAACCTGAGGTTGGTGCGTTTATCCAGTCGCGTGACTTGGCGGCCTTCAGGCGAACCTATGCCGAGATTGCAAAAGGCAAGGATTCGCTACCTACGGTCGAAGTGTTTTTAGGTAAACTCTTGTCGGCCTACAATCGAATTCCCGAAGCCATCTCGGTTTTGGAAAAATACACCAACGAGAACTCAGAGGATCCTGAAGCCTTTGTAACCTTCGGAACAATTGCGCTCAAGACAGGTCGGAATATGGACGCGTGGCTACATTTGCAGCACGCTCAGCAACTGATCGACAGTGACAAGTTGCCCAGCGGACGCGCGAAATACGTAATGCCTATCTTGACTGAACTGCAAGCAACCGTTGCTGAACGACGTCGCCGGTGGCAGGAAGCCGAAGAGTTGTTTCGCAAACTGCACGTGTTGAAACCAGATTTTGAATATCCGCTCTGGCGGGCGGGTCGCGCCATGGTTTTGGCGGGGCAAATTCGAGAAGGCTTCAAGTTGCTTTCGGAAACACATGCCAAGGATTCGAAGCTTCCACCGCCAAGCTTGACCGTCGCCCAAACCTTGTTCGACCTGTCCGATTGGTATACGAAGCCGGACGAGGCGGCCCGGCTAGAGAATTGGTACAAAAAAGCCATCACCGAAGAGCCTGATAATCCGATTGCCTGGGCCAGCTATTTCAAATGGCTCCTGCTGGCCACGCGCCCTGAGGATGTTGCCAAGAGATTCAATGAGGTTCCCCAATCGATCCGCAGCAATCGTGACATTCAATTGATGCTAAGTTTGGCGGCGCGCTATGTGGGCGAATTGGATCGAGCGGAGAAAATCCTTTCCGAGCTCAACCAGGCAAACCCAGACGATATCGACGTGGCTAATCAGTTGGCCTTAGTCTTCATTGAAAGCCAGGACGAGGATAAACGCAGTCGCGCCCTTGAGTTGTCTGAACGCAATTTTGGATTAGTCCAAAATTCGGAACCGATCATCGCGACGGCAGCCTGGGTTCAGTTTCGTCTGGGATCTCAGGAGGTTGCCAATAAACTCTTGTCGCAACTGGCGGCGGCTGGTTCGTTAAGCCCCCAATCTACGTATTATTTGGCTGAACTGATGGCCAAAAGCAATCACGTTGAAGAAAGCAAGCAGCTCTTGAAAATCGCCGCCGAATCTCCAGGGATTTTCCCGCAGCGAGAACAGGTCAAAAGGCGACTGGCCAACTAGTTTTGCAAATTGTCGATTGTCCAGCGCGTACCAAACGGATCGGTTGCCAATCGGTAGTGCTTGATGGATTGCTCGCCAAGTTGCCAAATAAAATAAGCTTTTTGGCCACCCAATTCGGTTGGGAATTCAACCAAACCGTCTTCCGGCTGACGAAGCTGGACGCCGAGTGTCTCCAACTCTTCGCGGAACAACCAAATCTGGTCATATTCGGCCTGTAAGTCCGCCCGACTTTCCGCCATTTCGTCGTCGTAAAGACGACCGGCTCCGCGACTGCCTTTACGCAATAGTCGGTGCAATTCGACTCGACGAGACATTACGTCTCGAAACACACCGCAAATGTCCGAAGCGATCGTTCGGACGAGCGGCAGCATCGCCGACGCTTCTTCAAGCGTAAACCGTCTGGTCGCAACGTTTTTCGAGGTCAATTCGTCGTTCATGGCCGATTCGGGGCGAAAAAAATGGCTGGTTTACCTATCTTCCTATACGCTCGGCTGCACTCGTCCGGTAGATTGCATCGGCAATTATTCTTACTTTCCATCATAATTACGTTAAAGAATTTCCAAACCCGAAATCCGGCAACTATTCTTGAAGCGAGTTAGGATCGTCGCAAGTCCCATTTAACCCTGTAAATCCTTAGGTCGGCAAACCTGCTGGAGCGTCCAGGTTGAGCTGCGAGCCGCATTTTGCCACCCGGGAGTGTCGATCGCGAATACAGCTAGGCAGGCCGTTGGGAATACGATCTGGGTATTGGCCAACCGGCTGGCTAATTCTTCGATTCCCGGATTGTGCCCTACCACCATCAAATTCATCACGCGATCGTCCATTTCAGCCACATGGCTTTCGATCATTGACGCCGTGGCCAGATAAAGGTTCCGAGTGCTCACGACATTTGGAAATTCTCCTGACCAACCGGTTTGCA
>WPCK01402953.1_pt1 | contig 10289 bp, 11 predicted proteins | sample 5399851 | NCBI WGS metagenome assembly WPCK01 (sample SAMN12869471, study PRJNA574797) | sludge metagenome | isolation source: wastewater treatment of pH11 | place: China:Beijing | collected 2019-05-20
ACACCCGGTCGGATCCCATCGTGCTCGTGCTCAGAGCAGCGGTACTCGTGCTCGTAATCGATCGGCTTTCCAGCTTGAATATCGCCGGATTCTATAATCGACAACCAACGAGCACGAGCACCGTCCTGTCAGACTGGGCACGAGCACGAAAAACAGCCAGATCAAGACCATGCAGCGAAGTGGCCGATCGGCGGCGCTTGACATGGTGACTTTATTGGCGGCCATTCGGTGATGGTCGTCGTTTACCGCGAAGTCTTCTTCGCCATTTTTCGGGATGGCTTTGCTTTCGTCGTCGCCTTCATTTTTGCGGTCAGGCTGGTTGGTTTTGTCTTGACCCTTGTCGATGGGCTGTTTGTCCTGGTCGTCGACACTTTTCCGGCCCGGCTGGATTTCGCCGACTTGGCGGCCGGTTTTGTTTTCTTTCGTGATCCAAAATACTCATCGCGGAATTTCTCGTACCGGCGAACGTAGTCGGGCAACCGGATGCGCTTGAACGCCTGTCCGACCACATCGAGAGGCAGATCCTCAAGTTTTTTGAAACGGATACAGCATTTGCCCATGTCGAGTTTCTTGCCTGCCTTTGCCCAGGCCTCCCGCAGCCAGGCTTCTTCGCTTTCATCGCCGTAAGCAGCGTTGAAATAGAGCGACATATAGTTCTTTTGCGAAGCCAGTGCTGCAAACGGCAAGGGCTGCCTGGGATCGCAATGGTAACCTTCGGCATAGATCGAGTGTGGCACACTGAACCCAATCATGCCGTACTGCATACATTCCTGAAAACCGGGATCCATGTTCTTCAGAATGACCTTGCGGACGGCTTCGATGGCTTCTCGCCGGTCAGCGGGAAGCTCCTTCAGATACTGGGCGACGGTCGTGGCCTTGCTTTGCATAGCGGTACCCCGGAAACGAGACAAAAAAAGACGTTCCGTTAAATGCCGGAACGTCTCATCGTAACCGATAGGCAATGGGCTTCGTAGCAGCCAAATGCTGTCAGGCGGCTTCAGGCTCGGGCCTGTTTGCCAACGTCAGGCCGCCGGCAACCACCAGCAAGAAGCTGAAGACCAGGCTGACAGGAGCGAAAAAGGCCGGCAATAAGGAGCTGGCAAGCCAGGTCGCCGCGACCGGACGCTTGTCCAGCTTTCCCTTCACAAGCAGGTAAGTCGCGATTCCGCTGCCGATGGCACCAATAACGAGAAGCCAGGCGGCGCGGACAGTGTTTCGATAAATGTTGTAACCTTCTTCGATCAATCCGACGCTTTCCGGGATTACGACGCCGGAACTCCCGCTCAATTTTCTCAACTCTTCAGTCATTTGCCCGGCGTGTTGAAACGCTGCGGAACTTGCGCCGGCATCTCCCAGCCACTTCAGTCCCAACAAACCTGCGCCCACGGCGCCGACGATGGCAATGACGATGATTCCCCGTGTCATGTTTTCCTCATTTTGAAAAAGGGTCGTGAATTAACGCGGCTTCAGGAATCTGGACGTTCTTCCGGATACCAACGCGCTGGTTTTTCCGGAATTGCACGCCAAAACACAAAAACCGCCGCCGAAACAGTTGCCGAATAACGGCAAGCATCTGAAAATCGCAGGAACCTCCCGGCCAGTCGCACTGAGCCCCGCCGAAAAAAACAGTCACTCCGGACACGCTCGCCATGGATACTCAAATGTTCTCGCGAATTGCAGCTGGTCGTACTGACCTTGTCTTTGACTATGTCGCGCGCTACGGGAAACCTTTCGAAAAAGATGAAAACGGTGTTTCGCTGATCCGTTGGTGTGCCTGGTATGGCGACACCAGTGCCGTCAAATTTCTGTTGTCGAGCGGTGAATCGATCCATTCGCTGGGTCCGAATCTTGATCTGAACGGGGCGGCGTTCCACGGTCACTGGAGGCTTTGCGAGTTTTTGATTGAAAATGGCGCCGACGCAAATTTTCCGTTGCCCGATACGGGCGAAACGCCACTTCACGCCGCGCTTTGCACGAGTGTGCGGACAGCCCACGACGTTGTTCTGAGAGTCTTGCTAAAGTCCGGTGCCAACCCCAATGCAATAACCATCGCTGGTGTGGAGACCGGGTGTTTTATGCGGGACTGCAGGACGCGGGGCGAGACGCCACTGCATCGTGCCGCAGCTTTCGGATCCGAAGACACCATTCGCATGCTGGTCGCCGCCGGAGGGGACCTGACCATTCGCGATGTACACGGCGACAGTCCACTCTCATGGGCCAGTTGGTATGGGCGGCCCGACAACATACTCCGTTTGCTCCTTTACGGACCGCATTCGATTCGTCCTGGCCGGAAGAGCATGGCCGAGTCCTTGCAAGGCTTTCCCGATCCATCCTGACAGGGATTGCCATAAAAAAATGGTCGGGAATTTGTGCGGGGGCTGCGTATAGGCGACGAAACCGCCGATTGGGCTGGTCGAAGTTGTGCGTTCCGGCGATTTGGGCGGTACAATCACCCGGGTATGGCGATCCCGCCGTGTTGTCCTGAAAGATAGCGGAGGTGGCAGATGCTTGGAGTGAAGCCCTACATTTCGTTTACCGGTAATTGTTCCCAGGCCATCGATTTCTATGTGGACGCGTTGGGAGCCGAAGTCCTGTTCACGCAGACGTTCGGGGATTCGCCGATGAAAGGCTCGGCGCCGGACGACAAGGTCATGCATTGCACGCTGAAAATCGGCCATACCCATCTGATGGCGTGCGACAACATGTGCACGGAAAATCCGCTTCGCATCGGGAATAACGTATCGCTTGCTGTCGGGGCCGATGATGCCAGGACGGCCGAGGCGATGTTTGAAAAGATGTCGCAGGGCGGGACCGTCGTGATGCCGATGCAGAAAACATTCTGGGCCGAACGGTTCGGCATGTTGACCGACAAGTTCGGAATCAACTGGATGTTTAACGTCGACAAGCCAATGACGGACAAGGCCGAGGCGGGGGATTAAAACAGCCCGCTGATCCGGCCGTCGTCGTCGATATCGATGGCTTCTGCGGAAGGAACGAGCGGCAGGCCCGGCATTCGCATCATTTCTCCGGTTATCGGCACGATAAAGCCGGCTCCGGCGGCAATCTCGATTTCGCGGACCGTGATCCGGAAATTGCGCGGCCGTCCAATCAATTCCGGGTTGTCGGAAAAAGACTTTTGCGTCTTGGCCATGCAGATCGGGAGTGACTCCAGATTAAGCTTTTTGATCCGCGCGAGCGTATCGCGTGCGGGGGGCGTGTAGTCGACACCATCGGCGCCGTAAATCTGCGTGGCAATGGTCTCAATTTTCTTGCGAACCGGCCACGACCAGTCATAAAGAGGTTTGAAACCGCCCCGGTCCGCTTCGGCAAGCCGGACAACTTCATGCGCCAGATCGACGGCACCTGCTCCCCCTTGTCCCCAGACATCGGCGACAACGGCGGATTGACCGAGCGATTCACAGCGTTTGCGGATCAGGTCAATTTCTTCTGCCGAATCCGTGGTGAATTTATTGATCGAAACGACACATTTGAGGCCGAATTTTGCCACGTTTTCGATGTGCTTTTCCAGATTCTCCAGGCCTTTTTCAACGGCTGCCGGATTCGGCTCGGAAACGACCTTCAAGTCCGCTCCGCCGTGGTAGCGAAGTGCCCTGACCGTGGCCACAATCACCACGCAGCGAGGTTTCAGGCCGGCGCTGACGCATTTGATATCCATGAATTTTTCGGCGCCCAGATCGCAGCCGAATCCCGCTTCGGTAACGACGTAGTCCGACAAGCTCATTCCGGTGCGGGTAGCAATGACGGTATTGGTTCCCTGGGCGATATTGGCGAATGGCCCGCCGTGGATGATGGCCGGGTTCCCCTCGATAGTTTGCACGAGGTTTGGCTTTATGGCGTCTTTCAGCAGTGCGGCCATCGCACCCTGGGCATTCAGGTCGCGGGCAAAGACCGGTGACCGGTCCTTGAACGTCAGGCCCACGAAGATATTTCCCATCCTTTTTTTCAGGTCCGCGAGGTTTTCAGACAGGCAGAGGATGGCCATGATTTCCGAGGCTGCCGTGATGTCGAAGCCGGATTCGCGAGGGACGCCGCCGGCAGACCCTCCCAGACCGACGACCACGTTTCTCAAAGCGCGATCGTTCATGTCGAAAACACGTTTCCAGGCAATGGTTCGCGGGTCGAGATCAAGCGAGCGGGTCCGCGACTGAAGATTGTTGTCGATCAGTGCAGCGAGAAGGTTATGGGCCTTTTCGATCGCCGCGAAGTCCCCCGTAAAATGAAGGTTGATGTCCTCCATGGGGAGAACCTGCGAATAGCCGCCGCCGGTCGCCCCTCCCTTCATTCCAAATACCGGACCGAGAGAGGGTTCCCTCAAGACGACTGTCGTTTTCTTGCCGATCCGGTTCAATCCCTGGGTCAATCCGATGGAAGTCGTCGTTTTGCCTTCGCCCGCCGGAGTGGGGGACAGCGCCGATACGAGGATCAGCTTGCATCGTTCGATGGCCGCAGGGTTGACCAGAGTCAAAGGCAATTTGGCCTTGTACTTGCCGTAGAGTTCGAGTCTGTCGGGAGAAATCCCCAACTGACTGGCAATCTCGGAAACAGGCTTGAGCGTGGCTTTGGATGCAATCTCCAGATCGGAAGGCATAAGAAACTTTCTTTGCGGGTTGGCCGTTCGGTCACGATCGGAACGTCATGCAGGGGCGTCGAACCCCGCGGCACGAATTCCGGATCGAACAGTATCGGCATCCGCGGTTCCCGTTACAACCACCTTTCCTCCCTCGACGTCAACCCGCACCGATCCCACCCGGTCGATTTTTTGCAGTTCTTTTTCAATTTTAGCCGCACAAGCCTGGCAGTTCATTCCCGACACCGCAAATGTGCTGGACGGTTCCGTCCCGAGTGGAGCTGAACGGGTCCTTTTTTGCGCCCAGCGACGAAAGTCCTGCAAGGCGAACCACCCCATCATTGCCACCAGCAGCAGCCCGGCAACAATGGCTACCCACGACGGGGCCTGATCGTGGTCGTGCACATGGCCACGCGGATGTGACTGGGAGCCAGCCAACAGGTTTTCGAAAAGCAACCCGCCTGCGATGCTGCCGACAATCAGCGTCGCCAGATAAACCAGCAGATTCCGGAACCCGAATTGTTTCAGGATTGCGCCAACGGTGGCGATGTTGGTCGCCGGCCCCGCAATCAGAAAGACAATTGCCGCGCCCGGCGACATGCCTCCGGCCACCAGGGCAGCGGCCATCGGGACCGATGCCGTGGCACATACATACATGGGGAGTGACACCAACAGGACAAGCAACATGCTCACCAATGGGCCCTTGTCGCGAACCGCCTGAAACCAGTCGGAGGGGACGATCCAGAGTTCGATCACTGCCGACAGGATGATACCCACCACCAGCCAGACCCAGATCGAGTGGATTACCTCGACCGAATGACTGATCGCCATCGCGATACGCCGGCTGCGAGGTAATGAAATGTTGTTGGCGACGATACCGATGCCACGAATTTCGGATTCGCTTCGCGTATCTACGGCCAACAGGCCGCCGACGATTCCTGTCACGGCCGCGACTACTACCTTGAACAGGGCAAACGGCCAGCCGAGAAACGAGCCGCTGACGAGAATCGAATCCACGCCGGTTTGAGGTGTACTGATCAGGAAGGCGATGGCTGCCTGATCGCTGGCTCCCTGTTTTCGCATGCTGATTCCGGCAGGTATCACGCCACAGGAGCACATGGGAAGCGGAACGCCGAAAAGGACTGCCTTGAAGACCCCCGCCGCGCCGGACAACCGTTGCCCAAGCCAGCCTGGGGGGAGCCACGCGTGTAAAATCCCGGCAATGGCAGCCCCGGCCAGCAACGAGGGGGCGAGCAGGCAGATAGTGTTCCAGATCGACAAGCCAAACGACTCTAGCATGGAGTGAGGCCCTTTTTTTCAAGGAACCGGTGAAACCGCCAACAGACACAAAGGGGTACAATTCAGGTACAATTCTGCCGTGACTGGCGGTTTCGGCAAATAGCGCTCCGAAATCAGCCGGCAGGATGGCAATCTGTGCGCTATCACATGGAGCCGTGCATGCCGATGATTCGAAGATTTCCGGAAAGACTGTTCGCGTTGCTTTTCGCGCTGTTTGTGCCGATTCATGTTGTCGGACAGTCGACGGAATGGCCCCAGTGGCGCGGCCCAAACCGGGACGATGTCAGTCTGGAAACGGGACTGCTTCAGGAATGGCCGGAGGGAGGACCCAAACCCGTTTGGCGATCGGATGGGGCTGGCCTGGGCTATTCCGGTTTTTCGATTGTCGGCGGACGACTCTTTACGATGGGGGGCGACAGCGAAAGCGAATTCGTTCTTTGCATGGACGCGGAGAATGGGAACGTCATCTGGCGCACCGAGATCGACGAATTGTTTACAAATAACTGGGGGGATGGTCCTCGCTCGACACCAACGGTCAATGGTGATTTCGTCTATGCACTTTCCTCCCCGGGAACGCTGGCCTGCCTTTCGATCGATGACGGAAACATCAAATGGAAGCACCGGTTGATCGACTTCGGCGGAAAAGCGCCTGAATGGGGCTACAGCGAGTCTGTTCTGGTGGATGGAGACAAGGTTGTTTGCACGCCCGGAGGCCCGCGTGGGGCTTTGGTGGCTCTGGACAAGATTACCGGACAGAAGCTCTGGCAGTCGACGCTGTACACCGAACTTGCCCATTACTCGTCGATCATCATCGCCGATCATCCCGAGAAGAGGCATTATGTTCAGCTGACGGACAAGGCCTTTGTCGGTATCGACCCCGAGGATGGCCGTGTTCTCTGGCGACAAAAATGGGATGGTACGGTTGCGATAATCCCGACCCCTATCTATCACGACCAGAAAGTCTATGTCACCAGCGGATACGGCGCCGGCTCGATTCTCCTCGATATCTCGGATCTGACGAATCCCAAGGAAGTCTGGTTCAGCAAAAAAATGAAAAACCATCACGGTGGCGTGATTCTGATCAATGGCCACTATTACGGCTATTCGGATGGCGTTGGCTGGCTTTGCCAGGGAGGCGATGACGGCGACATCGTCTGGAACGAAAAGGATGAGTTGGGCAAGGGAACCATCGGTTATGCGGATGGGCACTTCTATGTGGTCGATGAAACGACCGGCGAAGTGGCGCTGATTGAGGCCAATACCACAGGTTGGACCGAGAAAGGCCGGTTTACGCTGTCGCCGCAGTCCGAGCAGCGAAAAAGTGCCGGGCGCATCTGGGTACACCCGGTGATCTCAGGTGGTCGGTTGTTCCTGCGAGACCAGGAGAAAATCTGGTGTTTTGACGTTTCGAAGAATTAAACATTCCTCAATTAAAAGGAGAAAGCATGAAAGTACCGTTTTGGGCGCTCGCGGCCGTACTTCTGGCTTCAGCCCTGGTTGCCTGTTCGGGCGACTCCACGGCGGAATCGGGGCCGGGGTACACAACGCGGCGTTTGCCCGGGGACAATCGACCCCAGGGTGATTTTCAGCCCTATGTGCCTCCGGAGAAAGCTGCTCCGGTCGCCAAGGGGCCTAAGGTTGGTGACAAGGCGCCAGAAATCAGTGGTATTGATACCGATGGCGTCGAATTCAAATTGAGCGACTACCAGGGGAAAGTGGTCATGCTCGATTTCTGGGGCGACTGGTGACCCCCTTGTCGGGCCATGTACCCGCACGAGCGGTCGCTCGTTAAACATCTCAACGGAAAGCCGTTTGTTCTTATCGGCGTCAATAGTGACTCGGACGTCACAATCCCGCAGAAACTGGTCAAATCAGGCAAAGTCACCTGGCGCAGTTTCCGGGATGACAATAACGGCCAGAAAATATCTGCTGACTGGGTTGTTCAAGGCTGGCCTACCGTTGTCCTGATCGACAAGGATGGTGTGATTCGTTATCGCGATCATGGAAATGGTCTCGACGATGCCCTCAAAGAGGTCATTGAAGGAATGGGCGAGACATTTCCTGAAGAAGCGATCCACGCGACAACGAAAGAAGAAACCGATCGAAAATTCGAGGAACCTGCAGAGAAGCCGGCCGAAGAATCGGGAGAATAGGCGGGAAACGCCCGCTTTTCCATCTTTTGCCTTACGACCTCAATGCACTTTTCAACGGGCCGACCTCAAGTTGAGGCCGGCCTGTTTTTTTTTCTTGAATTGCCCCGGGAATCTGTTCGCGACTCAGTCCCACGAATGCCGGCCGGTCAGCGCTTTCAGGAACTCTTCCAGATCGGATTTTTCCTGTTCAGTCAGATTGAGTGGCTTCATCCGCTCGTCGAGATTCGGATTGCTGTTTCCTCCGCGATTGTAGAACTCGACGACGTCGCGAATCGTCGCCAGACTGCCATCGTGCATATAGGGGGCGCTCAAGGCAACATCGCGAAGTGTCGGCGTTTTGAACTTCCCCTTGTCCTGTTCGACGCCGGTGACTTCAAAAAGTCCGAGATCGATTGGCTCCCTTCCCCATGAGATCCCGGTATTGTGAAATTTCTCGTCAGAATAATTGGTACCGGAATGGCATTTCCAGCAGCCCCCCTTGCTTTCGTAAATCCATAGTCCCTGTCGCTGGGCTCGCGTCAGCCCGGAATTGTCGCTCGCCGTGACAAACCGGTCGATCAGGCTGTCCGAGGAGAGGAGGGTTCTTTCAAAGGCCGCAAGGGCTGCGGCGAGATTTTCGCGCGTGACGCCATCGTCAAAAGCCTCGGCAAAGGCATGCCGATATCCGGAGTCCTCGCGAAGTCGTTCAAGCACGGTATCGATGCTATGGGCCAGTTCATTTTCGTTTTCAATAGGCTTGAGAGCTTGTTCTTCCAGCGAGTTAGCCCGTCCGTCCCAGAACTGTGCTTCGCCGAAACGCCGATTGATCAACACCGGCGGGTGGCGTTTCCCTTTCTTGTCGCCGACGCCGACAGCGATCGACTCCGGCGAACCATAGGAATGCTCCGGCTTGTGGCAGGACGCGCAACTCTTGCTGCCGTCGGCGGAAAGGAGCGTATCAAAGAACAGCCTTCGTCCCAGATTCGCTCTCGCGACCTCCCGGTCATCAGACGATTCGATAATGCCGAGGCCAGGGTACTCGCCGCTTATTTGCAGACTTGCCGCCATGGCACGGGCAACGGCGTCTTGCCCCCCTTCTTCCTGTGCCGCCAGACAATCGGGGGCCACGGCAATCAGGAGAGCTGAAGCAAGCAAGTACCAGATTTTCATCAATCGAGGTGGCATCGCGTGGCTGGCCATTGGATCTTGCGCCCGATCGAGCATCGGATTGAAGTTTCGAGATGTCGAAACAAAGTTTGAATGACAGGCCAACAAAACGCAAGTGTCCGGCATCCGCCCCAAAACCTTGCGGGCATCGCCGGACACCAGTCAAAAATGAGTTGCCTCCGCGAAGGAATCTCCCGCGGAAAGGAATACGGTTACTTCTTGATCTCGATCTTGCGAGTTTTCGACTTCTCGTTTTTCGGCAGAATGACTTTCAGGACGCCGTCCTTGAAGTTTGCGACGGCTTCGTCCTCGGCGACGCCGCTGGGCAGGACGAGGCTGCGAGAGAAGCTGCCGAACCGCCGTTCGACACGATGATATTTCTGACCCTTCGCCCCTTCCTCCTTTTCTTCGCTTCTTTCACCGCGGATTGTCAACACATTGTTTTCGACATTCACCTCGACCTGTTCCGGCTTGACGCCCGGCAGATCGATGCGGATTTCAAATGCCTTGTCGTTCTCGACAAGATCCATGCGAGTGCCAATAAGATCCGTGCCCATCGATGACTCATCGCCGATCATCGAATCGAACACGCGATCGAAGTCGAAAAGTTCCCTGGCAAACACCGGCATCATCGAAAACGGATTGCGGCGATTGCGAGGGGTAACCGAAAGATTCGTGGACATGACATTCTCCCTAAAAAAACAACTTGACATTGGGCCGCGAAAAGCCGCTCATTCCGGTCACATCGGATCGACATTGGCAACGGTATTGAAAGCGGTTCAGACCCGCTTATTGCCTGGAATTGGCAGCTCCTTGCGATCGATTGTTTTTACTGCAACGCGCGTACCAATTCGATTGGAACGACCCCGATCGATCCCTCGTCAGGCAAAAGAGAGCTAGCTGTCGAGAAATTGCCCCGCTCAAGCACGGTAATTGACACTTTCCGGACCAAGCCGAACTTGACGGATCTGACCACAAGTTGCTATTTCCCGGACGGTCCGTTTTTTGGGGGAGGAAATATCGGCATCTGGCAAAAGTTATGTCAGCTAATTTGATGAAAATTTGGCAGAACGCTGCAAAATTGTCGATGCTGGCAATCGTTG
>WPCK01029658.1_pt1 | contig 10287 bp, 7 predicted proteins | sample 5399851 | NCBI WGS metagenome assembly WPCK01 (sample SAMN12869471, study PRJNA574797) | sludge metagenome | isolation source: wastewater treatment of pH11 | place: China:Beijing | collected 2019-05-20
CCAATAGAGTCAATTCGTCGCCTAGGCTGTAGGGATCCGGATAGCTTCCGTTGTGGGCTACGATGATCTCGGTCCCAGTCGGGCGATTTTCCAGAACGGACAGGATGGATTTTTCCAATGCGGCGACGTCGCCGCGATGGGCAATGATGATGGAAAGACGTGGCACGAAACTCACCTCCCTGAGGTCTCGCCCGAGCGGCATAGAGCCAAAACCAGCCTTAGAGCGCTGGCACATTGAGAGAAATTCGGACGAATAGGCATACAACTCGATCATTTCCAGCATTACTGGCCTAAGCAGGATAGGCAAAATATGCCGTCGGTCGGTTGCTGCAGGTTGACGAAGGTTGGCCGATAGAAGTGGCCCGAAAACGAAAGGACTGCAATATAAGCAATACAACCCGACCTAAACGTTCAAAAGAGCTCGGATTTAGGACTTAGGGCATTGACCTGGTATTGATTTTGGGATGCTGAGAAACAACAATTAGGAATAGTTAGCTAACGTGGATCGGATGCGACCGATGGTTGTGGTTCGTTCCAGACTTCCAGGATCGCGACAACGCATCGCGAGGTACTAGTTTCGAACTTGTTTTGACCACCTTTCTAGGCTGATGTGGTGGCTCACAGCAAGTGGACCCAGTAATGAAAGGAGGTGGTCACGTGAAAATATGCTTTAACAGCCATTGGGGTGCGTCCCCATAGGCAGCCGGCGGGCTGCTGATGGCAGTCATCCCCTCGTGCAAATTTTTAGAAACGATGCACGGGTTAAAATGCGGCGGGCGTGGATTTCATCTTGTTATCCACGCCCGTTTTTTTTGGCACCAAAGCATCAGGTAACCGTACGCTAAGCCGCTATTGTCCAAGCGTTCTGGCGACAAACGACTTTGCCTCCGCCGGTGAGTTGGTACCTTCGACGACGGTTCGTCCACCGCGAAAGAGCGTGAGTTGATAGCCAGGTGTCTTTAGGCGAACATAGTATTTGTTCTGATCGACTCGGCCAAACGTCGTCAATCGACGTGCAAGCGCTTCTAAATCGTCGTGGCTATCTGCGACACCTGCGGGCCGAATGAGCTGCACCGCGTTTTTGCCGCACAGGACGGTGGACTCGGTTCGCTGCCTGCCATCGAGAAACGGAAAATCGCGCCTCCCGCAAGTTGGACATTGAGCGTTTTGGTGCAGTTCCAACTTTCGCAAACTGGTACTCCAACAGTCTAGTACGAGCAACTCCCGAGAAACCGCTGATTCATTTCCGCTCAAGAGTTTCAGTGCTTCGGCGGCTTGCCAACATGCGATCAGCCCGACTGCTGGTCCAAGAACGCCTGCCGAATCGCAGGTCTGGATGGCTTCGCGCGGTGGCAACTCGGGCATGAGGCAACGAAAGCAGGCAGTTTGACCAGGCAGGATGGCAAGGACTTGGCCACTTGCACCCAAACATCCGCCGTGAATCCACGGCACTCCGAATCGGACGCAGTAATCGTTGATCAAGAATCGTGTCTCGAAGTTGTCGCTGCCATCCATGATCAAGTCACACCCGGCGGCAATCGCGCGGATGTTATCGCACGTCACATCATCGACGATAGGCTCGATCGTCACGCCGTCATTGATTTGGGTCAATATTTCGAACGCGGCTATTGCCTTGGGGATAGCTTCCCTGGCGTGTTTTTCGTTGAACAGAGTCTGACGCTGCAAGTTGCTCAGTTCAACCCAATCACGATCGACGATGCGGACTCGGCCGACGCCGGCGCGCACCAGGCGTTCAGCGATCATCGAGCCAAGCGCGCCGCAGCCACAGACGAGAACGGAAGATGCTTCGAGCTGCGCTTGACCAGGCTGGCCAATTGGCTCGAATCGCTGTTGCTGGATATATCGCGATTTCTCGGGAGGTTTGGGATCGGTCGGCGACATGCTGAGATTCGTTAGAAACTGCGGATCGTGTATTGGCAGTTTATTCGCCGCAAGGGTCGTCGGCAATGGCAGAGATTATCCGGTGGCAGTGGGAGAGGATGCGCTTGGGCTAGCACGTCCCCTCCCATTCCCCCCTGGTAATGAATTGGCTAACTGGGCCTATCGAACTTCAGTTTTGATTTCATGGACGCAATTCTTTGCCTCGACGATTCGTTGCCTCAACGACATGCATCGAGAAATTATCGCATGGTTCGGGGCAATTCCAAATTGCTCCAGTAGACCTTGTTATTTCGGATGATGCGGAACTCGGGCGAGCTTTGCGTATTCATTTGCTCCGAATTCATGATGAAATTCAGGTCGCTCCAACTGGTGGTCTGCCAGCCCAGAAGGCCGACCAAGATATCGCCTCGCTGGATGGGTGCTTTGTGTGCTGGACTATCAGGCCGAACGCTTACAACCTGCATTCCGCCTTGATAAGTTGAATCGACCGATTGGACGTTTGCTCGGGTGGCGACTTCCAATCGCAGGCCAAACTCCTGGTAAACACGGTCTTGAACCGACTCGGAACTCGCGGAGGCCAACCGAAAGCCCGATTTATTTTGAGCGAGCGATGTTTCAGAGTGCATTTGAACGCGAGCAGTCAGCATTTCATCACCGCGCTGGATCGCCATCGGAATCTCTCGGTCGGCGGGCACGCCGACCAAAGCCAACTCATAGTCCATTCGGTTGTGGACGGGCCTTCCATTAACTTCTCGCACCAAGTCGTCGCTGTGCAGAGCGTCTGTATTGCTGTGTCTAATACGCAACAACGAATGGCCATCGTGAAATTCCGTGCGTACCTCGACATCGCCGCAGGCCATCTTGCGATGCTCGGCGATCATGTCGGCTGCGACTTCGACCGCCCGATCAATGGGGATGGCAAAACCAATTCCTTGAGCGCCAATGCGAACGGCTGCGTTGACCCCGATCATCTCGCCGTCCGCGTTCAGCAACGGTCCTCCCGAATTGCCCGGGTTAATGCTGGCATCCGTTTGTATCAAATCGGGGTACTCATGCACGCCATTGACCGGAATATCGCGGTGCAGCGCGCTGATAATGCCTTCGGTAACTGTATGATGATAGCCGAATGGATTGCCGATTGCGATCACTCGCTCGCCCCGCATCAAGTCAGAGCTGGTTCCACATCGAATCACCGGCAGGGCCTTGTCCGTGTCAACTTTGACTAGCGCTAAGTCGGTGTCGGCATCGCGGGCAATCAATCGCCCAACGAATTTCGCCCCGTCGTGCATAGTGACATCGATTCGCAGGACGTCTTGAACCACGTGCTGGTTTGTCAGGATGTAGCCGCGAGAGTCGATGATCACGCCGGCGCCCATGCCGCTGACTTGCGGACTCTCGCCCGATGATTGCGAGCTAGGCTTAGAAGACGGTTTATTGCCTTCGATGTTTACAACTGCCGGTTCGGCGTCCTGGATTGCCCGGACCACGGCATTTTGCCTGAGCGATCGGCTCTCTTGGGCATGGCTTGTTGCTAGCGGTGCAGCGGCAGCAGCCAAAGCCAGGTTGAATGCAACAAGCATTGGGCGAGCGCACACTCTCGATGAATAGTTCTTCGGTTTCCGAATCATGGAAGCCCTTGTCGAGCGGGATGTCGGTTCGGGTTGCAATCGATCAAGCTGGGATCACTGGACCGATCGGTGACAAGGGAGAGAATCGGTTGTACCGAATGAGTCGCTTGATCGGCAAAAATGGCAACGGCAGTGATTGCCTAAATTGCCAGCTAGTTAAACTGGCGAGAGATTGCCAATTGGCGAGAGATTGCAGAGCCAATTTAGATTTGGAGAGCTGAGAACGCAATGCAGCCTATCCTCGGATACGCAGCGAAATAAGCGAGCCAGTTGGCTACAACTGCTCGCCTAAGTCTGGATTTTTCTGAGGTAACGCTCTGGCAATCGGACGTGGCGGGGATGGAAATCGGCTTGAAAGCTCCGTGCCTGTTGCCGCAATGGGCACGCATCGGTTTTATACAGCTCGCTTCCTCCGCACCAACGCCAAAGGACCGAGCGCCAGCAACGCAAAACTCGATGGCTCCGGCACGATGGCCGGGCGTCCTACTCCCACGCCGAAATAGAACGGTACGCAGGCCGTGCTGCCTGAATTGACAACAAACTGCCACTGCACGACTGCACTACCATCGGGGAACAGTCCTCCCGAAGCATTCACGTCGGGCATGTACGAGCTGGTGCTGGTATCGCCCACGCCATTTGGAAGGGTATAAATAATATTGCTTGCGTCATCCATACCCGAACCGGTCGCTGTTGGTCCGTACATGGCGGCGTAGGTAAGTTCGCCCGGGATCGTGATCACATCCGAGAAGGTAATCAGCCGCCCAGGCGCGCTGTTCAGCGGATCATAAACGTCTTGCGTCAACGAGCCGGCCAAGTCCGCATCTAGGGCAAAGAACAGGTTGATATTCAGGGGAATGTTGCCGAAGTTGTGAAAGCAAACCTCCGTGTTCACCGTCGCGGCATTCGGTCCGTAGCTCGTCAAACCAAAGTCCATGTCGGCTGAGACGCCCGGCAGCGGACTAGTTCCCAGGTAGACCTGGTCAAACATATAGTGGACGTAGTTTCCCGTGTAGTTTCGTGCCTGGGCGGCCCCAGCGGTGAAGTAGCGTTCGCGAGTGTCATTGTTGATCCGGTAGTACCAGTTGCCAGAAAAGAGCTGATCCGTGTCAAGCGGATTGCCACCGCCATTGAGCTGGAAGTTCATTCCCGCCTGACCGATACCCGTCGGCAGGCCACCTGGTAACGTCCCGGCGTTCCCGCCCGACGTGTATTCAAACACAGCCGGCCCATCGAACAACGTGGCACCGTCGAATGGATTCTGCGCCAATGCTGTTGCAAACATTGAACCGCACAAAATCAAACTGGCCAATAATTGAAGTCTCATGGTTCTGGTCTCCCTAAAATAGTTGGTGTTTTCAAACCGTTGCAAAAGTGATAGGGACCTCGGCTTCGCAAGGTTGGCTCCTTTCAAAACAAGTTGTGGAAGCGGTGTAAAGTGAAAGTTCGTTCAGCCCTGACCTTAAAGATACCAACGGCGCGCAAGGCGAGCGCGAAAAATCGCAATTTTCTATATTTTGTGTAAATCGCCTTAAGAAGCCCCGACCACGACCGGCACTCTGACCGTCCAGAGTCCGAAGTCTCTACGTTAGACCATCAGGTCGGCAATGGAGCCATTTCGCTCCCGCGAGATGAACTTCGCGCTCGCGGAACAAATAGTCGCCATGCAATTTGGCCCGCACTCCGCCCATTTGTGCTAACATGAGAACCATGCATGCAAGGAGATTTCTACCCTATACGGCCGCGAAAACATGTCTGGAAGCGCCCGCTGAGGCAGTTCGGAGCACTTTGGACAGCTTTGTACCGTTGCGGCGCGTGTTCCCATGCGCTCTCGCATTGCTGCTGCTGACCTGCTTGCCGCTTTCGGCCCAGTCTCTTAGGGACGCGCGAAGTAAAAGCGGGATGGTCGTCACCATTTCGCCCGAAGCCTCGCGGGTTGGCGCGCAGGTTCTGGAGCAAGGCGGCAACGCCGCCGATTCGGCGATCGCCACCGCCTTTGCCTTGGCTGTGACCCATCCGGCCGCCGGCAATATCGGCGGAGGCGGCTTTATGCTGGTCCAGCCGAGCGATGGAAGCCCGCCCGTCTTTATCGACTACCGCGAAACGGCACCGGCGGGAGCGACGCGTGAAATGTTCGTCGATAACAAGGATGCCAATTCACATCCCTACGTCGGCGTGCCGGGAATGGTGCGAGGCATGAAACTGGCCCACGAACTTTACGGTTCCATCAACTGGGAATCGCTGGTCCAGCCCGCCGTCGCGCTGGCCCGCGACGGCTTTGAAATGCACGCCGGACTGGCGGACGAATTGAACAAGCAGCTTCATGGCTCCACCAATGAAGAATTCAAACGCGTCTACGGCAAACCGGGCCAAACACAATGGCAAGCCGGCGACCGAATCGCGCTGCCTGATCTAGCGGCATCCTTGCAACGAATCGCTGACCATGGAACCGACGGATTTTACTCGGGAGAAACGGCCGAGCTAATCGTGGCTGAGATGAAGAAGGGCGGCGGGCTGATTACCGAAGATGACCTGAAGCGATACCGCGCACGCGTGCGGCAACCCATCCGTTTTCAGTTTCGAGGTTTTACCGTTCTGAGCGCTCCGCCACCGAGCAGCGGTGGGATTGCTCTGGCCGAAATGCTAGGAATCGTCGAACAACTTGACTTGAAGAGCAAGGGTCGTTGGTCGGTGGAAACCAATCACGCAATGATCGAAGCCATGCGACGGGCGTTTGCCAATCGCGCGATGTACTTGGGCGATTCGGATTTCATCGACATCCCCAGCCACCTGGCGACCCGAGACTACGCAAAATACTTGGCCAGCACAATTGACATGCATCGCGCCACGGCCAGCCAGTCGCTGGGACCACCCTTGAATGAGCCGGAGGAAAGTCCCCAGACTACTCATTTCTCGGTCATCGACCGCCACGGCATGGCGGTGTCCAATACCTACACGCTTGAGGTCAGTTACGGTTCCGGCATCGTCGTGCGAGGTGCCGGCTTCTTACTGAACAACGAAATGGGCGATTTTAATCGTCGGCCCGGTGTGACCAATCGGCACGGTGCAATTGGCACTCCGGCCAACGACATCCTTCCTGAAAAACGAATGCTCAGTTCGATGACGCCGACCATTGTCCTGAAAGACAGCAAACCCTATCTTGTCACCGGCAGTCCCGGCGGGCGGACGATCATCAACACCGTGTTTTGCGTCACGACCAACGTTTTGGAATTCGGCATGACGGCGCGCGAAGCCGTCGATGCACCTCGCATGCATCACCAGTGGTTTCCCGACGCGGTCCGCTTTATGGGAGCCGACGATCCGAAGCACGCGTCCATGGTCGAGCAGCTTCGCTCAATGGGCCACAAGGTTCAGGACAGTCACAGTCAGGGAGATGCCAACACCATTTTGGTCGATGGCGATACCTATGTCGGAGCCGCCGACTATTCATTCGGGGCAGCTATTGCACCGACGAAGTGAGATCACGCGATCCACCATAGCCTTTTCACCCTGCCCTCAATACCACTTGTCAATCCGATTTGCCTTCTTTCAAGTTTTTTTCAAAAAACGTGAGCATGGCATCGTTCACGTTCTCTCGTCCGAGGTTGTGGTCGCGATCCGGGTACGTTTTCAATTCGAATTCTTTGCCTAGTTCTTTCAGCCGCTCGGCTAGCTGATATGCCTGACCGATGGGAGCGTTTTCATCTTTCTCGCCGTGCAGAATCAAGACCGGACAAGCAAGGTCAGACATCTTTGTAATTGACGTCCGCTCGGCAAATGCCTCGTCGGACAAACCCGCCTCTTGTTCCATGTTCTCGCGGATGCCAGCAATTGAAATGTCGGCGTGGGCCTTCTTGAAATCGTAGATACCGGAAGCGAAAACTGCCCCGCGTAAACCGTGGTCCGTGAGTTGGCAAGCCAACAGCGATGCGGCCAGCGCTCCGCGAGAATAGCCGAACATACCCATTCGGTCCGCGTCCACGTAGGACTCTTGTCGAAATTTCTCAAATCCGGCTCGAAGTCCCACCATCGTTTTTGGGCCGACAAAATCCGGACTCCCAGCCGAATGGCCGAAGCCGCGCTGAGTGATGGCAAGACAAGCGAACCCCGCCTTTGCAAGCCGAAGCCCCATCGGGATATAGTCCCGTGCGGTTCGCGAGAACCCCGGGATCAGCACAACGGCGGGGTATTTGCCGGTTGCCGCTGGCCGAAAGGCGATGGCTTCAACCTGGTCGCCTTCAAAGGTGTAGTCAAACTTGAGCGCAAGGATATTGCTTTTTTCGAAAGCGAAACGGCCATCCCTTTCAAGGCCTTGGCTGACGTGTTCGATGCTGATCGTCTGCTGCGCCGATGCGAAGTTTGTAACCAGCAATAGTCCAATGAAAATTTGCGTCAATTTGAACATCAATGGCACCTAAGTATCTGTTGCCAAACGTTGAATGCGGCGACTCGCGACTAGAGTCAGGAGTATTGTACATCGCTCAACTGTTAGGCGGTAACTTCTGGATTTCTTATGAGAACCGCGTCCTAAAACGCTGTGGTAAGACCGAAAGCGACGGGCGGTTTCGTAGAGAAACGCATCCGCGTTGAAGTCCTTTGGTCCTTGGTGGGACTTGTTTCTCGATATTCACTTGCGTTAAACTATTGAATGGCGGGGCTTTCACGGCTCGGCAGTTGGCTTTAACCAAGGGACTTGAAGGATGCCGCCAAATCGAGATCGAGTCAGCCTTCTTGTCGGGGCGAAACAAGCCACCGCCTTATTGATCAGCTTGATCGCGCATGTCGCGCTGTTTTTGGTGCTTGCGAGTCTGGTCGTTGGCTCGATTCGATCATCGCGCGACATTTTCATTTTGGCCGGCTCCAATGGCTCGCCGTCTCAAGATGTACAACTGGTTTCTACGCCGGAACCCGCCAGCAGTTCATCGCAAGCGCTGCAAGTGGAAAGCTTTTCTTCCGTTGCCCAGACAATCGATCCGATTGCGACCGGCATTGATGCGTTGCACCTGGATGTCCAACCCGCATCCTATGTTTCTTCCAGCCTTCAAGCGGGTCTAAATGGGACGAGCGAAAGTGCTGATGGACCGAGTACCGGCCTGGGATTCTCCAGTGGCGCATCGTTTTTTGGCGCCTATGCTGGCGGCAATCGATTTGTCTACGTGCTCGACAGCTCGACGAGCATGAGAGGCTCCCGATGGAAGCTTGCACGAAACAAGCTGTTGGAGAGCTTGCGAAAGTTGGGCAAGGGCCAACAGTTTTTTGTGATCTGCTTCGATGCGGAAACGACGTTGCTGTTTGATGCGACCACCGACAAGATCGAATATCAGAATGCGGATGCGGCGACCATCAAACGGGTTCAGCGATGGCTGCAGTCGCTGGAACTTGGCCACAACACGTTGCCCGCTGAGGCCCTAAAGCTGGCTTTGGATATGCGCCCCGACGCAGTCTTTTTGCTCTCGGACGGAGAATTGCGCGATCAATCCATGTTCATGTTGCGCCAGTGGAACGCCGATCGAACTGAATTCCGACAAGTGCCGATTCACGTCGTCGACTTGATCAGCTTGGAAGGCCGTGAAACGCTCAAGCAAATCGCCGAAGAAAACGGCGGAACATTTACGTTCATCCCCGGCCGCCGGTGAGTAGCAGTTTGAGCAGGAACCCAAGGTTTCTAGCGTATCGCGGCAGCAGCCGCTTGGGATCGCTCAGTGCGCGGTAGAGCCATTCGCAAGCGATGGCCTGCCAGAATCTTGGTGCTCGCCGAGCGGTCCCAGCAAGAAAATCGAAGGATGCACCAAGCTGAATTGAAAGCGGTACACCCAATTGATCTAGATGATCGTAAATCCAAAACTCTCCTTTGGGCTGGCCGAACGCGACCAACAAAATATCGGCCTTTGCCTGGCGAATCATTTCGATCATCGCCATCTCTTCGGGCAATGTCAGCGGACGAAACGGTGGCGAGTGGATCCCGGCTACCTGCATTTGTGGAAAACGCGACCGCAGGTTGTCTGCGGCCGCTTGGGCTACGCCGGGTGCGGCTCCAAGAAAGAAAATGCGATAACCCCGCTCCGCTGAGAGCTTGCCAAGTTCAAGGATCATGTCGGAACCCGCTACGCGGCACGGCAGCGGCGCTTTCCCGAGACGACTCCGCCACACGATCGGATTGCCGTCGGCCAAGATGCACAAGCTATCTCGATTGATCTGAGACAACCTCGGATGTTCGTCCGTCAGCATCAGGTAGTTCAGATTCGCAGTGATGAAGAACTCGGGCCTTCCGGCTTGAATGACTCGATCGGCAAGCTCGATGGCTTCGGTCATCGTCAACCGAGCGAAATCCGTTCCCCAAACGCGAGTTGTCGCTGGCCGATCGAGCGACGGCAACGAATCGAAGCTACCGTCCAATCTCGCGGACCAATCACTCGGCTGTGCCGGACCATCGGGAAAGAAAACGGTGGCACTTGCAGTTAGGGCACCGTCATCGGCAATCAAAGAAGTGGACTGAACGCTCATGCTCAAACATAGGTCAAGTTTCCTGAGAAGGCAGTGGCTGGTACAATCACCTTCGGCGCTCCGGGTGCGCGGTCGCGGGACGATTGTATCGATTCGTCTGACTTTGCACTTGCCGCCCAATTTCCGCAAGCGCAATGCAGCTCACAATTGACATCCTGATTCTCATCACGCTAACGCTGGTCGCGGTCTCCGGTTGGGCGATCAACATTCTGGGCATGCCTGGAAACTGGCTGGTCGTAGCATTAGCCGCAGGTGC
>WPCK01082919.1_pt1 | contig 10286 bp, 8 predicted proteins | sample 5399851 | NCBI WGS metagenome assembly WPCK01 (sample SAMN12869471, study PRJNA574797) | sludge metagenome | isolation source: wastewater treatment of pH11 | place: China:Beijing | collected 2019-05-20
CCCGCGCCGAGCAGCGACAGCGCCCCGACCGGCCCCTGCGGGTCAGCGCGGACAGCCTCGACGAGACCGGCGAGCTGCGCGGCGATCAGCTCGGCGCGCTGGGGGGAGAGCCGGTGGCGCAGCGCCAGGTTGCCGTCCGGCTGGAGCGCGATCCTGATCGAGCCGCGATCCGGCAGGAGATCCATGTCGGTGACGTCGAGGTCGAGCGCTACCTGGGGGTCGACGGGATGGCCGCGGTGGCCGGGTAGCCGTGCCACCAGGTCCTGCAGGAACGGTCCGTGGGACAAGGCTCCGGCGACGTCGGCCGCGGCGCGGTCGCGCACCTCGACGACAAGCTCGTCGGGACGAGCTAACAGCCCGACGATCGGCGGCTGGAGGAACGGGGCGAGCTCGGCGTACCGGTGGCGTACCGATGCATCGGTGCACTCGATCAGCGCGTGCTGCGCGTTCGTGACACCGCACAGCCACGCCGCAACCGCTCCGGCCAGCACGCCACGATCTGCATCGGCGACGCCGTGCACCGGTAGCACCGCCCATTCCGCGCCTGCCGCGGGCTCGAGCAGCGCGAGCGGCTCGATCGTCGATTCCTCCAGGCGAGCGATCCACCAAGGTTCCTCGGTGGCCAGCTCCGCGTCGTGCCGGGCCAATAGCTCGCTCAGCTCTGCTGCCCGCTGCGGGATCTGGCCGCCCACCCGAACCAGTCCGGCCTCGACCAGGCGGTCCATGTCGACCTTGGCGCCCGCAGGCGTCATCAGGTCGGTCAACACCAACGTGGCGTCGCTCACCTGGATGGTGACACCCTCAGGTGAGACGTCCTGGATCTCGCCGGCGAGTCCATCGCCGGCACCCTCGCCTCGGCGGACGGAGGTCGGGATGAGCCAGTCGGGGCCGTCGCCGAGCAGCCAGCGCGGCACGCCCACTCGGTTCGCCAGCCGCGGGCCGACGTCTAGGGCACGTGAGGTCCGCTCGACGTCCGCCGCCGAGGAATCGGCGGAGATCACGAGCGTCGGCCGGTCGCGGCGGCGGAACATCTGGCGCGGGCCGTCCGGCTGGGCGCGGGCCGGGAGATCTCCCTCCACCAAGGCTCTCGCGACGAGCCCGAAGGTGTCGATCCCGGCCTGGTAGCAGCGGGCGTTCAACGAGAACGCCGTTTCGTCGGGACGGATCGGGAACGACTCCTCGACGACGATGTCACCGCGGTCGACCTGTGTCGTGATCAGGTGCCAGGTGACTCCGTACCAGGCGGCGTCCTGGTGGATCGCCCAGGTGGGCGCGTTCAGTCCGCCGTACAGCGGCAACGGGCCGTCGTGGAAGTTGATCGCCCAGCGGACCGCGCCGATTGCCTCGTCGGGGAGGACCCGCTCGTAAGCGACCGTCACCAGCACGTCCGCCCGGTGGTCGCGAACCAGACCGGCGACCTCGCTCGGCTCGACGTCGGAGTGGGTCTTGAACCCGCGCGCAGACGCCAGCTCGAGAGTCCGCGCATCGTTCGACAACACGGCTGCTACCGACAGGCCCGCCGTTCGAGCTGTCGACGCGCACTCGACGGCCAACAGCTGATCACCGAGGAATAGGCAGCGCAGGCCATCCCCTGGCTGCGCGGACTCCGTCATTCGGTGCTCCTCGAAATCAGACCGCAGTGAACCACCACTGAGGGCAGGCAGAATACCACCTTGAGCGACCTACCTGGGGCTCTTACGCCTGCTCGGTGTGGCGCTGCCGAGGTACCGAGCGCGACTCGATCTGCGTCGGCTCGACCTCGGGCCACGCCTGGATCGGCACCTGCCGGTTGAACGACGCGGCGTAGAACAGCTCCTCGAAATACCTCTTCGCCTGTGCAGCCAGCAATCCGAGGCTGATCAGCTGGACGGCGACGACGAACGTGAACCCGGCGATGATGAACGTCTGAGGGCGCAGCTGCCAGGCGTCGGCGAAGCCGTGGGTGATCCGCTCGTCGAAGTTGCCCCCTTCGCCCTTCGCTTCTTGCACGACGGTCCAGGCGAGTGACAGCGACGACCACAAGGAGATGGCGAGCAACAACAGCCCTGGCGTGAGGAAGAACAGCAGGGGCCTGTAGAGGAAGCTCGCGAAGACGAGCAGCTTGGAGGTGCCGCCGACGCGCAGCGACACCTTCCGCTTCTGCATCCGCTCGGTCTGATCGCTCCAGTCGAGGTGAGCCGGGATCTCGGCCACCCGGGCGCGCAGGATCTGCGCCTTGTACATGATCTCGGTGTTCAGCTCGGGCCCCATCGCCTTCAGGCTCAGCGAGCGGATGAAGTCGCCGTCGTACGCCCTGACCATTCCGGTGACCGTCTTCACGTCGTACTGGCTCGTCGCCGACAGCAGCCTGTTGACGTACCGGCTCATCACCTCGCGGTGGCGAGGAATCGCAGACGTCCGACCGCCCTTCATGTACGGCGAGGCCACGACGATCTGCACGCCGTGGGCCTGGATCTCTTCGAGCATCGGGCGGATGTGGTCGACCGAGTACGACAGGTCGGCATCGAACACCACGACGATGTCGCCGCGTGACAGCGCGAAACCGTCACGCTGGGCTTGGCCGATCCGACGGTTGACCGCCTGGCGGTGAAGGCGCACCTCCGGGCGGCTGCGCGCGAAGGCCTCGACGATCTCGGCCGTCTCGTCGGTTGAACCGTCGTCGATGACGAGGATCTCGAACGCGTAGCTGTCCGTCAGGCCAGACATGTACTCGTAGATCGTGGTCAGCGTGACCATGATCTTCAGCGCCTCGTTGTAGGCCGGCACGAGCACGGTCACGAGCGGCAGCCGCTGGCCCTCACCCGCGTCGCTCATCGCGCACCCGTCAACGCCGTCGTGGCCGGAGACTCGGTCTTCAGCCCGCCACGCGCCAGGATCCGCCCGGCATGCTCGCGCAGCGCCACCACCTCGAACTGGCTGCCGAGCTCTTGCAGGCACCGGCGCACAGTCGCGCGCTTCACTGCCCCGGGCATCGTCATCCCGGGGAAGAAGCGCAGGCTGTCGACGTCGTCGGCCCCGAGGAAGTCCAGGGGGTGCAGCAGGATCGACGGCTCCACGTGACGCAGCCGGCACACCCGCAGCGCGTTCGCGAAGTAGCGCAACGCCAACGACTCCGAGACCCCCCGCAGGTACAGCACGTAGCTGAGATGGATCGGTACCCGCAGCATCGGCATCGTGGTGACCGGTATCTCCAGCAGCCGGTCGGTGCCCGAGGCGAAGAGGTAAGGGCGCAGCCCGCGAAGTCCGTCACGGGCGCTGCCGAACAGGTTCGCGCGCTCTTCTCGTTGACTGGCGTCCAACTTCGCGGAACGGAAGTAGTAGCGGCGCGCAAGTGGACCGACCACCGTCGGCAGGGTCGAGCAGTCGTACAGGTAGTCCCGGTCGATGAGCGCGCGGATGACGTCGGGGCTCAGGCTGTAGCCAGGCCCGCGGAACCCGATCGGGCGCTGACCGGAGATCTCACCGATGGCGTCCTCGGCGCGGCCGAGCTCCTGATGGATCTCGGTCAGGGAGTACCTGTGCAGCCAGGGCTGGTGGCGGAAGCTGTGGTTGCCGATCTCGTGGCCGGCATCGGCCAGTGCTCGCAGCGCAGCATGGTTGCGGGTGAGCGCGGCGTCTTGTCCGACGACGAAGAACGTGATCGTCAGCCCCAGCTCGGCGAGCATCGACAGCACCTGAGCGGACAGCTCGTCGAGATACGAGGGGAACTCCTCCCAACCGGCGTCGCCATGGGTCATCTGGTACGCCCACAGGTTGTCCGCGTCGAGGGAGAGCGAAGCCGTTGCCCGCTCGGGTCGGTCTGTGTTCATCGGATCACCGCCTCAGCCCTCCGCGCCAGTCGCCATTATCACCTCGTCCACCAGCGAAAGCGTGTCGTTGACGTTGAGCGTCGCGAACGGCAGGTTCGCCGACCCGGCGAGGTAGAGCCCGGGGACAGATGTGGCGATCGACGGTGCGCTGTCGGAATAGGAGAGAGTCGGCACGGCGAACACCTCGGCCACCTTCGACACCCGCGCGGCGAGCACGTCTTCCTCGGCAAGATCGGGGTACATGGTGCGCAGGTACGAGGAGAACTCGGCCACGATCCGGTCGTCGTCCATGGCGAACAGCGGATGCGACGAGGTCGCGTACTTCGGTAGGTACACCAGCGAGTGACCGCCGAGCTGCTGGGGGTCGACGAAGGCAGTCATCTCGACGACGGCCGTGAACGGCGTGCTCGGGTCGGTGATGTAGGTGAGGTAGTAGTCGGCGAGGGGCCGTCGTAGCAGCAGCGACACGCAGACGATCCCCACGTAACGCACCTCTTCGAGGCGCTTGCGTTCGTTGGCGAGAAGGTCCGGGCAGAGCCGCGCGGCCAACGAGGAGGCCGTGGTGACGACGACCCGGTCGAACCGCTCGGCACCACCCGCGGTCGTCACCTCCAGCGATCCGTCGGTCGAGGGACGCACGCTGCGCACCGGGGTGGACAGCCGGATGTCGACCCCACGCTTCGCGAGATGCTCCTCGAATCCGCGGCACACGGTGTCGTAGCCGCCGTCGACGTAACCGAACTTCTCCCGCCCGATGCCACTGCGACGCGCCGCGTAGAGACGCTGGATCGTCGACCAGATGAAGGCCGCCGACGTCTGGGTGTACTCGTCGCCGAGCTTGGCGCGCAGCAGCGGCTTCCAGAACACGTCGAACGTCCGCTTCCCGCTCCACCGCGTGAGCCACGGCTCGACGAGGATCTTCTCGACCCGCGCGCCCGAGCGGACACGTGAGCCGTAGAGGATCGTCGACGCGAGCCGGAGCTTGTCGACCATGCGCAGCCCGGGCAGCCGCAAGAACTCGACCGCGTTGGAGACCGACCGCAGCTTGCCGTCCGTCCCGTAGTACCCGGTCTTCGTCTCGACCCAGCGGACTCGGTCGCCGAGACCGAGCATCTCGTACATCGCCCGCGTCCTCGCATCGGAGAGCAACGTGACGTGGTAGTGACGATCCCAGGTGACCTCACCGAGCTGCCACGGTGCGGCGAGCCCGCCGAGACGGGGCGACGCCTCGAACAGCGTGACCTCCTTGCCGAGATCGCCCAACCGGTGGGCGAGCGTCATCCCGAGCACACCGGCGCCGATCACGGCCCACTTCTCGGTTTGCGCCCGCGCCTCGTCGCCCACAGCCGTCCGGAGGGTAATCCGCACGGTTAGCCTGCGCCACGTGCAATCGGCGGGTGGATCGAAAGCCGGCTACGTCGCCGAGCCGACCGCCAAGATCGAAGACGGTGCCGTGATCGGGCCGGGGACGAGGCTGTGGGACCACGTGCACGTGCGTGAGGGCGCCCGCATCGGCTCCGGATGCAACATCGCGAAGAACGTGTACGTCGACACCGACGTAGTGATCGGCGATCGGGTGAAGATCCAGAACAACGTGAGCGTCTACCACGGCGTGACCGTCGAGGACGACGTGTTCCTCGGCCCCTCGTGCGTGTTCACCAACGACCTCTTGCCGCGCGCGGGCTCGACCGACTGGCAGGTCGTGCCCACGAAGGTGCACCGAGGAGCCTCCGTCGGAGCGAACGCGACGGTCCTTTGTGGCACCACGCTCGGCCGCTGGGCGATGATCGCCGCGGGGAGCGTCGTCACTCACGACGTCGAGCCCCATCAGCTCGTCCGCGGCAATCCGGCGCGTCCCGCCGGATGGGTGTGCCGCTGCGGCGCGGTGATCAGCCGCAACGCGAAGACACCTCCCACCTCGCTGCACTGCGACGATTGCGGGCCAGAGGAACCACGATGATCCCGATCACGAGCGTGCGATGCGGGCCCGAGGAGGAAGACCTCGTACTGGAGGTGTTGCGCTCGGGGATGCTGGCGCAGGGTCCGATGGTCGAGCGATTCGAACAGTGTTGTCGCGAGATGGCGGGCACCCGCCATGCGATCGCGGTCAGCAACGGCACCACGGCGCTCAGCGCGGCGCTCGAAGCCCTCGACCTGGAACCGGGCGACGAGGTGGTCACCAGCCCGTTCACCTTCGTCGCGACGCTCAACTCGATCCTCGAGTCCGGTGCGACGGCCCGCTTCGCCGACATCTCCGAGATCGACTTCAACATGTCGCCGGCGCACGTGGAGTCGGTCCTCACGGAGCGCACGCGGGTGCTGATGCCTGTACACCTGTACGGGCAGACGGCCGACATGGGCCCGATCCAAGGCCTCGCCGAGGCCCACGGTTGCCGCGTGGTGGAGGACGCGGCCCAGGCACACGGCGCTTCCTACGAAGGCCGCCCGGCGGGGTCGTTCGGGATCGCGATATTCAGCTTCTACGCCACGAAGAACCTCATGTCGGGTGAGGGGGGCGTGGTCACCACCGACGACGACGACGTCGCCGAGCGCGTCCGGGTGCTGCGCAACCAGGGGATGCGGGCGCGCTACGACTACGAGCGCCCCGGGCACAACTACCGGTTGACCGATCTGGCGGCCGCGGTCGCCATCCCCCAGTTCGCACGCTTGGACGCGATCTGCGAGGCCCGTTCGGCGAACGCGCGCTACTACTCCGAGCGCCTCGCCGGGATCGAGGGCCTCGTCGTCCCGAGCGTCCAGGCCGGTCGCCGGCACGTGTGGCATCAGTACACCCTGCGCGTCACCGACGCCGCGCGCCGCACGCGCGACCAGGTGCTCGCCTCGCTGCAGAGCCGCGGCATCGGATCTGGCGTGTACTACCCCCGCCCGGTGCACCACTACGACTGCTTCCGCGGCCACCCCCGTGTCCACCAAGACGACGACACGAGCACCGCGGAGCGGGTCGCGGGCGAGGTGCTGAGCATCCCCGTGCACCAGCACCTCACCGCGGACGAGCTGGCGCAGGTCGCCGATGCCGTCGTCGCGGCGCTGCAATGAGCGTGAAAAGGGCCCGGCCGTGACGGCGAGCGGGCAGGTCGCGGTGGTCTTCGGGACACGCCCCGAGATCATCAAGTTGGCCCCGGTGGTGCACGAGCTCGGCGACCGGGCGACGACGATCCACACCGGCCAGCACTTCGACGACCAGATGAGCCGCACCTTCCTGGAGCAGCTCGACATCGGCGAACCCGACCACCATCTCGACGTCGGCGGCCTGACCAGGGGCGCCCAGATCGGTCGCGCGACGATCGCCATCGAGGAGCTGCTGTTGAGGCTGCGACCGGCCTGCGTCGTGGTGCAAGGAGACACGAACTCCGGTCTGGCCGGCGCCCTGGCAGCCAATGCGGCCCTCATCCCCATCGTCCACCTGGAAGCCGGCCTGCGCAGCTTCGACCGCACGATGCCCGAGGAGCACAACCGTGTGCTCATCGACGCCCTGTCGGAGCGTTGCCTCGCGCCCCACCCGTCCAACGCGGAGCTGCTGCGACGTGAGGGCGTTTCACCGGAGCGGATCCGCGTGACCGGGAGCACCCTGAAGGAGGCACTCGACAGGATCCTGCCGTCCGCAGGCGAACGCGCCCGCCTCCTGGCCGAGCTCGGGCTACAGCCCAGCCGGTTCGTCCTTGCCACCGTCCACCGCGTCGAGAACGCCGACGACCCGGTGAAGCTGAAGGCGATCCTCGAACAGCTCGCCGCGCTGCCACTGCCCGTCGTGCTGCCGCTTCACCCGCGCGCCATGGCGCGGGCGCGTGAGTTCGGGATGTTGCAGCTGCTCGAGGGGGTGCAACTCGTCGAACCGCTCGGGTATCGGGAGTTCATCGCTCTGGCCGCAGAGTGCGCCCTGCTGATCAGCGACTCGGGCGGGGTGCAGGAAGAGGCCACCATCGTGAAGCGGCCGGTGGTCGTCATCCGTAGCTCCACCGAGCGCCCCGAGCTGCTCGGCACGTTCGCGCATCTCGTGTCGGCCGGCCCGGAGATCTCCACCGTGGCATGCGGCCTACTGGAGACGATCGCGCAGACTCATGCCCAGCTGCGTGAGCTCCCGTACCCCTACGGCGTGCACGCCTCGGCACGGTGTGTCGAGGCGATCGACGAGTTGGCAGGCGGCTGAGCGCTCATTCCTTGGCAGGTGGGGACTCGATCGCCTCCATCAATGCGTGAGCAGCTCGGATCTGGCGCCGCTCTGCCGCGTGGTCGCCACGACCGTCGACGAACGACATGAAGTGCTCGAACTGCAACGCGAGCGGCTCACCGACGTGGCGGACGAACGGCAGGTCGATCTCTGTCGACGAGCGGTACCCGAGCCCGTCGGCTCCGTGGGTCATCTCTTGGCTCATGTTCCGGTAGACGGTGACGTCCTGTCGCAGCAGGTCCACCTCGACCGACTTCGTGTGCGTATGGACCGTCAAGAGGCGCACCTTGCGCTGCGCGAGCCGGTTGGCCGACAGGCTGGCCATCCCCGACGGGAACTGGAGCGTGCAATCGGCGATCTCGTTGAACCGGTGACCCTCCGGGCGATGACAGCATGCACCGACGACGCTCGGTTCGACCCCCCCGAACAACCGCACCGCGACGTCCAGGTCGTGGAGGAGCATGTCGCCGACGACGCTCGCGGCGATGCGCGGCGCCGGCGGTGAGTGACGGATCGCGAGCAGGTGCACGGGTGTCTCGTCGATCTGCTGTTCCGCTGCCCGGAAGGCGGCATTGAAGCGCTCGACGAAGCCGCACATCAGCGGCGTATCCGTCTTCTCGGCGAGCTCGAGCAGCGTGTCCACCTCGGCCAGAGTCGGCGCGAGCGGCTTTTCGAGAAACACCGGGATTCCCCGCTCGAGGAACGGAACCGCGCACTCGACATGAGCGGCGGTCGAGCTGGCGATCACGGCCGCATCGCAGGTGAAGGCATCGTCGAGGCGGTCGGAGACACGCGCCCAATGACGGCAGCCGAGCCGTTCGGCGGCGGCCGCGTCTATGTCGATCACGAGACCGAGGTCGGCGTGCAGCGAATCGGAGATGATCCGCGCATGGCTCGCGCCCATCGTTCCCGTACCCACCAGGGCGATGACCGGCCTGGTCATGAAGTTCCTCCCTCGTTGCCGAGATCGTCCTCGAACGAACAACGCACCGCCACGACCGTGATCAGGTCGGTCAACGCGTACGGAATTGGAAGATCGGCAAGACGTGACGCGAACTTGACAGCGATCCCGTTCCCACCTCGGAAGCGCATCTGCCCAGCGATGAGCCCGGCAGACACCCACTTCGTCGTCGTCTTGCACGTGAGCACGGAGAACCCACTGGACGCGCACAGGTGCACCAGGTCTTCGCGGTCGAACAGCCACAGCACCGACGGTGGCGTCGCCTGCTGCCAGCGAGCGCCGAGGATGCGCGCCGGTGCACTCGAGCGGTCCCAGGTCTCGATCACGAGTCGACCACCTGGCCGCAGAAGCTGCGCAGCAGCACTCAGCGCACCTGCGGGGTCGGTGAGGTGTTCGAGCGACTGGAAGAACGTCACCGCGCCGACGGTGCCCGTGGGCACCTGCACGTCGGCCAACGACTCGACACAGGTCATGCCCTCACGCTCTACCGCGGCGCGGGCCGCCGCGTTGACCTCGACCCCGATCGGGCTCCATCCGAACGAACGGGCCTCGCTCATCGTGTAGCCGTAGGCGCAACCGACGTCGACGATCACCTCCCCCGGAGTCCACGGCTCGCCGATCCGCCGTAGGCGGGCACGGGCGTTGCGGCGATGGATCCGCTCGTCGCGCACGTAATCCGCGTAGCCACCGCCGGCTGCCGCCTCGAAGTAACCGTCCCCGTAGATGGCGGCGGCTTCGACCGTCGTCGGGAACGGCTCGAGCCGGGTGAGGCCACAGCCCGTGCAGGCCACATAGCAAAACGGTGGCTTCTCGATCGTCGGCGACCACGCCGCGACCCCGCATCGGAGGCATCGCACGACCTGAGCGTAGGCGTCAGACCACTTCCCAGATGCCCGACATCTGCCTCAAGTCCGCTCGATTGCGAACCGATGACTTTGCCGGCAGTTCCGACGCGGAGACGGAACATTCAGCGCCATCTGGCAGCGGAGGACCCCCTTGAAGCGCACCCTCGGACTGGTTCACCTCGGACTCGTGATCGGCCTGGTGCCAGTCGCCATCGGAGCATTCGATCAGGGTGCCGTCGGGCCTCTGCCCGACATTCAGGCAGGCTCCGTGCTCGAAGTGCAGGTTGCCGGTCAGGCAGGCGTCAGCGCCGACACCGCCATGGTGACGGTCCGGCTGTCGGCATCACGGCCCTCGACAGATGGCTACGCCACGGCCTTCCCGTGCGGCACGGCGCGCCCGGCGTCGTCGAACCTCAACTTCAGCGCCGGGCGACCCGTGTCGAACCTGGCAATCGTCGGTCTCGGCGAGGCAGGCAAGATCT
>WPCK01418095.1_pt1 | contig 10283 bp, 12 predicted proteins | sample 5399851 | NCBI WGS metagenome assembly WPCK01 (sample SAMN12869471, study PRJNA574797) | sludge metagenome | isolation source: wastewater treatment of pH11 | place: China:Beijing | collected 2019-05-20
GGACCGCAATGAGGATGAGAACCGCGAGGGCAAACCACCTGGCTCGTCGTGGACCTAGCCCCGCATAGGTGACAGAGAGCACGAACACAGCTCCGAGGAGTGCAATTGACGATAGCGTGAGTTTGCCAACGCCCAAGGCACTGACTCCCCGCCGCTCGAGCCAGTCGACCGCGAACCCGATCGCCGCCACCAGACCCACGATTGCCATGATATTGCGAATGCGGGTCTCCGGTGTGTCGTGAGCGCAATCCAGTCCGATCACGGGCAGCAGGGCGATGAGGGTGAACGGCAAAGCGTCTCGGGCCCAATCGAGGAACGTTGCTCCATTCAGTGCTGCAATGGGTCCGGACACTAGCACCACTGCTAAGACGGATAAGGAGGCGGGGACGAGCGATCGGAAAGGCCGGAGATATACCGCCCGATTAGCGCGTGTGGATAAGCGGTGTAATGCGACAATCCAGGTGACGACAATGTAGCCAAAATAGGCCAGTTTCGGCGCCGTAAGTCCGGCCGTTCCCTGCAGTACGATTAGGCCGCCGAAGGTGATCGTGATGAGTCGCCATAACGACGAATGGAGCGACAATAGGAGTAGTAGAGCCGCAATTAAGACAAGAAGCAGCATGGGATGCACGGCTGCGAGCGCGCCAGCCACGATAGCACAGGCGATCGTGGTTAGAGTCAAGAAGATGGCGCGCGGGTTGGCTTCGCTCACGGGTCGTCACGTCCGTCGGGCAGTAAGCGGTTAACCGTGTGGGATGCAGAGAATGTCATCGAATGCACCGGCACCCGGCCGGCGAGTTGGGTCGTGTGGGTCCGTGACCGTGTACCCATGATGCTCCAAGATGCTGATGAGTTGGGACGCAGAGGAGCCGTTCTGTCTCAAAAGAAAGTCGCTCGCTTCTGAGAGGATTACTGGCCGATGAACTTGGAGTAGTTCGGAAGCACCTTGGAGGACAAGATGCTCAGCTCCCTCGACATCTAGCTTGACGAAGCCTGGATCCAGGGAAAGCTCCTTGACGAGAGAATCAACCGTCGTTGCCTGCACAGTCTCAGTGGCGAAAGGCTGGCCGACGGCAGATGGATGCGATATCGACCCGATTGTGGAGTACTCTTCTTTACCGACTATAGCTCTGATGTCGACGGAACCTTGTCGATTGGTTGCCGCGCCTAGGAAAACCTCAACTTGGTGTGCAACTCCGTTGAGGTGCAGATTTCGGCGTAGTCTATTGCTGGCGGCGCTCGTTGGCTCGATTGCGAGTACGCGCTGCCCGGGTTGGAGGAGGTGCGCGAGCATTACGGAGTAGAAGCCGACATTGGCGCCAATATCGATAGCGTCCCTCGCGGGATCGACATACTGTGCTGCGATCGCGACGAGTTGCGGCTCATAGCTGCCATTGAGGACGAGGCGGGCGAGGATATCCCCGGAGGGGTCTAAGAAAAACTCGCCGTCGAACTCGTTGACTCTGACTACAACGTCTGATTGAGCGATGGCTGCGAAGTCGTCCAGGACACGTCGCTTGCGGGCGTAGCGTGCGCTGCGCAATCGGCGGCGACTAGCCAGCGCAGGAGCGAGTGAGCGTGCGAGCCAAGAATGTGAGCGGTGGCTGACACTTGGACTGGCGGCTCTCACGGCGCTTCAGACTCAGGTGAGCACGATCGGCCACGGGGGTTCGGAGGAGTGAAAGAGTCTCTGGGACAATCGGAGCGGAACATCGCGAGGTCTTCTGCCTTTTGAGGGTCCCATTGAAACTGGGCAATGTGGTAGGGGGACCTGACCGACCGAAACCTTCGACAGGCTATACGTTCAGGCAGTGGATTGGCTCGCCCGGGGGCGTTGGCAGGCGTCCAAGGTTCGGCGTCATGCTGCCCCCGGTTTCCGCCTTGGGGAGGGGTCCGCAACCTGGACTGCCCCGGGAGCATGGTGTCGAAGGCGAGCCGCCAGCGCTCTGGACAGGCCCAGGGTGGCGTAGCCCGACGACGCGAGACAGCTCCGGTCCCGGCCTGCCAGCCGCTGACACCCCCGACGGCGGCGGCGTGCCCGGGATCATGTCCAAGAGCTGTCGGCACCTACGTCCGCGATACAGGTGGACCACGCCTTGGTCCGCCAGCGGTCCGCTCGCGGCGAACAGCTTCTCGTCCAGCTCGAGGGCTTGAACGTCGCCCGTCCGATCCAGCTCGTCGTCGACCAGGGCGGTCCCACGGGCGATCACGGAGTCATTGATCGTGTGCCATTCACAGACCAGCTCAAGAGCGAGCTCATTGACGGTGGGGCCCCCTCGCTCGACCTGTCCGGTCGCCCACCTGCCCCTCTCGGTCCGCGCTGGCCAGGCCGGCCGTACGGCCCTCTACCAAGGCCGGGACAATCAGCCGGAGATCAGACCGCCCCCCCTGAGATCCGAAGCGGCTCACACCTGCCGCTACGATCGTGGCTCCCACCGGGTCTGTGCGGCCGCGCGTGACGGCGCGACCTCAGACGGGAAGCGGAACCCCAGCAGGAACGGAGCCTAAGGCAGATGCGAGTTGCGGTCATGGGAGGTGACGGGTTCTGTGGCTGGCCAACAAGCCTTCGTCTGTCCGAAGCTGGCCACGAGATCGTCATCATTGACAACCTGGCCCGACGAAAGGCCGACGTAGAACTCGGGGTCGAGTCCCTGACTCCGATTACCACCGTACGTGAGCGCATCGACTCGTGGAAGGAAGTAACCGGCCGCACCATCGAGTTCGTGAACCTGGACATCGCTCAGGACTACGAAGTCCTACGGCGCACGCTCGGTGAGATTGGCCCGGAGGCGATCATCCACTACGCCGAGCAGCGCTCAGCCCCTCATTCGATGAGGACTCCTCAGCACAAGGTTTACACCGTTGACAATAATGTCAACGCTACCCACAACATCCTTGCCGCTGTGGTGCAGGAGAAGCTTGATCCCCACATCGTGCACCTCGGCACCATGGGCGTATACGGGTACTCCGGGTCAGAGCTCCCGATTCCAGAGGGGTACCTCCCCGTCCGGCCGGTCTCAGAGGAAGGTCACGCACTAGAAGTCCGTGACGTACTGTATCCGTCGTACCCGGGGTCGATATACCACATGACAAAGGTGCTCGACCAGCACCTCTTCGCATTCTATGCCCGGAACGACAACCTCCGAATTACTGACCTCCATCAAGGCATCGTATGGGGGACGCAAATTCCAGAAACACAACGAGATCCACGGCTGATTAATCGCTTTGACTACGACGGCGACTATGGTACTGTCTTGAACAGGTTTCTTATGCAAGCCGCGATTCGGTACCCGCTGACTGTGCATGGGAGCGGCGGCCAGACTCGCGCCTTCATTCATATCACCGACAGTGCGCGATGCATAGAACTCGCGCTAGCGGATCCCCCTGAGCGGGGCGAGCGCGTCAGGATCCGAAACCAGATGACCGAGACGCACTCTGTTCGCGGACTCGCCCAGCTCGTGTCGGATTTATCAGGGGCGGAGATCGCCTACCTGGAAAACCCTCGGAACGAGGCCGGTGAGAACGACCTCGCTGCAACGAACAAGAGCTTTCTTGATCTCGGGCTTGAGCCGACCCTGCTCCACGATGGCCTGCTGAGTGAGGTTATCGACATTGCCGGAAAGTATGCAGAACGGTGTGACCGCTCATTGATACCGTGCACGTCAAGATGGATCAATGACAAGGTCTGACCGAGCCCGGCCTTTTAGTATCATTACCCCAGTCCGATCACCGGCGCCCGGGGGTGGAGGTGAGTATACGCGCCTGTTGGCTAGCTCCCTCGTTTCCCTTCCCGAGTGCCAAAGCGTGCACGTATTCTCCGAGCGTCCGCCAGGGGACGAAGATCCGACTCGTCCGTGGCGCAATGGTGTCGTTATCCGCGATCTCTGGGCTCCACGTGCTGGACTGTCGAAACGCAGCTGGCAGTCGTATCTTCTCTACCTGCTCCAGCAGATACAGGCCTTTTCATTGCTGTGGAGAGTCCCTCGAGATTCAGTCGCCCTCTTGCACTCTTCGTTCCACTACAACCTTGGATGTTGGGGAATCGTCACACGGCTATTTCGGCTTGTCCGTCGTGACCTTGTACTTATCAGCGACGTAAGAGACCCCCTTTTTCCGACGTCGAGGGTCCGCATTCTGCGACAATATGACGGGGTAATCGCTTCGAGCGAGTCGGTGCGATCCTCACTACTTGGATTCGATCTGACAGTTGGCGACATACCGATTCCTCACGCAGTAGTTAGTTCGGTCGCGGTAGGCGATCCGTCTCGGCCGCCTGGGTGGGGCCGGTACCTGCTCTTTCCAAATGGCTTGGTGAAATCGAAGGGCGTCGATCGATTCCTGAGCGTCGCCCACGAGCTTGCACATCGAGGCGAAATTGACCACGCGATCATCATCGGCCGAGAACGCGACGAAGTCGTGATTGACGGTGACTGTCCCGTGACCTTTCATGGACCAGTCTCACACGAGTGTGCACTCCAACTGATGGCGGGTGCATCTGCGGTGGTGGTCCTATCCGAGACAGAGGGCCTGTCGCGTGCTGCCCTCGACGCCTTGGGAATTGGAGCCAAGGTGGTGGTGTCCGAGTCGATCACCGAGTTGGCAACGCTCGGGCCCGATGCGTGTGTGCCGAGGTCGGCCCCGGTGCCCGACATCGCGGACCGAGTGGCGAAGGTGATTGCTGCCGAGGTCGATCAGCGCCGTCTCTACGACCTCACGCGGCACGACCCGGACCAAGTTGCCCGGGCGACGGTCGACTTCGCCTTGAGGGTCGCCGCTAGCGCTCAGCGCTCTGGGGGCCACGGGCAGCGTGGCGGCTCTACGCCAATTGCTGTCGACGAGCATATAGAACGTCGCATTGGATAATCCGGCGACCGAGTCCGACTGTGACATCCCCAAGCGCCACCAAGTCGAAACCGGCGGTAGTCAAGAACCGGCATATATCACCAGCGAGCGGTTGACGGGCATAGAGGGACTTGAACGACACTTCGGTGTACACGTAGTCAACAGACGCTAGAAGAGTAGTTGCACCCGACAAGGCATCGAGCTCTCCACCTTGCAGATCCAATTTGAGCAAGATGGGCGCCGCGAGATCAGCTGCACTGAGAAGGTCATCGAGACGGACTACTCGGACTTCCTGCGTTCCGGCCGCAGCAGTCTGGGGGAACTCCTCCACTTGACCAGCGCCGATCTCAAGGAGTGATGAAGAGTCAGACGCACGAGACACATGCATAGTAGCCACGCCAGCCATATCGCCAAGGGCGCAGTCAAATAGCGTGAAATAGCTGTCCTTGTCAAAGACATCGCGGATCGTGCGTAGAGCGTCCTCCATCGGTTCGATGGCCTGAATAGCTGCTTCCGGCCACAATCGCCTCGCAACGAGCGCGAACTGGCCGCAGTTAGCTCCGCCGTCGATGACGGTGGCCATAGTCGGTAGGTCTCGCAGCGTCGCCTGGTGCTCTATGGCCATGCCGACCCCGCGGCGAAGGGCCCGCCGGTTGAGTGGAGTCGTCAGGCCCGCGACCACTTTTCGGGTTCTCGAGATGACCGTGTCGCGTCTCACGTCCCGTTTGCTCCTCTTGTCGCGCTATCGGATGACCCGCGACTGCCGGACAATGAGAAACACGATAGCGGGGTGGAGTTGTGCCACGCGTCTGCTAACGAGGTTCCGCCTAGAAGGGCCGCATCGATTGGAATTCTGCTAGGGCAGATTCGAACTTATCAGCCACGACGGCAATCTGGAAATGCGCTTCGGCGAACGACCGGCCCGCTTGACCCTTTTCCATTGCGTCGGACGGGTCCATAATATATCTGAGCGTTTCACCGACAAAGCATTCAACATCACGGGGTTCGCAGACGCTACCAGCACCCGCCTTCAAGATCGTGTGAGCAGCGGTATTGTCGGCCGAAATACTCGCGACGATCGGGCGCCCGGAGCAAAGGTAGGTCAAGACCTTGGAGGGCACGGAGTAGGTTGCGGCGTCCGGATCCAGAACCGCAAGGAGTACGTCTGCATCTGCCAACAAGGATGGTAGTTCCTCGTGGGTGGCGAAGGGTAAGACGGTGATGTTATCTAGGCCGGCTTCGGTTGCGTGGGCTCGGAGGAGTTCAGCACCGACGCCTTCCGTAAGGACGACGAGGTGGCCATTTAGTGGTGAGAGCGCCTGTGCCACTTCGATGAGTGCGTCCCACTCCGTCCGGTGTTTGGCGCCAAGGGTTCCCGCGTAGAGGGCCAGTGGGTGGTGCCGGGTCAGACCTAGGCGATGTCGAATGGCGCCCGTGATTTCGGGATGGTAGGGGAGTTCCTCCACGGGCGCCCAGTTCTCCAGAACGCGGACTTGCGAACGGACCCCGGATGACGCTAGGTATAATGCGAGAGCCTCGGAAATCGTGACGATCCCTGTGGACCGGTCGATGGCGGTCAATTCGACCCGCCGTATAACCGCCGCAAGAAGGGCAGCGATACGTTGATGCAGCGCATCAGGCACGCCATGCGGACGGTCGAGTTCTGAGTATGCTGTGAAGGCGAGGTGGTAGATGTCCTGCACCCACGAGACAAAGGCTATGTGTCGGCGAGCGGAGGCGTATCTGCTCGCTGCAGCCACGATGACTGGGGTGTTGCAGGAAAGGACGATGGTGGGAGCGAAGGCCCGAATCTCTCGGTCGAGTGCCCAGCTGTATCGAAGTTCAGCTATCACTCGTCGCAGCAGTCGATACTTTGGAAATGCTCCAGCATCAAGGCCCCGAATGGTAAAGGAGACAGGGTCGGTCCGGCGTGGAGTGACGCTCCCCTTCGGGCCTGCAAACGCAGCGTTGTACACGTGAAGCACTTCCCAGCCACGTGCCGCCAACTCTCGACTTAGACCGATAGTGAAGGCATGACCGGCGTGATCGTGAACCAGAATTCGTCCTGGCAAGAGATTGTTCACAAGGTGGTACTGAGTCGCTGACTATCCTGGTTTCGGATGTAGGGTGACATCGCTACTGGTATGAAGGTGGTGCTGTTCTGGTCCACGGCGTCGGAGACGTGAGCAGGACTCATACCTTGAGGTCTGTTTCGGCTGCAACACCGCGGATATTGTTCGCTTCTTGGGAAAGAAACCATTTGTAGGTGTCTCGAATTCCATCCTCCAGTGTGATGGCAGGTGCCCAGCCCAGGGCGTTCAGGCGACTGACGTCGAGCACCTTGCGTGGAGTGCCGTCGGGCTTGGTGGCATCGAACGTCAAACGCGCTTTGGGGTGGACAATATCTCGAACGAGTTCCGCCAAGTGGCGAATCGTAATGTCCTCGCCGGTACCCGCATTGATGTGCTCGCTGGCCTCATAGTTATCCATTAAGAATAGGCACAGGTCAGCGAGGTCATCTACATGTAGAAATTCGCGCATCGGCTTGCCGGTACCCCAGATGGTGACTTCTGGTGCGCCCGTCACTGAGGCATCGTGAAATCGTCGGATTAGTGCGGGGAGGACGTGGCTACTGGTCAAGTCGAAGTTGTCGCTAGGGCCATAAAGGTTGGTCGGCATGGCGGAGATGAAGTTGCACCCGTATTGAGCCCGGTAGCTCTGGCACAGCTTGATGCCGCTGATTTTCGCGAGTGCGTAGGCTTCATTGGTGGGTTCGAGTGGGCCGCTGAGGAGTTCCTCCTCGGTGATCGGCTGGTTCGCATCACGCGGGTAGATACAGGAACTCCCGAGGTAGAGCAGCTTGGTCACGTCGAAGAGGTAGGCTGCGTGCACGACGGTCGCGTGGATCATCATGTTGTCGTAGAGGAACTCAGCTGGTCGAGTCGAGTTGGCCATGATGCCACCAACTGTGCCAGCCACGAGGTATACGTACTCGGGTCGGTTGGCACGGAACCAGTACGTGACGGCGGCTTGGTCTCTGAGATCGAGTTGGGCCCGACTCGCAGTCAGTAGGTTCGTGTAGCCAGTCGCTTCGAGCCTTCTGACGATGGCCGACCCCACAAGGCCCGCGTGGCCAGCGACGAAGATTCGCGCATCCCTAGGGACTGTTGTTGCCATGCTGGGGTCCTTTCCGCAGATAGTACTCGGGTTGGGGTGATTATCGTTGGAAGCCGGGAGCGGAGCTAACTGGCTCGGCGTCCACGTTGCTCTCGCGGAGGTGGACCTGGCGAGAGTGTCACCATCCCCGTTCGACCCACTCGTCGAGGTGGGGCTGCTCGCGGCCGATCGTGGTGTCGGCGCCGTGCCCCGGCAGCACGAAGGTGTCGGCTGGCAAGGGTGAAGAGCCGGCGGTCGATGGAGCCGATGATCCGGTCGAAGTCGCCATCTGGGAACCCCGTGGCGCAGGGCCGCCGGGAAAGCGCGTGTCGCCGCTGAAGAGCACCGGGGAGCCTTCCAAGCGGAAGCACATCGAGCCCGGGGTGTGCCTGGGCGTGGCGATGGTGTGCAGGCGCAGGCGCCCGACCTTGATCTCTGACTCGTCCTCGAGCAGGTAGTCGTAGGCCTCAAGCATCCCGGCATCCTGAGCGGTCACCCCCACCTCATCGCCGGCATCGCGGATAGCGGGCACGGCCTCGATGTGGTCCCAGTGGCCGTGGGTCTTGAGCACCGTGCACACTCCCCCGACAGAGCTCCAGGAGCCCGTCGTGCTCGTTGGCGGCGTCGAGCAGCACGGCGTCGCCGGTCTGCTTGCAGCGCAGGACGAACACGTTGTTGTCCACGGGGCCGACCACGATCTTGTGGATCTCGGCCTGAGTGTCCTCGTAGCGCAGGGTGTTCGTGGCCACGAACCCAGTCTGCCCGAGCGTGACACTTGACCGGGTGGTCTAGTAGACAGTCGCCCGTGAACTTCGCATTCTCCGAAGAGCAGGAAGAGCTCCGCAAGATCGTCAAGGCGTTCCTCGACACCAAGTCGCCCGAGGCCGAGGTCCGGCGGCTCATGGAGACCGAGGAGGGCTATGACCCCGCGGTGTGGGACCAGATGGCCACCCAGATGGGGCTGCAGAGCCTCATCATCCCCGAGGAGTACGGGGGATCGGGCTACAGCTACGTCGAGCTCATCGTCGTCCTCGAGGAGATGGGTCGTCGCCTCCTGTGCGCTCCCTACTTCTCCACCGTGGTGCTGGCGGCCAACACCCTGCTGCACGCGGGTGACGACGAGGCCAAGGCGGCGCTGCTGCCGGGAATCGCCTCGGGCGAGACGAAGGCGACTCTGGCCTTCACCGAGGAGAACGGCCGCTGGGACGAGGAGGGCATCACCCTGGCTGCCAGCCAGGCGGGGGACGGCTGGACCCTGTCGGGGACCAAGATGTTCGTGCTCGACGGCCACACCGCCGACCTGATCCTGGTGGCGGCCCGCACCGACGCCGGGGTGAGCCTGTTCCACCTGCCGGGCGACGCCGCGGGCCTGACCCGCACCGCGCTGTCCACCATGGACCAGACCCGCAAGCAGGCCAAGCTCGAGTTCGCCGATGTCCCGGCCACCCTCCTCGGCACCGACGGCGCCGGCTGGCCCGTGCTGGAGCGGGTGCTCGACCTCACCGCGGTAGCTCTTGCTGCTGAGCAAGTCGGTGGGGCCCAGGAGTGCCTGGAGATGGCGGTGGAGTACGCCAAGGTCCGGGTGCAGTTCGGTCGGCCCATCGGCAGCTTCCAGGCCATCAAGCACAAGTGCGCCGACATGCTGCTGGAGACGGAGTCGGCCAAGTCGGCGGCCTACTACGCCGGCTGGTGCGCGGCGGAGCTGAACGACGAGCTGCCCACGGTGGCCAGCCTGGCCAAGGCCTACTGCTCGGAGGCCTACTTCCACACCTCCGCGGAGAACATCCAGATCCACGGCGGCATCGGTTTCACCTGGGAGCACCCCGCCCACCTCTACTTCAAGCGGGCCAAGAGCTCCGAGTTGCTCTTCGGGGACCCCAGCTACCACCGGGAGCTCCTGGCCCAGCGCCTGGGCATCTGATCCCGCGCCCGGCGGGTGGCCCCGCCGGTGCTGCACCATCGGGTCCACGGGCTGGTCATCGCCAGCACGCGGCCCTTGCCGGTCCCGACGGTCACCGCGGACCAGGCGGAGCTCACCTATCGGGTCGCCATCGCGCCCCCGGGGCCCGCAGCCGCGTCGCACCGCCGGACGGACGATGGTGGGTCGGGTCCCGCCGTGGCCGGAGGCCGTCGCCGACTACCAGCCCCGTTCGATCCATTCGTCGAGGTGGGGGCGCTCGGCGCCGATGGTGGTGTCGTCGCCGTGGCCGGGGAGCACGATCGTGTCCGCGGGGAGCGTGAAGAGGCGGCGGTCGATGGAGGCGATGATCCGGTCGAAGTCGCCA
>WPCK01377499.1_pt1 | contig 10281 bp, 9 predicted proteins | sample 5399851 | NCBI WGS metagenome assembly WPCK01 (sample SAMN12869471, study PRJNA574797) | sludge metagenome | isolation source: wastewater treatment of pH11 | place: China:Beijing | collected 2019-05-20
TCGGCATCCCGATCCAGCTCGAAGAGCCGCTCGCATTCGTCGTCGCGATCCCAGCCTGTGTCGTCGCGATCGGCACGCGCGGCCTGATCACCGCCTCGGCGTGCGTGTTCTACCGCGCGGCGGTCGCGCGCGGCGGCCAAGATCGGTTCGCGCGCGAAGGGAGCCTGCTGGCCAAGCTCGCGCACCCGCACATCGTGCGCCTCATGGACGCCGGCGTCAGCGACACCGGCCAGCCGTTCCTCGCCATGGAGTACGTCGAGGGTGAGGCCATCGACGACTACTGTGACGCGCGCTCCCTGCCCGTGGTGGCGCGGCTTGGCCTCTTCCTCGACGTGCTCGGCGCCGTGAGCTACGCCCACACCAATCTCGTCCTGCACCGCGACCTGAAGCCCTCGAACATCCTCGTCACCGCGGCTGGTGACGTGAAACTCCTGGACTTCGGCATCGCCAGGTTCCTCGAGGACGAGCGGGCGCGGCCGGAGCCGGGGCGTGCCATCACCGAGTTCGTCCGAGCGTTCACGCCGGAGTACGCCGCGCCCGAACAGGTGCGCGCCGAGGACGTCACCACTGCCACCGATGTGTACTCGCTCGGCATCCTGCTCTACGTGCTGCTCGCCGGGACGCACCCGTACGTGCGGGCCGGTCAGACGACCTTCGAGCGACAGCAGGCGGCCTTGACGGTAGAGCCCGTGCGCGTTTCCGACGCCGCACGGCTGGCCGCGCCCGAGGTGGCCGCGCAGCGCGGAGCCACGCCCTCGAAGATCGCGCGCCGCCTGCGCGGCGATCTCGACAACATCGTCGCCAAGGCGCTGAAGAAGGGTCCCGGCGAGCGGTATCCCACGGTGGCGGCCTTCGCCGACGATGTGCGCCGTCACCTCGCTCACGAGCCGGTGATGGCGCGACCCGACAGCGTGGGATACCGCGCCCGTAGGTTCGTGCGACGCCATCGCTGGGGCGTGGCCGCGGCGGTCCTGCTGGCGGCCGGGGGGGCCATCGCCGTCGCGGCCGTGAACCGGGAGCGCGCGGTGGCGGAGCAGCGATTCAATCAGGTGCGCCAACTCGCCAACAAGTTGTTCGACATCGACGTGGCGGTTCGCCAGTTGCCGGGCGCGACGGCGACACGGCAGGTGATCGTCAACACCGCGCTCGAGTACCTCGAGGGCCTGTCCGGCGGGGTTTCCGGCGACCCCGGTCTCGCGCTCGAGATCGGCACGGCCTATATGCGCGTGGGCCGCGTGCAGGGCGTGCCCATCTCCGCCAACCTCGGTCAGCCCGACCTGGCCGAGCGCTCACTGGCGACGGCGGCACAGCTGATCGAGTCGGTGCTGCGCGCCGAGCCGGTCAACCGCATGGCCATGCTGCGTGCCGCACAGATTGCGCACGACCGAATGATTCTGGCGGGCGATCGACGGCCAGCCGACCAGGCCCTTCCGTATGCCCGGCAGTCGTCCGAGTGGCTCGACCGCTGGGCGGCCTCGACGGCGCCCCTGCCCGCGTGGCTCGAGATCGAGCAGGCGCTCATCGCCTACAACAACGTCGCCAATCGCTTTCGCATCGCGCGCGACTACGACACCGCGCTTCGGCTGATCCAGCAGGGCGTCACGCTGGCGCGGACGGTGGGCACACCCAACGCCGACCGCCAGCGCGCGTCGCTGCACATCACGCTGACCCGCATCCACCGTGACCGCGGCGATCTCGAAGAGGCCCTGCGGACCATTCGCGAAGGCCAGGCGGTGATGGAGGCCTCCGGGCCCGAGGCCCTGACCAACGTGGGACCCCGCACCGTGTTCGTGCTCATGCTCACCACCGAAGGTGAGGTGCTGAGGCAGACCGACGGCCCCAGCCTGGGGCGACCCGCAGACGCCATCGCGCCGCTCACCCGCGGCTTCGCGCTGGTGGACGAACTCGTGCACCGCGACGGGTCGAACGCACAGGCGCGCGGCAGCCTCGCCGCGATCGGCCGTGTGCTCGCGGACTGCGTCGCCGACTCGGATCCGGCGCGCGCGCTCGCCATTCACGACCACGTGCTCTCGCATCTCGCCGAGGTGAAGGACAACCCGCGCAGCCGGCGCGACGAGGCGCGCGCACTGGCCGACTCGACCCACCTGTTGCGGCGCCTTGGCCGGACCAGAGAGGTGCGCGACCGGCTCGACGCGGCGTTTGCGCGTCTGGCCGCCCTGAAGCTTTATCCCGGCGATCGCATCGATCCCGCGTCGGAGATCGATCACGCCCTGTCGGCCCGAGCGGAATCCGAGGCCGAGGCGCAGCGCACGTCAACCGCCGTTGCCACCTACGAGGAGCTCCTGGCCGGCGTGTTGGCGGCCGATCTCGACGTCGCTGCCGACCTGAGCGATGCCGCAGCCGTCACCCGTCTCTACAACGCGCTGGCGCGATTGCACACCGGACTCGGGGATGCCCCCCGCGCCGCGGAGTATCGCCAGCGGTCGCGCACCGTGTGGCAGGAATGGGCACGCAAGCTGCCAGGTAACGCGTTCGTCCAGCGTCAGCTCGACGCCGCGGACGCCCACCAGGTCATGGGCACACGACGATGAGGTGAAAATCAATGAAAGTGAACGAGCCGGTACGGCAAACCCGCCGCTTCCCGGGAGTAGCCTCAGCGGCGGACGTACATGGCGGTGATGGCGGTGTCGAAGACGACGATGGCGCCCGTGATCTCCCGGCAGACCAGTCGAAAAGTCAGAAATCCGCTGTTGACTGTGAATCCTCGGGTCAAGGCCAACGGGAAGAACACACTGGCCGGCAGGGCGGCGTTCTCGCCCACGACGGTCCGGGCTGCTGACTCCACCGTCTGCCCCCTGGTCAGCGAACACTCCGCCAGGTCGTCCCCGGCGGACGCCGCCGCAATCGCGGCGCTCGCAGTTACGATCACGTGGCCCTCCGCGGGGGCTTCGATCGCGACCTGGCCAACTTGGGTGTGGGTGTTGAGGAGGAGTGCGACGCTCTGCGCGCGCTCGTCAGACGACGTGCGGGGAGCATCAAAGAGATGGGCTGACGTCAGACTGCCGCTCCGCACGTTGATGCCCGTGATGGAATCTTGAGCAATGGCCGTGTTGCCCACGGCTCCAGGGGCAATCTCCGCCGCGGTGATGCTGCCCGCCGCGACCCCGCTAGGCGGGAGGGGCCGCGGCGGCAGCCCCGGGGTGGTGGCGAACATCGCGAACGTGCCCGTGTTGCCGACGCTGTCGGTCCAGGTGCCGTTGCCGGTGGTCGGGCTGACCAGTGCCGACACGTGCACGGGCTTACCGGACGGCGCGGTCACGATGCTGACGTTCAACGTGACGTTGCCGGAGGTATTGAACGAGGCGATGCCGACGGCACTCGCCTTGTTCGCGGCGCCGCACTGGTCGTCGGTGCCGTGCAGGGTGAATCCCGCCGGCGTGTTGACCAGCGTCAGCGAGACGACGTTGCAGTAGGGCTGCATCTGCCAGGCGAATGTGCCGAACACCTGGGCCGCGGCGGGCGCGGCAGCGACCAGCATCGCGAGCGCCGCACCGGTCACTGTGTGAATGCGAAAACGTGTTGCCATCGTCGAATCTCCTGTCGCGTTCATCGTCGGATCTCACTGAGTAATTGGATCGCGTCCAGCGCGTCGGCCAGCGCCCGCTCGAGCGCCTCGATCCGAGCCGACTGGCTGCGCGTGCGCGTTTCGAGCGCCTTGACGGCGGCGAGCGCCACGCCGTCGGCATCGAGGGTGCCGATGCGCAGCGGGTCTTCGCCCAGACCAAACGCGGCGTGGAAGTCCTGGGCCGTCGGGCCGATGTGACGGATGGCCTCGTCCTGCGCCGTGTAGCTCCACTCGGTGACCGGCATCGCCGTAATCTTCGTGAGGACGGCCTCACCGTCCAGGTCGCGGAAGCGGTGCTTGACTCGCGCATCCGACAGCGTCAGCCACTGGTTGCGGCTCGGGGCGAGGGCGACCCCGACGCTGAGGGTGGCGTTACTGAACAGGAACACACCCCCGGACGCGCGCACCTTGAACTCGTTGGTGCCTGCCGACACCTCGCCCGCGCTCGAATCGCCGAACGCGAAGGAGCCGACGCCGGCCGCGACCGCTCTCGAGCCGAGGGCGATGCCCCCAGAGCCGACAACCCGCGCCCCCGCGCCGAACGCCAGCGCCGCACTGCCACTGGCGACCGACGAAGCGCCGCCGGCAAGCGCGTTCGGACCACCCGCGACCGACGCACTCCCGAGTGCCATGCTGCTGCTGCCGCTCGCCTGCGTACTGCTGCCGATGGCGAGACTGTTCGGTCCGTCCGCGGTCGTACTGCTGCCCATCGCCGTGCTGGTGCTGCCGATCGCACGCGTGCTGCTGCCCCCGGCGAGGCTGTTCGGTCCCTGCGCCGTCGTCCCGCTGCCCATGGCCACGCTGTTCGTGCCGCTGGCGACAGTGTTGCGGCCCATCGCGGCGCTGTTGGTGCCGACACCCGCGTCGTCCCACTGGCTCGAGGCGACGCTCCCAGCTCGGAAGGCGGCCTTTCCGGGGTACCACATCAGGCGCGTGCCGGGCCCGCTGGCGGGGGCGCTCCCGATGCCTTCCTGTCCGCCAGCCACCAGAGCGCCCTCGACGCCGAACTGAATCGTGGAAGGCACACCAGGTACACCGCGCCGTTCTGCGTCACCGCCACCGTGACGATGTTGCAGAACGGCTGCAACTGCCAGCGGAACGTGCCCAGTGGCTGCGCCTGGACGGCGCTGGCGCTGACTCCAGCGGCAGCGACGACGAAAGCCGGCAGCAACCCGCGCCTGCAAGTCATGAGCGAACCCTCCCGGTGCCGGCAGGCAGTCGCCATCAACGGCGACGGACACCGGCGCTACGAGAGAGAGCGCACTCGGTACGCCAAACCCGCCACGCGTGGGAGCACGGTCAGCCGGGGAAGTACATGGCGGTCATCGCCGTGTCCTGAACGACGATGGCGCCCGCCGTCTCCGTGCAGACCAGTCGAACGACGAGGAAGCCAGGGTTGACCGCGAATCCTCGCGTCACGGCCAGGGGAAAGATGACACTGCCGGAGAGCCCAGCGGTCTCCCCGACAACGATCTTGGCTGATGGGTCCACCGTCGTTCCAGTGGTCAGCGAGCACTGGACCAGGTCATTCCCGGCGGACACGGCGGTCACCGTGGCGCTCGCGGACACGATGACGCGGCCGGCCGCCGGGACGGTCAGGGTGACCTGGCGGACGTTGATCGGGACGTTGAGGGTGAGGGTGACGTTCTGCGCGCCCTCGACCGATGCCGCGCGTGGAGCGTCGGCGAGGTCTACCGACGTCAGGCTGCCGTTCAGCACGTTGAGGCCCGTGATCGAATCCGGGGCCATGGAGGTGGCGCCCACGGCGCCAGGGGCGAGCTCCACCGCCGTGATGCTGCCGGCACCGAGCCCGCTGGGCGGGAGGGGCCGCGGCGGCAGTCCCGGGGTGGCGCCGAATATCGCGAAGGTGCCGGTGTTGCCGACGCTGTCGGTCCAGCTGCCATTGCCGGTGGTCGGGCTGACCAGGGCCGACACGTGCACGGGCTTACCGGACGGCGCGGTCACGATGCTGAAGTTCAACGTGACGTTGCCGGAGGCATTGAACGAGGCGATGCCGACGGCACTGGCCTTGTTCACGGCGCCGCACTGGTCGTCGGTGCCGTCCAGGGTGAATCCCGCTGGCGTGTTGACGAGCGTCAGCGAGACGACATTGCAGTAGGGCTGCATCTGCCAGGAGAACGTGCCGAACACCTGGGCGGCGGCGTGAGCCGGTGTCCACAGCAGCAGGCCAAGAATCGTGAGCGACGTCAGAACTATGGCGGCCATGTAACTCCCCCTCATCCCTGGGAGCGCCTCGCGCCGTGCGGACGCGTCCCTGACTGATAAGCGCAATCGGCGGCAGGAACCCGACGCCGGGTGCGTCGGGGGGCGGGACGGGATGGTGAGGCTAGCCCTGTGCCGCCGCGTCGGGAGTGTCGATCAGACCGTGCAGCAGCACCCGGGCCTTGGCCCAGTCTCGCTGAATCGTGCGCTCGCTCACCTCACGCAGCCGGGCAATCTCGCTGAAGGTGAGGCCGCAGAAGAACTTCAGGTCCACGAGTTGGGCCAGGGACGGGTCGAAGGTGGCGAGCTGGTCCAGGGCTGCGCCGAGGGCCTCGAGATCGTGCGTCTCGGACGGCTCCCCCGCCAGCGCTTCGTCCAGGGTCGTGAACGTCACATCGCCGCCACGTTTCCTGGCGCGGCGCTGGCGTGCGTAGTCGATGATGATGCTGCGCATGGCCCGCGACGCATAGCCGAGGAACCGGTTGCGGTCTTCGAACGCCAGCCCCTCGCGGCCTGCGATGTCGAGATACGCCTCGTGGAGGAGGGTGGTGGCCCCCAGCGTGACGACGCCGCCGTTCCGCCGGAGGTGCGACTCCGCCAGCCGGTGCAGTTCGGCGTACAGGGCCGCGAACAGCGCATCCCGGGCCGGCGCGTCTCCGGCGTCGGCACGGGTCATCAGGAGGGCGAGGGATGCAGAGAGATCGCCGTCGATGCGCGTGGACTCCCGTAGCCTACCGGCTCGTGTCGGTGCGGCCCGACAACTTGCGCCCCATCTCCACGGTGCGGAATCCCGCGTCGCCCCAGTTCATCACGAACACGCGGAAGCCCTGCTTCATGCGCAGCTCGATATCCTTCTCGTTGGCGGGATAGCCGCAGGCGACGTTGAACTCCTTGCACGCGGCCAGCACCTGCTGGATGGCCGCTTCCCACGCGGCTTCGTCGAGCGTCCGCTTGCCCGACGCGTCGGTGGTGGTGAACACCTGCCGGAGCGTGCCGGCGCCGGGCCACAGCACACCGATGCCCTTCACGGCCGCGATCTCGCGGACCTTCGCGAGCCCGGCCTTGCTCTCGACGATCGTCCAGTTGACGAGCTCGCCGTCGGGATTGAGCGGCCAGAGGTCGGCTTTGGCTTTGTACTCCGCCTCACTGAGCCCCCACAGCGCCGGCGCCGTGCCCACGTCCTCGCGCCGCGTGCCACCCTTGGACGCGAAGCGCATGGCGGCCAGTCCCTGTTTCACTTCATCCGCACTCTCGACCGAGACGAACATCACGCCGCTCACACCGAGGTTGAGCTGCTGGCCGATCTGCGCGCCCACCTTCGCAGGATCAGGGGCGATCTCCGGTGCCTTGACGATCAGGGGATGGTGCAGGCGATGGGTCGGCGCCTTGGTGAACAGCCCCAGCTGGGCGACGCCCTTCACGAACTCGGCATAGCTGGCGTAGCCGCGATCGAAGTTGCCCTCCATGCTGCCGTCGAACACGAAGTCGCTGGCGGTGTAGCCGAGCGCCTCCTTCGCCAGCTCGGCGGGTGTCTTCGAGGGCAGCTCGATGCCGGGCGTGACCACGCCGGGTGCCGGCGGCCCCCCGCCGGGCCCGGGAAAGCGGCGATTGGAGGGCGCATAGAGCCCGAACACCGGCTTCTGTTGTTCGAGGAGGGCGATGACGGGGTTCAGTCGAGCCTTCGGCGCCTGACCGAGAGTCAAAGTCCCCGCGGCGACGACCACGAGCGTTCCCAGAACCACGCGTACGCGCACGATATCCTCCTGCTGAGGCAATGGTATCAGCGGTAGTCGTCGCGCGTGGGTGCGAAGCTGTCCAGCACGCGACACCGGGTCAACGCGCGACCGGCATGGGGGGCATCCGGCGCAATGACGTACACCATCCCGGCCGTGAGCTGATGGGTCCGACCGCCCGTCACCAGCTCCAGCGTCCCCTCCAGCACGCTCACGATCTGCTCATGCGGGTGGTGGTGCTCCGGGAACGCCGCGCCCTCGTCGAGTTCCACCCAGGAATGCGTCACGCGATCGGTGTGGACGAGCCGGGCACGGATGCCCGGAAAGATCTCGCGAACCGGCAACGTGGACAGCGTCACGGGTGGCATCACGCGAGACTACCATGGCCCGCCTCGCACATACTTGGGAGATGCGTGTGCGGCGAGCGTTGATCGTAGCGATGTGTCTGGGCGGACTCCCGATGACGGCGGCGGCACAGGACACGACCGACAGCCAGCTCTGGATCCAGGTGCTGGCCACGGTCCGAGTGTCGGAGAACTGGCGGGTGCACCTGGAAGAACAGCCCCGGTGGAACGAGAACTGGTCCCAGCCGTGGCAAATCATCACCCGCGGCGCGCTGGGCCGTCGGGTAGGCCCGCGCGTCTCGCTCTGGGGCGGGTACGCCTGGGTGGCCAAGCCGCCCGGCGAGGGGGTCACCCACGAGCACCGCATCTGGGAGCAGTTGTCGGCCACCTTCCCCACCGTCGCCACGTGGACGCCCTCGGTGCGCCTCCGCATCGAACAGCGCTTCCAGGACGGCTGGGCCGACAGTTCCCACCGGATCCGCATCATGGGCCGCGGCGTCCGCCCGTTCGACGCGGGCGGCCGCTGGCAGCTGGCGGCGTGGGACGAACTGATGCTGACGGCGGATGAGACGGCGTCGGGGCCCGCGCAGGGCGTGGATCAGAATCGGCTGTTCGCCGGCGTCCTGCGGCAGTTCTCACCTCATGTGGGGCTGGAGACAGGCTACCTGTGGGTCGTGACCAACCCGGCCACCGGCCCACAGACACACGCACACAACCTGTTCGTCTGGCTGAACCTGGCGCTGTAGGCGGCGCATGTTATCGTGGGCGCCATGACATTCGCGCTCAGAGTCGCCACGGGCCTGTCGATCGCGGCCCTCATCCTGCTCAGCGCCGCGGATCGACCGGTCGTCGCGCAATCGAAGTCCCCTGCGCCGACCCTGGCCGTCGACCCCACGTTTCCGCAGGAGTTCCCCAATCACTGGATCATGGGCTCGGTGACCGGCGTCTTCGTCGATCGCCGCGATCACGTCTGGATCACTCACCTGCCCGAAACGCTGACCGAAGAGGAGCTCTACGAAGAGCAGAAGCCCCCGATGGGCACCTGCTGCAAGGCGGCGCCGGTGGTGATCGAACTCGATCCGAACGGCAAGGTCGTCCAGGGCTGGGGCGCCGGCGACAAGGACAACCCCACCGACTGGCCCCGCAACCCGCACGGCATCTTCGTGGACCACAACGACTTCGTGTGGATCGGCACCCACGTGCACCATCGCGTGATGAAGTTCACGCGCGACGGCAAACTGGTCATGACCATCGGCCAGTACGACAAGAATGCCGGGAGCAACGACACGACGCTGCTCGGCGGCCCGTCGGGCATCTGGGTCGACCCGAAGACCAACGAGGTGTTCATCTCGGACGGCTACCGCAACCGCCGCGTCGTCGTGTTCGACCAGAACGGCAAGTACCTCAGGCACTGGGGGGCGTACGGCGAGAGGCCCGATGACACCGAGAAGTTCGACCCCAAGACGATGCTGAGCGGCGCGCTGCCCAAGCAGTTCTCGACGCCACATGGGATCACCGGGTCCAACGACGGCAGGATCTACGTCGCCGATCGGCGCGGCAACCGCATCCAGGTGTTCGAGCAGTCGGGGAAGTTCGTCTCCGAGAAGATCATCGCGCCGGCCACGCTCTCGTCAGGCTCGTCGTTCGTGCCGGTCCTCTCGAAGGACGCGTCGCAACAATGGCTCTACCTGGCCGATGGCACCAACCACAAGATCTGGATCCTGCGCCGCAGCACCATGGAGGTCGTCGGGGAGTTCGGCCGCGGCGGCCGGCAGCTCGGCCAGTTCCTCCGCCCTCACGGCATGAGTGTGGACTCGAAGGGCAACCTCTACGTGGGCGAAGCCAGCACCGGTCGCCGCATCCAGCGCTTCCTGGTCAAGAGATAGATCGCAGCACCTGCGGGCGCTCCGCGATCTGCGACGCGTCGACCGGGCGCGAGAAGTAGAACCCCTGAGCGTAGCCGCAGCCCAGGCGCGCCAGGTACTCCACCTGCGCCTCGGTCTCCGTCCCCTCGGCCACCACTTCGATGCCGAGGGTGCGGGCGAGGCTCACGATGAGGCGGATGATTTCCCCCTCCCCCGGCTCGCCGTCCTGGATCCGCGCCACGAACGACCGATCGATCTTGAGCATGTCCACCGGGAACTGCTGCAGGTAGCTCAGTGAGCAGTAGCCGGTGCCGAAGTCGTCCAGGGACACCCGCACGCCGAGCGTTCGGAGGTCCTGCAGCATCGTGCGCACGCGCTCGGCATCGGCCACGGCCACGCTTTCGGTCACTTCCAGGCGGAGCGCGGCGGCGGGCAGGCCCGCCTCGGTGAGCACCCGCGCGACGCGCGCCACCAGGTCGGGCGACCCGAGCGACTTGGCCGACAGGTTCACGCTGAGCGACGGGGCCGGC
>WPCK01187280.1_pt1 | contig 10279 bp, 8 predicted proteins | sample 5399851 | NCBI WGS metagenome assembly WPCK01 (sample SAMN12869471, study PRJNA574797) | sludge metagenome | isolation source: wastewater treatment of pH11 | place: China:Beijing | collected 2019-05-20
TGGCCTGCACGAGCTTGTGTCGGACCACGTCCCGCTCGTCGAAGTGTACGAACGCGATGCCGTCGACCTGCCCCACCACGTTGAGCGCATCGACGAGCCCCGACAAGCGGCCCGCGGGCAGATCGATCTGGGTGATGTCACCGGTCACCACGGCCTTGGAGCCGAAGCCCAGGCGCGTGAGGAACATCTTCATCTGCTCGGTGGTCGTGTTCTGGGCCTCGTCGAGAATCACGAAGGCATCGTTCAGCGTGCGCCCGCGCATGAACGCGATCGGCGCCACCTCGATGGTGCCGCGCTCGAGCATCCGTTCGGCCTTCTCCACCTCCAGCATGTCGTAGAGGGCATCGTAGAGCGGGCGCAGGTACGGGTTCACTTTCTCCTGCAGGTCGCCCGGCAGGAAGCCCAGTTTCTCGCCGGCCTCCACCGCCGGCCGCGCCAGTATGATGCGGCTGACCTTCTTCGCGAGCAGATAGTTCACGGCCTGGGCCATGGCCAGGTAGGTTTTCCCGGTGCCTGCCGGGCCCACCCCGAACACGATGTCGTGGTGCTCGATGGCGTCGAGGTAGCGACGCTGGTTCGCCGACTTGGCCATGATGCGCCGGCGTCCGGCCTGCCTGAGTTGCCCACCCTTGAGGAAGTGCTCGCGCAGGTCGATGGTGGCGTCGGCTGCCATCAGCTGCGCCGCGTCCTTGACCTCCCGCTCCGACAGCGCGTGTCCCTCGGCGATGAGGCCGCCAATCTGATCGACGAACCGCGCGACGGTGTTGGTGTCCTCGGGATCGCCTTCGACGACCAGGTCGTGGCCCTGTGTGCGGATGCGGACCTTCAGCAGATCCTCGAGGTGTCGCAGGTTGTCGTCGTAGGCCCCGAAGAGGGTGGAGAGGCCGTCCTCGCGGACGGGAATGCGGCGTGTGGCAGCGGTGCCGATCGCGATATCTCCCTGTGTTACAAAGAGTTAACGGTCCGGAGAGCGTACCATCGCCACCCGGCCGCGGTCAAGTTCCGCGCCTGCGGCCCCGAGGCCCAAAGCCGAGAGCCCAGAGCCCCGAGAGCCCAGAGCCTAGAGCCTCCTCTCTTACGGCCTCACCGCAATGCTCAGCTCCCGCAGCTGCCGCGGATCCACCGTCGAGGGCGCGTCGCACATCAGGTCCACGGCCTGCGTCGTCTTCGGGAACGGGATGACCTCGCGGATCGAGGACTCGCCGGCCAGCAGCGCACAGATGCGGTCGAGGCCGAGGGCGAGTCCGCCGTGCGGCGGGGTGCCGTACTCCAGGGATTCCAGGAAGAAGCCGAAGCGGTGCTTCGCGTCCTCCTCGCTCAGGCCCAGCAGCCGAAACACCGTGGCCTGGGTCTCGCGGTCGTGGATACGGATGCTGCCGCCGCCCAGCTCCCAGCCGTTGAGGATGACGTCATAAGCCTTCGCCAGCACCCCTCCGGGGTTGGACTCGAGCATATGCAGGTCCTCTTCCCGCGGCGCCGTGAACGGATGGTTGACCGAGTCCCATCGCTTCTCGTCCGCGTTCCAGTCGAAGAGCGGGAAGTCGGTGATCCAGAGTAGCTCCCAGGCCCCATCCGGGATGAGGTTGGCCTGCTTCGCCACCTGGAGGCGCAACTGGCCCAGCACCTTCGACACCGCATCTGGCGCGCCCGAGGCCAGCACCAGGAGATCTGTCGGCGTCGCTCCCGCCTGCGCCAACAGCTGACGCGTCGGCTCCTCCCCGATGTCCTTGGCGGAGGGCTTCACGCCGTCGGCCGTGTGCCGTGCGTAGACCAGTCCACCCGCACCGAGCTGTTTGGCCTGCTCGACGAGCGCATCGAGCTCGCGCCGCGAGTAGCGGCCGGCACCCGGGATGACGAACCCGCGGACCGTGCCCCCGTGTTCGACGGCCTCGCGGAAGATCCCGAACGGCGACGTCGCGAACGCCGCGCCGAAGTCCTGGATCTCCATGCCGAACCGGAGGTCGGGCTTGTCGGATCCGTACTTGGCGATGGCCTCCGCGTACGGCATGCGGCGGAACGGGCGCGTGATCTCCACGCCAATCTGTCTGAAACAGGCCGCGAGCGCGCCCTCGACGATCTCGAACACGATCGGCGGCGTGGCGAAGCTGATCTCGAGATCGACCTGCGTGAACTCGAGCTGCCGATCCGCCCGCAGGGCCTCGTCGCGGAAGCAGCGGGCGATCTGCACGTAGCGGTCGAAGCCGGCGATCATGAGGATCTGCTTGAAGATCTGCGGCGACTGCGGCAGCGCATAGAACTCGCCCGGGTGCACCCGGCTGGGCACCAGGAAGTCGCGCGCGCCCTCGGGCGTGGACTTCGTGAGAATCGGTGTCTCGATCTCGTAGAAGCCCTGCTCGTCGAAGTAGGTCCGCAGGGCCATCGTGATGCGGTGGCGCAACCCGATGTTGCGCTGCAGCTGCGGGCGCCGCAGGTCGAGATAGCGGTAGCGCAGGCGCGTCTCCTCCGACACGTTCTGATCCTCCGCAATCGAGAACGGCGGCGTCTTGGCCTCGTTCAGGATGCGGATCTCGGACGCCCGGACCTCGACCTCCCCGGTCGGCACGTTGAGGTTCACGGTGTCTGGGGAGCGGCGCTCCACCGTGCCCAGCACACCGACGATGAACTCGGAGCGGAGCCGCTTCGCGCGCTCGAGCAGCGCGTCCTGCCCTTCCACGATCACCTGGGTCAGGCCATGGCGATCCCGCACGTCGAGGAACAGCAGCGCGCCCAGATCGCGAACGCGGTGGACCCATCCCAGCAGGACCACGTCTTTGCCGACGTCGGTCGGGCGCAGTGCACCACAGGTGTGAGTCCGGGCCAGGCTACCTAGTTGTTCGGCCATAAGAACGGGGATCTGAGATCAGGGGTCAGGGGTCAGGAGACAGGGGGCAGGAGTGCTGCCTTGACGACACGACCGGCCTCGCTGCGCGGCACACGTTGCTGCGCGCCGGTTCCGAGGTTCTTCAGCGTCACGACGCCCTGCGCCGCCTCCTCATCGCCGACCACGGTGACGAACGGCACGCCACGGCTCGACGCGTACTTGAACTGCTTGCCGATCTTGTCGGCCTCCGGGTAGACCTCGACCTTCACCCCCGACGATCGTAGCTCGGCGGCGAGCGTCAGCGCATCGGGCAGCGTATCGAGATTCCAGATGGTCACCATGACGTCAGCGGCTCGCGTCTCCAGCCCCGGCGGGAACATCCCACGCTCGGCCATGACCACGAGGATACGCTCCAGGCCGAGGGAGATGCCGCACGCGGGCACCGACTCGCCCAGGAACATGCCGATCAGGTCGTCGTAGCGCCCGCCGCCGCCGAGGCTGCCGGCGAGATCCGCGACGCGAATCTCGAAGATCGGGCCCGTGTAGTACGAGAGACCACGCGCCAGGCTCCGGTCGAGCGTCAGATGCCGCCCCGCAGACGTGTGGCGGCACAACGCGAAGATATCGCCCAGCTCCTTGACGCCGGCACGGCCACTCTCATCGAGTCGCGACGACTGCTCGGCCATCCAGGCCTGGAGGTCGGGGGGCGGCGCAGCATTCAACTGATCCAGCAGCGCATCCGCGACGGCGGGGGCGAGCCCCTGCTCTCCCAGTTCGCGCCTGACCCCGTCCACGCCGATCTTGTCGGCCTTGTCGATGATCACGAGCGCGGTCCCATGGAGCGCGGCCGGCACGCCGGCATGGTGCAGCACCGCGTTCAGCAGCTTGCGATGGTTGACCACGATCTGAAAGTCCGTGAAGCCGAGCGTCGTGAACACGTCGGCCGCAGCCGACAGCAATTCCGCCTCCACCAGCATGGACCGCGAGCCCATCGCATCGACGTCGCACTGGTAGAACTCGCGGAAGCGGCCTTTCTGCGGACGATCTGCCCGCCACACCGGCTGCACCTGATACCGCTTGAAGAACTTCGGGAGCTTCGCGCGATACTCCGCCACCACCCGCGCGAGCGGCACCGTCAGGTCATAGCGCAACGCCAGGTCGGCCTGCCCCGTCTCCGCACCATCCCCGCGCTTGAGGATCTTGAAGATCAGCTTGTCGCCCTCGTCCCCGTACTTCCCGAGGAGCGTCTCGATGTTCTCCACCGCCGGCGTCTCGAGCGGCTCGAAGCCGTACCGCTGGTACACCTCGGCGATGACCCCGATCACGTACTGGCGCCGCCGGACGTCTTCCGGCAGGAAGTCGCGCATCCCGCGCGCCGGCCCGGTGTTCATGACTGGTACTCGAGCCGGTAGCGGACGTAGTTGTCGGCGTACCAGCGAATCTCGGCGACTTCCTCGTCGGTCAGCGATCGCCGGACCTTGCCGGGACGTCCCATCACCAGCGACCGCGGGGGGACCCGCGTGCCTTCGGTGAGGAGCGAGCCGGCCGCGACGATGGAGTCGTGCCCGATGTGCACGCCGTTGAGGAGCACCGCGGCCATCCCGACGAGCACACGGTCCTCGATGGTCGTGCCGTGCACGACCGCCGAGTGGCCAATCGTCACCTCGTCGCCAATCACCGTCGGATGCGTCTCCCGCATCACGTGCACCATCGTCAGGTCCTGGATGTTGGTGCGGCGGCCGATGCGGATGTGATTGACGTCGCCCCGGATCACCACGTTCATCCACACCGACGACTCGGGACCAATCACGACGTCGCCGATGACCTGGGCACTCTCGTCCACGTAGGCGCTGGCATCCACCGACGGCGTGACGTCGCGAAAGCGGCGGATCATCAGATCTTGGGGAGCGTCACGCCGCGCTGCGCCTGGTACTTCCCCTGCTTGTCGCGGTAGGAGACCTCGCAGGTCTCGTCGCTCTGGAAGAAGAGGACCTGGGCAATGCCTTCGTTCGAGTAGATCTTGGCCGGCAGCGGCGTGGTGTTGGAGATCTCGATGGTGACGTGGCCCTCCCACTCGGGCTCGAAGGGGGTCACGTTGACGATGATGCCGCAGCGGGCGTAGGTGGACTTGCCGAGGCAGACCGTGAGCACGTCGCGCGGAATGCGGAAGTACTCGATGGTGCGTGCGAGCGCGAACGAGTTGGGGGGCACGATGCACGTGTCGCCCTTGATGTCCACGAACGACTTCGGGTCGAAGTGCTTCGGATCCACCACCGTGTTGAACAGGTTGGTGAACACCTTGTACTCGTCGGCGACGCGGATGTCGTACCCGTAGGACGACAGTCCGTAGGACACGACGCCCTGACGCACCTGGCGATCCTCGAAGGGCTCGATCATGCCGTGCTCGAGCGCCATCCGCCGGATCCACCGGTCTGCCTTGATGGCCACCTACCGCAGCTCCATGCCCCGGAAGAAGTACCCCAGTTCGAAGGCGGCCGTCTCCGGCGCGTCCGAACCGTGCGTGGCGTTGTTGTCGATCGAGGCCCCGAACTCCTTGCGGAGCGTGCCCTCGGCGGCGTTGGCCGGGTTGGTCGCGCCCATCAGGTCGCGCCACGCCTTGATGGCCTCCGGTGCCTCGAGGCACAGCACCACGCAGGGCCCCGACGACATGAAGTCCGTGAGGCCGCCGAAGAACGGCTTCTCGCGGTGCACGTGGTAGAACCCTTCGGCCTCGGCCTTCGACATGTGGATCAGACGCATGGCGCGCACGGTGAAGCCGGCGGCTTCGATGCGCGCAAGGATCTGGCCGGTCACCTGCTTCTGGACGGCGTCGGGCTTGATGATGGCGAATGTACGCTGCATGAACCCACGATTATAGCGGAGGTCGCCACGGGCAGATGGGATAGCACCCCAGAACCCGGATGAATTGGGTGGCCACCGTCAACCCCGCCAGCGCCGACTGCATGCGCGGCTCGGCCAGGTGCGCCTCCACGTCGACGTAGAAGTGATACTCCCAGGCCACGCCGGCCCTCGGACGCGACTCCAGCTTGGAGAGGTTGATGGCCTCCTCGGCCAGCACGTTCAGGCACCGGACCAGGGCCCCTCGTTCGTGTGTGGTGCCGAAGACCAGCGACACCTTGGCCTGGACCAGGGGATCGCAGTCCACCGGCGTGGCGCTGACCACGACGAACCGGGTGAGATTGACCGCCTGGTTGGCGATGTTCCGCCGGAGGACGACCAGCCCGAAGCGTGCGCCGGCTTCCTCGCTGGCGATGGCCGCTTGTGCGGGGTCACCGAGGGTCGCCACCCGCTCCGCCGCGAGGGCCGTGTTCGCCGCCACTTCGCTCTCGGCCTGCGGCAGCTCGGCCAGGTACTCGCTGCACTGCGACAGGGCCTGGGGATGCGAGTGGACGCGCCTGAGCCCATCGATGGTCGCCCCGGCCACCCCGAGCAGGCAGTGGTCCACCACGACGATTTCCTCACCGGCGATCCACAGATTCAGGCGGAACAGGAGGTCGTAGACCTCATGGACCGATCCCGCCGTGCTGTTCTCGATGGGCAGCACGGCTCGGTCCACGTGCCCCTGCTGGACCGCCTCGAGCGTCTCGCGGAACGACCGGTACGCCTTGAATGTCACCGCTCGGCGCGCGACACCGAAGTGCTGGCGCGCGGCCTGGTGCCCGTACGCCCCTTCCGTGCCCTGGAACCCCACCACCAGCGCGCGGGCATCGGGCTCCGGCGCGTGCAGCCAGTCCTGCTGCCGGCGCACGGAGTCGTCGAGGATCTCGCGATAGATCCGCCGAACGAAGCTCGGCTCGAGCCCCAACTGCTCGCCGTACGCCGTCCTGTGCTGGAGCAGCGCCGCCTCGCGCGTCTCGTCGCGGACCGGCCCGGCGGTCTCGGCCTTCACGGCCACGATCTCCCGTGACAGTCGTGCCCGCTCCCCCAGCGCGTTGAGGATCACCTTGTCGATGTCGTCTACCGACCGCCGCAGGTCGGCCACGCTCCGTTCGGTCATGTTCCCTCCTCACCCCGCCCAACCGACGTGCGCTGAGGGGGCAAAAACGAAAACCGCCGCCCCAGCTGCTGTGCTGAGGCGGCGGTTGAGTCCGTGTCGGTTGTGTCAGGCCGACCGGCTACACCGTCACCCTCCCGGCAAAAAAGCCGGCATGGAATGCGGTGGGCCGATTGACCTGGGTCACTGCTTCAGAACCTCGACGAGGGATTCTCCCATATCCGCCGGGCTCTTGACCACCCGTACCCCGGCCGCGGTCAGCGCAGCCATCTTCTCGGCCGCCGTCCCCTTGCCGCCGGCGATGATGGCGCCCGCGTGGCCCATCCGGCGCCCGGGAGGCGCCGTCTGCCCGGCAATGAACGCCACGATGGGCTTGGTGAAGTGCGCCTTGATCCAGGCGGCGGCCTCTTCTTCAGCGGACCCGCCGATCTCGCCGATCATGATGACAGCGTCGGTATCGGGGTCCGCCTGGAACAGGCCCAAGGCGTCGATGTGGGTCGTGCCGATCAGCGGGTCACCGCCGATGCCGATGCACGTGGATTGGCCAAGCCCACGCCGCGTCAACTGGTCGATGGCCTCGTAGGTGAGCGTGCCGCTCTTCGACACGATGCCGATGCGACCCTCCCGGCAGATGTTGGCCGGGATGATGCCCGCCTTCCCTTTCCCAGGCGAGATGATCCCCGGACAGTTCGGCCCGATGAGCCGGGTGCCCGGACGCGCCTTCAGGAACGTCATGGCTTTGAGCATGTCCACCACCGGAATGCCTTCGGTGATGCACACGACGAGCGCCACGCCGGCGTCCGCCGCCTCCATGATGGCATCGGCGGCAAACGGCGGTGGCACGAAGATGACCGAGGCGTTGGCACCGGTCTCCTGCACCGCGTCGGCCACGGTGTTGAACACCGGCCAGCCTTCGTGGGTGGTGCCCCCCTTGCCGGGCGTCACGCCCCCGACGACGCGGGTGTGGTACGCGGCCGCGGCCTTCGCGTGGAACGTGCCCTCGCGGCCCGTCAAGCCCTGGACGATGAGACGTGTCGTGGTGTCGAGCAGGACAGCCATCAGCGGGCCCCTCCCGCCAGGGCCACGACCCTGGCCGCCGCCTCGCCCATGGTGTCCGCGGTGGTGAAGTTCAACCCGCTCTCCGAGAGCATCCGCTTGCCTTCCTCCTCGTTGGTGCCCCGCATCCGGATGACGATGGGCACGGGCACGTGGAGGTCCTGCACCGCGGCGATGACGCCGGCGGCGAGCACGTCGCAGCGCAGGATGCCCCCGAAGATGTTGATGAGAACCGCCTTCACGTTCGTGTCCGACATCAGGATCTTGAACGCGTTCCGAATCTGCTCCGCGTTGGCGCCCCCCCCGACGTCCAGGAAGTTCGCCGGCATCCCACCCGACAGCTTGATGATGTCCATCGTCGCCATCGCCAGGCCCGCGCCGTTCACCATGCAGCCGATGGTGCCGTCGAGACGGATGTAGTTGAGGGAGAACTTCGACGCGTCGACTTCCAGCGGGTCCTCCTCGCTCAGGTCGCGCAGGTCGCGGATGTCCTGATGGCGATAGAGGGCGTTGTCGTCGAAGTTCATCTTGGCGTCGAGCGCGAGCAGGTCGCCACCCTTGGTGGTGATGAGCGGGTTGATCTCCAGGAGCGAGGCGTCGGTGGCCGTGAAGGCCTGGTACAGGGACAGCATCATCCTGGTCGCCTTCTTCACCAGGTCGCCGGTGAGGCCCACGGCGAAGGCCAGGCGCTGCGCCTGGAACGGCGCCAGGCCGATGCCCGGCTCCACGTAGGCTTTGTGAATCTTCTCCGGGGTCTTCGCGGCGACCTCCTCGATGTCGACCCCGCCCTCCGCGCTGATCATCACCACCGGCTTCTGCGTGGACCGATCGACGACGATGCTGAGATAGAGCTCCCGGGCGATGTCGAGGCCTTCTTCCACGAACAGGCGCGACACCTTCTGGCCGTCAGGACCGGTCTGATAGGTGACCAGCGTGCGGCCGAGCAGGGCCTTGGCTTCGGTTTCGGCGGCCTCGGCGGAGCGGACGACCTTGACGCCGCCGGCTTTGCCGCGCCCGCCTGCGTGAATCTGGGCCTTGACGACCACCACGGCGGAGCCCAGGCGTCGGGCAATCTCGTGCACTTCCTGCGCGGAGAAGGCCACTTCGCCGCGTGGGACCGGCACGCCGTACCGGGCAAGGATGGCTTTGGCTTGGTACTCGTGAATTTTCATGGGATACGCGGGTTTCCGGGAGCGAACTGGCGCGAAATCATAGCATGCAGGGGGGGCACGCCAGCTCTGACTCGTCGTGGAACAGTGTACCGTCCTGGAACAAAACCTTCTATGTATCTGCAATAAAACAGGTTAGCGTCATTGCAACTGGCTGCATGGTCCAAGTCAGGACATCCGAGCGGCGTGACGCCCTTCGTTCGTATGGCCTAAATGGCTTTTTTGCATAGAGTTAACTGCCAATTACATCTCTGGCACACGCGATGCAAACAGAGAGCGCGGCATGACATCGTTCGCCCGCCTGCGCGCCGTGTTCGCCGGATATCCCCGGCCGCTGGCGGCCTACGTGTGGCTGGTCGTCGCGTGCGGCGCGCTGCTGGTTGGCCAGGGCATCCCTCGTGCGTCGTTCGACCAGCCCCTGCTGTTCGTGGCGTTGCTGTTGGGGTCGATGACGGCGGCCGTCCTGAAGATCCACCTGCCCCTTTCGAGCGGACAGGCCACGCTGTCGATGTCGTACTTCACCGACTTCCTCAGCCTGGTGCTGCTCGGCCCGAACGAGGCCATGCTGGTGGCCGCCTCCAGCGCGGCCACGCAGAGCACCATTGGCAAAGTCGGGCGCGGCCGCTTCTCGCTGCGCCAAACCCTCTTCAGCAGTGCCAGCCTGGTGATCACCATCCAGGCCGCTGGCCAGGTGGCCAATCGCCTGGGTGGCTTCAATCTGGTCGACGCCAATTTTGCGGACCTGGCGCGCCCGGCGGCGGCGGGCGCGGCCACGTTCTTCCTCTGCAACAGCTGGTTGGTGGCGACGGCCGTGGCCCTGTCACGCGGTCGCTCGGTGATCACGACCTGGCGCCAGGACTTCCTGTGGGCCGGCCCGGCGTGCTTCGTGGCGGCGGGCGCCGCGACGTTCGCCGCGGCCGCGATGTTTGCGGAGAACACCTGGCTCATCGTGTTCGCAACCGGGCTCCTGGGGCTCACGTTCCATGCCTACCGCGTGTACCTGGGCCGCGTGAGCGAGCACCAGGAGCACGCCCGCGTCGTGCAGAACCTGCACCTGGCCACGGTCGAAGCGCTGGCCCGTGCGATCGACGCGCGCGACCAGACCATCGATCCGGAGTCGGGCGCGGCCGAGAACCACATCCGCCGCGTCGAGGCGTGTGCCGCGGCGCTGGGCGAAGCGGCCGGGATGACGACGAACGAGATCGAGGGGCTGAAGAT
>WPCK01240286.1_pt1 | contig 10270 bp, 10 predicted proteins | sample 5399851 | NCBI WGS metagenome assembly WPCK01 (sample SAMN12869471, study PRJNA574797) | sludge metagenome | isolation source: wastewater treatment of pH11 | place: China:Beijing | collected 2019-05-20
GGCGTATATCCAGCTTTTACTATTGCTGCCTTTAACTGTGAAATTCTAACAGCCGAGGCATCATATGTAATCGTTGCCTTGTGAGTCGCAAGATTCACACTCGCCAACTGCACACCTTCTAGTTTTGACAAGCTGCGTTCAACAGCACTGCTGCAAGAAGCACAGGTCATCCCGTCCACCGCTAATGTAATCTGTTTGCTCGTGCTAATCTCTTCCAATCCATATCCTGCTTTTACTACGGCCTGATTCAACGTTTCAAAATCAATCTCATCTGATAATTTAACACTTACCTTATGTGTCGCAAGATTGACATCTGCCAACTCAACCTTATCTAACTTATTCAAAGCACGTGATACTGCACTTGCACATGCAGCACACGTCATATCCTTTACTGTATATGTCTTTTCAATCATAGTTTCACCTCGAAATCATTATATACCCCCAGGGGGTATGAAATCAAGTCGTATAACCAAAGAAAAACTCCTTATTCATCCATATCGGCTGAATCGAGGAGTTTGCGTTCTTCTTTGGTAAACACACGTTGCTGAAGTAAATCCGGACGAAACTTTTTCGTTCTTAAAAGTGACTGTTTCAATCGCCATTTTCGAATTTCCTCATGATGACCCGATAAGAGTACTTTCGGAACATCCACTCCCTGATAGGTTGCTGGGCGAGTGTATTGAGGGTATTCAAGCAAATTGTCTTCGTAGGACTCATCAATGATTGAATCCTCGGTGATTACACCCGGTTGCAATCGAATCACAGCATCACTGACTACCATAGCAGCCAGTTCCCCGCCTGTAAGGACATAATCACCAATACTTATGCATTCATCCACATACGGCATAATTCGCTCATCAATACCTTCGTAATGGCCACAGAGCAAAATAAGGTGAGACTTTCCAGCAAACTCTTTAGCAATCTCCTGTTTAAATGAATGACCCACGGGTGTCATGTAAATTACATGACTATTTTCAGCTTTGCATGAGTTGATGGCGTCAATGACAGGCTGAGCCATCATGACCAGTCCAGCACCACCACCAAAAGGATAATCATCCACCCGGTTATGTTTATCCTTAGTAAAAGATCGGATATCAATCATTTCCACTTCCACTAATTCTTTAAGAATAGCCTTCTTAATAATGGATGTCGTTAAAAACCCTTCAAACATTTCGGGAAATATCGTTAAGATAGAAATTTTCATTTCATTCCCTCAATCAGTTTAACATCGATGCGTTTTTCTTCCATATCTACATCTAGAATGAAAGCATCCACATACGGAATCAAAAGATCCTTATCGCCTGTTTTCACTCTTAAAATTGGATGTGCTAACGAATCCACGATTTCAATGACCTCTCCAAGGACGACTTCATCCTCAAATACCCGCAGACCGATAAGCTCAAAATAGTAATACTCATCTTCTTCGAGTTCATGAAGCAACTTTTTATCAATGGAGATGGTTGCATTACGAAAATGTTCGATATCATTTATGTTATGCAATTGTTCAAACCGAACTAATGCAAATCCCTGATGCATACGAAATGAATCAATTTTAAGATCCGTTGTCTGTTGTGAATAAGTGAGTGTCACTACATTTCCAATCGCAAAACGCTGCTCAGGAAAATCCGTGTACAACTTTACTTTGACTTCACCTTTAATACCAAATGGGCGAACAATGACGCCAATGTCCATTTTTTCCATAGTACCTCCAAAAAAAGGATGCAACGCATCCTAGTATGATTCAAACTTGATTGAAATACGTTTGTTTTCACTGCGAGACAAAACGCTCATCGTGTGACGAATGGCGCTTGCCATTGACCCTTGACGCCCAATTAAACGAGCAATATCTTCACTCTTGGCATACACCATGAGAATGATTTCTTTTTCATCAAGACTCGGCAATGTTTTTACGCTTAGACTCTCAAGATCCTCGACCATCGGAGAGACAAGATCATAACACACTTGTTCCAATGTGTTCATGATTACTTACCTAACTTTGATTCGTGAAAACGCTTCATAACACCAGCAGTTGACAATAGATTGCGAACTGTATCTGATGGTTGAGCGCCGTTTGATAACCATTTCAAAGCAGCTTCTTCATCGATCTTTACTTCCGCTGGTACGGATGTTGGGTTATAGTAACCGATAGATTCGATGAAACGACCATCACGTGGTGAACGTGAATCAGCAGCGACAATACGGTAAAATGGATCTTTCTTAGCACCCATTCTTTTTAAACGAAGTTTTACAGCCATATGATATACCTCCTTGCATACATGAGTATTATACTCTATATTCTAATGGTGTCAAGCATTTTTACTTAACACCCTAATATTTATTTTATTTAAGTTTGAAATAATCAGGGATCAACTGACTTTTATACATTATTTTCTCGGATTATTTCTTCTTTTTCTTTTTCTTCTTGTTGGGATTTGGCCGGGTATTGGATCCGGCTTTCATAGCTCCACCAAAAGCATTCTGACCACCCATTCGCATCATCATCTTCATTTGCTCCTTAGTCTTCTCAAACTGGGAAAGCAAACGATTTACCTCAGCAACATCCGTACCACTACCACGGGCAATACGTGATTTGCGTGCCGCACGTAATAAAGAAGGATTATTCCGTTCTTCTTTGGTCATGGAAAGAATAATCGCTTTTGAACGCTTCATGGAAGCCGCAGCCTGCTCATCATTAATCTGTGCTGCCAGCTGATTAGCTCCAGGAACCATTTTGAGCAAATTGGAGATGGATCCAAGTTTGTTCATTTGTTCAAACTGATCCAACATGTCTTCTAGGGTAAATGAGCCATCCATCAGGCGTTGCGCGCCCTTCATGCTCTTTTCAGCATCCAGCTTTTCTTCTGCTTGCTCCACAAGGGTTAAAATATCACCCATCCCAAGAATTCGTGATGCCATACGATCCGGATAGAAGAGCTCAAGATCTTCAACTTTTTCACCTGTGGCCGCAAATTTAACAGGTACAGAGGTTAGCGTGCGTACTGAAAGTACACCCCCACCTCGAGAATCACCATCAAACTTGGTAACAACAAGTCCGGTTGTCTTTAATGACTGATGAAATGATGTAGCGACCGTCACAATATCCTGACCCGTCATTGCATCGACAGTCAGTAGAATTTCATCACTTTGCAACTCTTCTTTAACAGCCACAAGTTCATCCATCAATGATTCATCAATATGCAAACGACCTGCAGTATCCACGATCATGACATCAAACTGATGTAAAATGGCATACTCCTTAGCTCGTTTAACAGTCTCTACCGTTTTGGTTTCAATTCCTAAAGAGAAGACTTCAACATCAACACTTTGACCTAAAACCTTTAATTGCTCAATAGCCGCAGGACGAACTAAATCCGCAGCCACAAGCAATACTTTCTTATTTTCACGAGTCTTAAGGAAACGCGCAATTTTGGCAGCTGAAGTCGTTTTCCCAGTCCCCTGCAAACCAACCATCATGATGATGGAAGGTTTATTCAAGAGATTCAAGGTTGCTTCCTTTTCACCAAGCAGTTCCACAAGTTCATCGTGAACAATCTTGACCACCATGTTGGATGCATTGACATTTCTTAAGACATCTTTACCAAGTGATTTTTCTTTGACTGATTCCAAGAAGGATTGAATGACTTTGATATTTACGTCTGCTTCAAGTAAGGCAAGACGCACTTCCCTCAGCATTTCTTCCATGTTTTTTTCAGTTAATGTTGCTTGTCCACTGATTTTTTTGACGGCCAGCGATAACCGCTCTGTTAATTGATCAAAAGCCATATCTTACCTCACAACTTTCTTTAATTCTACTTTCCACTGCAATCCCGTACCAATATTGTAAGCACGGGCAAAGTTTCCCTGATTGATTGCCAAAGCCATGTGATACATCGAATTGGTATACAATAGTGCTTCACCCAGATTCACCATAGCAAATGTTGGTCCATAACAAACCTGATTCTGATAACTGCGGATGTGTCCATAAGAAATGGTCACTTCAACCCATTCACCAAAGGAAATATTCAGTTTTTCAAACATCTCTCTTGGTATGTTGGTCCATAAGCTTCCAAAGCGAACATCGAGAATATCCACATTACCGGTAATTTTTTCGCCATCAAACGTGGGTTCAATCACATCCAGCTCAACTATGTGTTCAACACTTAGCAAACGCCCAACTTCTTCAAAGGCAATCAGTTTACCCGCCAGTTTAGCTCCGGTAAAGGCATAAACATCACGTCCATGAAATGTGTAGGAATGTTCCGTATTCTGGCGTCTATGAACAGCCTCTTCAATTTCCCGAATTTCTTCAATTCCAATCAGTCGTTTAAGATGCGTCAGTGTGCCATTATCCGGAGTGACGATATAATGACCCGACGAAGTCTTTGCTACCACACTTTTGCGCTGTGAACCTACACCTGGGTCAACAACAGAAACAAAAACAGTTCCTTTGGGCCAATATTGAACCGATTGAATGAGGCGGTAGGAGGCCGCAAACAAGTCGTACGGGGGTATTTCATGGGTCAAATCATAAACCTTTAAATCCTTGCATGTATCAAAGGCAACACCATACATTGCAGCTACTGCTCCATCCACAAGACCAAAATCACTTTGAAGTACTAATAAATGATTCATAAATTACCTCCCTTAGAAGAATGAATCTTCTTCTTTTGCATCATTATACCTTATCATAACGACTTCTGTCGCGGCTAAACTCTCTTCAATTAATGTTTCAATATCAAGTTTACTTTCAAAACGTTGTGCTTTATGCAGCAGTGGTTTTGTGACAGGAGCTACAGGAGTAAAAATGGTACAGCAATCCTCAAATGGACGAATGGAAATATCATACGTTCCAATTTTTTTGGCAATTTCAATAATTTCAGTTTTATCAAATGAAACTAACGGTCGTAATATCGGCATGGTAGTCACTTCGTTGATCACACTCATACTTTCAAGTGTCTGTGAAGCAACCTGACCTACACTTTCTCCGGTAATTAATGCTTTGCAGCGGCGCTGCTCGGCTAATCGTTGAGCCAACCGAACCATAAATCGACGCATCACAGTAATGCGATAGCTTTCGGGAACATTCATAGCAATCTGCATCTGAATATCCGTAAATGGCACAATATGCAAGCGGATGAATGGCTGATATCGAGTCAAAACCTTAGCAAGATCAAGAACCTTCTGCTTCGCAGCATCGGATGTATAAGGTGGTGAGGCAAAATGGATTGCTTCAACCTCAATTCCACGCTTATTACTTAAGTAGGAAGCAACACATGAATCAATGCCACCCGACATAAGCAACATAGCCTTCCCTTGAATCTTCACCGGATACCCTTTGGCACCTTCAATCGTATTAACGGTTACATAGGCTTCATGATGACGTATTTCTACCAGCACTTTCACTTGAGGCTTGTGAACATCAACAACAAAATCCGTTTCCTGCAAAATCTTTTTAGCCACTGCCCGGTTGATTTCATCCGACTCCAATGGAAATTGTTTATTCATGCGTCGTGTTATCACTTTAAATGTGCTCACAGGCTCTTTTTGAATCAGTGTAAAAGCAGCGTCGATAATGTCATTGATGGCTAATGGAACCTGATAGGCAAGAGATAGTGTCGCAATACCAAAGACATCCTGAAGTCGATTCATGAGTTCCGATGCATTTTCGTCATTGACCAACACATAGATACGATCATAAGCCTGCTGGACCTTGCATGATGGAAATCCTTTGCACACTTCCTGTATATTTTGACGTAACATCGTAATGAACTGTTTGCGATTCTTTCCCTTTGTGGAAAGTTCCGCAAATCGAACGACGATAATATTAGGTTGAGTAACCATGAAAAATAACCTCCTTATAGGCTTGAATAAAGGCTTCAACATCCTCATCTTTCGTCATGGAAGATAAAGAAACCCGAATGACACTTCTAGAGCGATCATCACTAAGCCCTATGGCCTGATGCACATAGGAAACCTGCTGGCTTTTGGTTGAACAGGTGCTGATGGCAGAAACATAAATACCTTTTTGATCAAGTGCATTTAACATAATCTGCGATGGAACCTTGGGATACGCCATGGATATTATAAATGGGGAAGCATCTTCCGCAGATATACATGCCCACCCCTCAATCTGTTTACACTCGGATATAATCCGTTGTTTCCAACGAGTTGCCTTATGATAAGAATCAGGCTGAGATTCGATAGCCAAGCGCATCGCTTTCGCAAACGTAATATTTGCAATGGCGTTAGATGTGCCAGATCGCTGATAGTTCTCCTGTTGCCCCCCACTCAAAAGTGGTAGCATAGGAACGTTTTGACCTTTAAAAAGTACACCACTACCTTTTAACCCGCCAATTTTATGCCCAGAAAAACTTGCAGCATCCACACGCTGAAGTTGCAACTCAATCTTTCCTAAAGCCTGCACATAATCCACATGCATATATGCTTTTGAGTATCGTTTGACAATTTGGGTAATAGTGTCAATGGGAAACACAGTTCCGATTTCATTGTTCACAGCCATCACACTAACCAAAATGGTATCTTTTCGTAAAGATGCCTCCAACTGATGCAAATCAATGTTGCCCTTAGCATCCACCGGTAATATCGTGCACTCAAATCCAAAATGATCCACAAGCTGAGTGATAGCACTCATCACACTTTTATGCTCTATAGCTGTTGTTACAATATGTTTTCCTTTAGCCTGATTTGCTAGTGCAATCCCTTTGATAGCCATGTTATTTGCTTCGGTTGCACCTGAAGTAAAAATAACTTCATGATCCTGACATCCCAAAAGACCAGCAATCTGCTTGCGGGCACGTTGCTGCAATGCGGCCATTTTGCTTCCCGGTGTATGCAATGAATCCGGATTGGCATAAAACTGAGGCAACAGAACTTGTGTTGCCTCCAGTACTTCATCCAGTAACGGACTCGTGCTTGCATAATCCAGATAGATACCCTGATTAATTGCGTCCACTGCGAGCATTCTCCTTAATCAATTCTTCATAAGAGTTTGGATGGATCTTTTCTACTGCCGATAATGCAATGGTCAGAGCCTGAGTATACTCACCATTCCTAAAGCTTAATTCAGCACGAGTCAGCTCAGAATCAATCATCGGTAAACTGGAACGATATTTATTTCCAAAGACAATCGCATGTTCAATCATATCGACCATACCGACGATATTGTTGACATTGTTGTAAAGTTTATAGATTGTGTCAATTGCATTGGCCACTAATGGGTTCAACATCTTGACATCCAACGGTGATTTATCGAGCATCTCTTCAATTTGCACGATGAGTTTTTCTCCCGCAACCACATCTCCCTGATATGAATCAGAAATCGTAGGTAAACGATGTTTGGCAATTTTGGAGGAAATCTCATTCATAATCAAATGCAATTTAAGTAGTTGCTTTTTAGCACGATCCTCATCACTTTGAGCACTCTGTAAAATCTGTAATTGTGATTGAATGTCCTTGTTCTGATTTCCAACATCCTGAAGGGATTCCTTGAAAGAAACAATCAGAGTTGAAGCAGGTACGGAATGGTCCACCATCATCTTTTCAAGACGACGATAGGTTTCATTTGATTTAATCAATGCGGACTCAAGTGCTGGAATTTTATCTTCATAAGACATATAGCCATAGCGCAAAGCAATATGTGCCCCTTGCTTTTTAAGTTGGGAGAACAATTGTGTATTTTCCGCCAGAAGCGAAGATAAGGACGACCTTGTTTCAACCAGATCATCGTAAGCCTTTTCCTCACGTTGCATTGATGTCAGCAGCTGTTTGAGTCGCTTCTCATTATCCTCACAGTGTTCCTTGACCTTTTCAATCGAGCACGTGCGTAACGAGGTTAAATCTTCTTTAAGCGTAGACGAGATAAATTCAAGATTCTTTGCAACATCAAGGTGTGTTAGATACACTCCCTTTTGCTTATATCGACTATAATTATAGGAAACATCATCCACAAGACGCGGAAGTATTCCCTTAACCTGAGCAATCAAATCCGGAAGCTGTTGAACAAGTGTGGATAGCCGTTTGACCTGTTCATCAATTTCAAGAGTTTTCTCTGAAGCTTTCTCAAACTCCGAAGCAAACATCCATTCCTCGAAACTTGAGAACATCTTTTCCACTTCGCCAATCATTGAATCCAACGTTTCCTTACTTATCGATAAAGCGTTGGCTTTCGCTGCGCTCGAAGCTTTGATCTCTCTAAACTCATCCTTGAGTTTCGTGATTTCTACTCGTTGCTTCGCTTCCTGCTCCAGCACAAGATTCAATGTTCGCTCTGTATCTTCCACCCAATCCGTCGTTTCATCAAGAAGCACATGTAAATCAGAGCAATTATCCTTGCTATCCTTCAATTTGCCTGTTAGAATCAAATCCTCAGTATCCGCAAGAATGGTGGCTATTTCCTTAAAACGATCCTGAATCTTTAAATAACTCTGCTGTGAATGATTCACTGTTGTGGATACATCTTCAGAAATACGGGCCAAAGCAATTGCTTTGTTTAACTTGAACTGCAAAGGAATACTCTTGATTGAGTTGTAACGTACCTCGCATTCGTTTAAGCGCTTTAAAAGCGAACGAACCCGTATGCGACGAATCACCAGTAACACGATGAAAAACAGGAGTAAACCCCCGATAATCATCAACGTCATTTCATTGGATAACAGCTGTAACATTTCTTCAAACGACATTCATACCACCTCATTGCGTCTATTGTATCATATTCAGGTCAAAAATGATGACAAAAGAACTAAAAATTGACATTCGAAGACTTATTTGCTATAGTATTAAAGCGTTAAATGATAGCAGCTCGCAAAGTCTTGAATCCGGCGTTTGTCACATCATCAGATGGAGTAAAGTAACTTGCTGCTTAAAGCGAAATACCCAAGACAAACACCCTTCAACGATGAATTGCGCCTGTTGTTGTTTTATGTCGCCATAAAACAATAAAGGAGGAATACATATGGCAAGAGTAAAAGGACCCGTTTGGAAGAAGGCCCGCCGCTTAGGATTTTCAATCCTAGAAACCGGTGAAGAGCTAAAACGCCGTCAGTATGCACCTGGTCAACACGGACCAACAGCCCGTCGTGGAAAATTATCCAACTACGGTATGCAATTGCGTGAGAAACAACGCATTCGTTTCATGTATGGAGTTACAGAACGTCAGTTCTACAACACATACCTAAAAGCAGTCAAGGCACAAGGAGTTACAGGTCATAACTTTTTGTTCTTACTTGAATCCCGCTTAGACAATGTTGTCTATCGTATGGGCTTAGGTCGCACTCGTAATGCGGCACGTCAACTTGTTAACCACGGCCACATTCTGGTTGATGGTAAAAAAGTTGATATTCCATCATACTCAGTAAAACCTGGACAAACCATTGAGGTTCGTGAATCTTCAAAGAGCATGGATTCAATCCGTGATGCTTTGGAAGCAACACTAAACACAGTGGCTTACGTTTCTTTTGACAAAGAAGCGAAAAAAGGTGTGTTCATCCGTTTACCTGAACGTAATGAATTAAACGCTGAAATCAACGAAGCGCTCGTAGTCGAATTCTACAACCGTTAATCGTCATCAAAAAACCCGGATCATGAACATGAACTGGGTTTTTACTTAAAATAAGACCACCTTAAGTTGAGGTGGTCTTTGTGTTTAATAAGAGTAGTTGGCAAACCTGATGCATGGTTTTTGCCAGATTTTCCTTTGAGTGCAGCTTTGCAATTTCAAAGGACAATGGCTGATGATTAATACTGAACATCGCGCTAACCCCTTCACTGCTTAAATCAAATACCTGTTCATCAATACTGCCTACAATAGCAATTACGGGAACATTTTTTTTCTTTGCTCTTCTCGAAATACCAATAACAACTTTACCACGAAGTGATTGAGAATCTATCTTACCTTCACCGGTAAATATGCAGTCAATACGATCAAGAAGGTCATCAAAATGAATAACATCCAAAACGGTTTCAATGCCCATCTGCAAAGTTGAGTGAAAGAAAGCCATCATACCTGCTCCCATACCACCAGCCGCACCGGCACCCGCAACCATAGCAACATCCATTCCTAGATCTCTCTTTATGACTTCTGCCAGATGGGACAATCCTGAATCCAGACGTGTAACCATCGAAGGATCAGCTCCCTTTTGAGGACCAAAAATAGCAGAGGCTCCCATAGGACCGATCAGTGGGTTGTCAATATCGCACATTGTCACGATTTCAGTTGTTAAAATTCGAGGATCAAGTTGTTGAACATCGATAC
>WPCK01070115.1_pt1 | contig 10266 bp, 10 predicted proteins | sample 5399851 | NCBI WGS metagenome assembly WPCK01 (sample SAMN12869471, study PRJNA574797) | sludge metagenome | isolation source: wastewater treatment of pH11 | place: China:Beijing | collected 2019-05-20
CGCAAGTCCCGCCGTCCGTACTGGCGAGCGCAAATCCGAAACGTGTCGGCATCCAATCCTCCATCGCTCGAACAACGCTCCATGTCAATTCGCGATCCGCGACGACGTGCGTCACCTTCGCCTGCCAATCATACTGCGGCCCAAAGTACAGGTGATAGATTGAATCGCGTTCGGGTATACCGTCAGCTTCTAATGTCCACCAAGCATTCAATCCAACTGGTGACGTAAACGCTTTGAAAACACTCGCACTTGGCACACTGATCGGAAATTGATGAAGGATATCCGGCACAAGCTTCCTTTCAATGTTCTACGCACCTAAGCTGGCAAGTCACGGCTTCCGCGAATCGATCCATTGCGATTGTAAAGGTTCGGGTGACCCTTTTGCTTGATGTGGATTGCCAAAATAGAGTACACCGTCGTCCAACGTTCCGTGGCGGAAGGCCCTTTTGTCTGCTGCGTAGTTTTGTGGGTTGACCCAGGGGTCGCGATCGCCTTGCATTGGCAGCAGATGGATCGAGCGCTTTATGTAACCGGGTGTGAACTCGTCGATCCACGGACGAGGCTGCATCGAGCGGTCTTGCGGTCGCAATTGAGGTACCGCAATGGTCGCTCCGGTTTCGTCCATGCGATTGATCACTCGGCAGAAAAATTCTGCGATCAAATCGGCTCGCAGCGTCCAGGATGCATTGATGTAGCCGAATACTGAGGCCAGGTTTGGTACACCGGCATACATCATGCCTTTATAGGACCAGGTATCGGAAAAATTGATCGGCTGGCCGTCAAGTTCGACTTGTGTTCCTCCGCCGACTTTCAGATTCAAGCCGGTGGCGGTCACAATCATGTCAGCCGTTAATTCTTCGCCGGATTTCAATCGAATTCCATTCTCGGTGAAAGTATCGATGTGTTCGGTAACGATCGAAACACGTCCGTCGCGAATGGCTTGGAACAGATCGGAGTTGGTGATCAGACACAATCGCTCGTCCCACGGATTGTACCGCGGCGTGAAATGTTTATCGATGTCGTAGTCTGGCCCGAGTTCTTTGCGGACGCGTTTGAGAAGGAACTTGCGCGCCCTGTCGGGTGCTTTTCGACTGCGGCGATAGATCAACTGCGTCAGGAACGAATTTTTCCAGCGAGTCAGATGGTAGGCCCATTTTTCCGGCAGCAAACGGCGCAGACCGTTGGCGATCATGTCGCGATCAGGAAACGAAATGACATAAGTTGGCGATCGCTGCAACAACACGACGTGCTCGGCCTTATGGGCCATGGCCGGCACGAGAGTCATGGCAGTCGCACCGGAGCCGATGACGATGACCTTCTTGCCCGTGTAGTCCAACCCCTCGGGCCAGAACTGAGGATGAATGATCTGACCTCGGAATTTCTCGCGGCCAGCAAACTCAGGGTCATACGGCGACTCGTAGCTGTAGTAGCCCGCACATCCGAGCACCATCCGACTCGTCAACGTCGTGGTCGCTTCGGTATCTGCGTGTTTAATGTGGATGGTCCACAAAGCATCTTGACTCGACCAGGACAATTTCACGACTTGCTGCTGCGTGCGAATGTGGCGGTCGATGCCATTCTCGGCGGCTGTTTCCTTGATGTACCGCAAAATATCTGGACCATCCGCGATCGACTTTTCGAGCGTCCACGGCTTGAAGTTGTACCCCAGCGTGTACATATCGCTATCGGAGCGAACGCCGGGGTAACGAAACAGATCCCACGTGCCGCCGACTCGCGATCGAGCTTCAAGCAAGACGAAAGTTTTGGACGGACAATGCAATTGCAAATGTCGTGCCGCACCGACGCCGGACAGACCTGCACCGATAATCACGACATCGAAGTCAAAACGATTAGCGACCATGAAATCGCCCAGAACCATCAGAAAAATACGGACTAGCACGAACTACGCATCAGGCGCGCGTGCGAATGGTGCGAGCCTATGGGATGGCCGCTTGCTCGTCAAGTAGCCTGGCGTCCGGTCAAACTCACGAATCGCTCGGACGGCGTCACAATGTTGGTGATCCGCAGCGCGAATTTGTCACCTGCTTTGACGACATCGCCTTCCGCGATCGGTTGATCCACGGCTTCAACCGTCATCGGCGAATCATAGGGTTTGTCGAACTGGATCATAACCCCCGGAACCAGCTTCAGAAGCTGATCGACCTGCATCTTCTTGCGGGCCAACGTCACGACGACCGGAATTTTGACTTGCATCACGCTCTTGCAATAAGCTTCCAGGAGCGGTGGCTTGGTGGTCGTCATTCTCGTACAATGTAAAGTTCGAATTGGAAGTTCCTAAGCAAAATTCTGCCAGAGTGAACTATCGTCGCGTCAATAGGCCGAACTTCAAAATCAAAGTTCGCCTCCGAATTTGCGAAGTGCGCGAGCCGAACTTTGCAAGCTTCCGATGATCGGATTTTCCGTTTGGGTAAACTATCGCGACTAAAAAAACCGTATTTGAAGTAACCGCACATGACGATTGCGACCCTATTGCCAAGTTCTCCAGGCAAAATCCCGTTAGCCACCTACAAAGTTCTTAGCAATCACGAATTGTCGGCCCGCATTGAAGCGGCGCGGGCAAAGCTTGGCAAACGTTTGCTGATCCTCGGACACCATTATCAGCAGGATGAGGTGATTGCACACGCGGACCTTCGCGGCGACAGTCTGCAACTCAGCCAGCTTGCGGCGGCCAGCACGGATTGTCGTACGATCATTTTCTGCGGCGTTCACTTCATGGCCGAGACGGCGGACATCGTAGCCAATCGACCCGAGAAGCTGGCGGAACGATGCGGCGAAAGGGTAAGCGTGATTCTGCCGGATCTATCCGCCGGTTGTTCGATGGCCGATATGGCGGCAATTCGTCAAGTCGAAGACGCATGGCAGCAGTTGGGCGACGTGATTGATACCGAGCGAATGATTCCAGTCACGTACATCAATTCGGCCGCTAGCCTCAAGGCGTTCTGCGGGCGACACGGCGGTGTGGTATGCACAAGCAGCAATGCCGCAGCGGTTATCGATTGGGCCTTCGAGCGCGGCGAGCGTGTGTTTTTCTTTCCCGATCAGCATCTCGGGCGAAACACGGCGCTCAAGATGGGCATCACCAACGCTCAGATGCCCGTTTGGGATCCCTACAGCGATGATTTGGGCGGCAACACCGAGCAGCAGATTCTCGAAAGCCGCGTCGTCCTATGGAAAGGCCATTGCAGCGTCCACCAAATGTTTCGGCCCGAGCACGTTCATCAATTCCGCAAGAAGATCCCGGGTATTAAAATCTTGGTGCACCCCGAGTGTCCGCAAGAGGTCAACGATTTGGCAGATATTTCTGGATCAACGGGTTTTATTTTGCGTACGGTCCAGCAAGCTCCGCCGGGAAGCAAATGGGCAATTGGCACGGAATTGCACTTGGTCAATCGAATCAAAAGCGAGCATCCAGAGCAGGAGATCCATTTCCTTTCGCCAGTCTTCTGCATGTGCGCGACCATGTACCGCATCGACTTGGCTCACCTAGCGTGGAGCATCGAGAATTTGGTCGAAGGCGACGTTGTCAATGAGGTCCGGGTCGATCAAGATACCGCTCGCGATTCGCTGGTCGCGCTCCAACGAATGTTGGACATCGGGTAAACCACCTAGATTCGTGCATTGTCCAAATTAGATTTTTGATTTTAGGCTCGAAACAGGTCCACTTGGATCGAGCGTCGTCGATTTTGAATTGCCAGTCAACGCCCGGCTTTCTTTGATATGCAGAGCAACCGCAAATTCCGACGCGTGAAATCGTGACAAGCGAACGTGATCAAATTACTGCGACGTTTTATTGCTTCGCGGTAATATCCGGTGACGGTCGATGGATTGATACGTCCAACGCAGAACTTCAACGGGTGACCTATGGATAACTGGAAAGACTTGGCTAAAACGAATGCCTTGCCATGCTATCCGGGCGTGCTTAAACAGCTCAGGCAACGCAAGGGGTGGACGCAAATCCAATTGGCAAAATACTCTGGTTACAGTCTGCGATTAATATCCAAGGCTGAAGCGGGTGGACCGATCGCGCTGTCCACTATTGAAGACCTGGCTGAGGCGCTTTCTTTGGATGGCCGAGTCGTCTATCCGGAAGACCTCGTGGTCGATCCACACCTGAAAACTCGAGAGTTGATTCGTTTGCTCCAGAAAAGCCGATTTGCGGTAATCGATAACATGCAGCATTGGCTGGACGCCGACGTCGAATTGCACATAGTCGGCCACCGGGAAGTCAAGCAGTGTCCTCAATTGACTATAGGTCAATCCGGCGTGGTAGCAGTTCTCCAATTCTTGTGGACGGAGTTTGGCTCCGAACCTCTGAAGCTGGACGACATACATTGTGTCAGCTCAGGTTCGGAGGTCGCGGTCTGGTGTAAACTCTTCGATGAACCAGGAAGCAACCCCCCAGTTAAGGGCGTTCAAATGGGTTGTTTGTTGGAGTTTCAACGAGGTCGGATTCGTCGGATCGAACTTATGTTGGACGCCGCAGCTTGGCTTGCGCGGATGAAAGCCCGCAAATCAATCTAACTCTGCCGGTATTGGATCGATTGGTTGAATCAACTGATCTTAGTGACGGATGAAGCAAGGATCTTGTCGGCAATGCGTGCGCCTTCGGTGCGCGTTTTGTTTATTTACAGTCCATTTTGGGAATGTACAATCGCAATTGAGCATAAACCTCCAGAATCAAAACAAACGTAACTCCACGATTTTTGCCCAGATTTGAAGACTGCCCGATGTTGTTGAATCCGGTTGCCTTGGGCGCAACCGTTTAAAATAAGACTTCGCGTTATCCATCGGTCGATTCGTTGAAATGAATCCGTCCAAAGGTGCATTGACCAGACCGCCTAGGACGTAAGTTTCAGCAACGTCTATGTCAAACGCGTAGTTGGCATTCGTTGGCGCTACGCAGTGCTGCCTGATGTTCACATTCATTAACATAAGGGGAGAATCTCATGAATACTTTGTGTGTAGTTGAAAGTCGTGGGTCATTTTTGTCGATCGCCTTTGATCATGCCAAGCGGATGGCCCAAAATTCGAAACGAATGCTGCTGGCCGCATTCTTTTCGATCCATCTGGCATCAATGACCTATGCGGATTTGATTGTGACTAGTGCATCCCGAGGAGTCCTGGCAGCAGCAACCGGACCAGCAGGTCCAATAGACGATTTTGACTCAACAGTCCTGACTGGTCTGTACAGCCACGATGTAACGGTCACCGGCGTGGGTCCTGCCGGTACGATCTCAAGTTCGGCAAGTCAATCATCGTTCATTCCTGGATTCACCGGACCCTCAATGAGCGGAACCGGATCAGCCTCTGTGTCTGCAATGGCAACCGGCATGATGGGCTTTAGCAACGCTGCCGTTTCCATGCTGGACGTCAATTTTGAAGTGACTTCCAGCGGCATGTATGCCCTCGATGCTGAAGTGTTATGGAGTGGCACCGCTCCTCCTTATGGAGGATATTCCAAAGTCGAAATCTTGAATACGACTGCTAGCACGACCGTCGCGTTGGTGGAGAGCGATCCAGGTAGTCCAGGCATGCATTCCCTCCACTCCTCCTATTTTCTTGCGGCCGGCGTCGACTATAAGCTGAACGTTTGGGTGGATATTTCAGGCGGCGGCGGCTTGCCTGGGTCTTACAGCGCATCTGGAAGTTGGGACGTTACGTTGTCCACGATTCCAGAACCCGGCTCGCTGCTCATTTGCACTTTCGGTTTTATACTCTCAGGCATGTTTCGGCGAGCCCAGCGGCCGTAACGATTCAGGGCAACTGAATCCGAGCAAGCTCAGGGTCAATGACTGCGCCGCTGCGTTCCGCGTCGACGATCACGACGCGGATAGGCTGTGATTTTTCCACAACCCGAAACGATAGTGAGGGATGCGTGTCCACTCGCTGACGCTTCGGGTTATGATCGCAACGATACAACACATTGCATTGAAAAAATCACAACCTAGGAACGTCGTGCGATATTGAATTTTCCATTGCAACGCCTCCTGCTACTCCTGTTCCAAGTAGGTGACTCGCCCCTCTTTCTGAGCGACGAATCGCACCCCGCCGTCTTGTGAGACGACGATCACGATAGCACCCGGATTTGCAGCAACCAGACGGTATGCCGAGCGATGTCGGGCGCCGACGTTTTCAGCCGATTCATCCACCGTCGAATCCGCGTCCAGGTCCAATGCTCGGGCCACTCGCCGGACCGCAGGCAGTCGCCCCGAGATCATGCCACCAAAGCCCAGAATATCGTGCAGTTTCGTCAATACCACGGCACCGTCGGTGGATGCGAGTCCAGCAATCAACTGTGCGGTTTCGAAGAGTGCTTCGTCGAGTGTGGCCAAGTCATGGTCCGGCGTCGTCTCGAATTCGTGCCATCCGACTGGGTCGTTTGGGCGAGGGCCGGTTCCATGGATCTGCGCCAGGCGATTCAAGATCGAGACGACAAGATCTGGAAATGAACGTTGTGTTGGCGAAATCGTGAAACGATATTTCAAGTCGATTAGAGGCTCGTCAGTCGAGGGATCGCAACTATCCGAGGGCACGAAGATGATCGTGCCACCGTGGTGAGCCTGCCGAATGAGTGCGATGGCTCGTTGCATCATGCGTCGCGAAATCGCTCCCCAAAGCCCGAGTTCCAGTGGTGCCCATGGCACGCCCGATTTTTCTCTGGCGACCGCGTGTCGCGCGGCCATGTCGTCGCGAAAATCGATAAATCGTTTGGATATCCACTCCGAGACGAATGGATCTAAGCGTGTCACCGAGAGACGCCCGGATCGAAGCCTTGCCACCAACTCTTGTCCACGGTAAACCGTCAAATTCCCGGGCGCGTCGACGTGAACGACCGGCACAGCTGGAAGCGGCGAACCGGCGCGCCGACCCCCATTGGTGTCGCGTAGCCACCGTGCGCCCGAATTGACAAGGCCCCAGATGTGCAAGGTACCGGCCGCATCTTCTTGCACACCGATGAGCGTGCGTTGAGTGTCGGCCGCAACCGAAAGGCGGCGTAATTCACTCGACTCAAGCGAGAACGGTTCGTTGAACTCCAGCCGTTGCAAATGTTCCGGAGGCATCCCGTCAGGCGAAAACAACTCTGGCGGCGCAAGGATCACGCGGAATGTCACAGGTCGCTCTTCGTCCCGCAATAAGCTCGCCTGATAACAGATGGAAAACAAGTGTTTCAACGTGTCGAACTCAGGTGCCGCCGAGGCTGAGCCTGCCGTTGAGCTAACTACCCAGTGCTCCTGCACAAAGCGAGCAAGGTCCGAAGGGTAGGCGTATCTAGTAGGATGATCGATTGGCCCCAATTGGCTGGACATTCTACCTATTTCTAACCGTTGGTGTTTCGCGCCGGATTGTCATACAACGGCCGGCAATTGTATTCCGTGTGGCTGTGGGCGTCGACCTGAGGTTACTGAAAGGTGAGTGTTCGATGTGTTGCTGCTCCTTCCACCCCAATCTCCTCCACAGTTTGACCGCGATTGCCGCACGACGCTCCGCGTCGTGTTCGAGTTCTCAACGACGCAGCGCGTCGTGCGACTATGCATCGCGCGACGAGAACAGGTAACTCCCAGCGAGCAAGTTGGCTTTCTTGGGGTTGTCCCAGATTTAATCCTGTAGGTACTGAAACTGATTCACGTTGCGAACGATGTGGTCGAATGGCTCGGCCCAGAACTCGCCGTGCGAACCACGCAACTTGTTAATTGCCGCGACCGTGTAGTGTGTCCACGGCTCGCATTGCTTGCGCAGCTCCCAGCCAGGCCGCATCTGAACCAGAAGGTAGATGTGGTTTGGCATCACGATAAACCGTTCCAAGTCGTAGCGATCGGTGTCAAAGTGAAGCAGGGAATCAGCCACGATTCTGCCGAATCGTGGCTCGCGTAGCAGGCAACTCCCATGACAATCGTCCAGATGCTCATTCCAACGCTGCTTGCAGTACCTCTGGAACGCTCGCTGCAGTTGCATCGGTCGTTTGCCATCGCCCGTTCGATCTCATCATCCGATGCGGTGATTCCTTGGCGTGAAAGCTATTGGGCTTGTTCGGCAAGCCAACGTGCCGCGACCGCTTTGGGCATGGAATCGATCAGGCGAATGGTTACGAAAGTGAGAGCACCGTTCTGGCCCCAGTGCGGGCGATTCCGCGCCGTCTGCGCCACGTCGGCTTCCGCGTCGAAGAGGTTCCATACTACAGTCGCACGACGCGCCACGTCGTGTTGAGGCTGATCACGACGCGGATAGGCTGTGATTTTTTCACAACCCGAAACGTTTGTTAGGGATACGTGTCCACTCGCTGACGCTTCGGCTTTTTATCGCAACGATACAACACTTTGAATTGAAAATAACACAACCTAGGCGCGTCGTGCGACGATTCTTCCATCACACTACCTCGTTCTTTGTTAAATCAGTCCAAGCGCAGCAGCGTCTTGATCGTGCAACGTTCAAACATTGTCGCCTTCGGTCGATGTGCGGCGTTCATTGGCAGACGATTTGGCACCCCATTTCCAGGCTCGGATTTCAGGCATGTCGTCGCCGTACTTGGAAATATACTGCTTGTGATCGATCAGTTTGTCGTGGATCGCTTGTTTGAAGTAGGCCGCTCGCGCGCCAAGCTGGGGCAAGCGGTCGACCACGTCTTCACACAAGTGCAACCGATCCAAATCATTCATCACAACCATATCGAACGGCGTCGTCGTTGTGCCCTCTTCCTTGTATCCGCGAACATGCATGTTCTCGTGGTTGGTCCGCCGATAGGTCAGTTGGTGAATCAGCGACGGGTAGCCATGAAATGCGAAGATGATCGGCTTGTCCTTGGTGAACAGGGCGTCAAAATCATTGTCGGATAGTCCGTGCGGATGTTCACGTTGAGGCTGCAGCTTCATGAGATTCACGACGTTGATCACACGCACCTTTAGCTCCGGCAAATACTGGCGGATCAGATCCACGGCCGCCAGGGTTTCAAGGGTCGGTACGTCGCCGCAGCAGGCCATCACCACATCCGGCTCGCCACCCTTGTCGTTCGAGGCCCATTCCCAAATGCTCAGGCCCGCCGAGCAATGCTTGATAGCCTGGTCCATCGTCAGGAACTGAGGAGCGGGCTGTTTCCCGGCGATGACCACGTTGACATAGTTGCGGCTGCGCAGGCAGTGATCGGTCACCGACAACAGGCAGTTGGCATCCGGGGGCAAGTAGACGCGAATCACTTCGGCCTTCTTGTTGACGACGTGATCAATAAAACCGGGATCCTGATGGCTGAGGCCGTTGTGATCCTGACGCCAGACGTGGGAGCTTAGGAAATAATTGAAGGAAGCAATGGGACGTCGCCACGGGATGTGATTGCAGGTCTTCAGCCACTTGGCGTGCTGGTTGAACATCGAGTCGACGATGTGGATGAAGGCCTCGTAACACGAGAAGAATCCGTGCCGACCGGTCAACAAATAGCCTTCCAGCCAGCCCTGGCATTGGTGTTCGCTGAGTACCTCCATGACGCGGCCATCGGGACTGAGTTTGTCGTCTTCCGGATATATCTCAGCCATGTAGCAGCGTGTGGTTACGTCCAGGATGTCCTGCCAGCGGTTCGAGTTGTTCTCATCGGGGCTGAAGACGCGAAAGTTCTTGCTGTCCAGATTGTGCTTCATCACGTCGCGCAAAAACGTACCCATGACGCGCGCCGATTCGACTGTCGTCGCGCCGGGGCTGGGCACGTCGACTGCGTAGTCGCGGAAGTCGGGCATCTTGAGGTCCCGCATCAATTCGCCTCCGTTGGAATGCGGATTGTCGCTCATCCGGCGGTGGCCTTGCGGTGCTAGTTCAGCCAGCTCTGATTGAAGTCGCCCCTGTTCATCGAACAATTCTTCTGGCCGGTAGCTTTTCATCCACTCTTCAAGGATGCGAATATGCTCCGGCTTGTCCATGTCGCCCATTGGGACCTGGTGACTGCGCCAATAGCCCTCACATTTCTTGCCGTCGATTTCCGGCGGGCAAGTCCAGCCCTTCGGTGTTCGGAAGACGATCATCGGCCATGCGGGGCGTTTGACGTTGCCGTTGTCGCGAGCCTCGGCCCAGATCTGTTTGATTTCAGCGACCACCGTATCGAGCACACCGGCCAACTGCTGATGAACGTCCTTCGGATCACTGCCTTCCACAAAGTAAGGCTTGTAACCCATGCCCTTGAAGAACCATTCCAGCTCTTCCTTGGGAATGCGGGCCAAAAAGCAAGGGTTCGCAATCTTGTAGCCGTTCAAATGTAGGATGGGCAGC
>WPCK01032384.1_pt1 | contig 10252 bp, 12 predicted proteins | sample 5399851 | NCBI WGS metagenome assembly WPCK01 (sample SAMN12869471, study PRJNA574797) | sludge metagenome | isolation source: wastewater treatment of pH11 | place: China:Beijing | collected 2019-05-20
CACCACCGTGCTGCTGGCGATCGCCGGTGAGCTCCCCGGGCGGGTTCTCCCCGTCGCCGGACTCGCCCTGACCCTCGCTGCCCTCGCCGCGGCCACCACCCTCGAACGTGCCCACCGGAGGCCCACATGACCCGCACCGCCCGCCTCGCCCTGCTCGCCGGCGTCATCGCAACCATCGCCCTCGTGGTGCTGGCCACGGCGACTGGCGCGGCCCGGGTCGGCCCCGTGGTCTTCTGGGCGGTCCACCGGGAGGAGGTCGCCGGAGGCTCGGAGGTGGCCCTCCGCCCCGGCCTCGGCCTGCTCGTGCTGTGGCTCGTCGTCCTCGCAGTGGCCGTTGCGATTTCCCGTCGACGGGATGTGTAGGGATGTGTACGGTGCGCCTCGTGGGCCGGACCAACATCGTGATCGACGACGAGCTGGTGGCCAAGGCCAAGGAGCTCTACGGCTTCGAGACGACGAGGGAGGTCGTCGACTTCGCCCTGCGACGCCTCGTGGGCCAGGGCTCTCGGGAGGGATTCCTCGCATTGGAGGGGACCGGCTGGGACGGCGACCTGGACGAGATGCGACAGACCCGGTTCCCCGATTGGTTGTACTAGACACCTCGGCGGTCATCGAGTTCCTGCGCGGCACGGGCTCGCCCGTGCACCGCGCCGTGGTGGGGTTGGCCCGTGACCCGGACGTCGAGCTGGCGATCACCGAGGTCGTGCTGATGGAGGTCCTCGCCGGCGGGCGTGGCGAGGCGCAGGCGGCCACGCTCGGTGACCAGCTGACGTCGTTCGCCATGCTGCGCCTCGACCCCTTCCAGGGGTTCGAGGATGCCGCCGCGATCTACCGCGCCGCTCGCCGCCGTGGCATCACCATCCGCAAGATGACCGACTGCCTCATCGCCGTCCCGGTGATCAAGGCCGGCGCCTCGCTGCTGCACGCCGACGCCGACTTCGACCGCATCGCCCAGGTCGCCCCGCTCCGCATCGAACCGGTGGTCCCGTGACCATCCTGTCCGCGCTACGAGACACCCTTGACCACTATCGGTATCGCCGTCGCTGCGAGAACGACGCCGAGGCCTACGAGCGTCGTCCGCTCACGAAGGCGGAGCTCGCTGTCGGCGAGGACCAGCGGGACTGGGATGCCACCCCGTCGTGGTGAGGGGCCCGGTCGGCCGTGTCTCGCTCGCCGCTGCTAGGGCAGGGCGCCCTCGGCCATGATGGCCAGCGCCGGCCCGTAGAGGTCCTGCTTGAGCTGGGCGATGGTCGAGCGGCCGCGGGCGGCCTGGGTCACGGCGAGGGCGATGGCGTCGCGGACCACCTCCTCCTCCGGGGCCACCGCATCCACGATGGCCTTGGCCAGCGCCTCGTCGGCGGCGTAGCGCCGGCCGGTCAGCACGGCCTCGTGGGCCACCTGCGGGGTGAGGCGGGCCTGGACGATGGCGGCCATGCCCGGCGCCAGCGGCATGCCGAGGTCGACTTCGGGCAGGCACCAGAAGCCCCGGTCGGTGCGCATGACCCGGGCGTCGTGGGCCAGGGTGAGCATGGCGCCGCCGGCGAACGCGTGGCCGTTGATGGCGGCCACGGTGAACATCGGGAAGCTGGCCAAGCGACCGAGCAGGCGGATGGTGTCGGTGATCATCTGGCCGGACTGCGCCCGCTCGTCGGGCGCCAATGTGCCCATCCAGTCGAGGTCGAGGCCGTTCGAATAGAACTTGTCGGTCCCCGTGGTGACGAGGGCGGCGACCGACTCGTCGGCCTCCACCTCGTCGAGCGCCGCGTTCCACGCCGCGATCGAGGTGGGGTTGAAGCGGTTGTCGCCGGCGGTGAGCGTGATGAGCGCCACCTCGTCGCGTCGCTCGAGGGTCAGCGCACCGAAGTCGGTCACCGTGCCACCAGGCCGATCAGGGGGCGGAGGCGACGAGGACGGGGATGGCCTCGTTGGCGAGGTCGACCAGGTGCTGGGGGAAGAAGCCCACGAACACCGTCACCGCGAGGCAGATGGCGAGGGCCAGGCCCGCCGCCGCCGGCACCTTCACCTCGGGGCCCTCGAGCTCGGGCAGGGGGTCGTCGCCGTCGGCCGCACCCATGTACATCGAGACGATGATGCGCAGGTACAGGAAGGCGGAGATGACCGCGGTGAGCATGGCCACCAGGGCCAGCCAGTACGAGCTGGCGTCGACCGCGGCCTCGAGCACGTAGAACTTGGCGAAGAAGCCCGACGTGAGGGGCACGCCGGCCTGGGCCAGCAGGAACACGGTGAAGACGAAGGCCAGCAGCGGGCGGCTGCCGCCGAGGCCCTTGAAGTCGTCGAGCTTGGTGAGCTCGTCGCCCTTGCGGCTGACCACGGTGATGACGCCGAAGGTACCGATGACCATGAAGGTGTACGCGGCCAGGTAGAACAGCGACGCCGACGTGCCCTGGGCGGTGGCGGCCTCCACGCCGAGCAGGATGAAGCCGGCGTGGTTGATGGACGAGTACGCCAGCATGCGCTTCACGTCGGTCTGCACCACGGCGAGGACGGCGCCGACCACGAGGGTCAACACCGCCAGCGCGTAGATGATGGGCTGCCAGTCAGTGGCGTACGTCGAGAAGGTGAGGGAGAAGACCCGGATGAGCCCGGCGAAGCCCGCCACCTTGACGCCCGAGGCCATGTAGGCCACGACCGGCGTGGGCGAGCCCTCGTAGACGTCAGGCGTCCAGCTGTGGAACGGGACGGCGGCGATCTTGAAGCCGAAGCCGACGAGTAGGAAGGCGAAGCCGACCAGCAGGGTGGCGTCGGTGAGCGGCACCTCGGTGGCCAGGAAGGACGCGATCCTCACCATGTTGGTGGAGCCGGTGGCGCCGTAGACCATGGCGATGCCGTAGAGGAAGAACGCCGACGAGAAGGCGCCCAGCACGAAGTACTTGATGCCCGCTTCCTGCGACGTGGTGCGCTTGCGGTGCATGGCGGCCAGCACGTAGACGCTGATGGAAAGCACCTCGAGGCCGAGGAACATCACGATGAGGTCGTTGGCCGAGGCCATGACCACGCCGCCGGACGCCGAGAGCAGCATCAGCACGTAGAACTCGGGGCCCTCCATGCCCTCGCGGCGGAGGTAGCCGTCGGCGAGCAGGGCAGTCAGCACCACCGCGCTGGCGATGACGACCGTGAGGTAGACCGAGAAGCCGTCGACGCCGATGGCCTGGGCCACCGCGCTGAAGGGCCCGTCGCCGGTCTGCACCTCGTGCCACAACGGGATGGAGGTCGCGATGGCGGCGAGACCGGCGGCCACGGTGAACAGGGCGTAGAAGCCCTCGAAGAGCCAGCGCTTGGCCAGCGAGGCGATGGTGAGCAGCAGGATGCCGCCGAGGGCGAGGCAGATCCCCGGCCACAGGGCCGACCAGTCGATGGTGGGGGTGTCGAGGGCCTGCACCTCGGCGCCGCTGGCCTGGGCCAGGGTGACGAGGCCGGCGAGGGTGCCCGTCATTCGCCCTCCTCCCCGTGCTCGGTCTCAGCAGGCGGGTTGGCGGCGATCAGCTCGGCGCCGACGGCGGCACCGGCGGTGGCGACGGTCGGCTCGCGGTAGTCGCTGTGGTCCTCGACGTGGGCGATGAGCTCGGAGACCGAGGGGTCGATGCGGTCGAGGGCGGGCTTGGGGTACACGCCGAGGAAGACGATCAGGGCGACGAGGGGCACCATGACCAGCGCCTCCCAGCCCTTGAGGTCGCCCATGTCGCGGTTGGCGTCGTCAGTGGGCCCGTGGAACACCCGCTGGTAGGCCCAGAGCAGGTAGAGGGCGGCGAGGATGACGCCGAACGCGGCGGCCACCGTCCACCAGCGGGCGGTGAGGAACGAGCCGGTGAGGATGAGGAACTCACCCACGAAGCCGTTCAGGCCGGGCAGGCCGATGGAGGCGAACATCACCACGGTGAAGAACGCGGCCAGGATGGGCGCCGCGGTCTGGAGCCCCTTCAGCTCGGAGATCTCCCGGGTGTGGCGGCGCTCGTAGATGTAGCCGACCAGGATGAACAGGGCGCCGGTGGAGAGGCCGTGGTTCACCATCTGGAGCACGCCGCCGGTCAGGCCCTGCTGGGTGAGGGCGAAGGTGCCGAGCACGATGAAGCCGAGGTGCGCCACCGAGGAGTACGCCACCAGGCGCTTGAGGTCCTTCTGCATGGTGGCGACGATGGCGGCGTAGAGGATGCCGATGGTGCCCAGCGTCAACAGCAACGGGGCGAAGTACACCGTGGCCTCGGGGAACAGGTAGAGCCCGAAGCGCAGGAAGCCGTAGGTGCCCAGCTTCAACATGACGCCGGCCAGGATCACCGAGCCCGCGGTCGGCGCCTCGGTGTGCGCGTCGGGCAGCCAGGTGTGCACCGGGAACAGCGGGGTCTTGATGGAGAAGGCCAGGGCGAAGGCGAGGAAGATCCAACGGGCCGTGACCGTGGCCACCGACTGGCTCTGGGCCAGCTCGACGAGGTCGAAGGTGATGGGGTTGCCCGAGGCCTTGGCGCTCAGGATGACGAGGCTCAGGATGCCCACGAGCATGAGCGCCGAGCCGAACATCGTGAACAGGAAGAACTTCAGCGCCGCGTAGACCCGGTTGCCGTGGCCCCAGCCGCCGATGAGGAAGTACATCGGGACGAGGACGATCTCGAAGAAGACGAAGAAGACGAACAGGTCGAGGGCCAGGAAGACCCCGAGGCAGCCCGCCTCGAGCACGAGGAGCCACGCGTAGTACGGCTTGGGGTCGTGGTGGGGGGCGGTGGCCAGCATGGCGATCGGGAAGAGGATCCCGGTGAGCACCACGAGCAGCAGCGAGATGCCGTCCACGCCCAGGTGCCACGAGATGCCGAGGTCGGCGATCCAGGTGTGCTGGGTGGAGAACTGGAAGCCCGCCTCGCCGGTGTGGAAGGCGGCCAGCAGCCAGAGGGTGAGCGCACCGGTGGCCGAGGCGAACAGGACCGCGGTGAGGCGGACCAGCTCGGGCCGGCGCTTGGGCAGGAGGCCGACGACGAGCGCGCCGATCCCCGGCAGCAGCACCAGCGCGGTGAGCAGCGGGAACGACGGGCTGGCTTCGGTGGCGGCGGAGGCCGCGGTCGCGAGCATCAGATCCCCGCCCTCGTGATGAACCAGGCGAGGAGGAGCACGGCGCCGACGGCCACCCCCAGCGCGTAGTTGCGCAGGTAGCCGGTCTGGAGGCGGCGCAGGCCCAGCGACCCGCCCCGCACGACGGCGGCCACGCCGTTGACGGCCCCGTCGATGACGCGGGTGTCGAAGAACACCAGGGCGTTGAAGGCCCAGGTGCCGGGCCCGCTGACGAAGGCGGCGTAGCCCTCGTCGATGTGCCAGGCCCGGGCCAGGATCTCCTTGTCGAAGACCTTGGCGTCGATCTTGTGGGCCAGGTAGGTGCGGTAGGCCACGAAGATGCCGATCAGGCAGAGCACCACCGAGATGGCGGCGAGCACGAACTGCATGGCGCCGGCCACGTCCATGGGGGTCTCGGCCCCGGCCACGACGGGCTCGAGCCAGTTCTCCAGGAAGGAGAAGTTGGTCCCGAAGGGCAGGTTGAACACGCCCGCGCCCACCGAGAACACCGCCAGGACGATCAGCGGGATGGTCATGGTGGGGGGAGACTCGTGGGGCGTGAAGTCGGCGTCGACATGGTGGTCGCCGTGGACGGCCGCCTCGGGGGTGACCGCCTCGCCCTCCGCGCCGTCGGCGTGGGCCTCGTCGCCCGCACCCACGGGCACCGGGACGTCCGCCGCGGCGGCGCCCCAGCGGGGCTCGCCGAAGAAGGTCAGGAACATCAGGCGGCTCATGTAGAACGCGGTGAGCAGGGCGGTGAGCAGGCCGACCACCCAGAGCACCTTGTTCTCCTGGTAGGCGAACAGGAGGATGTCGTCCTTCGACCAGAAGCCGGCGAAGGGCGGGATGCCCGCGATGGCGAGCCACCCGATGAGGAAGGTGAAGAAGGTGATGGGCATGTGCTTGCGCAGCCCACCCATCTTCCGCATGTCCTGCTCCTCGTGCATGCCGTGGATGACCGAGCCGGCGGCGAGGAACATCAGGCCCTTGAAGAAGGCGTGGGTGATCATGTGGAAGCCGGCGGCCACGTAGGCGCCCGTCCCGATGGCCACGAACATGTAGCCGAGCTGGCTGACCGTGGAGTACGCCAGCACCTTCTTGATGTCGTTCTGGCCGATGGCGATGGTCGCGGCCAGGAGCGCGGTCGCGGCGCCGATCACCGCGATGGTGGTCGGCAGCCAGTCCGCGGAGGCCGCCAGCATCGGGTTGATGCGGATCATCAGGTAGACGCCGGCGGTGACCATGGTGGCGGCGTGGATGAGGGCCGACACCGGGGTCGGGCCGGCCATGGCGTCGGGCAGCCAGACGTACAGCGGGATCTGGGCGGACTTGCCGACGGCGCCGATGAACAGCAGGGCGGCGATGGCGGTGACCGTGGTGGTGGCCATGGAGCCGGCCGCGGGGAGGATCTCCTCGTAGGCCAGCGAGCCGACGGTGAGGAAGGTGAGGAAGATGGCCAGCATGAAGCCGAAGTCACCGATGCGGTTGGTGACGAAGGCCTTCTTGCCGGCGACCGCGTTGGCCTCCTCGGTGAACCAGAACGAGATGAGGAAGTACGAGCACAGGCCGACGCCCTCCCAGCCCACGAAGGTGAGCAGGAGGCTGTTGCCGAGGACCAGCACCAGCATCGAGAACACGAACAGGTTCAGGTAGACGAAGAAGCGCCCGAACTTGGGGTCCCCGTGCATGTACCCGACCGAGTACACGTGGATCAGGGCGGCGATGCCGGTGACGAACATGCACATCGACATCGAGAGCGGGTCGGCGAGGGTGGCCACGTCCACGTGCAGGCCGCCGACGGGCAGCCAGGTGTAGAGCACGTCGACGACGAGGCGCTCCTCGGCGGGCAGCCGCTGGAGGTCGAAGTAGACGCCCAGGGTGACGAGGAACGACCCCGCCACCGTGAGGGTGCCGATGATGCCGGGCCACGGCTCCTTCAGGCGCTGGCCCCCGAAGAGCAGCACCAGGAAGCCGGCCAGCGGCAGCGCAGGGATCAGCCAGACGTAATCGAGCATCGCGTCCTCAGCCCTTCAGCGCCGACAGGTCGTCCGCGGTGGCGCCGGGGCGCTTGCGCAGGATGGCCACGATGAGCCCGAGGCCGACCACCACCTCGGCGGCGGCGACCACGAGCACGAAGAACACGACCACCTGCCCGCCGATGTCGCCGAGCATCGTGCCGAAGGCGACGAAGGTCAGGTTGACGGCGTTGAGCATGAGCTCGACGCACATGAACATCACCAGGGGGTTCCGGCGCACCAGCAGGCCGAAGGCCCCGATGGCGAACAGGACCGCGCCCAGGGCCAGGTACCACTGCGGCGTCACCTCGATGGCGGCCAGCATCAGCCCTCCTCGCCGTCGGTCGCGGCCTCGTCGTCACCCCGGCGCGAGAGCGCCACGGCGCCGACCACGGCGATGGTCAGGAGCACTGCGGTGATCTCGAAGGCCAGGACGTAGTCGGTGAAGAGCACCGTCCCGAGTTGGTTGATGTTGGCGACCGTGTCCGAGATGGCCGCGGTGGCGGCCTTGGCCCCGGTGGCCGGGGTGTCGCCGGCGAAGATGGCGACCAGCAGCAGGGCGGCGCCGGCGACGCCGACGATGGCGGCCATGGGGCGCTGGCCCACGAGGGGGTCGACGCTGAGGTCCTCGGCCTGGTCGACGCCGAGCAGCATCAGCACGAAGAGGAACAGCACCACGATGGCGCCGGCGTAGACGATGACCTGCACCGCGGCCAGGAACTGGGCGTCCTGGGCGATGAAGAGCACGGCGATGCCGAACAGCGTGGCGACGAGGGAGAGGGCGGCGTGCACCGGGTTCTTCGACCCGATGACCCCGATGGCGCCGGCCAGCACGATGGCGGCGCTCACCACGAACACGACGAGCTCCATCAGTGGTGCCCCCCGTCGTGGTCGTCGTGGCCGTGCGCGTCCTCGGTCGGCACCGCATCGGAGGGAGGATCGGGCAGGTCATCCAACTGGCCCTGCTCGGGGGCGCGCACGCCGTAGCCGAGCTCGCCCGCCCAGGCGACCCGGCCCACGTAGTTGGCGTTGCCCGCCGGGGCGGTGGCGCGCATCCAGGCCGAGGTGTTGTCGTCGTCGCCCGGCCGCCAGTCCTCCCACGGGAGCTTCTGGGGCTGGCCGTCGTCACCCACCAGCAGCTCGTCTCGGGTGTAGATGGCGTCTTGGCGGTTGGTGAAGGAGAACTCGAACAGCTTCGACTCGGTGATGGCCTCGGTGGGGCAGGCCTCCACGCAGAGGTCGCAGTGGATGCAGCGCAGGTAGTTGATCTCGTAGACGAAGCCCCAGCGCTCGCCCGGCGAGACCGGGTCGTCGGGCGGGTTGTCGGCGCCGCGCACGTAGATGCAGCGGGCCGGGCACACGCCGGCGCACAGCTCGCACCCGATGCACTTCTCCATGCCGTCCTCGTACCGGTTCAGCACGTGGCGGCCGTGGCGGCGCAGCGCGATGGGCGCCTTCTCCTTGGGGTACTCGTCGGTGAGACGGTCCTCGAAGAGCTTCTTGAAGGTGACCGCGAAGCCGCGGACGTAGTCGAAGGGATCGCCGGCCATTACGAGAAGGCCTCCGTCTCTTCCTCTTCCCGGCGCCGGCGGGCGGTGCCGATGGCCCCGTTGAGCAGCGACGCCGCGATGAGCAGGACCACCACGGCGATGGCGAGCACCACGGCGAGGTTCCAGTCCTGGTCGCGGGCGATGCGGAAGGCGCCGATGAGCAGGAGCCAGCCGAGGGCCAGCGGGATGAGCAGCTTCCAGCCGAGGTCCATGAGCTGGTCGTAGCGGAAGCGGGGCAGGGTGGCCCGGAACCAGACGAACACGAACAGGAAGGCGCCGAGCTTGGCGAAGAACCAGATCGGCGGCCACAGCCACTCGGGGCCGAAGAGGATCGGGCCGGTGGGCCCGCCGAAGAAGAGGGTGACGATGATGGCCGACATCGTGACCGTGTTCATGAACTCGGCCAGGAAGAACAGGGCGAAGCGGATCGAGCTGTACTCGGTGTGGAAGCCACCGACGAGCTCCTGCTCGGCCTCGACGAGGTCGAACGGGGGCCGGTTGAGCTCGGCCGTCGAGGCGATGAGGAAGATGACGAAGGGCACGAACCCTGCGGCCCACAGGTTCCACTGGTAGTTCGACTGGGTCGACACGATGGTGTGGGTGCTGAGGCTGCCCGCCAGCAGGACGATGGTGGCCACCGACAGGCCGAGGGCGGCCTCGTAGGACACCATCTGCGCGGACGCCCGCACCGAGCCCAGCAGCGGGTACTTCGACCCCGAGGACCAACCCGCCAACATCACGCCGTAGACCGCCACCGACGACATGGCCAGGGCGAGCAGGATGCCGATGGGCGGGTCGGCCAGCTGGGCGTAGGTGGTGTGGCCGAACAGCGTGATGGTGCCGTCGCCGCCGTCCATGAAGTTGCCGCCGACCGGGATGATGGCGAAGGTCAAGAAGGCGGGCACCAGCGACAGGTAGGGCGCCAGCTTGAACACGGTGAGGTCGGCCTTGTCCGGCTTCGAGTCCTCCTTGAAGAAGAGCTTGATGCCGTCGGCGAGGGTCTGGAGCAGTCCCCACGGCCCGGCCCGGTTCGGGCCGATGCGGTTCTGCATGTCGGAGATGAGCTTGCGCTCGAACCAGACCATGAACATCACCGCGACCATCAAGAAGGCGAAGGTGAGCACCACCTTGAAGATCACGATGAGCACGACGGTGAGGTCCAACCCGTCGATGAAGAGGGGGTCCATCAGCTCGCACCCCCTTCCACGCTCTCGATGCGGACCTCGGTGACGGCGGCGCCGGCATCGATCAGGGTGGCGGCGGCGGTACCGGGCTGGTGGAAGGCCAGCGAGGCGGTGCCGGTGGCGAGGGCCTTGTCGGCCACGGCGGGAACGACCACGTCACCCTTGGCCGAGCGGATGCGCACCTCGGTGACCCCGGCCACGCCCACGCCGACGCGGTCGTGGTCCTTGGGGTGGAGGTGGACGACCGCGGCCGGCGCCAGGTTGGCCAACGAAGGTGAATGGGCGACGAGGGTGCCCTGGTCGTAGAGCTTGCGGCCGACCACCAGGCGCAGCGAGTACGAGTCGGTGGCGGCGGGGGCCGGGCCGGGCGCCGGGGCGGTGAAGGTGAGCAGCGTGGGCCGCGCGGGCGCCGGGGTGTCCTCGACCGGGTCCGCGTCAACGGCCTCGG
>WPCK01194682.1_pt1 | contig 10242 bp, 13 predicted proteins | sample 5399851 | NCBI WGS metagenome assembly WPCK01 (sample SAMN12869471, study PRJNA574797) | sludge metagenome | isolation source: wastewater treatment of pH11 | place: China:Beijing | collected 2019-05-20
CCTATGGCCGTCCCCAAGATCTGCGGCATCGAAACCGAGTACGGGATCATCGTGAGGGGCGCGGCCGAGTCCAACCCGATCACCGCGTCCTCCACGGCGAGGACGACGTCGAGCAGGGTGACGTCCTCGGCGGCCCGGGCCAGGCGGTAGCCGCCGTGGCGCCCCGCGCTCGACGTGACGATGCCCGCCTCGCGCAGGGCCTGGAGGTGCTTGGCCAGGTAGCTCGGGGTGACCTCGTGGTACTCGGCCAGCCGGGTGGCGGGGAGGGCGACGCCCTCGGGGAGCATCGCCAGCAGGGTGCAGCAGTGGATGGCCCACTCGACGCCTTCGCCCAGTCGCATATCCGGATGCTAACTATCCGGATAAAGTTTGTCCAGGTTCAGGGTCGTCGGAGGGCGTCGCCACCCCGGTGGCGGAGGTGAGCGGACGGGCCGGCTCAGCCCATCTGCTCGACCGCGGCCTTGGCCTCCGCCAGGCCGACGCCGGTGATCTCCCGGTAGCGCTTGATGGCCTCGATCGTCTTGCCCGCCCGCACGAGCGCCAGCACCTCGGCGTCGGGCCCGGTGGGCGCCGGCGGCTGCTCCCACGCCATCCCCGCCTGGGTGAGCAGCCGGGCGATGTTCCACTCGATGGCCTCGAGCCGCCCGTTGAGGTCGGCGATGCGGGCACTGGTCTGCTGGGCCTGAAGCGCGTCTTCCATGCCCCCAGCCTGCCCCATCCGGCGTCCCGGTCTCTCCCGGTCGGTGTCAGACCCCTGCGCCACCATGGGCGTGCGACCTTCCACCCCACCACACCCCACCTCAGGAGGCATCGAGGTGCGTCATACGTTAGAGTCAAACTGTATGACGATGCTCAGCTTCCGGCTCGACGAAGCGACTGCCGCCCGGGCGGCGGCCTGGGCGGCCCGGCTGGAGATCGACCGGTCGGAGCTGTTGCGTGAGGCCCTGCGTCTCCACCTCCTCCGGTTGGACAGCGAGCGGGACGCCGAGACATGGGTCACGATCCCGCTCGATGCGGGTGAGTCGACCTTGGCGGCGGTCGCCGACTGGGGGCCAGCGGAGGACTGGGCCGACTGGGCCGATGCAACGGGGTGAGGTCTGGTTCGCCGCGACCCCAGGCGGCGATCGCCCGGTGCTGGTCCTGACCCGCGATCCCGTGGCTGATCGCATCGGCGCGGTCGTGGTGGCCGCGCTCACCCGGACGGTCCGTGGTCTGTTGTCCGAACTACCACTCGATCCGGTGTCCGACGGTGTGCCCACCGAGTGCGTCGTGAACTTCGACAACGTCCACACCCTGCCGCGCGAGGCGTTCCGCCGCCGAGTGGCGGTGCTGTCACCCGCGCGACGAGCCGAAGCCTGCCGGGTGCTGGCCGCGGCGACGGGGTGTTGACCCACCTACCATCCGGACCCATGCCCGGGAGTGGATCGAGCAGTCGGCCGGCGGTGGTGGACGAGTTCATCGCCGAGGCGCGATCAGGGCGGGCGGAGCTCATCGCCGCGGTCGACGCCACCATCCGGCGGGCGGCGCCGGCCCTCGAGGTGGGGCGGGACGGGCGGTTCCTCGGGTACGGGCCCTTCCACTACCGCTACGAGTCCGGGCGAGAGGGCGACACCTTCGTCGTCTCGATGATGGACGGGGCCCAGGCCCTCAGCATCTACGTGATGGGTGCAAAGGGCGACCAGTACCTCGCGGAGGCCAACGCCGACCGACTCGGAAAGGTGTCGGTGGGCAAGTCGTGCATCCGGGTGAAGCGCCTCGAGCACCTCGACCTCGATGTCCTGGCCGAGGTCGTGGCCGAGGCAGCGGCGCAGCACAAGGGCTGACCGAGCGGGTTGGCGACCCGGGGGCGCCGCCGCTACCCTGCCCGATGCGGGGTGGAGCAGTCTGGTAGCTCGTCGGGCTCATAACCCGAAGGTCGCAGGTTCAAATCCTGCCCCCGCCACCAACGAAACACCAGGTCAGGGGCCTTTTCGGAGAGATCCGAGAAGGTCCCTCTGGCGTTTTCTGGCCTCCCTTCTACACCTCGTTCTACACCGCGGGTTGGGACGCGTTGTGACGGGCTGGTCCGAGACGTCACGCAACGGGACGGCCACCCGGCCGCGTCCGACGGTCTCGTGGGCGCTCGAGCTCCTGCTGGGAAGGGGCTCGAGCGATCGACTCTCGACCTTCGGGTTCAACCTCGGTATGGTCGAACCCGGCAGCGCCCATCCCGTCGGACGTCCTGGGGTCGGCCTCGAACGCTGCGTGGCGTCTCTTTCGGAATCCACATCGAAAGGGACCGCACCATGCGCGGAGGCATCCACAAGAAGGGCAACTACTACTACGCCGTCGTCTACGACGGCATCGATCCGGGGACGGGCAGGAAGCGCCGCTCGTGGATCCCGGCGGGGACCAGGCGCAGCGACGCCGAGAAGATCCTCGCGGAGGAGATCAAGCGTCGTCATGACGGCGTGCCGGTGCCGACCGAGAAGCTCACCTTCGGTCAGTACCTCACCGATCGGTGGCTGCCGATCCAGAAGTCGCGGGTGCGCCACAGCACCTACGACTCGTACCGGCGCAACATCGAGCTCCACGTGTTGCCGGCGCTCGGTCGTCGGCCGATCGAGCGGCTGACGCCTGACGACATCGACGTCTTCTACGCGACGCTGCTGACCGAGGGTCGCAAGAAGCCGACGGGCTCAAAGGCGAAGGGCAGGCGCGGCACGTCGAAGACGCCGACGGGCGACGGAACCGAGGTGGACGACAAGCCGGTCGGGCTCGCTCCGAAGACGGTGCGCAACATCCACCTGATGCTCAACAAGGCGATGAACGACGCCCAGCGCAAGGGCATCGTCATCCGCAACGTCGTCTCGCTGGCCGACGCCCCGACGCTACGAAACCGGCAGGAGGGCAACATCAAGGCGTGGGACGTCAAGCAGCTCCGGACGTTCCTCGACTCGGTGCGTGACCACCGGCTCCACCCGGCGTTCCACCTCTCGTCGCACACCGGGATGCGGCGGGGTGAGGTGCTCGGCCTGCGCTGGTGCGACGTCGACTTCGATGCCAAGCGGCTGTCGGTGCGCCAGGCGTTGGTGTCGATCGCGTACGACGTCGAGATCTCGGACGTGAAGACCGGAACCGGGCGCCGCACGATCGACCTCGACCCGGTCACGGTCGACGTGCTGAAGGCATGGCGCATCGAGCGGGCCGAGGAGAAGGGTGGCGTCGACCCCAGCGACGATGAGTTGGTCTTCGTGAAGCCCGACGGTTCGTGGATCCACCCGCAGACGTTCAGCCAGGTGCTCGATCGCAAGGTGGCCAAGCTGGATGTGCCCACGATCTCGCTGCACGACCTGAGGCACACGCACGCCACGCTGCTCCTGAAAGCGGGCGTGCCGGTGAAGGTGGTGAGCGAGCGCCTCGGTCACGCGAACGTCGCATTCACGATGGCGATCTACCAGCACGTCCTGCCGGGCATGCAGGCCGCAGCCGCTGCAACCTTCTCCAGTCTCCTCGGTGGCGACGCCGTCGACTGGAACGACTGGGTCACCGACGACGCCGAGCCGGATGCGGTCGATGTCGGACCGGACTCGGGGAAGAGTGACGATACCGAGGAGGAGCACCCATGACCGGGGGCGGCGTCACCGACGTTGAGCCTCTCACTCCGGTCGACACGGCCGACCGCGCTGCCGAGGCACTTCGCGCGCTGAACTACCTGACGCTTGCGGCCCCGGCCGCTGGGGTTCCGGGCTGGGAAGGTGTCGACGACATCTACCGGGTGCTCGGGGAGCTTCGGACCATCGCCGACCGGCTGCCCCAGGTCTGCGACCAGTTGGTGGCAGGGCTCCGGCGACTCGGGGACCGGCGTGCCTGGCGCTCCGATGAGGGGACGACCGAGCACCCGGACGAGGTGGTGAGCACGGCCATTGAGCATCTCCGGCTCGCCAGCTGCGACGCCGACGAGCTCGGGCTGCACATCCAACACGCCCACTGCGCGGTGGCCCACCTGTACCAGTAGCCACGGGCGAAGGGGGGCCTGGCGTCGATGAGCGTCAGGCCCTCTCCCCGCGTCTGCTCGCGTGCTCCAGGGAGACAGAGAAGGATGGTGTGATGAGCTACTTCGACGACAACGACAACAGCCCCGCGGCCGATCTGTGGGGTGAGCGGGTGAACGGCTACATGGACGGCCAGGAAGGCGTCGAGGCGCTGCGATCTCGTGTCCAGCCCAACCCTCCCTGGCCCGAGGCCGACAACCCGATGTTGGGCTACCTGATCGCCCGGGCGATGGAGATCCACGAGGAGGACGGCCCCCTGACCGCGATCACCTGGGTGGCCGTCCACGCATGGTTCGAGTCAGCTCTCGACACCCGCGCCGAACTGATCCGTCATCTCGGAGCGTAGGACGCGGACCTCACGCGGCTCGTCGAGCAGCGGCGATCAGGGCGGCCGCCGCACTTAGTGCGGCCTCGGCCTTGGCAAGGAGTTCGTCGACGGTTGGCTCGCCAGCTGGCTTCTCCAGAATCCGGGTCGGGTGGCCTTGCTGGCGCTGGATGAGGCCTTCCTTCTCGAGGATGTCCTGCGCTCCTCGAACGGTGTTGAGGGCGGCGTCATAGTGGGCCTGCAGCGCTGCGATCCCCGGAAGGGTCCCGTCCTCGAACTCGTCGGCGGCGATTCGGCGACGAAGGTCATCGGCGATCGCCTTGTACTTCGGTTGGGTCGTGTCCATGCTGCGGAGACTATCAGGAGTATCAGATATAGCAACTTGTCCTGAAACTCAACCCTCAAGGCCGGCCGTCGACGCGGGTGTCTCGGACGCCGAGACCATGACGGCGGTCCAGAGGCGGAAGCGGACGATGTGGAGGCGGGTACGCCACGCGACTCGGCTGTTGAGCTCGGTCCAGGTGATCGGGACACCGTCACCCTGGAGGACGTAGGGGTCGCGGTAGCCGAGCTTCCAGAAGGTGCGGACCTCGGCGGTGTCGGCGAGGAACCGGCAGACCGAGTTGGTCTTGTGGTGGTTCTTCATCCGGTTGGGGGTGATGTCGTCGCCGCAGATTGTGCAACTGGCGAAGCGGTCGACAAGTCCGAGCTGCTGCTCGAGGTGGTGGAAGCTCTCGGGGTCGAGCGCCAGGTCGGTCGACCAGCCCTGTTCGTGGCTGGTGCGCACGACCGTCCACCAGCGCCGGCCGGTGACGGCGGGCACCGGGGACTCGACGATCACTCCGGCGACGAGTCCGCCGTGGAGGCGCATCCCTGGCCGCGGGTTCCGAAGACGGTCGCCCCTGAACTCCGGTCGCTGTAGCTGTTCGGGAGGGCAGATCAGGCGGGCGAGGTCGGCTTGTTCGTCGGAGAGGGCGATCTGGGTGACGGGTAGGCGCTGGTCGGTCCAGCGGTGGCCGGCGCATCGGTCACGGTGCGGGGCCACGGCACGGGGGTGGAGCCACACCTCGCATCCGTAGGGGCATCGGGCGGTGAGGTACTCACAGCGTGAACGCATGGCACGCGACTCAGGCGACCTGGTCGTCGGGGTCGGAGGTGGTGGCCGACTGGAGGAGCTGGCGGATGGCCGAGCGAGGGACGCGGACGCTGCGGCCGATCTCGATGCAGGGGAGCCCGACGCGTCCGCCGGTGGCGCGCCACTTGCGGGAGAGGGTGTAGGCGGCGTTGCGGCTGATGCGCAGGATCGCAGCGGCCTCGTCGATGGTGAGGACCTCGTCGTCGATGGGGGTTTCGGTGGTCATGGGGATGCCTCCTGGGGTGAGCCGTGTGCATGTAGGCCGCGATCAGGGCCTGAAATCGACAAGAAATCCGGGCTACCGGCTCACGGCGTGCCCGGTGACGGCTGGTTCGACTGGGTGGGCGAGCTCCCATGCGGTGAGCTCGCCGGTGGATCGGTGCAGCCGTTCGGCCACTGCGACATCCGCGGGTGCTGGCGGGACGCGCGGGAGGGCTTCGCCGTCGAGGGGATCGCCGGCGGCGGTGAGGTAGAGGTGGTTCTCGTCGCGGCCGCGCGTGATGTCGACGTAGGTCTCGGCCCGGGTGGCGGTGGCGTCCACTCGGCTGGTGGATACGGAGCGAGTCGAGCCCTGAACAGCGTAGCTGGTGAGCGCGTAGGCGTGGTCGATGCCCACCTCGGGCCGTCCGGCGGTGGTGCGGTGAAGGTCGAAGAACCGGCGGTGGAGGTCGATGGTGCCGATGCCGTCGAAGTCCACGGTCACCGAGTCGTTGCGGGGTGTGTCGGGCTCGCGGTGGACGGCGACGATGGTGCCGAGGGCGCCGTTGCGGACGTACGCCTTGGGGTTGCCGGCCACGTGGAGAGTGCGGTTGGGGGCGCGGGCGGTGACGCGGTCGCCCACGGCGAAGGTCCGATCGCCGCTGGCGGGGATCTCGTCTGCGCCGAGCTCGCCGTTGACTCGTCGAAGGAGGTGGGCGAGGCGGTTGAGTTGGCGGCGGGTGGCGTTGCGCCGGTCGACCATGGGGTGGTCGTCACCGTTGCGGTGGGCGTCCCACCAGCGGGCGAGGACGTGGCGGTACATGGTGAGGTCGTCACCGACGACGTGGAGGTGTCCGGCCGCGGCGAGGTGGTCGAAGGCTTCGTCGATGTGGCCGTGGCGGAGCGCTTCTGCGGCGGCGCGGTCGTCGGGGTGTTGGAGTCGGTGGGTGGTGCTCAGTTCGGGGGTGATGGTCGGGTGGCGTTCGCACAGCACTCGGAACATGCCCCCGGCGGCGATCGCGCCGTGCTGGGCGGGGTCGCCGATGAACCGGATCGCCGCGCCGGTGTCGGCGGCCATGGTCATGAAGGTGTCGAGGGCCCGGTCGTGCAGCGTTGATGCCTCGTCGATGACGAGGATCGTGCGCGCGTCGAGGGGCGGGTGTTCCGGGTCGGTGTGGGCGAGGTACCAGGCGACGGTCTCGCATTCGATCCCGGTCGCGGCGGCCAAGGTGCGGGCGGCCTCGCCCTTCACCGCGGCACCGACGACCCGGTAGCCGGCGGCACGCCACGCCTCCGCGCAGGCAGCGACCGTCGTGGTCTTGCCGGTGCCGGCGCGACCGATGGCGGTCTGGAAACGGTGCCCGCCCTGGCACCACGCGCCCACCAGGTCGCGCTGCTCCTCGGTCAGGTGCGGGTGATTGGCGAAGGCACCGGCGAGTTGATGGTCGCTGACGAGGTGGGTGGCTTCGTGGCGGCCGGCCCGGAACCGAGCCGTGATGCGGTTCTGGACCTCGAGCATCTCGCTCGTGGTGAACAACGGGTCATCGGCGTCGTTGAGGCACACGACCCGATCCGAGGCGAGGAACGCGTCGCTCAACTTGAGGACCTCCGTTGCGCCGCCGAGGAGCGGCTGGGCGACGCCATCAGCGTCGGGAACACCGAGATTCGCGATGGCGGTGATGGCGTCGGAGCGGGTGAACACCGATCCACCGGCGCAGATGCCGTTGGGGTCGGCGAGCAGGTCGAACACGAGATCCCGTTGGGTGTCCCGCTGACTGTCCCGTTGGGTGTCCTGTTGACGGGCGGGACGGCTGAGCCGATCGATGTCGTCGCTGGTCAGCCCGCACGCGGCGGCACGCTCTCGCCAACGGGCGACCAGGTCGTCGGCCGGCGTGTGGTTCTTCGCCGGACGTGTCCGCAACACGATGTGCTCGACCTCGACGGGGTGCGCCCCTCGTCCGATCTCGGCCTCCAACTCCCGGAGGGCGTCGTCGATCTCGTTGCGACGCTTGGAGAACTCCGAGACGACCTTGGGGCTGATCCCGTCGATCTCCCACCCGGACTTGCGGCCGGGCCGCCAATGGATGTCGAGACGCTTGGCGAGCTGGTGTCGCATCTCGGCGGTGGCCACCGCGGAGGCGGCGTGGGCGTTCTGGTAGAGGCAGCGTGCGTCGAGCGCACGATGGTCGCCCTCTCCCACGGTGACGGTGTTCACCACGACGTTGTGGTGGTGCGGAAAGGGGTCGAGGGCCCGCGACGTCAGGTGACGGAACGACGCCACCATCAACCCCTCGGCAGCGACCGGCTTCCCGTCGATCCGTCCGACTGCGCGGTCTTCGATCCAACAAAGCGCCCAGTCGTTGCCCGCCTGGATCGACCCGAGCACCGCGTCACGGGTGGCGGCGTCGCCGAGCAGAGCCAGGACACCGAGGCTCTTCTCCGTTGTGAGCGTCAGGTCGTAAGCGACACGCACGGCAGGTGGCCGTCGTCGTTCGAGGAACTCGGCCAGGCGCTCGCGGGTGACCAACCACCGGTTCTTGGTCCCGCGGTGCGCCTCCAGGTAAGCGTGTCGAGGCCGACGACCGGCGGCCACGGCCTCGTCGATCTCGTCGCTGTGCTCCTCGTGGTATCGGGCCACGCCGCGCAGGTAGCGAGATGTGACGCCGGCGAGCCGAGCGGCCTCACCGATCGACAACTGGTCCTCGGGTGCGCCCAGCGATCGGATCGCATCTGGAGTGACGCCCTCTTCGCGGGCGAGACGGCAACGATTGAGCTCGGCCTCGGTGACCCATCGAGAGCCGTCGGCGTCAACGAACGGAACGAGGAACGACGCCTCCGGCTCCTGGGTATCTGCGCTGCTCAAAGGGGGTTGCAGGCCCTCAACGGGATAGCCAGCGGGATGCCCGGCGGGAGGGGTTGGAGCCCCGGCAGCGCTCGCGCCGAATAGGCCGGCGGTTGCCCTGCGAGTGCCGGCGTCGAGCAGTCGCTCCACCTCGCGTTGGGTCGCGCCGAGAACAGCGGCCGAGTCAGCGACATCGAACAGGGGCTCACCGTCGGGTCCGAGCCGTGAGTGGTTCCCCGACCCGAGCGTGGGCCGTCTGCCAGCGGAGCCTTGCGCGGTGATCAGGCGTTCGCCGGTGTGCGGGTCGCGGCCCGCCAGCACCGACGCGAAGTCATCCCGGCCGACCGGCCCGGCCAGGCCCGCTGTGCGGGCAGAGCGCCCCAGCCAACGACCAGGCTCCTCGCCCGTATCGGCGTAGTAGCGATCGGGTCCTGACGATCCCGACGGCGACGCACCCGGGGACTGCTGCCCCTTCAGGGCGGGTGGCTGGAGGTACCTCACGATCGAGTCGACGACCCGGGCCGTGTCGGCCCGGCCGCCGCCCAGCGGGGTGACGGTGAACTTCACCACGAACCGCCAACCGGACACCCAGCAGGTTCCCCGTAGGGGAACCTGCAAATGTGTGCGCGCCAGACCTGCCGTTCAGGAGCGACGACGGTCGCCGGACGGAACGGACTTCCCAGGGAGCCGGGACGGCGCTTGAGGCTCATCGCCCGAGGGCCTGCTGCTGACCGTTCGCGGCGACTTCGGGATGGGTGGCCCGGTGGCGAAACTGATCGAGGTCGACCGTCGCCGCGGTCACCTTGGACCGGTGCTCGGCGACGCCCTCGAAGCCCTCGAGGTGCGCGGTGAACAACCGCTCGTGGGCCGAGCGAGTCCACCCCGGCACCCGCTCCAGCTGGCGGGGCTGGAGCGGAGGGACCTCGAGGTAGACGTCGAGCCCACCGGACCCGTCCGACCGCGCGAGGCCGAACCGCACCAGGCGGTCCATCGTCGACGCCAACCGGCTGTTCGGACCAGTGCCGGCGCCGAGGCCGAGCGACTGGCTGAACTCGCCGGCAGGAAGCTCGGCGGGGACCTGATGTCGCCACATCTCGGGCAGCCGGCGCAACAGCAGCGTTGCGCTGGGCCCGACGACCGCGGACCAGCACTGCTCGACGTAGGTGTCCGTCAGGTCGAACCCGACCTGACGGACCCTCGGGTCCGGGTGATTGACAGGGGTGAAGACAAGATCACGATCACGTTCCATGCCCCTGTAGGCCGCGGACCGCCCCAATTCCCGCGGAGAATCTTGGCGTCGCCGTCCCTCTGGGCGCGGCCAAACTCTGCGCAATGCGCGAACGACCTTTCGATTCCTGCTGGCTACGCGTCGATCGGATGGCGGCGCATCGGGCGGCGCTCGTTGAGCTCTGGAACGACTTCCTTGAGGAACGGCCGTTCGACTTCGAGCTCGTCCATCAGGGCGACGGCGTACACATCCTCACGGTCACCCAGCAGCAGCCCTTGCCTGCGGTGTTCGCAATTGAGCTCGGCGAGTGGCTCTACAACGCACGGGCATGTCTCGACTACTGAGCATCCCCCCGTTGGGCGGACACCTCATATAGGAGGAAGTCCATGTCCAACAAGAAGAAGCGGGGGCCGGGAAGGCCGTCGAAGTATCCGCCGGAGTTCCAGCGTGACGCGGTGTCGATGGTCCTCGATGAGGACC